>Ga0209541_10001893_pt1 | contig 40646 bp, 40 predicted proteins | sample RifCSPlowO2_01_FD_184027 | JGI IMG/M metagenome (GOLD analysis project Ga0209541, IMG submission 184027) | Groundwater microbial communities from Rifle, Colorado - Rifle CSP2_plank lowO2_0.1 (SPAdes) (version 2) | ecosystem: Environmental > Aquatic > Deep subsurface > Groundwater | place...
CCTGATTGCCACAAACTGCCTCATGCTTAAAGAAGCATTTAGTCTAAACTCCCTGTCATCTGACATAAATCCGGAAAAATAATCTATAACGCGTTCTCCTTCTTTTCTAAATCTTTTAAAATCACCCGTGTATTTATCAATAAAGCCCAGAAATCCTTGTTCTAAAAAAGAAACGGGGGTGACTGAGCGAACACCAAAAGCAGCTACCCATGTTAAAACATCTCTTCTTAATACAGTTGGTTCGCCTTCATGAAACCTGCCCATACCATGAGTCTATACTCGTCGCTCTGGTTTGTCCAGAGTCTTTTTACGACTGTACTCGTATTGGCATGATTAAGTGAAGAAAGGTGTCGTCATTTGGAATTTTAAACACGCCCGGGCTTAAAGATTCGGTCATTTCTAAGACAAGCTGATCAGAGGTACTGTTGGCAAATAAATCCAAAAGGTACCTGGCGTTGTACGCGATTTGATTTTCATCTCCTTGTATGTCAGCCTCTACTTCCACAATGTTTTCTCCAACCGACGGCGCATTTGCCGAAATAAATATGCGTTTATCCTTCATTTCAAACTTGACAACATTGGATGCTTCTCTGGCAAATACCGAAGCAATTTTTATTGCCTTCTCCACTTCCTCTCTGTCGAAAACAACCCTCGTTTGAAAACTGGAAGGAATGATTTTTTGGTAGTTTGGGTATTCCGCTTCTATAAGTCTTCCGACAATAATAGTGTCCGTGGTTTTAAATAAAATCTGATTATTGTTTTTTGAAATATAAAATATTACTTCCTCTTCGTCTTCTCCTTTTAGTGTATTGATTTCTTTAAATAACCTACTTGGAACCAAAAGAGGTTTTTCCCATTCTTTCTCCGCCGGTTTTTTATGAACAATTTTCCCAATATATCGTTTTAAAGATAACCTATATCCGTCTGTTGCAACCAGTAAAAATGAATCTTCCTCTTGTTTTATGTAAACGCCCGAAAGCGCGGGTCGTGTTATGTCGCTGCTTGCAGCAAATACAACCGGCACAATACAGTCTTTTAAGTCTTTGTTTTTAAAGCCAGTTAGTCTTCTTCCTGTTTCTTCGTATAGCTTTGGAAATTCTTCTGCTGGAATTATTTGTAAAGTGCTTTTTGTTTTTGAGGTTTTTATGATTAATCCTGAATCTAGGGTTTCAATTGTAATTTTCTCTGGAGGCAAAGAAGATATGAGGTCATAAAATTTTCGTGCCACAACGGTTGCGCCACCTTCTTCTTCAATGTTTACTGGTATAGAAACTTCTATGCCAATCTCAAGGTCTGTACTTTTTATGACCAGTTTTCCGTCTTGTGTCAGAATTAAAAAATTAAGAAGTACTGGTAATTGGGTTTTTGTGGATACTGCCCGTAAAAGTAAAGGAAGCTTTCTTGTTATGTTTTCCGAGAGAACATGTAGTTTCATACGACGATATATCTATTTGTAGTTGTAGTAGTATATAGGGAAATGTGTATAAATGCAATCCTGGAAAGAATTATAAACATAAACGTAATTAAAAAAATGATAACAACCTGTTGATAAAAATGTGGAAAACATGTAGATAAACACAATGGTAAAAGTTTTTCCCACCTTATCCAATGAGTGTTTTAGTTATCCCCCTGACCTCATCAAACAAAGCAGATTTTTCTTTTTCCATGAGTAATCGCTCGATTTTTCCGCATCCGTGCATAACAGTCGTGTGATCTCTTCCTCCCAATAAGTTTCCAATCTCAACAAGCGGCAGATGAAGTTCTTTTTTGAGTAAATACATGCAAATTTGTCTGGCCTTCACCAAGAAAGCGTCACGTTTTATGCCTTTTAACTGGGTTGGTTTTACATTGTAAAAACTGCATACAGACTTAATAAGCTCATCGGGTCTTATAAAGTGTTTTTGTTCGCCCGTTTTATTTTTTAAAGAATTTTGCGCCAGTGAGTCGGTTAATGCCTGTCCTTTTGTGGTTGCTTCTGTAATAAGACGAAGCAGCGTGCCTTCCAAAAACCTTGTGTCCTCAATGTCTTGCGCGATAACCTTTGCTACGTCAATCGGTAAATCGTACCCGTATTTTTTAGCCTTAATGAGCAAAATGGCGCACCGAAGTTCAAAATCAGGAGGTTCTATGTCAACGGTTAAGCCTCCTGAAAAACGGGAAGAAAGCCGTTTTTCGAGTTTTTTAATTTCTTGGGGAGGCCTGTCTGAAGACAAAACAATCTGAGCGCCTTTATCAATTAAAATATTAAATGTGTGGAATAACTCTTCTTGGACCTTGTCTTTGCCGGCAATAAACTGTACATCATCAACAATAAATACATCGGTACTTCTGAATTTCTTTTTCATCCCGTGTGTTTGATTACTCCGAATTGCCTCAACTACTTCGTTGGTAAAATCCTCAGATGTTTTATACATAATTTTTATGCCCGGTTGTTTTTTGTTTATCTCATTTGCTATTGCATGCATTAAGTGAGTTTTTCCTACTCCGGATGGACCGTATAAAAACAGCGGGTTATACGATGTTCCTGGATTTTTAGTAACAGTTGAGGCGGCAACGAATGCGAGCTGATTACTGTCTGATACCGCCAGGGTTTGAAAGGTGTAGTCGCTTCGAAACCTGGGTAAAAAATCTGAAGTTTTTATCGGTTGAGGCCTTGCTGCTTCTTCGAGTTGATTCATAGTGTGTACGAATAAGGGCGCATTTTTTATTTCCTGTGTATCTATCGGAAGAGACTTGGGAACAAAAACAACATCAGCATCTTCCTTTGCTTGTTTTTTAATAGCTGCTTTAAGAAGCATTAAATGCTTTTTTTTGATCATGTCAATGATGATGGTTGAAGGGACGCTAATGTTTGCTACCAGCCGGTTTCGCGAGGAATCTTTTTCCAAAGACAAAAGAGAGGTGGACTTAAATAGCGCCAGGAAGCTTCCTTTGGATATTTCTGTTTCAATGCTGGCTAAAATATTGTTCCACATGGGTTTTAGATCGTTTTTCATAGAAATGGTAACATGCAGTGTAATAATGTGGACAACTTTTTGTCAAGAGAGTAAAAATAGATAGAAGTAGATCAGGCGTTAATATAGAATTTAGAATGCAGAACCATATTTGCTTGTTTGATTAATTATTTGTTATACTATTGAGACATGGAGAAATTCAAGGCCAAAATTAAAAAGGTAAAGCGGAAAAGAAAACATGGATTTTTGTCAAGAATGAAAACCCATAATGGTAAGCGGGTACTAAAAAGAAGAAAGGATAAAAAAAGAAAACGACGATCAGTATAGATGTTAAAAAAACAAAATAGACTTGTGCTTGGCACCCGGTTAATGCATTGTGCGTCTTACACAACCCCCCTGTTTACTTTAAAAGTTAGTAAAAACGGATTTTTGTATAACAGATATGGATTTGTTGTTTCTAAAAAGATTGACAAACGTGCGGTAAAAAGAAATAGAACAAAAAGAATAATTAGCATGTGTATAGAAAAAAATCTTGGTATAATACAATCAGGCCTTGATATGCTATTTATTGTAAAACAAGAAATAATTCAAAAAGACCAGCAAGAAATTTGTTTTAGCGTGTTACACGTATTAAAAAAAGAAGATTATTTGAAATGAGGATAATCCTTTTGTTTTTCATTAGTTTGTATCAGATGTTTGTATCAAAAATTATAAGCCAGATGCTTGGTGTTTCCGCAAAATGCCGCCACAATCTTAGTTGTTCGGAATATGCTAAAAGATCTATTGGCAAACATGGAATTGTTATTGGAGGATATAGGTCGATTCGAAGGATACTATCATGCCAACCCTTTGTAAACTCAAAACTCAAAAGTCAAAGGTCAAAAGCAAAACTCAAAACTCAAAAGTTTTTAACATTAAGGAATAATTTTGCCTTTTGATTTTTGCCTTTTGCATTTAATGTATGTTTGATACCTTTTTAGTTGAGCCGATTATTAATGTTTTAATAGCAATTTATAAGGTGCTTGTGTTTTTGCATATTCCATCTCCCTTGGGTTTTTCTGTAATCTTGCTTACTGTTTTAATCAGATTTATTTTATACCCCTTTACCGCTTCGCAGTTAAAAGCTTCAAGCAAAATGCAAAAAGTCACGCCTCATTTACATACATTAAAAGAGCTACATAAGGGTGACTCAAAGCGCTTGCAAGAAGAAACGATGAAGCTTTATAAAGAGCACGGAATAAATCCGGCTGCCGGATGCCTTCCCGTTGTCATTCAACTTCCTATAATTTGGGCTTTGTATTCGGTGCTTGGGAAAATAGTTGCCTTAAAGCCGGACATGGTTCTTTCCGAGATAAATAAAGTGCTTTACTTTGACTGGCTACAATTAACAAGCACATGGGATGCTCGTTTTCTTGGCATTCCGCTTTCTCAAAGCCCTTCTCAGCTTATACAAACTATGTATTTAATAATTTTAATTCCTGTTGCCACGGGAGTATTTCAGTTTATTCAATCAAAAATGATGTATGTAAAAACTCCTGTTCGGTCAAAAAATAATCCGTCAAGTAGCGGAGATGATTTTTCTTCTGCTTTCCAAACGCAGTCTATGTATATATTTCCTGTCATGATTGGATTTTTTTCCTACTCCCTTCCCATTGGCCTTTCTTTGTATTGGAATACGTTTACTGTTTTTGGTATACTACAACAACATAAAATTTCCGGACTTGGAGGATTAGCTGAGTGGGTAGAAAAATTAAACAAAAATAAAAAATAACTATGGATAAAAAAGAAGAAAAGAAAGTTTTTAAAACAATAGAAGATTTGCTTAAAGCGTTAGAAATTGAAGGGACGTTTGAGCTTTCTTTTGACAATGAAACCCTTCATGTCTTGTTGGATACAAATGACATGGGAATTGTTATTGGGTACCACGGCGAGGTTTTGGAAAGTCTTCAGTTGATTGCCTCTTTGGCAGTTTCTAAAAAACTGGGAAAATTTGTCAGGGTTTCTATCGAAGCAGGAGATTACAAGAAAAACAGAACTGATTATTTAACAAATCTTGCTCTTAAGACAAAGGAACGAGTGCTTTCCGAGCAAAGAGAAATGTCGCTTTCTCATTTAAAATCCTGGGAACGCCGGATAATTCATATGCTGCTTGTAGAAGATAACGAAGTGGTTTCAGAATCTACCGGAGTTGGAAGAGACAGAGCCCTGGTTATAAGACCCCGTTAACCGTCATTGCGAGCGAATGAATATGATCGCGGCAATCTTTTTTGAACACAGACTGCTTCGTCGTTCTAAAGAACTTCTTGCAATGACAGAGCTACTTCTTTTTTATTCAATTATTCTTTTTCTCCCTACTCAACTTGGTCTTCATTTTTGGCCGGAGTATTCAAAAGTTCTTGGACTGCGAATTGACTACCTTTCCCCCACGATATACATGACTGATGTATTGATTTTATTATTGATTGTTTTATGGCTCATTGACTCATTTTTGTCATTGCGAGGAGTCAGCTGGTGGAGAAGCAATCTTATTCCTGTCATTCTGAACTTGTCGTTCGACTCCGCTCAGGCCTTGAGCCTGCCGAATGGGATTCAGAATCTCTTAAGATTGCTTCGTCGTCCAGCTTTATTCTTGACTCCTCGCAATGACATTTGTTATTTTATTTTCTTTCTGTCTCTTGGAACCGGAATTGTTTTTTCCAAATTTCCCCAACTGGGATTGTATGGATTTATAAAACTTTTGGAGCTTATTTTCTTTGGGTATTATACAGCGCTTAAATTCAGGTTTAGCAATAATCGGTTGATTACACTTTTTAGCATAGGAGTTGTATTTGAGTCTTTTCTTGCAACTGCCCAGTATCTGCATCAAGGATCTCTACAGGGAATATTTTATTTTTTCGGCGAGCGATTTTTTAATCCTCAAACTCCCGGCATTGCGAATGCTTCTTTAAACGGCGCGTTGGTTCTTAGACCATACGGAACTTTTTCCCATCCGAATGTGCTCGCAGGCTATCTCCTCATTGTCTTGCAAATGCTACTCAATACACATACGCGTTCTGTCATTGTGGAAAAGAGATCCCTCACTTCGTTCGGAATGACAAGCATTGTTACTTTTGGTTCGGTCGCATTGTTTTTAACAATGAGCAGAACTGCAGTTCTATTGTACATTTTAATATTTGCATATCGGCTGATTGTTCAGTTAAGAACAAAAATTAAGACGTATTGGCTAATTGGATTATTTGCTTTTTTACTTTTTGGATTATTCTTCTTTCCCCTATTCTCTCGGTTTAGTATCCAACTAAGCGACGAATCCATAGTGTATAGAACAGAACTTAATAAAGCAGCATTATCTATCTTCAGAAATCATCCTTTGTTTGGAGTAGGCTTAAATAATTTTCTTATTAATCTGCCTGATTATATAAGTTCAAACACAAAAACAATACTGCTCCAGCCGGTGCACAATATTTATTTGTTACTATTGGCGGAAACCGGAATTGTAGGATTCACATTCTTTATTTGGTTCATTTTGAACGCGGTTCGTCATTCCGGTTTGTCCCGATTCAATCGGGGTGCACCCGGAGCCACACTACTTTTCACAATTTTAATCATTGGTTTGTTTGATCATTATTTTCTTACACTACAGCAGGGGCAATTGCTTTTTTCTTTTATCCTCGGTCTTTGCTACAATAAAAACAATGGCTATTGAATTTCTTTTTACACTGCCCCTTTTTTTGCCCAACACGCTGTATCACCGTGCTTCTCGCGCCAAAAAAATACACAAATACCAACGAGATTCTATGTATTGAACATGAATAAAGCTTTATATATTTATACGGATGGTGGTTCTCGGGGAAATCCGGGAGAATCGGCAATCGGAGTATATGTTGAAAACGAACACGGGAGGCAACTTCTGTCCGGCGGAGAACCAATTGGTATCGCAACAAATAATATTGCAGAATACAAGGCAATTCTTTTTGCAATTACGTGGCTTTGTAAAAACAAGAAGCTTTTAGACAAGGATACAAAAATATATTTTTTCATGGATTCACAGCTTGCGTACTCACAACTTACTGGTTTATATAAAATAAAAAATGCTGCCCTTAAAAACCTCTTGTTTAAAATCAGAGAAAAAGAAGCAGAGCTGGGTCTTGTTGTATCATATGCGTATATTTCCCGCGAGAAAAATAAAAAAGCTGACTCACTTGTTAATATGGCTCTTAATAAAGCCAAATCTCTATAATTACAAATTTTTACCATGAAGCAGCGCGTATTAATTCTGGACAAACAAGACAATATTGGAAATATATTTTGGCAATCCGTAAAAGACGCATATTCCTTTGTATTGGTAAGCAGTAAAAAACCAGAGGCGTATGTTAGGTCTGAGGATGACGTATATATCCACTATAAAAAAGAAAGAAAAAAACTGCCCGTAATTCCCGAGTACGAATATGAGTACATATTTGTCGTATATAACGGCGAAGAAGAAATAAAAAATTCACTTTCCGAATTACAAGCCCAAACAAGAAAGAAATGTATTGTTGTCCTGGAAAGAAAATATGCGCAAGATTTGCGGGAGAGAATTCGTGATAAAAAAAATATAATGTTTTTTATTCTGGGTGATGTATTTGGGAATATGGTTTCGGGGAAAAATAGAGTAGAAGAAATTCTTGTCAATGCATACGAAAAAGGAGTGATAGAAATTGCTAAAACGGGAGTAGAAACGATTTATCCTGTACATATGGAAGATGCAATACGCGTAATTACGAAACTCTTTTTTGACGAAAAAAAACACTCCGGAATTTTTTATATTTTTCAAAAAAACCCGCCCACGGAGTTATCTTTTGCAAGAGCGTTAAAAAAAATAAATCCGCTTTTTAAAATAGATTTTTCAAAACAAGAAACAAAAACACATCCGCAATTTTTTTTAGAAGAAGGGGAGTATTGTATTCCCGACGAATATCTTTTAAAAAAACGTTTAGAGGAGGTTTTGGAAAAAGGATTGTATCAAAAACCCAAAACACAATCATCTGAGCGCTCAAGACAGACAACAAACAGCAGGCAAGCAATACTCTTTATTATTGCCCTGTGTATATTCTTTGTACTTCTTCCTGTTGTCATAAGTATTTTAAGTTTGTCGCTAGGGACGTATGAATTAAACAAGGTTAAGGAGAAAGCAGAAGAAGGAAAGTATGCGGATAGTAAATCACACGCAACGAAGGCCGTAAAAATATTTTCTTTTGGAAATTCTTTTTCCCCATTTGTGCTTTTAGAGTCATCATATGTTGGGCAGAGAATACATGTCCAAAAACTTACAGACTCTTTACAAAAAGGAAAAAGTTTGAGCAGTACTGTTGTTAAGCTGCATGATGCATTGGGCTCTTTAGCCCACGTATTTCTGGGTACGGCAAAAAAGCCGCAAGAAGATTTTCTTATTTCTCAAAGATTGATAAAAGAGTCTATTTTAGAATTTCAATATTTAAAAATAGATCCATTGGTTCCGGGTGATATTAAGCAAAAGCTAGAAAGTATCCAGGATCAAACAGTACTTCTTGAGCACATAAACGAAGTCCTGCTCTCCGTACTGGGAATCGATAGAAAAAAAACATATCTTTTGTTGTTCCAAAACAATATGGAGCTTCGAGCAACAGGAGGATTTATTGGATCTTATGCGACTGTGTCTTTTAATAAAGGAAAGATGGAGGGTTTTTCAATTGAAGATGTGTATGAAGCAGACGGAAAATTAAAGGGACATATTGATCCGCCTGAGTTTTTACAAAAATACATGGGCATAAAACATTTATTTTTACGAGACAGCAATTACAATATTGACTTTCCAAAAGCAGCAACAGTTTCCGCATTTATATTTAAACAAGAAACAGGAGTTGATATTGACGGTGTTATCGGGATAGACGTATCTGTTGTAAAACAGATTTTAAAAGCAATCGGAGAAGTAAAAGTTTTAGATTACAACAAGACCGTCACCGAAGAAAACGTATATTGGCTTACACAGGAGTATGCGGAAAATTTTTTTTTCCCAGGATCTACCCAAAAGAAAAATTTTATTGCTTCTTTATTTATCGCGATACAAAATAAAATTGCGACTCTTCATTCGTATACTCAGCTGCTTGATGCTTTATATCTGTCAATAGCAGAAAAACATATTCTTTTTGCGTTTTTAGACAAAGATATGCAAAGGCCATTTTCCGTAGCCGGTGTTTCATCGGCAATTCCTGCTACGGTCTATGAAAGAGAAAATGAAATACAGGATTTTGTAGGCATTAACGAATCAAACATTGGAGGGAATAAAGCAAATTATTTTGTGCAAAGAAAAGTAGACCTATTAACAACTCTGTCTAAAGAAGGAAGTGTGTCGGGGAAATTAAAAATAAATTACAAAAACATTGCAGAACCAAATACAAAAGAAATTGATTATAAATTCTATGTTAGATTTATCCTGCCAAAAAAATCAGAACTTTTATCAATTGGTATTGATGATAAAACTCAGGGTTTTGTTCTTTCAAATGAACAACAAATTAAAAACAAAGAGGGGATAGAAGTTGAGAAGTATGAGCAGGGGGAAAAAACAGTCTATGGTTTTTATCTTACTGTTCCAAGTAGCTCTGAAAAAAAAGTAGTCATTACGTACCGGTTGAAAAATACTCCGCAAATCGGAAAAATTGTATCCTACAAACTCCGCATTTTTAAACAGCCGGGAACAGAAGAAGATATATGGAGCGCATCATTCGTATATCCAAATACCTTTACGCTTTTTAAAAAAGATGATCGTATGATAACAGGAGAAAAAATTGCATGGGCTAAATTTCCTTTGAAAAGAGATACTCAATTTAGAGTTGACTTGGTTCGAAAATAATCAGGCTTGATTTCTATGCCAGAGATATGCAGATTTTACAATGGTTTCTATGTCTGAATATTTGGGAGCAAAAGAAAGCTCTTGGATAATTTTTGCAGGATCTGCAATTAAGACATTCGGGTCGCCAGGTCTTCGATTTTTCTCCTCCATTTTTATTTTTGTTCCTGTTATGCGTTTTACCTCTTTAAGTACCTCAAGATTGGAATATCCGATTCCTGTGCCAATATTGTAATAACACTGTCCTTTTTGTTTTTTTAATTTTTCCAGCGCCAGTAAGTGCGCATCGCAAAGATCAAGTACGTGAATATAATCTCTGACACATGTTCCATCGCTTGTTTTATAATCAGTTCCAAACAATGAAAAAGATTCATTACGCAATGCAGCTTTTATGGCGTTTGGAATAATATGCGTTTCTGGAGTGTGGTTTTCTCCCAATGATCCGTCAAGTGATGCCCCGGAGGCATTAAAATATCTCAACACTGTAAAAGAAATATCTCTTCCTTGGGTAAGGCTTGATAGAATTTCTTCCATTTGCAGTTTTGTTTTTCCGTATGGACTTGTTGGATTTTTTGGATGATCTTCGGGGATGGGAACTTGTGTTGGGTTTCCATATACGGCAGCAGTCGATGAAAAAATAAACATTTTTATATTATGTTCGACTGCAGTTGCAAACAGAGCTTTAGAACCCAATACGTTATTTTGATAGTAAAGCTCTGGATTTTTTGTTGATTCTTCAACGGAGATGTATGCAGCAAAATGAATAATGGCATCAATGTGTTGGCCTAAAAATAATTGTTCTAAGTCATGCGTATTGCCAATATTTAGCTTTCGAAAATCAGCCCGTTTGTCTATCGCGTTTTTGTGGCCTCTTTCCAGACTGTCAACAACGAAAACAGCGTATCCGTTATCAAGTAAAACTTTGGTCATGAAACTGCCAATATATCCGGCTCCGCCAGTTACAAGAATGTTCATACTTGTTTGTCATTGCGAGCCTCGCCAAAGGCGGGCGAAGCAATCTTTCTTATAGAGATTTTTCGTTCTTCAATCAGAACTCGGAATGATAGATGTAATTGTATCAAGTATGAAGACTAATGAACAAGGGATAGTATCAAACGAAAAACTTCTAAAAATCCAAAGAGAGCAATTGCAATAAACGCCAGTGTCCCCATAAAAAGCATAAGAGGATGTTTGACAACGGCAATTGTTCTTTTTGGAGAGAGAAAGAGAGCAGCGGTTAAAAGCATGTGTCCTAAAAAAACTCCGATTGCAAATCCGAATACATTAATAACGGAAAACAAGGGAATATATCCGGCGAAATCATCAAGACCTAAAATAAAGGGAATTGTAAAAGAAAAGAATGCAAGCCGTATCCATGGCATCTTATTTACTTTTGCGATGCCAACACGGGGAACAAGCTTATTTAAGACAGGAGAGAAAAGATGATTAATTTTTTTAAACGGATAAAAGAGTAGTTTCATAAGAGTAGTTGCCACGGGTATTTTGTTTTTTTTAAATTCTTCAAAACTTTCCTCGGCCATCTTCAGTAACACAAACGATGCAAGGATAATCATAAAAGCCATAAGAAGGGTCACTTCTCGGAAAAAGTTCCAGATTGTCAATACCGCCAATGTTCCGAGCGCATTTCCGACAGTTGTACCAATTTCTATTGCAATTCGATTTTTCCAGCCCGGGTTGCCCCTCATGAGATTCCCTATAAAAATCGCAAAATCAATGGAGGTTTTTAAATAGATGGTAAGCCCCACGAGAACGTCCCGTTTTCTTAAGCTAAATTGAACTTTTTCCTGCGTGGGTAAAAAATTGAGAATGAGCATAAACCCGTAGAGGAAAAGGCATAGAAATAAAAAAGTGACAACTGTTAGAATAAGAGGGATACATTGTTTGTGAGAAGTCCTGGTCATTTCTTCTTTCTGAAAGAACGTATTGCGGCAATGAATTGCTGTCGTTGTTCTTTTGTTTTGAATGCGTGGTAAAAGGGTGGTGCAACGGAGGCGAGAATAATAAGGCCGATGATGGGAAGCAGATATTTATCTACGTCAGGAATAGTACTTCCTAAGAAATACCCTGCATACGTAACTCCAATAGCCCATAATACACCGCCAAAAATATTGTAAAAAAGAAACTGTGAATACTTCATGGATCCAATTCCCGCAACAATGGGCGCAAATGTCCGGATAAACGGCATGAATCGGGCCAAAATAATTGCTTTACCGCCGTTTTTTTTGTAAAACTCTTCTGCGCGCACGAGATGATCTTTATGGAAAAAAAGTGAATCTTCTTTTGTGAATAGTTTTCTACCAAGTTTATGTCCAATAAGATATCCGGCGCTGTCCCCTAAGACAGCTGCTAAAAAACAACCGAAAGCAAGTACAGTTATATCCAAATACCCTTGAGATGCAAGAAATCCTGCCGTAAACAGGAGGCTGTCTCCGGGGAGAAAAAAACCAAACAAAAGCCCCGATTCAATAAATACTATGCTAAAAACACCTACATATCCGACGGCTTTAATGAAGCTTTGCAGGTCAAACATAAAAGTTAATTATAACACATACCATAGTCAACTTTACTTTGCGTTTTGGGCTTAATTATCCTTAGGATAATTTTTAAAGTGTGAGAACTTGAATGCGTTGGGGCACAGTTTGTTAAGTATACACCCGTCGCATTTTGGTTTTTTAGCAACGCAGACTTTTCTGCCGTGTTCAATTAGTAAATAGGTGAGTTTAAACCAATCTTTTTTATCATAGAGCTTCATAAGGTCTTGTTCGATTTTGTTCGGGTCTTTTTGGTCAGAAAGTCCCAGTCTTTGAGATAATCTTCCAACATGAGTATCAACTGCAATTCCTTCAAGTATTCCAAAAGCATTTCCTAGAACAACGTTTGCAGTTTTTCGAGCAACACCCGGTAGCTTAGTTAGTTCGTTCATAGTTCGTGGTAGTACTCCGTTTAACTGTTCAAGAACGAGTTTTGCAGCTACCCGAATATTATTGGCTTTATTTTTATAAAAACCTGTAGACCGTATATCTTGTTCCAGTTCAGCTATTGGAACCTCGGCAAAGTTTATTATTTCTTGAGTTTCTGGTGTTATTGTTCGATCAAGGCGTGAACTGTCATTGCGAGGAGCTTGTGACGAAGCAATCTCTTTAGACTTGAGATCGCCACGCTTCGCTCGCGATGATAGATTTAGGCTTCTGTATTTTTTAAACAGTTTTTTTGTCACTTTGTTTACCATCACGTCAGTACATTGTGCTGACAATATCACCGCAACCAACAATTCCCATTCATTCGAATAATTTAAAATGATTTTAGCATTGGGATACTCTTTTTTTAAAAGATCAAGAATCTTTTGAGAGTTTTTGGAATCTTGAGTACTCATAGTTTATATTTGCGGGCAAGCAAGCTGAGCGGCTCCAACAATATAACTATTATGGATATGCTTGAAACTTATTTGTTTGTCATTATGGATTTTTGAAAGCGTTTGCTCAAGATGTGTTTTGTATTCAAACCCTTCCCAAAATAAACTTCCTTCCATAACAAAGGTTAAGTCTCGATTTAAAAATTCAGAAATTCCCGCAATTTGGGTTGCAACAAGTTCTGATGAGGAGTACAAGATTTGTCTTGAAATTTGTGAGTATAGTGAATGTGTTTCCTGAGCTAATATTGTTAATTCTTTTGTGTCATCAATAGATATAATAGGCAAATGCTTTTTGTGTAGCTGTAAGTTAAAGTGTTTGTACAAATACGCACCGGATGTTTCTTTTTCAAAAAGTGCTCTTTTTGGCAGCGAAGAATTTTTGTCAATTTCTTTTCCTTCTTCTGTTTGAGGGAATTTGTCAAAGTTAGCAGCTTCCAAATTCACCAATACGTATCTATCTAAAAAAAAGGCAAAATTAACTCCTGTTCCAACTATCCCGCAGGCAAGCTGATTATATGGCAGTTGTGTTAGGCCTGAGAGGAGAAGACAAACGGTATCATTTGCTGCAGTCACCTGTATTTTCCTTTTTTTCTTTGTGAGGATATGTTTTTCGATTTCTTTACACATATTTTTGTCGATTAATCCATTAAAGGTATTTTCTTTGGTTCCGGAGAGTAAAATTCCTTCTAATTTTGAATTGTTAAATACCGGCCTAAGGGGGTAGGCAAGGTTAAGCGATAATGTTGTAACACTGTCGGAAAGCCCTTGTTCTATAAACGATAAAAAGGCTTCTTTACTTTTAAAAGGTGATTGATTTTTTTGAGAAACCTCAAGAATGCGTAAATCTTTTCCCTGTTTTTTAACAAGCGCCTTTTTGCTAATACTTCCTCCGACCACAAGTACTTGAAATAATTCTCCATCTTTTACCAGTGATTGGGAGGCAGGCTCGTGTCTGATAAACGGAAGACTGGTTTTTTGCCCTTTGTTTGCCCTCTGAAGTTCGGTGACAAAGTTATTTTTAATAGTAATAAGATGGTGGGTATTCATGAAGTAGAATATTATAGAGCAAATCTGGATTTATTTGTTAAGGCATCCTCAAGCATAACCGGAACGAGAAGATTCCAGCTAATAAAATTCGGAGCTGCAATAGGGAGTCCTGTTTCTGCATCATAATTTTCATGCATGCCTCCTGTTTTTTTAATGTCATCCAAACAAAGCTTTGCCACCTTTTTTGCTACATCAACTGCTTCTTTTTGAAATCCATAATTTAGTAAAGCAGAAACAGCAAAATAATTTGCAATTGGCCATACTGGTCCTTGCCAGTTTGAATAAGGCTTTATAATATTAGCATTGTTATATTCTTTATCATCTTTGGCAAGGGTTCTAATGCCATAATTTGACCAGAGTTTTTTAGAGTTCAAAACATAATTTTTAATAAACTTGTTGGTACGTTCTTTATTTGCGATATGTGCCCAGAGGGGATGAAATGAGTTGTAGCTGACTCTTTTAATAAACGACCCATCACGACTGTCAATGTTGTAATAGATTCCATCTGATTCATCCCAGAGATATTTGTTAATATTATTTTTTATTTCTGATGCGCGTTTGGAAAAATAGTCATACTCTTTTGTTTTTCGAAGTTGTTCAGCAATTAAACTCATTGCTTTATATTCCTGGTAAACGAAAGTATTTAGATCAGTTGCCACAACAGAATTTTCCGGATATCCAAAACCTGAGACATTATTATCAGCTCCTGAAGCCATAATATTTGTCCATACACCTAAATTATACTTTTTATTCCAGACATTTTTTTCCCGATATAAGACCACTGTTTTTAACTGAGAAAAATGTGGAGCTATCCAAGAAAAATCTTTGAGGAAGTTAGAGGCAAAATATGCTCCTTGAGCCAAAAAAGGCTTCATAAGAAATGACCTATGTCCGCCTTCTGGACCGTCTTTTGTAATACAGCCTGGAATGTATCCATCATTTCGGGAATTATGAAGAAGATTAAGAGCGACATTCCTAAGAAAAATGCCTTCTGAGGGGATATCAGAGGCAAGTGCCATGCCAATAAAAAACGCATCCCAGTCCCATTGTTCTTCATAGTATCCGGAAGGAACCAGATAATCGTAGGGAAGTTCGCCTTGCGCTTTTCTTTTTACGCCAGCTTTAAAAGGAGCAAGTGTTTTCTTGATCGAATTCAAAAATTCTTGATCCTTTTTTAAAATAACAGTCATACAAAGGGATTATACAATATCTCTAAATTGCTTACTAGGGTATAAAATATAGATAATCTTGCGTAAACTAGTTAAAATAAATATAATGTTTTCACATATGTTAGAAACAAACGAATCAGAAGAGCAACTTAAAGCTCCTAAAAAAGAATTTAAAGGGCATTCTGCTTGGGTAGAGCTAAGCAGACCAAACCTTGAACACAACTGGAATGCTATAGCGTCAATTGTTGGTCCGGATGTAACAGTAATCCCAATGTTAAAAGCTAATGCCTATGGTCATGGAGCCGTAGAAGTCGGGAAAGTGCTTCAAGAATCAGGAGCACGATATGCTGGGGTATCAACGCTTGGTGAGGCGTTTGAGCTTAGATGCAATGGGATTAATTTTCCTCTTTTGGTTACTGACTATGTCGATCCAGAAAACCTTCCAGCAGCATTGAATATGAATGTTGCTTTAACAGTCTCTCATGTCCAGATGTTTCCTGAAATTGAAGACACGGCGAAAAAGTTAGGGAAAAAAGCAAAAGTGCATGTTTTTGTAGATACAGGCATGCATCGTGAGGGAATTTGGCCACCACAAGAGGCGGTTGAGATTGTAGAAAAAATTCACCAGTCTTCACATGTTGACCTAGAGGGATTGATGACTCATTTTGCCGACCCAACAAATCCCGATCTCACAAAAACTTACAAGCAACTGGGTATATTTAACGAATTCTTGGATAATGTAGAGAAAAGAGGTATCCAGTTGCCTCTTTACGTACACGCAGCAGAAGGAGCAACTATCATGAGAATTCTAAAGACATATACGGGAAGATTTACAGCAGTTCGTCCAGGAAATATTGTGTATGGTTTTACGCCGGGTAGCGAGGATTTTTCCCAATATATGAAATTTGCACCAAAGAAAATTCTAACTGCAATTAAAGCAAAACTTGCAGGCTATAAAACAGTTTCTAAGGGTGAGGAAGTAGGGTATGGAGGTACAAAATTAGATGAAGATACAACAATGGGGATTGTAAATGTGGGACATGCCGACGACTACCGTCCTCGTGATTCAGGAGGATCAATGCTTATTCACGGAAAACGAGTTTCTATTTTAGATAGAGCAGCAATGAATCAGGTGGTTCTAAAGCTTCCAATTGATGAGACATATTGCTTAGGTGACGAAGTTGTTATCGTAGGTAAACAAGGAGATGAAGAAATTACGTTGGAGGAACTCGCGGAGAGTATGGAAACAAATGTTATACGTTATGTAACAAAGCTTCAACATACCACACGATTGCCTCGTGTAATGACAAATAGTTAGAGATATGGTATATAACTATTATGGTAACTTCTCTGGAAGCCAATAGATTCCCCGTAAAAACCGTAATAAATCCCGACGCACAAGAAGAAACACAATCTTCTCTTATGATTAGAGATTATTACAAATCGCTTCATGCCCGTGCTGTTGTCTTTATGGATAAAGATGATACGACTATTCATATGGAAGTTGGGGAGCCAACTGATCCACGGCTGGAGGAAGTAATCAAAGAAGCGCAAAAAAAAGGAGTTGTTGCCAGTTACGATTCTGACTCATCATATGTAGATTTGGAAGGATGGCTTGGAATGAGGGGATTATCGATTGCTGAGCGAGGTGGGCTTGTTCGTTTTCCTGATGGACGCGAGGTACACTTGGTGAGAAGCGGAGATTGGTTTAAGGAGTTAATAGCACGATTTGCAGAAAGACTTATAGAAGAAAAGGAGTTAAAAGATACTACGGCAGTTCTTCATCTTGATCCATGGCCTTTTCTTTTTGCCGATACTCATATTCCTGGGCAACATAATCAGTTAGTAATGGTAAATACGGGAAGAAAGGTTTCGGCAAGTTTTGTTACTGGCCTTCTTGATCAGGTTCAGGGAGGAAAAATTGTGAGACATACGCCAGAAAGTGCCAGATTTCATCAGGAAATGGCAGCTATTTTACTTGAAGAGCGTGATCGGTTAGCTTCGGAACGTCCATTTCCAGATCCAGAGGGAATGGTGGATGATGTAAATCACGAATCAGAGCTAGTTATTGTAAAAAGTGCCGGTGCGTCAAAGCAGAGGGCAATGGGTTACCTATCTTGGGTTCTAAAGCCTTTGGGAATTCCCGTGTATCATATTGGCGACAATCCAGTTTCGGATAATATGACTGAAATACCAGGTGTGGTAACAATGGCTGTAGGAAATGGCGGACTAAAAGATTGTCCTGGAGTAATAGCTGCAAGCCAGCCAATGGCCTCAGGAGTAGTTGAGTTATTTGAGAACCATATTATTCAGGATTTAAAATAATATGACAGATTTAGAACCAAGATGGATACCAGAGTTAAGAGGCCAAATGCCAGTTCCTGATCGTTTTTCCCGTGCCGAACTTTTGGGTGTCCATGGAAACTTTATTTCAGAACTTAAAGCAGCACATGCTGCATACAAAACTGGCGCAGAAAATACCACAAGCCTTCCATTTATTACAGATAGATTTAATCTTCCCAAAAAGTCTTTAGTTGCAGAAGGTGAATTGTTTGAGGTGCGTATGCTCGGAGGGAGTGATGGGGTAAGAGTTCTTTGAGAAAAAACCGCTGGTGGAGTTAGGATTGTTGAAAAATTCGGTCCGGAAAAACTCCCGCGTATGCAAACGTTGGAAGAATTACACACATTTTTTGAGGAGACAGTAGACCCGCGAGTACGTGTTGTTGCAGTTAACTTCGCAAATACCATGAAGCCAGTGTTTGATGGAGAAAAACTTGATGGAGTTATTACAGAAATTGACGATACGAGATCTATTACAGCACCAGAGCTAATTGGAAAAGCTCTGGGAGCGGAAGTTGGGAAAAATCTTTCTGAAAAAAGAGGCTCTCCTATTACTGTTTCCGTAGCAGGTGACGGGCTTTGTCAGGTATTAGCTGGAAAAACATTCTCTTATGGGGACAACATTGCATTTGGCGTTGTTGGAACAGGGTATAATATGGGGTTTTTGCTTGATTCTGAGACATTTGTCAATCTTGATGCGGCAAGTTTTGATAAATTTCCCATGACCCCACTTGCAAAACATCTTGCCGAGCAGCCAGGGTCTGGGTGGCCGTTTGGAAAAGACGTAAACGGAAGTAATCTCTATAAACATTTTAATGATGCAATTGAAAAAAGAGGTGTAAATCACCCTCCGATTTCTTCAACAAAAGAATTATCCAATATAAGCGAGAAAAGAATTCCTGGGGTTTCTGATCTTGCGCAAAGCTTTATTGATCGTGCAGGGCAATTGGTTGGGTGTCAGGTTGCTGGGGTCGCGGATTTTAAAGGAAAAGATATGTTATTTGTAATGGATGGGAGCGTTTTCTGGAAAGCTCATAATTTTAAAAAGACAGTTGAGGAGACGGTCAGGCAATTAACAGACAAAAAAGTTGAATTTGTTGACATACCAGATTGCGGTATTGTCGGAGCAATCAAACTTGTAGCATAATATATCTATGAACGACAAAAAAAGAGATCATCCGGTCTGGATGGAAATAAGCAGGAAAAATATTGAGTATAACTGGAGATCTATTCAGGAAACAGTAGGGGAAAAAATAACAATAATACCAATGATAAAGTCTAATGGGTATGGCCATGACTCTGTGTTAGTTGGGAATATACTTCAAGACCTCGGTGCTAAGTATGTGGGGGTATCGGCATTTCGAGAAGCAAAAGAGCTACGACAAGGAGGAGTCAAAATTCCCTTGCTTGTTTTAGACTATGTAGATTCTAGTAATATTGTAGAGGCTCTAGAATTAGATATGGTTTTGGCGATTTCAGATAGCGAAATGTTTCCAGCTATAGAAAATACTGCGGGAAAAATCGGTAAAAAGGCGCGGGTTCATTTATATGTTGACACTGGGATGCATAGGGAAGGGATATGGCCAAATGAAGAGGCAATTATGCTTGCAAAAGAAGTTCATGAATCTCCTCATGTTGACTTAGAAGGTATTATGACTCATTTTGCTACAGCAGGAGATGATGACCCAAGCTTTGCCTACGAACAATTAGAAGTATTTAATCATTATTTAGATGAGCTTCAGTCAAATAATATACCCTTACCGTCATATATTCATGTTGCCAACGGGGCATCTGTTATGAGATTGCCAAAAATGCATAGAGATGATCCTAAGAAGCGATTAAGTGCAGTAAGACCTGGAAATATAATTTATGGCTTACCTCCGGGAGACTTTCCATTCGCTTTTACTCCAAAGCGAGCAATGGTTGCGCTAAAAGCAAAACTTGCATGTGTAAAAACGATTCCAGCTGGTTCTACGGTTGGTTATGGGCGGACATGGAAAGCAGAGAAAGATACTCGTATAGGAATTGTGCCTATGGGATATACAGATGGTTATAGGCGTAGTCTTTCCCATGAGGTGGGTTGTATGCTTGTGGGTGGAAAAAAAGCTCCAATTATTGGTCTTATTTCCATGAATCAAACAGTTCTAAAGCTTCCAAATGAAGGAGATTTTGCGTTAGGTGATGAGGTTGTTATTATCGGAAAACAAGGAGATGAAGAAATTACTATAGAAGAAGTAGCAGAAAAAATGGGTACATTTTGGTTTGAGTATATTGTAAATATTAACGGAAAAAGGATACCTCGGATGCTAATCGATTAAATTTTTAACAGCCCTGCTTCGTCAAGCTGTTGGACAGAGGGAATTGCGCGTTCCATGGGGAATTCATCGATTTCTCTTGTTTGGGTTTGATTATTAAGCCTGCTGCCTCTTCGGCTATCTCGAAGCCATCTATTTAATCTAGTATAATCTTCCATGCTGAATTCATGAGAAAATTTACCAGTTTGTATCATGTATTCTGTAGTAGCTCTCCAGAATTTAGGAATAACTTCTCCTATCATCCACCATTCTTTCGCGTCAGTTTGTGGTTCGTCAATTCTTTGTTGTTCGCCTCTGCGTACATTACCTACAAGGGGTAAGACATCTTTTAAGAATTGCGGATCAGAACTGCCAAGGGTAGTATGTTGTTCTCCAGCAAGAGAGATAATGCGAGCAATTTCAACACACTGTCCTGTTGCTCCCATAGCTCTTAGCTCAGAGTCTGTAGCAATAATAAGTTCTCCTGTTAAGGGATGGACAATAAGATCAGGCGTTACACTTAAGGCAAGGGCAATTTCTCTTTGCCTTTCATTTAAAAATGGAGAAACAGAGTCGACTTCTGCCATATTTCCAAACACGAAAATAGATTCGTTATTTCTATTCTCAGAGCCAGTAAATATACCTTGTTGTTCTCTTCCGTCTCTTCGTTTTTTATTTAAGTCAATTGCAGCCCGTGCGACAAGTTGAAGGGGTCTGTAGACTTTTCTGTCTTCTGTAGGATCTTTAAGTTGTGTTCCTTTTTCGTCAGCCGTCTTATTTTCTACCTGAGCCATGCCAATTAGATATTTTTGCAGGGATCCTCCTGGAATGGATTTAAGGTCTGTGTCTGAAAAAAGAACATGTTTTGGGGCAAGTCCTGCTTTTTTAGCTTGGAGAAGCAAAATACGAGCAATAAGTACATCAATTCCTTTTCGGAGAGGAGGTTGTCTGGTGATTTCCTTGCCTTCTAATACCTCTGGCGGTATTGCAAGAATTTCAGCAAGAGCTCTTCTATCGACGACTTCCGTAAGCACGTCTCCGCGTCTTAATACATCTACTCCCATAGCTCGTGCGGTATCTACGGAATTGTCAGTGGAGTTGGCATCTACAAACAATACATTTCCTGCTCCATTGGTGCTTTCTTGCATATAGGCAAGATTAGGGGCAAGGTTTCCATTTTGCGCTTCGTTTCTTCCGCATCCTACCACTAGTACTTCAGAGGGCGAAGAAAGGAAGTTTTTAACATCCTGGCCATTTAATTCCCCGTTGTAAGGGCCAACTGTTACTTCTTGTACGGCTGTTGCCAAAGGAGACTCGATTACTCCATAGAGTGCATCCCTTGATCGCTCAGGACTTACTTGAACAAGTTGAGCCTTGAGTGCTTCTCCTGTGAGCATTGCTCCATGAGGAGCAACTATCCCTCGTTCGGCTGTTAATGTTGGCATATCGGACATAAGTTTAGTATAAAGCAAAATTTACTGCTTGACCAGTGTAAGACAGAAACCTGACAGTCATTTTTAGGGGACAACGGTGTTGCGAAAAGATTTTGGAATCATTACAATAAGCATGAACGCGTATGGACAAAACTGTTATAGAGGCAACATTTCCCTTAACGTTTCGAAAAGAAGAGGCAGCAGAGTTAGGAAAACAGTTAAAAAATAGAAGTTCGGTTGTGCTTGTTGGCATGAAGCGGGTGGGAATTAATAATTTTTTAAGGTTTTTTTTATACCACGAAAAAATAGTAAAAACTTATATCAGCCCCACTCAAAAACACCTGTTTATTCCTGTTGATTTGAATGATTTGGTTGAAAAAGAAATCTTTCCTTTTTGGAGGCTTACGTTTAAGCGGATTATAGATGCTTTAGAAGATTCTAACTATCCTGTTTCAATAAAAACATATGCTGAGGAGTTATTCTCAAGTAGTATTCAATCCCAGGATTTATTTTTGACTATCGACGGAGTTAGAAAAACCTTGCAAAAAATCGTTGAAAACGGCATTTTTCCAAATATATTTTTTATTCGGTTTGATCGCATCAAGGATGCGGTCACGCCTGAGTTTTTTGCTAATTTACAGGGATTGCAGGATGCAACACATGGGAAACTCGCGTATGTATTCACCAGTTTTCGGCGGCTTGATATTTTAGCTCCCGAGGTTTTTACACGAGCCTCACTATCTACATTTGCCCAAGAAATGTACATGAAACCTGCTAAAAAAGAGGATATGGAGATTATATATAAAACATACAAAGATGAATACAAGCTTACGATTTCACCTGCTATAGAACAATCAATTTTTGATTTAGCGGACGGATATGTTCAGTATTTTCAGCTTGTTTTAATTTTTTTACATGAAGGAAAAAAAGAGGCAAAAACAAAAGCAGAGCTATTTGATCTCTTGTTAAAAGATGAGCGAATTAGTCTTCAGTCAGAAGAATTATGGGAAAGCTTGTCAGAGAAAGAAAAAGAAATTATTGTAAAAATAAGCAAAGGTCAAGCAATTTCTGATGAAGAGCGAAAACTGGGACGGTATATCTGGGACAGCGGGTTTTTATATGAATCACAAAACAACATTCGAGCACTTTTTAGTCCCTTATTTGATTACTACATACAACAAAAAGACAAAAAACCATTGTCAGAAAACGGAAGTATTGAATTTAGCAGAAAAGAACACGCGCTTTTTTCTTTCTTAAAAGATCACATAAGTGAAATTTGTGAACGCGAAAAAATTGTTGAAGCTGTCTGGCCGGAGGTAGAAGAGCTAGGCGTATCTGACTGGGCAATTGATAGGTTGGTTGCCAGGGTCAGAAGCAAGTTAAAACTCCAAAAAAGCCAGTACGAAATTCAAACCATAAAAACCCGTGGATATAAACTAGTACCTTCATAAATCGGATCGGGCCAGCCTCGCCGAAGGAGCATGCGAGTCTTAAGCGGGAATTATTCGGGGAATCCTCGGGAAAAAGTAACTTCTTCTACGTTCTCTTGTTCTATGCTACAATTAGCTTCATGGACAAGGTGTATGAACCCAGGTTAGTCGAAGAAAGATTATATAAGCAGTGGGAAGAAAAGGGATATTTTAAGCCTGAAGTCAATCCTGGTGGAAAACCCTACTGCATAATTTTGCCGCCTCCGAATGCAAATGGAGATCTTCATTTTGGACACGCAATGTTTGTCATAGAAGACATTTTAATCCGCTTTCATCGTATGAAGGGGGAGGCAGTTTTGTGGCTTCCTGGGACAGATCATGCTGGATTTGAAACGCAATTCGTATTTGAGAAACAACTCCAAAGCCAAAGCAAATCTCGATTTGATTATTCACAAGAAGAGCTTTATTCAATGATTTGGGATTTTGTAAAGTCATCTGGAGGTAAAATAGAAAATCAGCTTAGAAGGCTTGGATTTTCTCTAGATTGGTCGCGGGAAAAATATACCTTAGATCCTGAAATTGTCAAACTTGTGTATAAAACTTTTAAAAAAATGTATGACGAAGGACTTATTTACAGAGGATTTCGGCTTGTTCATTATTGTACAAAAGACGGAACATCTTTTTCTGATTTGGAAGTTGTGCATGAAGAGCGGAAAAGTCCGCTGTATTATGTAAAATACGGTCCGTTAGTGCTTGCAACAACTAGACCAGAGACCAAATTTGGAGATACTGCAGTTGCTGTTAATCCAAAAGACAAGCGATATAAAAAGTTTGTAGGAAAAGAAATTGAAATAGAAACAGTACTTGGAAAGGCAAAGATTAAAGTGATATCAGATGAATATGTGGATCTGCAGTTTGGTACTGGTGTAGTGAAAATTACCCCTGCTCATGATTTTAATGATTATGAAGTAGCCCAAAGACACAATCTTCCTCTAAAACAAGTTATTAATTATGACGGTACTATGAATGAGCATGCGGGGAAATTTGCTGGCATGTATGTGAAAAAAGCAAGGGAGGCAATTATTACTGAAATGAAGCAAAAAGAGCTCATTGAAAAAATAGACGAGGAATATGTTCATAGAATAGGAGTTTGTTATAAATGCAAAACAGTTTTAGAGCCGCTTCCAATGGAGCAGTGGTTTGTAAAAGTAAAATCATTTACAGAAAAAGCAATAGCAGCGGTTAAAAGCGGAGAAGTAAAGATTTTTCCTAAAAACTTTGAAACATTATATTTTCAATGGCTTGAAAATTTACGGGATTGGAATATTTCTCGCCAAATTGTGTGGGGAATAAGAATCCCAGCCTGGAAGTGTTTACGATGTCATCCTGAACTCGTTTCAGGATCTAACAATAGAACAATGGAACAATCGAGCAATGATGGTTGGGTTGTTACAGACGGTTCTAAACCAGAAAAATGCCTCAAGTGCGGTTCAAAAGACCTAGAACAAGATACTGACACCTTTGATACCTGGTTTTCATCTGGACAATGGCCAGTTGTGACTCTTAAAACCAGCAAACAGGGAGACTTTGAACGATTCTATCCGACTTCTGTAATGGAAACCGGGTACGATATTTTAAAAGCATGGGTATCAAGAATGGTTATGCTTGGAATATATAGCACTACTAAGGTTCCGTTTACACATGTAGTATTGCATGGATTGGTAAATGACCCGTACGGTAAGAAAATGAGTAAAAGTAAAGGCAATGTGGTAAACCCATTGGAGCTTGTTGAGCAGTACGGAGCAGACGCAGTGAGAATGGCCTTAGTGTACGGAACAGCACTTGGTCATGATCAGGCAATGTCATATGGAAAACTTGATGCCATGAAAAAATTTTCTAATAAAATTTGGAATATAGCCCGCTTCATTGAAATGAAACGTTCTTCATTGAGTCATCCTGAGCGAAGCGAAGGATCTGTTAATGCGTCAAGAGATTCTTCGGTCGCTGCGCTCCCTCTGAATGACATAAAAATACTGTTTAAGACTGCTAAAAATGACAATGATAAAGAGTGGATTGAGAAAACACAAGACTTATCCAATGAAATAACAATTTTTATTGATAAGCACCAATTCAACTTAGCAGCAGAACGACTTTATGAGTATATCTGGCATGAATTTGCAGATATTTATATAGAAGATGTTAAAAATCGTCTCGATGATAATTCATACTTAATACTTTATACTTTATACATAATACTTCTTAAACTGCTTCATCCTTTTATGCCGTTTGTGACTGAGGAAATTTACCAAAAACTGGGGAATAAAGATTCCATCATGATTTCCTCGTGGCCTGTATGAAAAAATTGCCGCCTAAAAAATTTAAAAAATCTGCAAATAAAGTTCAAATAGCTTCAGAAAAAAGATTTGTCTTGAGCAAAAACCAATTCCCGACTTTTTCCCGATTTATTACCGAAGCAAAAAAAATTCTAAAACATTGGAAAACAAAACAATTTTGGGTGGTAGTTATATCTGGAACGCTTTTGTTATTAATTATAGTTGAATTGGGAAAAGGCTATGAGTTGTTTAGTAAAAGAAAACAGGTGGAAATAGACAGGCAAAAAATTTTGCTGGAAATTGAGTTTTGGAACAAGATAATCCAAGATTATAAAGGTTTTAAAGACGCTTATTATAGAATTGCCCTCCTGAGGTATCAATTGGGAAATAAACAAGCTGCAAAATTGTATATAGAAAAAGCTTTGTCAATTGATCCATTTTTTGAAGATGCGAGAAGATTAAAAAAATTACTAAAGTAATTTTTTTAAGAATTTTCAATCTTCAATTTAAAATTACTCCCTCTTCTCTTCTGCTTTTGGTTCTTTTTTAGGAGCTTCGGCGGGTTTTTGTTCGGCTTCAGTTGGTTTCTCTGCTGGTTGTTCGCCCTCGGCTGTTGGTGTTGCTCCTTGGGTTCCGGCTTCGGCCGCGTCTGACGCGGCTTTTGCAGCTTCTGCTGCAGCTTCGGCAGCTGCAATTTCCTCTAATGTTTCTTTGCTGACTAATTCGTCAATTTTTACTACTACGTGTTCGGGATCAGACAAAACAGTTACAACTGATGGAACTTTTAACTCAGAAACTGCAATTTGGTCACCAACTGTTGTCAAGTGTTCAACACTGACTTCTATATTCTCCGGCAAATCAGCAGGAAGCGCTTCGACTTCGATTTCTGAGATTGGAGTAAGGAGTAATCCAAGTTTGTCTGTGACTGCTTTTGGTTCGCCAACAAAAACAAGGGGAACCATGGTTTTTACTTTTTCTTTTAAGTTAACCTGGTAAAAGTCTACATGAACAGGAGTCCTATCAACGTATTCAAGCTGGAGATTTTTAATTAAAACCGGCCTTATTTGGCCGTCTAACTGGACTTCAACGAGTCCTGTTTCTCCGGTTTGCCTAAATACAGCCAAAAAGTCTTTTAATGGAACTTGAACAGCAGTAGATTTTAAGTCTTTGCCGTAAATATTTGCAGGCAGAATTCCTTCTTTTCGAAGCTTCTTAACTTTTTTGCCTAAAACTGTTCGTTTTTCAACTTTTAGTTTTGGATGCTGAGCCATAAAAGGATATTATACGAAAAATAAACAAAAATAGCAAAAGAACTAATTTAAAATTTTTAATTTGAAAATTTAAATTTTTAAACATTCAATGGAAATTGAAAATTATGCGCATGATATAATTGTTTAAAATTATGCTTATACTCGGTATAGATCCGGGGATTGGGAGAATGGGGTGGGGAATAATAACAATTGAAAATAGTAAATTGAAAATAGTAAACAGTGGGTGTATTGAGACCAGTTCTAAACTTCCTGTTCCAGAGCGGTTACTTAAGATACATAAGACACTTAAGGAACTTATTGAAGAGCACAAACCGGACGCGTTGGCTGTTGAGGAATTGTTTTTTAATACAAATGCAAAAACCGCGTTTGTGGTAGGGCAAGCAAGGGGAGTAGTTTTATTACTTGGAGCGCAGTTCAATTTGAAAATTGGAATATACACACCGCTTCAGGTAAAAATGGCACTAACAGGCTACGGCAGAGCAGAAAAAACACAAATGGGAAAAATGGTAAAAACGCTTTTAAATTTAAAAGAAGTCCCCAAACCCGATGACACAGCAGATGCCCTCGCTGTTGCCCTCACCCACGCGTTTTCTTACAAAAAACACTTCAAATAGCCTGTAACAGTTCACACTTCTAACATAAAACTGTCATTCTGAGACTGAAAGCAGAAGAATCTTTTACCGAATAGATCCTTTACTACGTTCAGGATGACGAGATCGTGTCGGAAGCGTGAACAGTTACCTGGTATGGATTGGCATTTAGAACTTAATGACATGCCTTTTGATGCAATTAAAAAAGGCAAGAAAAACAGGGAAGAATTGATACAGGAGCTCTATCAACAAATCGGCAAATTAAAGGTTGAACGAGATTGGATAAAAAAAAGATTGGACTCATTGAGGAAGACGTATTCAGTAGGCGTTAGTCAGATCAGGTTGCACATTGAAAAACCAGGACAAGATTTGCCATCGATTCATAGACAGGCAACGTTGTTAAACGTTGTTAGATCAAGCGTGTATTATCAACCAAAGCCTGTTGATGTGTTCACACTTGAAGTTACGAACCGGATTGATGAGATTTACACCAAACGTCCCTTCTTTGGTGTCAGACGGATAACCGAACAATTACGCAGAGATGGGACTTTGGTAAATCACAAACGAGTACACAATATCAAGTACCCATACTTACTGCGAAATGTGCCAATTGTGAAAGCAAACCAAGTATGGGGAACTGACATTACGTATATCAGGATGCAATACGGATCTGTTTATCTGACAGTATTTCTTGATTGGTATACCAGATATATTTTGTCTTGGAGATTGTCGACAACTCTGGAGAGAACATTTTGTCTTGAGGCAGCAAACCGAAGCAATGGAATGGTACGGGTTACCGGAAATTGTGAATCAGGATCAGGGAGTGCAGTATACCCATCGGGATTACTGCAGCATATGGGAGAAAAAGGAGTACAAATCAGCATGGATGGTAGAGGCAGGGCAATGGATAATATCTTTACAGAGAGACTGTGGAGAACAATCAAATATGAGGAGGTTTACTTAAAAGATTACGCTACTGTTTTGGAGGTAAAAGAAGAGATTGGAGATTATTTTAAATTTTACAACTATGAAAGAAAACATCAGTCACATAATTACAAGACACCGACTGAAATATATTTTGGAAAGGAGGAAAACTTAGTCTAAGAAACAGCCGTTTACTGTCTTGACAAAGGGGTACACCTTATACTGGCAATTTTGTTTGCTTGTTATACGAATATATGTATTGAAAGAAACTAAAAATTATTTCTTCGAATCTTCAATAAATGTATCTAAATCAGCTTTATCGATTCTAATAAACTTTCCTCCTAATTTAACGGCTCTTAAATCTCCTCGTCTGACATAACGTCTTACGCTTTCTGGATCAACCTGTAATAGTTTTGCTACTTCTCCGGTAGTATAGAATCTTTTCTCTGAAATGTTCTCTTTCATACTTTCTTTTTCTGGTTCGATTGCCTCAAGATATACATCTAATGATCTATCAATTGCTTTTAATATTAAGCTGTAGTAATCTTCTAAGTTGCCTTTGGTCTGGCCTTTTTCTAAAGAGTTAATATAGGCGCTTCTATCCTCTTTACGGATAATTGCTGGAGGGTATCCTGTTTGCATTAGCAGTAGATTCATAAGTAGTCGTGCTGTTCTTCCATTGCCGTCAATAAAAGGGTGAATACTCACCAGTTTAAAATGAGCATCCATGGCAACTTTGATTGGATTAGATAAATCCGTTTGTAATTGTGTAATAAATTCTTCCATGAGCATTGGAACTTTTAAAGCATTTGGCAGAATCGTTTCAGAACCTTTGAGTCGTACAACAACTGTTCGGTACTTTCCCTTATTAACATCATCTGTTTTGTTTAAAATAATACGATGGATGTCTAAAACATCTCCTTGTGATAGCTCTTCTCTTTTTTTAACGACCAAAGTTTTAATATAATCAAACGCTTGTGCGTGATTGATTGCCTCTTGGTGTTCGGTCAGGCTTTTGCCCTCAACAGTAATTCCTTTTTCAACTATCAGAGCAGTTTCTTGTTTGGTTAGGGTATTTCCCTCTATGGCATTTGAGGTATAGGTTAATTCTATTCGAAACCATTCTTCCAGGTTCTTTAAAAGTTCACTGGTGAGTGATTTATGAATATCTATTTTTTCCTTTTTAGATTGTAATTGTTTTAATATGTCATCCATATGATACTATTTTATGCTACAATACGTTATTTGTCAAGAGAGATTGTATTAAAGAGTAGTGTTGTGTAGTATGTCAGATTTGGTAGCCGAGGAGGGAATCGAACCCACATGACCTTACGGCCACACGCTTTTGAGGCGTGCGCGTCTGCCAGTTCCGCCACTCGGCCTTTTGCATTTTTAACTTCTTTATTATATACTTTTGTCTATGACACTTCAAGAATTATACGAATTAGGCGTTGAGATGGGTATGAAGGCTGATCCAAGGGGTTTGTCTTCGGTAAAACGGCTTTTGGAAAAACGTAAAAAATCCTTTGCCGATCTTCCGGAAAAAAAGAAAATTTTTTTCGATAAAGAATCATTTACAAATCCATATTCTGATTCGCGAATCCTTTTTGGCGATCCCAAACTTTTAGTAAAAAAAGTCATGGTTGGTATCGATGCGGATGGGGCAGAGATTCTTATTGCCGACAGACTCAATCAAAAGAGTGAAGGAATCGATCTGGTTATCTCACATCATCCAAGTGGTCATGCCTTGGCATCGCTTGATGAGGTTATGGATGTTCAGGTTGATATGTTTGCGCAAGCCGGCGTTCCCGTGAATGTTGCCCATTCTCTTTTTGACCAGAGAAAATCTGCTGTCAAAAGAAAAATCGGTCCGATTAATCATTCTCAAGCAGTAGACGCGGCCCGGCTTCTTAATATTCCACTTTTGGCGCTTCATACGATTTGGGATAATGTGGGAAATCATTTTATGAGCGAGTTTATTGGTAAAAAGAAATTTGATACCGTTGGAGAAATTTTGGATGCAATAAATGAAATCCCGGAATTTACCGAGGCAGTCAAGGGTAAAGCCGGACCTTCAATTGTTTCAGGGTCGGAAAAAAGCAGGGCAGGAAAAATTGTCGTCAGCTTCACCGGCGGGACAAACCCATCTAAAGAATTATATGTGGAGATGGCAAAAGCAGGGATTGGGACAATTATCGAAATGCATGTTCCGGAAGACGCGGTTTTAGAACTTCGAAAACTTCATATTAATGTAATTGACTGCGGGCACATGGCGGCAGATTCAATTGGCGCAAACTTATACCTTGATCAGCTTGAAAAGAGGGGAGTAGAGGTAATACCGTGTTCGGGACTTATTAGGGTAAAGCGAATTAAGTAAATTCGAATATCGAATATCGAAATTCGAAACAAATTCGAATCTTCAAAATAAAAATTTCTAAATAGTTTTGAATTTTGATAATTTATTATTTTGATATTGTTTCGTATTTCGGATTTTGGTATTCGGATTTTTAATTTTATGATTTCTGTTACTGATTTAAAACGAGGGACAATTTTTGAAGATGAAGGTCAAATCTTCCAAGTGCTTTCGTATGAGCATATTAAGCTTGGAAGGGGAAGTGCCACTATTAAAGTAAAAGTTAAGAATCTAAAAAGCGGATCTACCACGGAAAGAGGGTTTATTAATGGTGCAAAAGTAAACTCAGTTTCGGTGCAAAGAAAAGAACTTCAATATTTGTATAAAGATTCGGATTTTGCGTATTTTATGGATCCGAAGACATTTGAACAAATCCCTGCTTCTCTTTCTCGAATAGAGCACGCATATTTAAAAGACGGAGGGACTTTTTTTGTTACATTTTTGGATAACCAGCCTTTGTCTTTAGAATTGCCGCCTAAAATGGAATTTAAAGTCGAAGAAACAGGGCCTTCTTTAAGAGGAAATTCAGCCACAAATATTTATAAAGATGCGATTTTAGAAAACGGCATTAAAACAAAAGTTCCTCTTTTTATTACCATTGGTGACGTAATTCGTATTGATACACGTACCGGACAGTACAGCGAAAAAGCATAGGATAGTTTTAGAAAACTAGACGCTTATGGACAATACCATGCTTCGGGTTCTTGGCATACGGTCATTTTTTGCCTTGTGGCTTGCCGAAGTGTTCTCCCAGATTGCCATGAACATGGCAAATTTTATTCTCATTATTTTAGCTTTTAAATTCACAAGTTCTAACACTGCAGTTTCAGGCGTTGTCATTGCGTTTACCATGCCTGCGATTTTATTTGGACTGCTTGCCGGAGTATACGTGGACAGGTGGAATAAAAAAACAGTGTTAAACCTAACTAATCTTATGAGAGCGGGAATCTTAATACTCATTTTGTTGTTTCCTCATAATTTGTTTGTTTTGTATCTTGTGACATTTGTTATGTCAATCGTAACTCAATTTTTTATTCCGGCAGAAACCCCCATGATTCCTCAAATTGTACCAAAAGAACTACTTCTTTCCGCAAACGCACTTTTTGGCATGGGAATTTACGGATCAATGCTTATTGCCTACGCCCTTTCTGGACCAAGTTTGTTGTTTTTTGGTGAAACTCATATTTTTGTGTTTTTGGCAGTACTTTTTGTAATTGCTTCTTTTTTTGTATCGTTTATACGTGTCTCGAAACAAAAAGGAATGCCGGTCAGTTTGTCACCGACTCTTATGGAAGAAGTAAAAGGAGCACTTTCTTTAGTTACAAAAACCAAACGAATCTCTCATAGTTTATTTTTACTTACCCTTTCTTCGCTTCTCATTCTTACGTTTGCCGTTATTGGTCCCGGATACGCCAAACAGATTTTAGATATTAGTGTCGAAGAATTTCCGCTTATGTTTGTGGCACCGGCTGCAATGGGAATGGTGTTTGGTGCAGTTTTTTTAAGTAATATCAAGAAACAAAGTTTTAAAGAAAAAAGCGTATTGTATGGAATATTTTTATCAAGCATCGGGTTATTTTTGCTCCCGTTTTGCTCCAAAGCGGCAACAAAAGGACTTTTTCAAGAGCTTAATAACATATTGCCCGCCTTTTTATCAATAAACATATTTCATATTGTCATACTGCTTGCTTTTTTATTAGGGATTGCAAACGCGTTTGTTTTTGTGCCGTCAAACACTATTTTACAAGAAGAAACTTCTGATGAATTTCGAGGGAAAATTTACGGTTTTTTGAATTCCCTAATCGGCGCTGTTTCCTTGCTTCCGATTATTGTGGTGGGGGGGTTGGCAGATGTGTTTGGAGTAGCAAAAGTATTGATTGGAATCTCAATTTCTTTAGTAATAATTGGCATGTATTTTCTTGCGACTCAATAAATTATGGCAGTACTCATTGCACTTTTTTTTGCTTTTGTAATTTTTCTTTTTACCTTGTTTATACTCTCAAGAGAGGATTTTGTATTTACTAGAAAAAATATACCCATGGAGGAGATATATAATATATGTTTTCTTTTGATTCCTTTTATATTTTTTTTCTCAAGATTATTATTTGTTGTGTTTGATTTTAACGCTGCGTTTTCCAATCCGCTTGTTTTTTTGGCAATCTGGCATTATCCGGGGTTATCTCTTTTAGGTGCAGTAGCAGGTCTTATTACAGGGTTGTTACTTATTTGCGGTGTTAAAAAAATATCGGTTATTGATAGAATCTTGGATATATTTTCGCTCTCATTTTTTGGGGCAATTTCCTTTGGTGTTAGGGTTGGGTCTCTTATTTTTTCTTTTGGCACATGGTTTGTTTTTGGGAAAGAACTTGTTTTTACTATCCTTTTTATTCTTATGTTTTTCCTGCTTTTACATTTTTTTCTTAAAGAAAAATTTAAAGACGGGAGCATTTTGTTATTATTTGTTTTGGCGTTTTCTGTTTTAACTTTTCTTTCAAAAACAATTGGTAATCCAAAATACCTGTTTACTTTACTTAAAGGAGAGGGGAGTATTTTGGTTATTGCGGCAGTAGCAAGTTCAATTTTGTTTATAAAAAGAGAAAAGTTGCAATTTAAATTCACAAACATATTTAAAAAACGATAGATCACGTTATTGTCATTGTGAGGAACGTAATGATGAAGCAATCTATACTGAGAGATTGCCGCACTCACTATCGTTCGCAATGACATTATACATAATGAACATTATTTTCGAGGATAAGGATATTCTAGTTCTTAGCAAACCTGCAGGAATTACAGTAAATAGGTCTGATACGACACACTACGAGAAGACTTTGCAGGAATGGGTGGAGGAATATTTAAAAGTACCACGGGTATCACAAGAAGAAGCTCGTGGTACTCGTGATACACTTGGTACTCGTGATACTTTTTTAAGCAGGGCTGGTATAGTTCACAGGTTAGATAAAGAGACATCGGGTGTTTTGATTATTGCAAAAAATCCCAGCTCATTTGAGAATCTGCAGGCACAGTTTAAGAATAGAACTGTAAAAAAAATATATCTAGCCCTTGTTCATGGCATCGTAGCGCCGGAAGAAGGGGATATCCGTGTTCCGGTTGGGAGACTGCCTTGGAATCGAAAAAGGTTTGGAGTTTTAGCAGGCGGAAGGGATGCGATAACGAAGTATAAAGTATTAAGTATTAAGTATTTGGGAGAAGAACCACTAAGTCTTGTTCAATTATTTCCAGAAACCGGAAGGACGCATCAGATTAGAGTTCACTTAAAGCACATAGGCCATCCAATTTTTGCAGATTTTTTATATGCCGGCAGAAAAACCGCCCGAAATGACCGTAAATTACTCGGCAGAGTGTTTCTTCATGCCTCAAAAATTTCGTTCACCAATCCAAAAACGGGGGAGAGTATTTCCTTCGAAGCCTCACTTCCAGAAGAACTCGAAAAATTTCTCAAGACTTTAGTTTGACACCTTAGTCCGCAGGTGGAGCTTCGTTTCCACCCCAAGGGTGTAAAACTAAACTATGGTATTGAGTTTTTGAAATTGAATTGCTAGTATTAGCATATCCTTTACGAAAGGTTAGTATATTCTTTCCGAAAGGGGTGAACTTGTATGGGAAGTACGGGATTTTTTAAAGGCGAAAAGAAAAAACAAAAAAAAGGAAAAGGAGGCAATGCTCCGGTGTCTTCAAACGCTCCTGTTTTTATTCTTCCTAAATTAATCGAAAAAAAGAAAAAAAACCAGTGGTGATTGTTCCAAATTAAATAAGAGGCAGGGAAAGAAATTATGTAATGAGAGTAAAAAAAAAGAAGTCTACCGTTGACTCGCAAAAAATTGCCTTTTATTTTGTGCTTGGCATAGCATCGTTATTATTCGTTTCGTTTGTCTTTAGGGCGATTATTTTAGTATCCAAGAGCAAATTCGACGGGCACCATAGATTTACTATTCAGGTCTCCAAATCTGGTCAAAAAGAAGAAGCTCTCATCTCCTTAGAACCCAGCTCTCGCATGCTTTCGGTTTTGCATCTTCCCGAAGGACCGGCAGTAAACCCTGTTTCCCGATTTTTAGAAGTTCCTATTGACGGGCACGTGATATTAACTTCAGAGAGTCAAGATAGATATTTGGTAGGGTTGTTAAAACTCGAAACAGATATTGGAGGAAAAGATGTTTCTTTGATACTTGCGAAATTAATTCTGCAATACAATCAGCTTAAAACCGATTTAACGATCATGGATATTGTTCGTTTTGCCTGGTTTAGCAAAGGTGTGCATAAAAATATGGTTAAATTTGTAGCGGTTTCCAAAAGTCTTACCGAGTCGTCAATAGACAGAATTAGCAGTTCTTTTTTTCCGGATACTGATTTGCAAAAAGAAAACGCAACAATTGCGGTTGTAAATGCAACCGGTGTTTCCGGCTTGGGAAATAGACTTGCACGGTTTATTAGTAATATGGGTGGAACGGTTGTGTCTGTTTCTACCGGCAAATCAGATGAAGAAGACTCTAAAATTATTAAACGGACAAAAAAATCATATACATTCTCAAAGCTTCTACAGGTAACCGGATTTAGGGAAGCAGAAATAATTACTCCAACTCCGGTTCCGCCTGATAGCCTGTCTTTGATTCCAAAAGAAGAATCTATAGAAACTCAAGATTCTTTTGTTTCTGATATAATAGTAGTGATTGGAAAAAAAAGCCTTTCCAAATTTGTATTTTAGAGTAATGTATGTTTTTAACTATTGTAGGAGTGATTTCTATTGTTTCCTTTGTTCTTGCAGTATTATCTCTTATTGACCAAAACAGAAAGTCGCACATTATCAAAGAAGCGCAAAAAAACTTAGAGCGCGGAAGAGTTATATATCAGTCTTCGTCTCCATTCTGATGGTCATCTGAAGTTTTTTCTGTTTTTGGGAATTTTTCTATTTTTGGTTTGCCTTTCCCCCCCAATATAAACGTAGGTTGGTTCTTAAATTTATCCGCTCTTTTTACTTCTTTTATAAAAATACTTACATGATTGTTTTGGCTTGACTTAACGTATGATTCATACATATTTCCGCCGTTTATAAACGCAATGAGTCTTTTTGCAATATTGTCAGGAATCATACCTATATATCTATTTTTATCATCCAAAACAAATACTTTTAGACGCTTTACCCGCAAAAAAACTTTTTCACCGGTAAGAAGTGTAGATATTACTTTTGGTTCCGCGACGTTGACAAGGTCGACTATTTTCGTTTTGCCTGATTCTTCCAAAAAGATGTTATTGGTATTGGCAACAAGCTGTATTGCTTTAGGTGTTTGAGTCTGTTTTTTCTCCCCTTTCTTGCCTTTTTTAGGTTTTGTGGCGTTTAAAACAGATGCAGGAACTGCGGATAGTCGCTTGAGATTTCTCAGAGCAATAGGGTTTTTTTTATCAATTCCTATTACTTTTTGATAGGTAGTTTTTGCTTCTTTTAATCTTCCGACAACCGTGTAAGCAAACGCGAGTCTATTAAGCGTATCAATATCTTTAGAGTTTTCTTTAATGAGTTTTTTATTGAGAAGAATAGCGTTATTCCAGTCACCGGTTAAGGCAGTCTGGATTGCTTGGGATTTTATTGCAGTCATGTAAAAAATTTGAATAATTTTATCACCAGTTTGTTGCAAAAGTCAATGACGAAAGGGTATAATAACCCAATCAACTAATCATCTAATTATCCAATTTCCAATATACTTAATCATTTGTTGATTGGTTAATTTGTTTATTTGATTATTGGTTAATTTTTATATGTCCGGTCATTCGAAATGGGCGCAAATTAAAAGACAAAAAGGAGCAGCGGACGCAAAGCGGGGGCAGGTATTTACAAAGCTTGCCAACGCGATCTCGATTGCTGTGGCGAAGGGCGGCGGGGGAGGAGATCCTGTCAGTAATTTTAAATTACGGCTTTTAATTGAAAAAGCCAGAAGTGTTAACATGCCCAAAGAAAATATTGAGCGGGCAATAAAGCGAGCAGAAAGCAGGGAAAGCGGGGATATAGAAGATGTTGTATACGAAGCGTTCGGTCCAGCCGGTGTAGGACTAATCATAGAAGCGGCAACCGACAACAAACTTCGAACTGCTCCGGAAATCAAAAATATTTTAGAGAAAAACGGAGGAACTATGGCCTCGCAAGGTACTGTGGCATACCAATTTAGTCAAAAAGGAATGCTGACAGTTAAAAAAAACCATTCACTTGATGATATTTTTATGCTTGCTGCAGATACTGGCGCAGAAGACGTTGAAGAAGCAGGGGAGAAGGTACTCATATACACCAAACCCGAAGATTTAAAAAAGGTAAAAGAAGCGCTTTCTCTTCAACTTTCTATTATTGATGCCGAACTCATCCGAAAACCAGTTGTTACCGTCCCGATTTTAGATAAAGAAACAGCAAGTAAGGTCATTTCGATTATGGATAAGCTCGAAAATTTAGACGATGTACAAAAAGTGTACTCAAATTTTGATATTCCGGATGAATTCACTTAATGAACAACGTACTTGTTTCTTTTTTTCTGCGAAAACACATTTATAATCTGCAAAGCTTCGTAAAGTCATTTAAGAAAAAGAAAAAGCTTTTGGTAGGAAAAAGAGGAGTAGTAACATTACTTACCAAGAGACAAAAGTGTATTATTTCCGTTATGCTCCTTTCTCTGGGATTACTTTCTTCAGAGTATTTCTTTGGTAAAACGGCGATTTTAGTTTCGATTTTGCTTTCAATATGTTCGGACATTCTCCTATATTGGTCTATACATGATAAGGAAATAAAATCAATCCCGCGGCATATATTTATTCTGCCGTTTTTTTACAGTCTTTCGTTTGGACTTTTTTACTTTCTTGTACCCGCGAGATTACTTACAAGAACAATTACTACAACGCTTTATGCAATTGGCTTGTATTCGCTTTTTTTAAGTCAAAACATTTTTGTCGTGTCCGCGAGTCGCTCTATTGCTCTTTTGTCAAGCGCTCGAATAGTCTCGTTTGTTATTACGCTTTTATCTTATTTCTTTTTGGCAAATATTGTTTTTTCGCTTCATGCTTTTATTGTACCCACAACACTTTTAATATTCGTTTGCAGCGTGTTTTTAATAACTCATTCTTTATGGAGTTATACGCTTCAAACTTCCTTGTACCCCTGGATATTTTGGACGCTCGCGCTGTCTTTATGCTTATTTGAAATTTCTCTTATACTTTGGTTTTGGCCGACGAATCCTACAATTATAGCTCTGTTTTTGACGGGATTTTTTTATACTACGCTTGGTCTTGTACATGCATGGCTTGATAAGCGCTTATTCAGAGGAGTCTTGTGGGAGTATGTGTGGGTTGCGGCGATTGTATTTTGCGTATTAGTTGTTTCTACATCATGGGGAGGATAGGCCGCGCTCTGCGCGGGATACTCTTACCAATAAATACCAATTTCAAATAATCCAATTTCAAATAAAATATTGAACCTGCCGGCAGGCAGGAATTTGATATTTGAAATTTGTAGTATTTTTGATTATTCCAAAAAGCTTCTGCTTTTTGGTGGGGAAGAGGAGAGAGGAGGGTAAGGGAATTGTAAGATAAATTAGGCCTATAATTATATATGATATAATTTGATATAGTTATATTATAGGACTTTTCACAAAATTTAATGTGGATAAGTATTAAATTTCACAACCGTGAGTTTTCACAGCCCTCCTTTGTCGTCTCGAGATTGCTTCGTCTCTTCACTCCTCTACGAAAAAAATACGAATGCTGTTTTTAAAATCGCGTTTGACGCGATGAGGCTAAAATATGACGTTTGGATTGATTTTACAGTCTAAGTGTAACAGTGCCAAACCTCTCCCGGAGGAGAGGCCCTAATGACCCTTCGGGAATAAGCAAATAAACTAATAAACCAATAAACAAACTTCAAATAAATACCAATTAGTGAGAGGACAGGACTTTAGTTTCCCTGTTTGTAATGCAGCTAACGGGACAAGGGTTTTGGATTTTACAAAAAAAAAGGGTTTTAAGCAGCTGGAGAAACGAAAGAAGTTATGTCGTACAATATAACTTTTACGACACTGTGGAAGCTGCAATGCCGGAGAAGTGGCTAAAAAATTGAAAATTGAAAATTGAAAATTGAAAATTTATTCCCTGTTTTGTTCGGTTCTACCAATATTTCCCGTTTATTTCCTAGTCAAAAAATCAGACCCATTCCCCTACTATAGGTTTTAATAAGTTTTCATGTAATAATTTTTTTACAGATTTTAGTATTTTTCTGTGGAATTAGCCTCAATCTTGAGTTAAAATTACCATTTTAAAGCTATAGACATCCCCTATTTACTTTTGCGGCGCGAGGGAAGGGGTTGAGGCTGGTATTGGAGTTTGAATTGGTAGATTTGGCTCAAACATATATCTTGAGATTACAAATGGAGGCTCATTTTGTTGTATGGGTTGTTTGGTGAGAGGATTAACAGTAACAAAAGGTTTTGTAACACAGCTCCTTGGTTTTCCTGGAAGTTCTTTGACAAACATATACCATGGAGAAACAATTCCAAGGATTTTTCCGTCTTTATCTTTTAAATTTGTACTTTCATAACCATAGTCAGAGCCGGAAACCCGAATAAGGACAAAGTCTTGGGGGTTAAGTTGTTTTGGGTCAATTTCGAACGCGCCTTCTTCGCCTTTTTGCGTATTATGAAACGGATATCTTCGAATAGTCATCTTTCGACGAGCATACTCAGACGGATAGGTAAAGCGGGAAATCCGAATAAGTTCTGGGTTTTCAGTCACTTTCGAAACACTCACGCCGTTTTCTTTTGTTGGCTGCGTCATGAATTTTCCCTGAGCAGCAAACGGCGCGAGTAAGTCTTTATAAGGGCTGAGATTACTTACCGCTACTCCCGGTGGTTGTTCGACAGCAGGATGGAGAGATTCAGAAGGATGGGTTTGGAATGCTTTTTTTCCTCCCAAAATAGCTCCCAATGTGGTAAGAGCTCCAATCAAGAATTTTCGTTTGGAAATTAGGTGTTGAGGCGATAATTTACTGGTTCCTTCCATACTCAGTCAGCGTATACCAGTATATAGTATTTGTCAAGCGATAATCGCTTTCCAGTCGTTGGCGAATTTGACAATGCCTTTGTCTGTTAGGTCGTGCCGGATATTTAATTTTCCTGATTCAATGGTTTGCATAAACTGTTCAGCAGTATCTATCTGTAAGAGTTCTTCCGGGGGTTCCCAATATGGAATTGGGGTAAGTTGGAACGATTGGGGTTGTTTGGGTGATTTGGGTGATTCTTGACCAAACCAGTCTTTGTAAGCTTTGGAGGGAGCGGTAATAAGTTCGGTTTTACTGTCAAAGCCTTCTTGTATATGAGTTCTATTTCTAACGCTTGCTTCAAGCATCCAGGGGGTACCAGACGGTATCCCTTTAAACAGTTCTTTTATTTTCATTCCGTTTCTGACCAAATCCATGCCGTTTATACCAATGTCATCGAGTCTTCCGACAAACGGCGAAATAAAACACGGCCACTTTTTTTGTGTCACTGCGGCCTGCGAGGAAGTTGCAATCTTTTCATGCAAGCAAATCGCAAAAATTTGTTCCTGGGAAAATACTAAAGTGTTATTGATGGGCACGCTTAATTTTCTTAACTCTGTTCTAGCTTTAAAACCTTCGATGGTTGTGGGAAGTTTTACAAATACTCTTTCGTGCCACGTTACGATTTCTTTGCCTTGAGCAATCATTTCTTCTGCTTTCGTGGTTTCATCTGCATAGACTTCCGCGGAAACCGCTCCGGGGACAATATCGATAATCTCTAAGACAATTTGCTTTTGTAACTCAAAAGCTTCTTTGTGAGTAATCTTTTTACTCGCCTCGCTGGAGCCTTGGCGAAGCGGGCTCGATAGTTTTTTTGCAATAAGACTTGGATTGGTTGTTGCTCCCCACAATTCTTGTCCTTTCTCTTTGGCAAGATCAGATATTTCCCTGTATTCGTCCGGATCACCGCTGTCTAAAAGTAGCTTTGGAAACTCGTCCATTCTGTTACTTATTCTAGCACCATCTGTTTGCTTGTCAATTGGTAACCACATCATCTACTTAACACGATACCGTATCGTACTAGGTAGACGATGTGGTCTGGTTTTAGAAGCGTTGGGTTGGTGGGAG
>Ga0209541_10001894_pt1 | contig 40644 bp, 47 predicted proteins | sample RifCSPlowO2_01_FD_184027 | JGI IMG/M metagenome (GOLD analysis project Ga0209541, IMG submission 184027) | Groundwater microbial communities from Rifle, Colorado - Rifle CSP2_plank lowO2_0.1 (SPAdes) (version 2) | ecosystem: Environmental > Aquatic > Deep subsurface > Groundwater | place...
GCAGAGTATTGGTTTCCTTCCATCACTTAATGGACTGTCCTGATTGCTCGTTTTGACAATTTTCAATTCCCCCTCATCAACAACCAACCAGGCCCAACCAGAACCAAACTGTGTCTTGGCTGCATTACCAAACTCCTCTTTAAATTTATCAAAGCTTCCAAATTTTTTATTTATGGCTCTTAAAATTTCTCCCCTGCATTCAACATCTTTCTTAAGAAGACTAAAAAATAGTTTATGATTTATATACCCACCGCCGTTATTTCTTACAGCAGTTCTTTTGTCTTCACTAATTTCATCAATATCGGCAATTATATCCTCAGCACTCTCCTCAGTTTCACCAATTGCCTTGTTGAAGTTGTCTGTATATGCCTGGTGATGCTTTGAATGATGTATTCTCATTGTCTCTTCATCTATGTAAGGCTCTAAAGCATTGTATTTATAATTCAATTTTGGTAATTCAAACATTTTTCATACCCCCTTATATTTTTCCCACCAGATTTAATCCTGGTTTCAATGTTTCTTTTCCTGGCTTCCATGAAGCTGGGCAGACTTCTCCGCCGTGCTTTCTTACAAACTGTGCTGCCTGTACCTTCCTTATCAATTCTTCAGAACTCCTTCCGATGCTGTTGTCATGAATCTCATAAGCCTTCAGAATTCCGTCAGGATCAATGATGAAAGTCCCTCTCAAGCTCAAACCTTCTTCATCAATGTATGTTCCAAATAATCTTGAGATTTTTCCTGTCGGATCTGCCAGCATTGGAAATCTTACTTTCTTGATGGTTTCAGAATTCTCAAACCATGCTTTATGGACAAACTCTGTGTCACAGCTTACACTCAATATCTCAGTGTTCATTTCCTTGAATTTTTCATAATTGTCTGCAAGTTCGCCAATTTCTGTCGGGCATACAAAAGTAAAGTCTGCCGGATAAAAGAACATGATTACCCATTTTCCTTTGTAATCGCTTAATTTCACTTCCTTTATCTCATTGTTATAGAATGCCTTTGTTTTGAATTCAGGCACTTGTTCATTTATTTTCATTTTTAACCTCCTTGAATCTTCCCTCAAATATAATTTCATTTATTTTCTTTCTGCCAGAAGGAATTTCTCTTTCCTGCAGTTCTTTAGGTAAATCCTCTTTTTTTCCTGGCTTTCCAATTGCTATCATTATTTCAACATTATAGTTTTCTGGTATCTCCAGAATTTTCTTTGCTTTCGCATAATCAAAAGCCTGCATTCCATGTGAAACTAAACCATTTATTGAAGCTTGTAATGCAATATTCTCCCATGCTGCTCCAGTATCAAAACTATGCGTGATGGAATGCTCTCCATTATGATCAAATGTTTTCTTGGAAATAACAACAACCAAAGCTGAAGCATTTTTGCACCATGACTTATTAAAATCTACAAGTAAATCAAATAATTCATTCCAGCTTCTTGTATTCTTTAAAGCATAAATAAATCTCCATGGCTGGTTATTATATGAAGATGGTGCCCATTTTGCAGCTTCAAACAAATTCATTAATTCCTCTTTATTTATTTCTTCTCCAGACATTGCTCTGGGAGACCATCTATTTACAAAAATCTCATTAATTTTATATTCTGATTTTCTATCCTTCATTTTATTTACCTCCAATACATTAGAATAAAATTATTATGTAAACTGAAATAAATTGTTATATATAAATTTTATGGAATGCACCAGCCGGGACTCGAACCCGGATCATCGGCTTACTTCTATAAAAATGGAAGGCCAACATTCTAGCCATTGAACTACTGGTGCGTAAAATTAAGAACTAAACATGATTTATAAAATTATCTTCCAAATCTTCTTTGTCTTCCAGAATATTCTTTAATGCACTCAACAAAGTCTTCTTTTTCAAATTCTGGCCACATTTTATCTAGAAATATCCATTCAGAATAAGCACCCTGATATGGCAGAAAATTGGATGTTCTTTTTTCTCCGCCAGTTCTTATTATCAATTCAGGTGAATCCTTCATGTAAAGAAAATCCTTGAAGCTTTCCTCATTTATTTTGTCAATATCCAGATTTCCTTTCTTAACCTGCTCTGATATTTTCTTTACGGCATCAATGACTTCTTCCTGTCCGCCATATGCCATTGCAAAATTTATTATTAAATTGTTATTGTTCCTTGTTTTTTCCATGACATTCTTCATTAAACCATGCAATTCATCATCAAACAAATTTAGTCTTCCGATGAAGTTTATTCTTATTTTATATTCTTTAATTCTTTCATCGCTCTGAAGTTTTCTTGTTTCTTTTTTAAACAAATCAATCAAATAACTAAGTTCTTCTTTTGGTCTTGAGAAAAAGTTCTGAACTGATAAGGTATAAAGTGTTAACTCTTTTATTTTATATTCAACTGCCCACTCAATTAACTTTTCAAGTTTGCCTGCACCCCATTCATGCCCCTTCCATGGCTTCATCATCAATTTTTTGGCAAACCTTCTATTTCCATCTAAAACAATACCAATATGCTTAGGAACATTCTCAATTTCCATAGTAAATTAATAAAAAAATAATTTAAAAGCTTTACTAAATCTTTCTTTTTCTTCCAATAATCCTAAAATCTCCACCTTCAACTTTAATTGCCTTTCCATTTATCAAAGCATCAGAGATTTTTCTCCTTGCAGATAAGATCAATCTGTGAAAAGTTGGCTGGGAAATATTCATTTTTTTTGCTGCTGTTTCCTGCTCTAACCCTTCTAAATCTTTTAATCTAACAGATTCCAATTCATCTATGGTTAGGATGGATTCATTCAGGTCTCTTAGCCTAACTCCTCTAGGTTTAAAATAAGTCACACTAGGATTAAAATAAACTCTTCTGCATAATCTTGGTCTTGGCATTTAATCGTGATGCTTGAACATTTCATCCTGTTTCTTGTCATTCTTCCTTATCCAATCAATCAACATTGCTGCATGTTCCTTTTCTTCATCTCTGTTATGCTCAAGAATTTTCTTTAGGTCCTTATTTCTGCAAACCTCAACCCTTTCCTGATACCAATTGATTGCTTCTAATTCCTCAACCAAAGATTGCCTTGCTCTTTCAAGATCTTTTGTTTGATCTGTCAGATTTTCCCTGCCTTCATGCTCTCCAGTCATATTATCACCCCAGTTAATAAAATATTAATTAATTTAAAGGTTTTTCTGTATTTGATTTTATATTTCTTCTTCTGCAATGTCCAAAACCTCTTCCAGTAAAAGGTCCTCTTCCTCTAGGTCCAGTTCCATCCATATTTGGCATTTTACATTACCTCCAATAATTAATAATGAATATATATTCATAATAATATTTAAAGATTTCGGTTTTAAATAATATTCAGAAATTATCGAATTCTGATTGTATCCAATGTTCTTGGGGCTAAGGTTTCAATCCTGAATTGTTTATGTATGGAAGAAGCCAAATCCAGGCATTTTGAACTCTCACCGTGCATCAGAATTATTTTCTTTGGTTTTGGATCAAGCATCTTTACAAAATCCATCAGCTGATCTCTTGAACTGTGCCCTGAAAATCCCCTTAGAATATGAACATTTAATTTTACATTAACAATTTCATTCTCGCTCATTCTTATTTCCTTGTCTCCATTCTCCAGTCTCCTACCTAATGAACCTGGTCCCTGATAAGAAACTAAAACTATGCTGTTTCTGTCAGAATCTGCCAATGCCTTGAAGTATTCAACAGAAGCTCCTCCAGTCATCATGCCTGATGTAGCCAATATCACGCAAGGTCCGCCTTCAAGAACCTGCTGCATTTCTTTTTGTGAACCAATGTGATGGAATATCTTATTCAGGAAAGGATTCTGGTCCTTATGAAAGATTGCTTTTTTTACACTTGCATTAAAGAAATCAGGATATGCCGTATGTATTGCAGTGACGTCCCATACCATTCCCTGAACATAAATAGGGATGTCTTTTATATCGCCTTTCCTAACTGCTTTTTCAATTATTAGCATTATCTCCTGTGCTCTTCCAACTCCAAGAACAGGAACTAAAACTTTTCCTCTTTTTTCAATTGATTTTTTAATGATTTCAATTAATTCATCTTCGCATTTCTCTCTTGATGGGGGGTTATCATCTTTCCCGCCATAAGTTGCCTCCATTATGACAGTCTCCAGTCTTGGAAATTTTGTTATTGCTTTTTGCAATAGATTGCTGTTTTCATAATTGATGTCTCCGGTATAAAGCAGATTATGCTGTCCGTTTCCGATATGCATATGAATCATTGCACTCCCAAGAACATGGCCTGCATCATATAATGTAATTCTTATGTCAGGAGTTATGTCAGTAACTTCCTCGTAATCAAGAACAACAGTGTGTTTTACCATTTCTTTTACATCAGTGCTTGAAAATAAGGTATCCTTAGCCTCTTTCTGAGCAATGCTTATGAAATCCAGTGCTAACAAAGATGCAATGTCTCTCGTTGGCAAAGTGCAATAAACAGGACCCCTGTAACCCATCTTGAATAAATAAGGCAATAATCCGCTGTGATCCAGATGTGCATGGCTTAAAACAACTGCATCAAGTTCATTAAGATTAAACTCTGGAACATCCAATATGGGAAACTGATTTTCCTCAGAAGCAATATCAACTCCGCAGTCTAATAAAACTCTTGACTCCGGCGTCTGCAATAAAATGCATGATCTTCCAACATGCCTTGCAGCTCCGAGAAAAGTGACTCTTATCCATCCTGATCTTCTTTCCTTTGTCCACCCATCATAAATTCTTTTTCCTATTTTATGGAGGAATTTTCTTCTGTAATCATTGTTTTCATAAAGGACTGCTCTTATGTTTTCAATTAATTTTGATCTTATTGAAGGTGTTCTTTTTATCTGCGGTATCCATAATGTTTTCTCTTTTATTTTTTTCAGAATCTCTCCATTCTTTCCTATTGCAACTCCCGGCTTTTCAGATTCAATAACTACAATAGACCTCTGCGGATCAAATAGGATTTGTGACAATCCAGCTTCTTTTGGCACTAATTTTTTTATAACATCCTCCGCCTTTTCCTGGTCCATTGTTATTGAAGGATCTGGTCTTAGCTCAACCCTTTTCTTTATGCTGTCAACAATTTCCTTGATTAACCCATTATTGTTTAGAAAAAAGTCCTTGTTCTTAGTATAAAGAACTATATTTGCTCCCTCAAACACAGAATCTGAAATGTCTGTACTCTTAGGAATAAATTTCAATACTTCCTTTAATATATCTGTCATTATTCTAGAATTTTTTTTATGCTGAAATCACTGAATTAATTTCTTTTTCAAATACCTTCTTTATCTTATCTTTTGTTATTAGATAAACTTCAACTCCATTTCCTGAAGCTGTATCTCTTTGCATTGCTGAATTAACTGCCTGAACAGCCAGCTTAACCAGCTGTTGAGACTGTATTCCTTCCTTGTAATTAGCTTCCAAAGTTCCTGTAGCATACATCATTCCTGAACCGTCTGCAACATAATCTTCATATTGAACCACTGAGCCATCGGATCCAACTTCATATAAATGAACTCCTTTGCTGTCTCTTCCAGCAACCAAGAAACCAACTATTGATGGAATGAATTGTCTTGCAGAGCCATAAAGCATGTTTGCAAGGAAATTTACTGACTCTTTTATATCATTCTTTCTTGTTCTCTTAAGTTCATTCAGTTTAAGATTGGCCCTCAGGTATCTTGTGAACAATTGTGCGTCTGAAACAGAGCCAGTCATAGCAACAATCAAGTTGTCGTCTATTTCAAGTATCTTATGGAATTTCTTGTCAACAACAAGTCTTCCAGCTAAAGTAACTCTTCTGTCTGCAGCCAATACTACACAATCCTTTCCCATTAAACCAACAATGGTTGTACCTGTTTTTAATTTCTCTTTTTCCATTTTGAATCACTTAGAATTCATATTACAATTTATAGGTTTTAAATTATTTATAAACTTTTTGATTTTAAAGTATTTCAATATTTCTTGATACATATCTTCCTTTATGAAGTATGCTTGGTCTTGCTATTATTCTGACTTGCTGTTCAGGTTGTAAAGTTTTAGCATAACTTCTTGGAATATAAACAGCAGGAACCAAATTGATATGGTTATAATTGCTGTTAATTATATATAACATTGGCTTTCCCGGAAATCTATTTTCAATGCCTCTATGTGCAACTGTACCATAAAGTATTATTTCATTTAACCTTCTATCTCTTCTATCTCTTAGCATCTTAATTCACCGAAGCATTTCCATAAAAATCAACATCCATTTCTAACATGCCCCTATGCACTCTTTCAACTCTTGTTATAACTGCAACAGATAATCCATCTGTTGATAATATTTCCTCAATCTTTCTGTCCGCACAGGCAACAGCACTGGTATTTTTTAATAAAAAAGGAAAAATGTAATTTATAATGGAAGGACTTGTAGATATGCCAATTGATCTTTTAATTTCCATTCCTTTGGTAACCTCATCAGCATCATAAAGACCATAACTTCTTGTTCTTCCTGTCTCATCAAATATATAAAAATTATTTGATGGATTTTGATTAGATGAGTGATTCATTTTAATTAACTTTAAAGTAGATACATTAATTTATAAACATTTCTATTAAAAATATTTTATAATGAAGGAAATAATATTGGATACAAACTTTCTTTTATCATGCCTAAAATTCAAGATTGATTTCATTTCTGAGATAAAAAGAATATCAAAATTCAGTTATGAACTGTGCACTTTAAGCGGGGTTTTGAAGGAATTGGAAGGTAAAAAGTTTGGAAATCTGGCATTACAAATAATCAAAGATAAAAAAATAAATATCATAGGTTCGGAAGATTATGTTGACAATGAAATATTAAACTTAAAAGGGGATTATGTAATAGCGACAAATGACAGGAGATTAATAAAAAAATTAAAATTTCCAGTGATAAGAATAAAGCAAAAAAAATACCTAATTATAAATGTTTAGACTAGTTCTTACCTGATAATTGTGTAGTAAGCCATTGCCACAATTAAAAAAATAAATTAGTTAACTTTAAAAACCTTAAACATCCAAATTTTAATAAAATGTTTTATGAAATTGAATTAAGAAGCCATATAAGGATTGATCCTAAATACTTTAATGAAGAAGTGGATAAATCAGTAATAAAGCAGTTAAACGAGCAGTTTGAAAATTTTATCAGCAAGGACCTTGGAATTGTAATGGGTGTAAGTGAAGTGATAAATATAGGCGAGGGAATAATAATTCCAGGGGACGGCGGGGCATACTATGACACTCAATTCAGGATATTGGCATTCAAGCCGGAATTGCAGGAAGTCTGTCTTGGAGATATAACAGATATCACTGATTTTGGTGCATTCATGAACATAGGACCAATAGATGGAATGATTCATATTGGGCAGACAATGGACGATTATGTAACTTTCAGCAAGACAGGAGTTTTGACTGGAAAAGAAACAAAGAATAATCTTAAAATAAGGGAATTATGCAGGGCAAGAATAATAGCTATAAGCTATAAAAATGTAAGGGATCCTAAAATAGGATTGACAATGAGGCAGCCATATATGGGTGCTTTATCCTGGCTAAATGAAACTAAAAAGAAGAAAAGAAAATGAAGAAAGTATGCAGGCAATGCAAAATGTTCGTGGAAAAGGACAAATGCCCAAATGATGGCAGTGATAAATTCACAGATAACTGGAAAGGAAGGATAGTCATAATAGATGCAAACAAATCTGAAATAGCAAAAAAAGTCAATATAAAAGTCAAGGGAGAGTACGCAATAAAGATAAGATGATGAAAATAATACATAATTTCGACAATAAACTGTATAACAGAACTGAATACTTGATAGAAGTAAATCATCCTATGGAAAAGACTCCAGAGAATGTAACATTCAGGAAAAAGATAGCTGAATTAACAAAGAACAAGGAAGACCTGATAAAAATAAAGGGGATTCATACAAGATACGGGCAGGGTATAAGCGACATATACGCGTATGTTTATGATGACGAAAAATCATTAAAAAATTTTGAAGTAATAAATAAGAAAAATGGCAAAAAAGACAAAGGAAAAGAAAAAAGCAAAAAATAAAACTCCCAGCAAAAGATATTCAAAATATAAAGTTGAAGAGGGCAAGTTAGTAAGGGCTAAATCATGTCCAAAGTGCGGAGCAGGCACATTTCTTGCAAACCATAAAAATAGATATTACTGTGGCAAATGTCATTATGTTGAAATCAAAAAATAGAATCTTTCTCACCTCTTTAATATTTTTTAATCGTTTGTTACTAACTTTTTATTATTATAAAACCCACGAAGACTCCATCCGAAGATAGAATCTTCCTGGGAAAAAAGAGGTGATTATAAATGGGATATCCTAATAGTATATAAAGCTTTCGGTTAGTTCTTATTTTAAAGTAGTTACATATTTTTTTATATAATCAGTAGTCATAATTCACATGAACGATCAGATTTACAATATGCTCATACAAAAAGATGAGATAACTTGGCAGTCTTTGCTTCTTGATTTGATAAAATCAGAGCAGATGAATCCATGGGATATAGATATTACCCTTCTAACTAAGAGGTATATAGACACAATAAGAAAAATGCAGGAGGCAAATTTCTTCATTTCAGGAAAAGTGCTCTTGGCATCAGCATTGCTGTTGAAAATAAAATCAAACAAGCTGGTAAATGAGGAGATATATAATTTTGATTCCCAGTTGTTCAAGCAGGAAGAAACCTATGAAGAGCTAGAGGAATTGTTTGATCAGGCTCCAAATCCGGGCGAGCAATCCAGACCAAAGCTTACAATAAAAACTCCGATGCCAAGAAAGAGAAAAGTAACACTGCAGGACTTGATGACGGCGCTTAACAAGGCATTAGAAACTGAAAAAAGGAGAAATGTAAAGAGGGAATTACTAAATCGCATTGATGTTAAACTGCCAGAAAAGAAGATAGATATTTCTGAATTAATATCTGGTGTTTATAGCAAAATAGTTGAATTCTTCAAGACAAAGGAAAAACTAACTTTCACCCAATTGGTAAACAGCGATAAAAAAGAGGATTTAATATATACTTTCATCCCTTTATTGCATCTTGCTACGCAGGAAAAAATAGACCTTAATCAAAATGAAAACTTTGGGGAAATAGATATAGCAATGTACCAAAAGGATAGGGTTCTGTAGAAAATCTAAACATTTATAAAATAATAAACAATACAATATTGAGGTGGTAATAAATGAGCTTTAATTACATCGGAGCAATAAAAAGACCCTTTACAGATTTTAATAAATTATCAATAGGTGTTATTCTAACAATAATTCCATTCATAAACATACTAACTGGTTTTCTTGTCAAAGGGTATAAATTGGAATCTGCAAGGACTGCCCAGGACAAAAAGTTTGCAATGCCTAAGTGGGAAAAGTTTGGAAATCTTTTTGTAAGGGGTTTGTTATCATGGATTATAGGGATAATATATATGGTTCCTGCAGCAGTATTAATATTATCCTCAATAGGGAAAGTTCTTTACAACATATTCCTGCAGTATGGAGTAAATCAGGGATTAAGCCTTGGTGATCAAGTTTCAGATCAGTTGATACAAAATGCATTGGTTCAGAATACAACAATGATTCCGTTGTTTGTTGTAGGGGTATTATTGGCATTGCTTGCTGCTTATTTGACACCAATTGCATTGATGAAGTATGTTGAAAAATACAGGTTTGGAGATGCATTCAAATTAAATATAATATTCAGAAAAGCATTCACTTCAAAGTATTTCATAGCTGTATTGGCTGTGCTTGTATATCTTGTGATAATAAGTTTGATTAATGGAGCATTGAATTTAGGATTTGGTGCAATTAATGTGCAGATATTATCAGCAATATTGATATTGATAGTGAATGGGTTGGCAAGCTTCATAGTTATAGTAACAAGCTACACAATATTCGGAGAAGTTTACAGCAAGTTAAAGTAATTTCTTTATTATTTCTTCTTTTTTTAACATTTCTTCCCCGCCTGTTTTCATATTTTTTAACTTGAATTTATTTTTCTTTACTTCTTCAGAACCAACAAATAAAACATAAGGAATGTTCATCTTGTTTGCATAATCCAATCCTTTGCTTATCTTGTCAAGAATGATCGTTCTTATTTTATTCTTCCTTAGAAATTCAGCAAGTTCTATGGAATCCTTTTCCTGCTGGATATTAATTATAAGGCATTGAATGTTATCTAATTTTATGTTTGCTAATTTCTGAAGTCTGTCCAGTCCAAAAGCCAATCCTGTGGATTGTATACCATCTATTAAATAAGCTCCACCTGCAACAATGGTTTCCCTCATTCCTTTTGATTTCACTTCAAACACATTTCCATTGTAATAGCTCAATCCTCTTGCAAGTGTGGGAAGAAAGCTAATTTTGACACCAAAATATTTGCAGTATTTCTGAAGCTCTTCTATGTCCTTGTAATTTTCATATTTTCTGAAATCAATTTTCTTTAATTTATCTATTAATTTTTCTGCATTGTATTTTTTTAGATTATTTTTGACTTCCTTCTCGCTTAATTTGTCTAGCTTGTCAATCTCCCTTATGACTTCTTCCTTATTTTTTATTCCTTCCTTGTCCAATATTTCATTAAGCAATTTTCTTGAGTTGACATAAATTTCATAATTTATTCCTAATTCATTCAAAACATTTGATGTTATTTTCAAGACTTCAGCGTCATCCTTGTAATCAGAGCCAACAACATCAATGTCGCATTGCGTAAATTCTCGAAATCGGTTTGAAGATATCGGCTCATCCCTGAACACGCTTCCTATCTGATATCTTTTATAAGGCAACTTTTTGTTCTTTGAGATTCTCTTCAACTGGAATGTAAATTCATATCTTAATGCCAAATCCCTTTTGCCCTTGTCTTTTAACCTGAATATGTCTGATATTACTTCATCACTTTCATTGTCTTTCATGAATTTTTCAAATTCTATTATGGGTGTTTCAGCAGGTTCATAACCATATAATCTAAAATTATTTATCAAAATCTCTTTTATTCTCTCCCTCTTGAGAGATTCTTCCCCGGTTACATCCTTGAATCCTTTAACGGTTTCCATTTTCATAGCAAAAGCGAATGGCGGGACTCGAACCCGCGATTTCAAGCTCCACAGGCTTGCGTGTTAACCAACTACACCACATCCGCCATATAAATTTTATAGAATTATCTAAATAAAAGTCTTTTCTATTGATGAAAACAATCAACTCGTGTCATTGTAATAAAAAGGAGCTATTCATAGTTTTTAAAACTTTCCAAAACATTTTTAAATTCAATTCTTCCAAGAATTCTTTATGGAAGCAGTAATATCAAGTTTCAGAAGGGGAAGGCATACTCAATATACTAATCAGATGATTATAAATGCGGATATGAACAAGGAAAAAGCAAAGGAATTGATAGGAAAGAAAGTTATATGGACATCACCGGCAAAGAAAGAAATAAAAGGAGTCATAAAAACAACGCACGGAAACAAGGGTTGTCTAAGAGTTCATTTTGAAAAGGGAATGCCTGGGCAATCATTAGGGACAAAGGTGAGAATAGAAAATGGCGGGTCTTAGAAAAGGCAAATGCTACAGCAAGAAGACAAAAGCTTATACTAGAAGATCTAAGGTCAAATCAAAATCTTATATCAAGACAATACCAGCAAACAAAATTGTTAAGTATGATATGGGAAACACAAAGGGAAATTACGAAAATAATGTTAATTTAATATGCAAGCAGGATATCCAGATAAGGCATAATGCTTTGGAATCAGCAAGGCTGGTTATCTTCAGAAGATTGCAGAAGATAGGTTTGAACAATTTTTATCTCAAGTTAAATATTTATCCTCATCATATTCTAAGGGAGAATAAAATGCTTTCAGGTGCAAGGGCAGATAGGTTACAGACTGGAATGAGTCATGCATTTGGAAAGCCAATCGGCTTGGCTGCGCAGGTAAAAAGAGGAAAATCAATATTCACAATAAAAGTAAACAAGGAGCATTTGAAGTCTGCTGCAGAGGCAATTAGATTAGCAATTCCAAGATTGCCTGCTAAGTGTTCTGTTGAGATTGAGAAGAATTAAACCAACTCAGCTTTTTTTTGTGTAAAAAAACTTGGGAAATTTCTTTGTATATAACTTCTTAAAACCAATTCTTTTTGTATATAATCCATTAAACCTCTTTGTTGTTTTATATAAGTCCTTAAACCTTCCAAACAAACAACCTCTTTCTTTTGTTCTTCATCCCAAAATTTAGATAACCATCCAAATGTTCCTGAATTTTTTTTAAGATAATCAAAAATTTTATCAAAATTAGATTCATTATCTAAAGTAGTCACTGCATGAATTCTATGAATATATCCTCTCCCAGTATCAAATTGGTTCCATACAAGACAACCATTAAAAACATAAAGAGGTATAGACTTGGGATCAATAGTTTTATCAATAACTCTTTTACTTTCTTTATCTAAAATAGTTTCAATAGATCCATAATTTCCTCCCGTACCATCAACACCAGCTATATCCATATTACTTGGGATTGAACCATCAAGTCCCATTAATCCAATTCTCCTAATTAAAAATTCACTCATAAATAAATTAAAAGTTCTTGAATATAAAAATATTTGTTTTCACAAAGGTATATTATTTAACCATAGGAACAAAAAGAAAATCACCTAAATCTTCTTTTATTATTTTGTCTTTCTTCTTGATTATTTTAAGCATCTTCTGTGAATATTTTCCAACAGGTGCAATCATTGTGCCGTTGATCTTTAATTGTTTAATCAGCTCAAAGGGAATCTCATTTGGGGCAGCAGTCAATATTATCTTGTCATAAGGTGCATATTTCTTCAAACCAAAATAGCCATTCCTGTGAAATATTTCATAATTATTTATTTTTTCTTTATTAAGATTTTTTTCAGCAAATTCAATCAATTCCTTGTGAACTTCAAGGGAGTAAACAACTCCTTTTACAATTCTGCAGATAAGGGCCAGATTATATCCAGAGCCAGTTCCAATTTCCAGAACTTTATCATCCTCTTTTAATTCAAGGGCCTGCAGCATCAGCATCACTGTAGAAGGCTGGGATATTGTCTGCCTGCATATGATTGGCAATGCTGTATCCTCATAAGCTCTTTTTTTATCTAAAACAAAGTTTTCTCTTTTTACTTTCCTGAAAGCATTCAGTAATTTAATATCATTTATCATTCCAGAATTTTTCCAGTAATTAATCAGGGACTGTTTTGACATATAGTTAAGGAGATTAAAGATTATTTAATTCTTTTCAAGAGAAAAGTTTATTAATGGATTTATTGAAAAAAAAAGATATGAAAGCGGAAATATTTAATTTTAATAAGTGGATTAAAGAGACAAACCCGTCAAAAATAAAAAGTAAATTTGATAAAATTCTCAAAAAATCAGGATTTAAAATTCTTAGTTTTTGTGAACATCATTTTGAACCTCATGGATATACTGCTTTGTGGTTGCTGGCTGAAAGTCATTTTGCAATCCATACTTTTCCTGAAGAAAAAAAGGCATATATCGAATTATCAAGTTGCAACAGGAAATTATATGAAAAATTTATTGGGTTATTGAACGAATAGTTTATATAAAATTCATTCAGGAAGAAATCAGATAAACTTAAAAATAAATGATAATTAATTATTATTATGAAAAAAGAGAGTGAATTCATTCTGTGGTTTAGCGATATAAATATGGATAGTCTGCCGAAGGTTGGCGGAAAAGCGGCTTCCCTTGGGGAGATGTTCAACATAAAGCTTCCAATTCCAAATGGATTTTGTGTCACTGCATACGCATATGAACATTTTCTTGAAAAAACAAACATAAAAACAAGGATATCAAGGTTATTGAAAAACATAAATGTAGAGGAAACAGAAAATCTTGAGGAAACAGCACAAAAAGTGCAGGATATAATTCTTGAGCAGGAAATGCCGATTGAAATAAAGAAAGAAATTCTCGAGTCTTATGAAGTTATGAACATTGATTCTGGTTTAGCAAATGCAGGGCAGTCAGCACTAAACCTGATAAAAGCAGGGAGGGATTTGCCATATGTTGCAGTTCGTTCTTCAGCAACGGCAGAGGATCTTCCGGAGGCATCATTTGCCGGGCAGCAGGCAACTTTCCTTAATGTAAAGGGAACAAAGAATGTTATTGAAGCAGTGAAGAAATGCTGGGCTTCTTTGTTCACAGCAAGGGCAATATATTACAGGACCAAAAATAATTTTGATCACATGAAAGTTTATCTCTGTGCAATAGTACACAGGATGATAAATGGTGATGTATCTGGAGTCATGTTCACTGCAAATCCAACAACAAATGACGAGTCAGAAATTATGATAGAGGCTTCATATGGTGTTGGAGAAACAATTGTAAGCGGCTCAGTAAATCCCGACAATTACCTTGTCAACAAGGAAGATTTATTCATAAAAGAAATAAAGATTCATAAGAAAGATTTTATGATAACAAGGGATGATAATAATGGTGAAAATAAAAAAATACAACTGGATGAGCAAAAAGCAAATTCTCAGTGCCTTAATGAAAGAAGAATAAGAGAATTGGCTGAGTATGGTAAAAAGATAGAATCACATTACAGGAAGCCAATGGATATTGAATGGGGAATTGAAAGAAACAAATTATACATTTTGCAGGCAAGGCCGATAACAACATTGAAGAAAGAGCATAAAAAAACAGATGAGCTTAAAGGAGAGGTTATTCTTGAAGGTTTGAATGCATCTCCAGGTATTGCATCCGGCGTTGTAAGAATAGTGAAGGATATTTCTGAAATAAATAAGATACAGGAAGGGGATATTCTTGTAACTAGAATGACTGATCCTGATTATGTTGTTGCAATGAAAAAAGCTTCAGCAATAGTAACAGATGAAGGAGGAATTACCGCACATGCCGCAATTGTATCAAGAGAGCTCGGAATACCTTGTGTAGTCGGTACTGAAAAAGCAACTCAATTATTGAAGGAAGGAGATGTAATAACTGTAGACGGTGAACATGGTAAGGTATACAAAGGTGACTTAGGAATAAAAACTCAAAAAATTGAGGAATGGACAGGAGAAAAGTTATCAACAAAGACAAAGATATACATGAATCTTGGAGAGCCTGAATTGGCAGAAAGATACAAGAATCTTCCTTTTGATGGAATTGGATTGATGAGATTGGAATTTCTCATAACTTCTTATATTGGAAAGCATCCATTATATATGATTAAAACAGGAAAAGGAAATGAGTATGTGAACAAATTAGTTGAAGGAATTTCCAAAGTCGCAGAAGCAATATATCCAAGACCCATGATAGTAAGATTCACTGATTTTAAGACAAATGAATATCATAATCTTGAAGGCGGTGCTGAATACGAAGAAAAAGAGGACAATCCAATGATAGGTTGGAGGGGTGTTTCGAGGTATATCTCAGAGGATTATGTTGAGGCATTTAAATTAGAATTGAAAGCAATAAAAAAAGTAAGAGAGCATTATGATAATGTCCATGTGATGCTGCCATTTGTAAGAACTGTTTGGGAAGTAAGAAAAGTTTTGGGAATAATGGCAAATGAAGGACTTACAAGGGATGATGATTTCAAGATATATTTGATGGCAGAAGTTCCTTCGATGGCTTTAATACCTGAAGAATTTGCTAAACTTGATATCGATGGTGTTTCCATAGGATCAAATGATCTGACACAAGGTGTTTTATGCATTGACAGGGATTCAAGAAAATTAGGAAAGCTCGGTTATTTTGATGAGAGGAACAAGGCGGTATTAAAGGCAATGAGCAATATATTAAAAACATTCAAGGAAAACGGAAAGATAATTGGAATTTGTGGCCAAGCTCCGTCGAATTATCCGGAAATTGTAAAATTCCTTGTGGAGCATAATATTGATTCTATCTCAGTAAATCCAGATGTTGTGGTTAAGACAATGAAGTTTGTTCATGAAACTGAAAATTCTTCTTAATTTTAAAGTGATAATTAAATCGAAACCTTTATATAGTAATGTATTTACTAAATAGTAACAAAATATAACCATAAAAGGGGGTTTCAAAAAAATAAAATGACAAACGAAAATCAACCAACACTAGAACAGATGTTATTAGATTTATCTGGTGAAACTGAGATTCTAAAAAATTTAGGCAAATCTAAATCAATAGAAGAACAATCTAATCTTTATGATATAGCAGCTCAAATGATAAGTCAAGAAAAGAATGGTGAAAATCATGAAAGAGTGATAAAAGAACTTACAAGAGATCCAATATATGCTTATATGCAAATTGAAGGTCATAGAGATAATTTCGCTCAAAGTATTCAGGATTTATATAAAGAAGGAAAAGGAAAAATTGCAAAAGATATTGAATCAAAAATAAATAATAATTTAAGACAAGCAAAAAACAAAGCAACAGCTTCAATCATTTTAGCAAATTATCTAACTGATATATTAAAAACTCCAGAAGTTACTCAAGATGAAGTAGATGGAATAGAAAGAGAAGAAATTTATAAAATGAGATTGCCATATGCATTTGAAGCAAGAGGCTCAGTAGAAGGGTATAAAAACTTAGAATTAAGAAAAGCAGCAAGCAAATATTTAACAGAAACTAAAGATGGAGATGAAGTAAAATATAGTATTAACTCAGAAAAATTAAAAGAAGTTATGGAAAATGTCATTAAAGGAGCATCTCTATACGGCAGAACATTAACAATTGAAAGACAAATGCAGGAAGCACAAAAGAAAGCTAAAGCTGCATAAACTTTTTTCTTTTTTTATTCTAATTTTTTTACAATATTAGCCATTTCACCGACGAATTTATCAACTTCTTTTTGATATTCATCTATTTTTTTTGAAGGAACATTGATGTCAGATTTGCTTAATGAATGAACTACCCCATAAATTTCTCTGTATAACTTGACATATTTTCCATTCAGCATTTTTTTCTTTACAAAATATTCTTCAAGCATTTCAGGAATATGCTCTGGTGAAGGTGCAACCTTATTTGCTATCATCAAAGCTGCATGAGAACTGTCAACCATTGCCCAATAAAGAGAATCAACAGCCAAATATAAGCCATATCTTGCTCTTGCCAAATGATGCGGAGCCCTTCTTAATGCATTGTAAATTGCTTCTGCTGAAGGTTTTATTTTTCCCTTGGCTAGTAGCATTTTTAAAGGATCAAAAAATCCTCCAAAATCAATCAAAGACTTGCCATATCTTACAATATTGATTGCAACCGGCTCTCCTGCCTTGAATTCATCCCAGAATACAGACAATGTAACAGTATTGATGTGCAGTTTATCCCAATTTTTATTCATAGCAACTATTTTTTCAAGTTCTTCCCTGTACCATGAAATTAATTCTTCATCCCATTGGATAGTGCAGTCATCAATGAAGATTATTATGTCAATGTCGTTTTGTTTTTTCAGATCTTTTGCAACGCTTCCAAAAAGAACTATGGATTTGACTATATTCTGAAATTTCTTATAAGCCTCAACTGCAAAATCATAAGCTATTTTATAATTTTCTTCCAAAATACAATCACCTCTTATAATATATATTTTTGATTATTTATTAATCTTTTTATTTCTTTTAAATTACCTGAAATCCTAAAAAACCAAGAAATCCAAAATATCCCAAATTTTTTTGATCTTTCATTTTTATTGGTTTGGAGTTCCTGCAAATCTTGACTTGTCTCCTGGAACATTACCTCCAAGCTCTTGTGGCAATCCTGAAAATCCAGCGCCATACAAGTCAAAGTGCTTCTCTGGAAACATAATTCCGTATCCCATGCTGTATTCAGCATGAGTATAAGCAACATCTTTCCAGAAAGGTCCTGCCTTCATTTCATACAATGGTGAATTAAAATATTCAAGTTCATACAACCTTGGTGATTGCTTGAATTGTGATGCAAATCCTCCTGATTCAACTATGTGGGCAACTTTCCCATATTCATCACCCAAACCTTCCCTTAATTTTTTAAGCTGCTCTTTTATGGGAACAGTTCCCTGTCCCGGAGCAAGGTGCGAATCACTGAAGCCAAAATTATCAGTGACATGAATGTGCTTTACAACAGGAGCAATTCTTTCTGCTTCTCTTGCAATGTCTTTATCACTATAACCAAATTTTCTCAATTGAGTAATATGCCCTACATCCCATGTGGCGCCAATCAATTTCTTGGAAATTTCTTCAGCCTTGCTTCTTGACACTTTTTTATCCTTGACTAATTTGTCAGCAAATAATTCCCTTGATTTTTCAACAGCTTCTCTCAAGGAATCAGCTCTTCCTAAAGTCCAGTCAGGAAATACATTTTCAACAGCAATGACTGGAGCCTTGTCTTTGTATTTATTATAAGCATAAATTGCAGAGTTTGAAACAGTTTCTGAAAGCTTATCCTTTGCAAATTCATCAGTTGAAATATACCTGTTGGGGGTTGGCATGCTTTGAATTATATTAAGAAAATTCTGTCTTCTTTTCTGTTCTTTCCCCTCATCCCTTAAATCTTTCATAAAAGATTCGCCATATTTACTATCAAGTTTTTTTAACTCACCCATTAATTCCTCTCTTCTATTTTTACCATATTTTTCTACCAAACCTTTTTGATCTTTACTATATTGCAATTCTTTCTTGGAAAAATCAATTAAATCGCCAAATTTCTTATCATACTCCTTTACAAATAAATCTCTTTCCTTTTTTGGGGCAAATCTTGAAAATTTATCATGCAAATCCTGCAGTTGAGTGTCCATATGCGTATTAAGTTCATCAACATGACCAATCATAACTTCTCTTTGTTTAATAAGCATATCTAACTTTTCCCTTTCTTGTTTTGTTAAAATCTCCTGAGCTTTTTTTAAATTTTCTTCATTTAATTTTTCATAGTCCCCAATAAGAGGTTTAAGCTGAACATCAACCATACGCAACCTGTCATTAATCTCTGCCTTTTCTTTTTCATAATTGAATAATTGCAGTTTTTCCTGATCCCATGTTGATTTGTTAAGCATTTTCCTTCTCTCTTCTGGACTCCATATTTTCTGTCCGCCAAAATATTCTCTCTCCTCATATTCCAAGGGGGCAATCTGATGCCTTGAATCAGCCTGATCAATGACAAAAACTTTTCTTTTTCCCTCAGGAGGAATTTCTGTTTCACCAAATGCTTTTTCCTTCTGCCATTCAAAGGCAGGAATACCGCCGGAAGAATGAAAGTTTACAACGGTGCCAGCCCCCAAATCAGCGCCCCGATCAATCATGTGTTTCATGCTCTCTTCAACTTCCTTTCTTTTACCTTCACTCCATCCTTCTTTTGCAAAACCTGCTAGATCCATTTGTGCTGGAGCATGAATATTAATATGTGAACCAGTCAATTCAGACATTCTTTTTAACTCTTCAAAATGCTGTTTAGGAACAGAGTCAAATAATTCTGGGGAAATTAACTCCAACTCAATATGCTTCACGCCTGCATTCAGTCTTGAACTTGCTTCCTGAATTTGATTTGCTGTTTGGGGAGATGTAGTAGCACCCAGCATGCCGCTTTCTACATAAAACTCCCTCTCGTTGTTTGTTCTGTATGAATTAGTGAATGTGTCTACCATCTTGGTTTCTTCCTTTCTTTTTCATGAACTTCCTCTGATACTGAAGCATAACCCCTTGACTCCTGATTTGAAGTTTCATATCTTCCAAGATCAGATATTACTTCATCACCTGGTTCTCTAATATCTTTTCCCATGAACTGCTCGCTTGCCCTTCTCTCTATAAGACTTTCATTTCCAGATATAAAAGATTTTCCTTCATTAATATCAATTCTTCTGTTTGCTCCCTCATACCTCAAGCCAGAATCCTCAACTTTTCTTCCCTGATAAAAATCAGTATTTGACTGCAGCCCATATTCTATTTTTTTCTCTTCTTTCTTCTCTTCCTCGGGCAGTGGAATGAATGCAACCTGTCTTTCCAAGGTTCTTTCTTCTCCCTGTTCTTCATCAGGAATGCTCCATTCAACCCTTCCTCTTGTCTCTATCTGTGCAACGCTTTCAAGCTCTTTTATATCTTCTATGATTTCCTTTATTTGCTTTTGTAAATTCTTGTCATTTGTTTCTTCAAGTAATTTTTTAAGATAAATTAATTTATCCTTATTACTGCTGGTTTTTCTCAGAATTCCCTGTATCTCTTTTAAATCTACCATGTTACCATGCCATGGGCTTTCTTGTAAATATCATACAATGCATAATTCATGCCTTCTGCTTTCTCCAATGCTGCTTTCTTAATATATTTCTCCGGAGAGGGCATCATATGCTTAAAGCCAAACATGTTTAATAAATATCTGAACGGTTCAACAGACTGTTTGAATCCTTTCGTAACACTTCCAAAAGGGGAGGCAAATATATCAATTTTCCTTTGTTTCATGAATCTTATCTCATTATCAATCTCTCTCTGATATCTTTTCTTTTCTTCTGATGTTGATGCTCTTGTCATCATATCATTTAAAAGGCTTAATTTTTCTTTTCCATGTATTTTTTTCAGTTTAGACTGACCATCATCTTCTAAATATTTGTCAATGTCATCCTGTATTTCTTTCAGCGAGGTCCCAGTCATTTCCTCTATTAATTCCATGTCTTCCTGCTCCTTTAATTTATAAATTTCCTCAATTTCCTGATCAGTCAGGGCATAACATTTGAAATTTAAATCAGTCCTTCCTGAATGAATATAATGCGTTCCATACTGCCCCTGATAAGACCTTGGCACTGTTCGAAAAACAATGTCAACCTCTATGCAGGAATAAAATTCCCTTTCAAATTTCATGCTAGCAAAACTCTTGGCGGCATCTTCTGGCTTGAATTCTTTCATACCAAACAAGACAAGATGCATTTCCATGTTTGAAAATACATTAACTAAATTTGGAGAAGGTCCGCCGAATTTTGTTGTAAATGAAGTATTCTCTAATTTCTTAGCAGCAATAAGATATGGCTTGACCCACGCAGTATAGTGTTTCAGAGAAGCAACCTGTGACTTAAGATAAGATCTTTCTATGTTGTATCTTTTTCTCAATTCTGTTTCAGAATTCTTTTCCCATTCAATATATTCCTCCAATCTTGCCTTTAATATTCTTTTAACCCTTTCATTCAGGTCAAATTTATTTATTATTTCTAATTTATCAACAGCCAAAAATGCATCTCTTAAAGTAACAAATTCAAGCTGCTGTGATAACGCATTGATTGAACCCCTGCTTTTTTTGATATCAACCTGATCCATCCAAACTTGTTTCAATGCCAGTCTCGCTGCCTGTCTTACTGCAGAAGTCGGAGAATGCAGATTATCATAATGAGCCAGTCTTATGCTGAATTCCCTCAGATCATAGATAAGATTTATTACTGATCTCACGACTGTGTTTATTGTAGCCATTATTTTCATTGCCCTGTCCTGCATAACAGACATTTTTGTTCCTATGTCGCTGAAATACCCTGAAGCCACAGAAGCATCATACTCATCCTTGTATTTTATAATCTCGGTCATGCCCAATCCAGCAGGATCATTGTCCTTGAAGAAATCAAGAATCCAGAAATAAATTGGTTCAAGGCCCTCTGATATTGAGTCATAGCTTATCTTATAAACATTCTTTGAAAAATTGTATGATAATTCCTTGATATTCCTGACTAGTAATTTCCTGTATTTTGATTTTAAATCAGAATTGGAAGTCTTTTCTATCTCATCCCTTAATATCTGCCTTTCATCCCTGCCTTTCTTCACCTCATTTTCAAGATACTCATAATCCATGATTATATTTAAATATCTGAAGTTTTAAAGTTTTTCTATGTGGATACTGATTTTGGCATTGATTATAGCAGACCAGATAAGCAAGCATTTTCTGACTACAGTTACAAATACTGGCGCAGCCTTTGGAATCCTGAAGAATTTCAATGTTCCTTTATTGATATTTAGTTTGATTGCTTTGGTTATTTGCATTTACTTTTATTTTAAGAATAAAAAAATAAGATTGCCCTTGATTTTTTTAATTTCAGGAATAATTGGCAATTCAACGGACAGGATTCTATTCGGGCATGTTCGTGATTTCATAAATGTTGGATTCTTTCCTGTTTTTAATCTGGCAGACAGCTTTAATTTCATTGGGATAGTTTTACTAATCATTTTACTTTGGAAGAGATAGTATATTTATTTTTAATTTATAAATGGTAACATTTAGTAATATTTATAAACTATAATCTCTAATTATTTTAAATGTTAGAAAAAAAACCTGATGAAATCATAAAATTGGTGCAAAATCTTAATAAAGGAGGGCTGTCTGTTAGAGATATTTCTAGAAGATTACACATATCTTATACCCTCACTTGTATATATTTGAAAGGATTTGGATCTTTGACTGAATATCAAAAGGATCTAGCAAGAAAAAAGGGATTTGGATCTTATTATAAACGTAAAAAGGATTTGGCAAGAGAAAAAGGATTTGGATCTTATTATAAACGTAAAAAGGATTTGGCAAGAGAAAAAGGATTTGGATCTTTGACTGAATATAAGGAATACTTATTTTTTAAAAAAATGTTTAATGATTCATTATCAAGGTTAGCAGATAAACTAAGTTTAACTGGTTATGGTATTAAGAATTTAGAAAGTAATGGAACTAATCTTACTGTCAGGCTTTTGGAAGAAGACACTGATTTTGATAAGGGTTTCGTAGAATCTATTTTTAGAAAAGTCTTGGAAGATGGTTCACAGTATGCTACCCTTAAAGGCAATTTTGATATAAATTATGAAAAAAATACAGTAGTTATAAAGGCAAATGATGTTGAATCAAGAGCTTTTTTGGATGCATATACATCAATTTTTAAAAGAGAAGTTATAAATTAAATCAAATAATTAAAACTAGAAAATCTTTTAAACAATATCTCGCTTTCAAACATATGTTAATTGGATTAATAGGCAAGCCTAGTTCGGGGAAAAGTACTTTCTTTAAAGCAAGCACATTGGCAGAAGTTGAGATAGCTAATTATCCATTCACAACAATAAAACCAAATTCCGGAATTGGATTTGTTTCCGTGGATTGCGTTGACAAGGAATTTAACAAGCAATGCAACCCAAGGGAGGGATTCTGCATTAATCACAGGAGATTCATTCCTGTTCAGATGATGGATGTTGCAGGGTTGGTTGAAGGTGCTTCTGAAGGAAAAGGTAAAGGAAACCAGTTCCTTGATGATTTAAGGCAGGCTGATGGTTTTATTCATGTTATTGATATAAGCGGAAGCACTGACAAGGATGGAAATCCGGTTGAACCTCTAAGTCATGATCCATCGAATGATGTTGAATTTCTTGATCATGAATTGGACATGTGGTATTATCAGTTATTGAAAAAAGGCTGGGATAAATTTGCAAGAAAAGTTCAGGGAGAAAATCAGGATATAAAAAAAGCATTGGCTAAACAATTATCCGGATTGAAAGTTACTGAAGAAAATGTTGAAGCATGCATTAAAAAATTAAAATTAAGCCACAAGCCAACAGAATGGAATGACAATGAATTAAAGCAGTTATCTTCTGAATTAAGAAAATTAAAGCCAATGATAATTGCTGCCAATAAACTGGATGTCGAAGGTGCTCTTCTTAATCTGGATAAGCTAAAAAAGAAATTTCCAGAGTATAAAATAATTGGCTGCAGTTCTGAAATCGAATTAGCATTAAGGGAAGCTGCAAAGAAAAATTTGATTGAATATGTTCCGGGAGACAGCGATTTCAAGATTAAAGGCAAATTAAATGATAAACAGAAAAAAGGTTTGGACTTTGTAAAAAAATATTTGAAAGAATATGATAAAAGCGGGGTTCAGGAGATATTGAACACTTTAGTTTTTGAAATGCTGGATTACATTGTGGTTTATCCTGGAGGCGTTAACAAATTGGAAGATAAAAATGGGAATGTCCTTCCTGATTGCTTCCTGATGAAGAACGGCTCAACTGCGCTTGATTTTGCCTATAGATTGCATACTGATTTCGGAGATAATTTCATAAAGGCAATGGATGTTAAGAATAAAAGACCAGTCGGAAAAGATTACAGACTAAAACACAGGGATGTCATAGAAATAATGTATAAAAAATAATTATTTTATATTTTCTTTCATCTTTTTAATGTGTTCTTCTATTTTCTTTTGGTCTTTTTCAATCATATAAGGTTTTAATTCCGGATCTTTATCAGTATCCATAACCAATGACTGCGGTTTAGCCACTTCTTTTTCATCAAGCTTCTTAAGCATAGTTTCAATAAAAGGAGATAGCTCTTTTTTTTCTTTTTTCATGTATAAATGAAGTAATTTGGTATTTATAAAAATATTGTTAGTAAAGTTTATATATCATGAATACAACTACTATAATATGGAAATTAAATTAAATAGGAAACCAAAAAATCCTATAATAATCGAGGGTTTTCCAGGTATCGGTTTCATAGGCTCAATAACAACGGAATTTCTTGTTGAACATTTAAAAGCGGAAAAGATAGGAAAAATAGAATTTACAGAGCAAACACCTGTGGTTGCAATACACAACTCAGAAGTTGTGGAGCCATTTGGAATATTCTACTCAAAAAAATATAATTTGGTGATATTGCATGCAATAAATCCTGTAAATAATATAGAATGGAAGATTACAGATGCAATAGAGGATATTGCAAAGCAATTGCAGGCAAAAGAAGTAATAAGCATAGAGGGTGTTGCAAGCATGAACAAGGATTCATCAACATTCTATTACAGTAAAAGATTCAATAAAAAGTTTGATAAAATAAATATAAAGCCATTAAAAGAGGGAATTATAATGGGTGTAACTGCCTCAATAATGCTGAGGGAAAAGTTGCCAAGTTCATGTATTTTTGTGGAAACACATTCTCAGTTGCCTGATTCAAGGGGGGCAGCAAAGATTATAGAAGCACTGGACAAATATCTTGGATTAAATGTTGACATAAAGCCTCTATTGCAGAAAGCAGAGAAGTTTGAACAGAAATTAAAGGGTTTAATGCAGCAGAACAAAATGGCGGTAGAGCAGAAAGACCAGAAACAATTGGATTACTTGGGCTAAATTTCTTAGAGAATGAAAAAAAATTTGTACAGAATAATAATTATAGTAGCATTGGTTGGTTTTATAATATCAATTTATCTGACATACAATCATTATGCAGATAAAAATGCGATATGCATAAATAATGAGAATATAAAAACATGTGATAATGTTCTAACTGGATCTTATTCAGAGTTAATATTTAAAATTCCAAATTCATTGATTGGTGCATTTGGATTTCTCACTTTGGGAATTTTTAGTTATCTTGGAATAATGGAAAAGAAAGTGAAAAATAAAATGATTACATTATCTTCAATTGGATTATTTTTTGTTTTATATTTGGTTTATATAATCCTGTTTGTGATAAAATCATTTTGTATGTGGTGCTTCATCTCATGGGTATTAATATTAATTATATTTATATGTTCTTTATTATTAAAAGTTTGATATTACCTTGGTTTCAAGATGACTCCCTTCTCTTAGCCTAAGAACTAAAATATTATCCTCTCCATAAATCCTGAAAAGTTTGTCCCTTCTCTTGATTAATTTGTCTTGTTTGCTTCCATTAACAGCAACTCCATACCACAATATCTCAAGAAAATTTCTTCCCATACTTCTAATCATTTTAAGTCCTTCAAGGTTTCTATAATTAATCTTTAAGATGTATGTGTGTTTATTCTCAGCTGGCTTTGTATTATAATCTTTTTCTCCTGTAAAACCTAATTCAAACATATAACAACACCCCTTTACTTCTTTCTTTTAACAGAATCTTCCTTCATCTTTGCAACTAAACCAGGCAATCCAGTGCCCAAAGGAATTGGTTGATTAAGCATTACATTTTCTATAACAGATTTTAATTTGTCCTCTTCACAAACCAATGATGCATTAACCATATGCTTGATTGGAGTTTCGAAGGAAGCTCTTGCAAGTACAGATTCCTTCTCTGAAGTGATTCCAGTCCTTGTAATTCCCTTGATTATTCCTTTGTTTGTCATGACATCAGCTAAAAACATGATATGCCTTATATCTATATCCAAACCCTGATTTTTTATAACTTCAACAGCCTCATTGATAAGGACTTGTCTTGCTGCCTCTATGCCTAATAATTCAGCAACAACAAACGGGCTGTTTGCTGTGGTTTTTGTTATGTCAACGCCTTCAACTTCAAATACTGATTTCAAATCATCTGTTGTACAGTAAATAACATATTCATTATCACGCTTAACAGGAGTTACCTGTCCGACATTCTTTATTCCTTTGATATTTACATATTTCAGCTTCTCTTTTAATTTATACAAAGTAGATAAAGAATCTTTTTCTTTCGGTTTTATTTTCAATATGCCATTGTCTCCCTTGACATCCATATCCTTGAAATTATCTTTTAATGTAGTAAGAATCTGACTCTCTGTAATTTTTAGATCCCTCATTTCTTTCTTATTTAATAAAACTTCAATCCTGAATTGTGTTAGATTAAATGAAAATTCATCAGCTATGTCCTTTAGTCTTGTTTCCTTGATTAAGGCTGCTATTATTTTTACCTTGCTTAAATCAGTTTTATAGCCATGCTTAAGATAAATTGTTGTCAGTGGTGTTGATGGTTTTTTTCTTGCATCAAATAATTCTATCAATCTTGCCAAACCAAGATTAAGGCTCATCTCTGCAACACCGGCAAAGTGGAAAACCCTCAATATCATCTGCGTGCCTGGCTCTCCAAAAGACTCGGCAGTTATGACACCAATGGCTTCTCCAGGACTAATCTTTGCTTTTTCAAATTCCTCTCTGACTCTTTTCAATACTTTCTTTCTCTCATTTGAATCAAGTCCTTTTGACAATTCTTTGACTTCCTCAATCAATAATTCAGGTAAGTCATTGAATTCGTCATAAACACTAGACATTTGCTTTTACCTCTCTGACAATTCTTTGAACATTTATTTTACCGCCTTCAGTTTTTGAAACATCAAGGCCGTCATCACCAAATTTAAACTGGATTATCTTCCCGCTTGCATCCCTTAATGTATTGTCATACTCAATCCTCATGTCCTGCAATGCATTTGCCAGTCTTCTGTAAAGATAACCAGATTTAGGTGTTCTCAATGCAGTGTCCATAAGTGAATCCCTTCCTGTAATTGAATGGAAGAAAAATTCAACAGGAGTCAATCCTTGTTTGTATCCATTCTTGATAAATCCCCTTGATTCAGGGCTCAATGAATTCCTCTTGAATGTTGATAATGTTCTTCCTTTATAACCCATATTAATTCTCCCCTCCCCCATTGCCTGTTGTCCAACCATTGCAGACATCTGTGCTAGGTTTAGGAAATTACCCTTAGCTCCGGATCTTGCCATGATGATTGTAGGATTATTCTCTGAAACATTTTCATAGACATTCTCTCCTATCTTGTCCCTTAGCTGGTTTAACTGCCTTAGTATCAAAGTTTCAACAGTCCCATATTCATCCATTCCTGGCAATAGTTCTAATTTGCCTGTCTTATGTTCTTCAATGATTTCATTGACTTTATTTTCAACATAAATTAATTTTTCCTTGTTTTTCATTATAACATCTTTTGATAAATCAGTGTCGGATATTGAAGATGTGAATCCCTTTCTTAATAAAATTTCAACTCCAAGCCTGAATATCTTGTTTATTAATTCTATTCCTTCCTCTGCTCCATAAACAGCATGAAGCCTTCTTATCAAAGTACCATTGTCCTCTCCAATCGTTGCCTTGTCTATTACCCCTTCAATTAACTTGCCGTTTTTTATTATGACATCATGTTTTTCCTTTGAAGTGCCTATGAAGCTCAAATCTTTTGGTAAGATTGCAGAAAATACATCCTTGCCCTCTAAAATCTTTCCAGATTTCAAATTGGAGAAATCGCTTATTCCAATTGAATATAATATATCAACAGCCTCCTCTCTTGAAATCTTCATGTATTTAGTAAGTAAGAAATTTCCTGTGATTGCATCAGTTGTTGTGCCTATTACATTTAATCCATTCTTTGGGCTTATAATGTGATTTTCAACTTCCATCAATATTTCTGCTTCTGCTCTTGCCTCTTCTGTCTGCGGAACATGCAGGTTCATCTCATCACCATCAAAATCAGCGTTGTAGGGATTACATACTGAAGGGTTTAATCTGAATGATTTTCCAGGCAATATTCTGACTTTATGGCACATTATAGACATTCTGTGCAGTGAAGGCTGCCTGTTGAATACAACAGTATCGCCATCCAGCAAATGCCTTTCAATGTAGCAGCCAATCTGAAATTCCTCAAGAATCTGCTCTTTTGTATCCTCGGTTATTTTTTTCTTTTTTCCATCCAATGAAAAGAAATAATTTGCACCTGGATAAATTTCAGATCCATTTTCAACAAATTTTTTAAGATAATTAAGATTCCATTCAGTAACTCTCTCGGGAACTGTCAATTCCTTTGCCACTATCAATGGAACTCCAACTTCATTGAATTTAATTCTTGGATCAGGGGTTATGAAAGTTCTTGCTGAGAAATTAACCCTCTTACCGGCAAGATTATGCCTGAATCTTCCTTCCTTTGATTTTATTCTCTCTGTTAATGTTTTTAATGGCTGTCCTCCTCTATGCCTTGCTGGAGGAACCGAAGATATTGAATTATCAAAATAAGTTGTAATATGATACTGCAACAAATCCCACAAATCCTCAACAATTATTTCCGGAGCGCCTGCATTTATGTTTTCAAATAATCTCTGGTTTATCCTTACTATGTCAGACAGTTTGTGTGTTAAGTCATCCTCTGATCTTTCTCCTGTTTCCAGTGTAATTGAAGGCCTTGTTGTTACAGGAGGAACAGGCAAATCAGTCAGGATCATCCATTCAGGCCTTGCAGACTGCGGATCAATTCCAAATTTTCTTAAATCATCATCAGATATTTTCTCAAATCTGGATTTTACCTGTATTGGCGAAAGTCTTCTGTCATTCTCAACAAAAGATGTTGGTTTCTCAATTTTTACTGTATATTGCTTAACCTGGCAATGAGGGCATTTTTTTATATTCCTCAATTTAGCCATTAACTCCTTCTTGTTTAATTTGCTGGCGCCTAATTTTTCCTCTGTCATTAAAATTTTATTACATTCGCTGCAGAAGCTCCTCAATATAGCAAGTATGACATCAACATATTTGATGTGAACAACAGGTCTTGCCAGTTCAATGTAGCCGAAATATCCAGGACAGTCCCTTAATTTCTTTCCGTCGGTAGGGCAAACCAAACCAGGATCAATTACTCCCATTCGAACGTCCATTAATCCGCCATCGACAGGATATCCCTCTTTATCATAAAGTTCTGGGGTGACTACCTTGCATACAGCCATCTTTCTTATCATCTCTGAAGATAATAGTCCAAATGTTATGCTTCCGACTTTTTTGTATATATATTTCATTTTAGTATTTTGATTTTAGTTTTAATTTTGGATATAAGCACAATGCCTTTAACTCATCCAGCAATAATTTGAATGCATAGCTCATCTCTATTTCATTAACCTCAACATTCTCTCCATAAATAGGACAAATGTATTTTCCCTTTCTTACATCATGAATCGCAACCAATCCTGATTTTTCAGATATAGGAAGAATTGTCTTATCTGAATCAAATCTTTCCTTTAATAGCAATGATGCGCCGTGAGCTACAAAACAGTCCTTCTCCATCTCTCCCAATCTCAATCCTCCGCCCTTTCCCCTTCCTTCTACAGGCTGTCTTGTCAATAGCTGAACTCTTCCGTATGCTCTCGCATGCAGTTTGTTTGCAACCATGTGCTCTAATTTAAGATAATAAATATCGCCAATATATATTGTAACCTCATATCTTTCTCCTGTAATTCCATTATACATAACTTCTGTTCCGTTGTCCCTGAAACCAAAGCTTTTTAATTCCTCTCTTAATTTTTCTTCAGGATAAACGTCGAAGGTTGTTGAATCTATCTGTGTTCCCTTCAAAGCCCCGACTTTTCCAGCCAGCATTTCCAGCAAATGTGAAATTGTCATTCTTGATGGAATACCATGCGGAGAGAAAATAATGTCTGGTGTAATACCCGATTCTGTAAATGGCATGTCTTCATGAGGAACTATCATTCCGATGACTCCTTTCTGACCATGTCTTGAAGCAAACTTATCACCTATTTCTGCAATTCTGTTGTCCCTCAATTTAACCTGGATTATTTTGTTGCCTTCCTCATTTTCAGTTATTATTGTTGTATCAACAATTCCTGTTTCTCCTCCTTTTATTGTTGTTGAGGTTTCCCTTCTTGTTGATGCTGCAACGCTGAATTCTTCCAATTCACCCAGGAATCTTGGTGGTGATGTTTTTCCTATGATGACATCCTCTTCATTTACCTTGGCACCGGTGTAGATAATGCCGTCATCTTCCAATAACCTGTAATCCTTCTCTGATTTGTATCCTTTAACTTCCTTGTCAGGAATTGATATCTCATCAACCAGTCCTCCGGAATATCTTCTTTCCTCAGCAAGATATGGCCTGAAAAATGTTGATCTTGCAAAGCCTCTCTGAATAGAGCCCTTATTGACAACTATGGAATCCTCCATGTTGTATCCCTTGTATGACATGACGGCGATGACAACATTCTGGCCTGCAGGATGCTTTTCATAATTTATAACATCATGCATGAATGATTTAACCATTGGTCTTTGAGGATAATGCAGGATAGAGACGTCAGTGTCCATTCTTACATGAAAATTTGAAGAGTATAATCCCAAGGATTGCTTCTGAATTTTATTACCTCTTATTAATCTTGAAGAAGAGCCGTAATTTGAATAAGGAATCAAAGATAATAAAATTCCAAGAATAACAATGCTTGAAATTTCTACATGTGTATGATCGGGCGTTAATTCTTCTTCATTTAATGCCACCAATGCATTCTCCTCTTCTGCAGCATCCACATATTCAAGAATGCCATCCTTAATCAAAGACTCCCATGTTATTTCGTTGTTTATTAACTTGTCAACATGCTCTTTTGTCAGCAATGATTTTCCTTCTTTGGCTCTTATTAGCATCCTGACAGTTCTTCCTCTTGTGCTGTCAAGATAAATTTCATTTAATTCCTTGTCATAATAAATGCTGATATCATAAGGCAATTTTGATGACTTTCTTTTGTCTTTTACACTTTCTATGAATTGCTCCAGATTTTCAACAGATCCTACAAACCTCTGATTCAAATAAACATCAATCATTTCAATCCGCACTCTCCAAGCTGTTTTACTATTTTACTATCATCACTTATTTCCTCTTCAGATACTCTGGCAAGCAGGGCTAAATTCTTTCTAAGACCAATTGGCGTTCCTTCAGGAGTTTCAATTGGGCATAATCTTCCAAAATGGGTTGGATGCAGTGCTCTCGCTTCAAAATTCTCCTGTGCTGAGCTTAATAATGACACAACCCTTTGCAAATGTGATAATGTGGAAAGGAAATTTGTCCTGTCCATGTTTTGTGACACTCCTTTTCTTCCGCCTATCCACGAGCCTGTAGCCATTGCACTTTTTATTCTGGAAGTCAGAAGCTGATCTCTTATAATTATTCTTATAGACTGGAATTTTCCTCTTTTAACAAGCCTCTGGAAATTATACAGCATATCCTGTATTAATGATGACATATTAACTCTGAATAAATCCTCTAAAAGGCTTCCTGCAAGTTTTAGTCTCTTATTCATGTAATGGTCTTTGTCTTCCTGTTTTACTTCACCCCTTGATATCATAAGATATTTCTTTATGTATTTGCACAAATTGTATGCTTTTGAAATCCTATCTTCCTTGTTCAAGCCAACATGAGGAAGCAGGTATTTGTCAATTAAGTCATAAATTCTTTTCTTCCTATCTTCCTGCTGAGCCATTCCTATTTTCTTTGCCAAAAATTCCACTGCATCATCCTGTGTTTTTATTTCAACAGTTTCATAAAGGTTAATGAAAATGTCATCATACTGATTATCTTCAGAGATGGTCTTTGCTATTTCCTCGTCTCTTATCAAACCAAGTGCTTTTATAACGGCAATTATTGGTACCCTGTTAAATCTTGTAAATGTCAGATAAATTGTGCCTGTCCTCATCTGCTCTATGATGTGGGGAATTCTGTAAGAGCCTTTTTCAGAATACACTTTTCCCACAAACTGGCTTGGTCCAACTTTGTTTTTTTCAACAAAAAATTTATTTGAAGCCAGGTCCTCGACAATGATCAATACTCTTTCATTTCCGTTTAATATGAAATATCCTCCTGGATCATTTGGATCTTCATAATTTTCAACAAGCTTTTCTTCGGATAATCCGTGAAGATTGCAGAATTTTGATTTAACCATGACAGGAATTTTTCCTATTAATGCCTTGAACGATTCTCTTTCAACACCGTCGATTACCGCGCTTACATCAAGATAAACGGGGGCAGAATATGTGAGTTTTCTCAGACGTGCCTCAGTTGGATAAATTTTTCTTTTTGATCCGTCAGACTCAACTATCTGTGGCTTTTCAATTTCAATCTTTCCAAGTTTTATTTTAAATTCAGAAACTTCAGAAGGAATGATTGTTGGAAGAACATCCTGAGTTTCAGTTATAATCTTCTGTATACCTTTCTCCATGAAATTATTGAATGATCTTATATTTGAGTCTACAAAAGAATGCTTTTCAAAATAATTCTTTATTAAGTCTTTATATCTGTACATTATACAACAACCCTGTAAAAATAAGATTTTCCCGTCGTTGGAGAGCTTCTTATTATTTCAATTATGTCACCCTTTTCTGGATTCAGTTCTAAAATAGCAGCATCATTTATTTTTATTCTCGGCAATTGCTTTCTGGAAACATTATATTTTTTTAGAATTTCTTTCGTTTCCTCTTCATTGAGTTTTCTATGCTCTGGAATTAAGATATGTTTCATCATATTGTTTTTTTCGGGCCCGGAGGGATTTGAACCCCCGACCTCCTGCTTGCTTTCAGACCTTGTTAAAAGGCAGATGCTCTACCAACCTGAGCTACGAGCCCATAGCGCGAGCTAAGTGATATATTAATAAAAATGTAGTGAAGTGGAATTGAAATGCATTTTGGGCTTGTTTGACTATTATAAGTCTATTTTTATTAAAATGAGCAAAAGAAAGGTATATAAGGCTTTCGTTTTGGAAATTTTTTGTATAATAAAGGTTAAAAAAATTATTTCTTGGAAAAATTTTTTGCGAAATACACCCTGCCAAAAACATTAGAGAGAGCAAGACCGCCATGCCTAGCATACAAATACAAGCTCCTGCTACGGTTCAACCAGCAAACACCTCCAGTAGATATATTTTGTAAACGTCTCTGTCCTTTTTTTCTTAACCGTATAGGCAATCCTGTTTCTTCATTTATATCTTCAGGATTAAAGTATCCGCTTCTTTCTCCAAGAATAGGAGCATTATAAATTATTGTAAATTCATTTGGATCTAATTTTAAACCATACTCAAATTTACCATATTTAACTGGTTTCATTGCTCCTGTTACTACAAAAGGTATCTCTGGATCAATATCCTGAAAACCAGACTCAGACCTAACCATTTCTACCAGATGTTTATGCAATACATAGTTATAACCTTCTCCAGGCCTTACAGCCAATCCCATATTCTGATAATTTTCCCTAAATAAGGAATCTCCAATTATTTTTAATGTATATTCAGCTTTTTCTTGGGATAATGGAAGAATATCCTGTTCTCCAGATAATTCTCTACAATTATTGAATAATTCAGATGCAAAATAAAAATTACTTCCTTGTATATGTCCAATTCCATCCGCTAAATTTAATCCAGGTATAACTACATTTGTTCCTTTCCATTCACTTACTAATTTTTCTAAAGCTTCTCTTGTTAGTTCATAACTTGCTTTTATTACACTAGGAACATTTTCTGGTACTACTAAAGGCGTCCACATATTTGAATTCATTTTATTTACCAAAGAATGGAAAGAAATTAATATTTATAAAAGTTTCTAATTATAACCACTAAATAATTAAGAAATTACTAAAGAACTATTGCTTTTCACAACATACGATCTGTTTTTTATCTTGTATCTTGCCATGGCTCTTGGCAAGATGATTCTATTTTTTACGCCAATGTTAACCCTGTAACTCAAGATTCTCTCTTCTTTTCCTATTAAACTTGGAATATCCCAGACAATGCTAACATCATCCCCATTTCTGTTTACCTTTGAAGGTCTTAAAGTTCCGTAATCGCTTGGAACCGTCTTTGCATTGAATAATCTGTCAACAACTCTTGCATGTTTTATTTCCTTCTTTCCCTTGTTTTTTATCAGCAGAAGAATTTTCATGTAAGATACCCCTTCTTTTGATTTTATTGTCAATACTTTTTTGCTTATTGAAATTCCTGATTCAGTCAAGTAAACAATAAGGTAAATTATTAATATCAAGCCAACTAAAATAAATAGTGGATCCCTATAATTTACTTCCACGCTGATCAGATAATTCTGTCCAGGTTCAATGTCAAAATCCCAGATGTAATAATAATCATTTCCTGATTTTTCAACATAAGAAGGTGCAGGTTCAACGTCGCTGAATAATCTCTCAAATGAGTTCAATCTGTATCTGTAAACCTCATTGTTCGTGATGCTGCCCTCATTTCTTTTAAGAATGCTTATTTTTTTTATTAAAAAGCCGCTTCTTATCTCTTTATCCTCTTTTATATCAGAATGTTTTCCTACAAGTACTTTCTTGGTGTCATCCAATAAAATATCGCTGCCTTTTTTCAGTAAAACCCTGACATCATGAAGGCCCTCTTCAGTTCCCGATTTTATATTCACAAAGAATTCCTCTGTCTTCAATTCAGCAGGAGAAAAATCAACTTTCTTGTAATCACTTTCAAAGATGTCGCTCTCTATGTTTATCTCAACATTGTCTATTGGCTTGTCATACTGGTTTTTTATTATTACTTTCAATAAGTTTGTTTCCTTTTCAGGATTCAAGCCATTAATAGGATAATTTATCTTTTCCAGTTTCAGGAAGCTACCTTCATCAAGAACATGAATCAATAAAGGCTCATAAATATAAACCCCTGAATTTGAGGTTGAATAAACTTTAAGGTTGACTGAATGCATTCCTGGTTTTATTACATTTATTGGGGCTTTCACATTCAATGTAAAGGTCCTGCTCATTCCAGGAGCAATGTCAAAGAATTGTTTCTGCCATTCCCAGTCAAGGTCTGAAATGATAAAGGTTATCTTATCTGTAAAAATTTGTTCATTTGTCACAGTGATTTCAAATTCAGCATCCTCACCGACTAAAATTAAATTGTCAATCACATTGGATTTAATAGACAACCCTGTGGCATTAACGCCCGTAGATAAAAGTAGTATAACAAAGAATAGTAATATCAACCTCTTCATGGATAGTATAACACTTAATTTATTTATAAAACTTTCCAAAATATAAATTTATAACTTGAAAAAACTTTTAAAGAACTAAAAACACAGATTAATATGCAAAAGAAAGGTGGTTCTTGGATACTTGTTTCTGTTTTGGTAGTAATATTAATTGGAACCGGATTATACATCCAAACTCAAAAGGTAAGGGTTGCAGAAATAATACAGCCCCAGACAAAGATTCATGCTGATTATAATTTAGATATTGACAGGAATGGAATAGTAAATTTATATGACTATATAAGATTCATGGAATATTACAATTCAGGCTATGATGAAAATGCTGACTTTAGCAATGACAATGAAATAAATGATGATGACTTCAATCAGCTAATGTCCTACACAAATTATGAATTGGGAGATAATTTACTGCCTCCTTTATCTGAAGGATGGGGTGTTTTAAATGAAGACAGGAATGAGCTGGATGAAATTAATTATGTGGCAGATGACAATTCGCCTTTTGATAATATAATTGAATTAAGTCCTGATTTGCAGAAATTACAGTTGATAACAGACAGCACAATAAGTGTAAATGGAGGAGACAGGTATGTTGTAAGCGGATGGATAAAAACAGATTCAGAGATAAACTCAGAGGTTCAGGTTGCGATTGATGGCTATGATTCGCAGGACACAAGTCACTGGTATGAATATTATTATGTTTATCCAAACAACAAATGGGCTTTCTTCAAAAAAGAGATAAGAATTCCCGGAGAATGGGATAATAATTACATGGAAAACAGAAATGTAAAAATTTGGATAAGAACAGGGCAGTACGGAAATTATCAGGTAGGAGACATACAATTAAGGAGAGTAAACAGGGAATTCCAGACAATCAATCAAAATGAAAATCTTTTGTTGAACAGTGAATTCAATTCAGGGCTTGACAGGATTGTTTCTCCGGAAGCTGTTGAATTTAATGAAGGAGACGATGATTATATTTCAACAAAAGTTGATGAGACTTATTTCAGTGATGTAAAACTTGACATTCCTGGAACTTATACTTTATCAGCTTATATAAAATCCAATGAAGAGCAGGATGCAACTGCTGCTTTCTGGATCTACAAGGGAAAGCAGTTCAAGGAATACAGGCAGGAGGAATCATTCACAGTAAGCAATGGATGGCAGAGATACAGCTATACATTTAATATTGAAGAAGAAAATAATATTGAGAATGAAGGTGGAAAAAATGTTTTCTTTCCGGGAATCTACGCAAATCATGGTTCAGTGTCAATAGACAAGATACAGCTTGAAAAAGGAGAATTGAGCGACTACAAGTTAAATGAAAATGTAATAATAAATTTAAGGACAGATAAATATGCAAATATTTTCTTTGACAATGATGATATTAATTTTTATGTAAGCCTTGAAAATGGATTTGAAACAGGCAAAAGCGGAGCATATGAAATTTATGTAACTGATTATAACAATAACTTGATTTATGAATCATCAGATAATTATGATTTGGATGCAGATGAATTCTATGAGAGAAGGATTGATCTGAATGATAACAACGGGCATTTCAGGGTAAAGGCGGTTGTAAAAGATTCCAGTGGAAATGTGATTGATGATTATGTGACAAGCATTGCAAAAGTTAACAGCATATTCAACAATCAGTTCAATGAAAATTCAAATTTTGGAATAAACAGCAATCAGTTTGATTACAGCAATGTAAATGCTGATTTGATTAACCAGCGTTATAATTTAATAAAGGAATCAGGTGCAAAATGGGTAAGGATATTCTTGTATTGGAATGCAGTTGAAAAAGAAAGTGCAGTTCATGACTGGGATACTTATGATATCCTGATAAATTCCGCATATGATAATCACATGAACATTCTTCTTACAGAGGCTGATGGCGATATCCCTCAATGGGCAGAGGATCAGGGAATAACAAAGGATTCTGAAAATTACAGGACATTTATAAGAGTGGCAGTTACAAGATACGCAGACAGGATATCTGCATTTGAAATAGAAAATGAGCCTTACCTGATAGAAAAGAAAACAGAATTCAATTCAAATCAGGAATATATAAGATATTATTCAAACATTCACGCTGATGTTTCAAACAGGATAAGGATGATAAATCCAAATATTAAATTAGTTGCTAATGTTGGCGGATTGGATGATTCATTTGATTACTTTGAAGATATGAGCGATGATAATTTACTGACAAGGGTTGATGCAGTGTCATTGCACCTGTATCCAAAGCCCGGTTCTCCTGCAGAATACAACAATTATGAAGAGACAATAGATGCGGTGAGGAGTATCTTAACTGATCACAATGCAAACAATGTTGAGATATGGCAGACAGAAGCAGCAAGATTCAGTGATGATTTAAATCCTGATTATTTCCCATATATTGACAGGTACAACAGGCCTTTATCTCCGGAATCATTTGCTGCAAACATGTGGATAAGGGACGCAGTGATAAAAAAATCTCTTGGAATAAAGCATGATTTCTATTTCACAATTGCAACCCAAAGCAGGGTTTATACTTATTATAACCTATTTAATGGAAGATGGCTAAGTCCGAAATTACTGTATCCTGCATACAACACATTAAGCAACCTGATAGACAAGTCAGCTTTTGTTGAAAAGATTGAACCAAACAGTCTTGTAGATGTTTATGTATTCAACAAGGGAGATTATGACATTGCTGTCTTGTGGAATATTGCAGACAATAACAAAGAGTCTAATTTTATAGCAGACTCTGATTTGAATTTCATCACTCAATATGATTTTGTAGGTAATGAAGTAAATATAGAAGGTTCAACAATTAAATTTAACAGTTATCCTAATTACTTGGTATTCGGTTCTGATAATTTAGATGAATTCAGGGAAATAATAACAAATTCTGATTTCTGCAGTGCCTGCAATGAAGAGCAAATTGATCAGCCGTTGGAGCCGCCTGAATCTTCATCAGAAGGTTCTCAAAGCAGTGGTTCATCAAATGGAGGATCATCAGGAGCTTCAGCATCAGAAGCAGATGTGCAGGACAACAACCAGGATGCCCAGGACACAAGTCAAAAAAAAACTTCAGTGAGCAGTAACGAAGAAGAATTATTCAATGAAGAATTAGAAAGTGAAAATTCACAGCAGCAAACAGGCTTACAAACTCCAGAAAAGAGAGACAACGCAAAGATTATAGAGACAGGACTGACAATTGGAAATATAATATTAGGTTTGTTGATAATATTTGTTATTTTTAAAATTATAATATTTAAGATTAAGAATTAACTACTTTTCATTCCAGTCAACTTTTGTTCCTTTTCTCTGTGCATCTTCATGCGTAAATCCTTCAGGATATCTCTTGCTTAATTTTTCTATGTTTTCCTTCAATACATCCTCCAAATTCCAGCCGTAGAAATTGCATATCATAGCAATATACCACAAAGTATCTCCTAAATTTTCTTTTATTCCATCCTTGACTGCTGTGTTTTTATGTGCATGAACTTTCTTTATGCATGATGCAACATCGCCAGCTTCTCCAGCAATTCCCAGTCCCCAGTTAAATATTTCTATTTCATCACCGTTGAAATTCTTTGCAGTTTTCTTGCACAATTCCTGATATTCTTTCAGATTCATGATAAAATAAAGAAATAAAAGTTATATAAATTTATTCCTTGGAATAATTTTTTGCAACTGCTACCCTACCATCGGTGCTAGAGACATCAAGAGCCCAGTACCAGAACCAGAACCAATTGGAATCCAAAACCAAGCCCCACAAGCAAAACCCGTCTAGACCGTCTTTTCTTGCATAAAAGGTTCTTGTCCCGTCTTCATCAAAAATGGGAATTCCTCTTTCATCTGTTCTCGAGAATTTACGTCCATTGTTTTGATAACTTAATTCAGGAGCCTGAACAATTTCTGTTTCATCTGTTAATTTATGCATTAAGCCATAATGACTTTTATCCGCTTCTAAACCCAACCCCCTTAATGAAATCATCACTGGATTCTCTTCGGAAGGTGTGATTCCTCTTTTCTTAAGTTGTTCATACAATTTTTTTGCATCAGGATTATTATTTTTAAATGAAGAATCTCCGTTTGTTTTCAAAACCAAGCCTAAATCTTCATAATTTCCTCTAAAAAATTCTGGATTTAGTTCTGAATCATGCAATACCTGAGAAGGCAATGCCAAGTGTTTAGAAGCTAATGCCACATTAGCAAAAGGATTTGAACCTTTAATCAATCCATTATCATAAGTGAAAATATTCAAAACTTCTTGTGCCCTTTTTGAATATGATTTAATTCTTTCTTGATAATCTTTTAGCATACCTTCGTCTGCTAAAAAAGATACGTTCTGATTTGGTTGATCCAATGTTTTCATTTGTTTACCTAAGAATTAGTGTGAACTTGGAATTTATAAACCTTTTGATTTCGTTACTACTTTAAAATTATTACTCTTCAACAAAATCTTCAATCTTTCCATCAAATTCCTTCTTCATGTTCTTCATATAATCTCTAGCTAATATATAGAATATCAAGCCAAGGCTTTTCTTTCCTTTGTTGTTGCATGGAACGCATAGATCAACATTCAATGAATCATTGTTCGTATCACACAATGCAACTACAGGAATTCCAATTTTGGCGGCATCTCTTACCACATTCTTGTCTATCCAAGGATCAACAACAAGAACCAGTTTAGCTTCAACAAAAATTTCAAGATTCATGTTTGTAAGCATTCCTGGAGGATATCTTCCATTGTATGCTCTTATTCCTGTAACCTCAGAGAACTTGTTTACTGCATGCCATCCATTTTCCCTTCTGCATACAACGATTATATCTTCTGGCTTGTATGGTGATAAGAAATTAATCAATAAATTCAACCTGTTATTGACTTCCTGAACATTAAGAACAAGCAAGCCGTCTGGTCTTGCCTTGTAGATGAATGGCTCCATGTATTTTGTTTTGTATTTAGTTCCTATATGAATTCCTGCCTTGAGAAAATCATCCAAAGGTACTAATAATTCTTCTTCCTTACTTGCCATTAATTATCTGAGAAAAAGGGGTTTATAAAATTATTGGAAAATCTTTAAATATCTATATTCCTGATTTAAACTATGAATAAATTTTATATAACAACAGCAATAGATTATGTAAATGCAGAGCCACACATAGGGCATGCATATCAAAAAGTAATGGCAGATATCTTAGCAAGGTGGAATAATTCATT
>Ga0209541_10001896_pt1 | contig 40600 bp, 43 predicted proteins | sample RifCSPlowO2_01_FD_184027 | JGI IMG/M metagenome (GOLD analysis project Ga0209541, IMG submission 184027) | Groundwater microbial communities from Rifle, Colorado - Rifle CSP2_plank lowO2_0.1 (SPAdes) (version 2) | ecosystem: Environmental > Aquatic > Deep subsurface > Groundwater | place...
ATCAATCACAACTCCTGCGTTATCATCAAACTTTATATAAGAACCATCTTCACGTCTCACTTCTTTTCTGCATCTGACAATAACTATTTTTACAACCTCATGATTTTTTACCTGGCCATTTGAATCTGCTCCTTTAACAACTCCAACTACAATTTGACCCAAAGTAGCTTTTCTTTTTCCAGAACCACCAAGTGGCTGAATTACCTGTAAAATTTTTGCTCCGCTATTATCTGCAACTGTTAATCTAGATCTGTGTTGTACCATGCGTAGGGTTTAGCCACTAGGGTTTAGGGGCTAGTTTTTCCTTTCTTTTCTTTTTCTTTTCAGGTTTCTCTTCAGATACTGGTTCAACTTTTTCTCCCTCGCCCGTCGAAGCTTTAGCGGAGGCGGGTTCTGGCATAACTTCTGCTATTGCTTCTTCTGCTTTTTGCATCATTGCTTCCTGTGCAATTTCTACAAAATCTCTTCCCAAAACTTTTGTGATTTTCCATCTTTTATTTTTAGATATTGGTTTACAGTTTATAAAATCAACTATATCCCCTACATTTACACTTAATTGATCATCCACCAAATATTTTTTGGATTGAATATAAGTCTTTTTATACAAAGGGTGTGTTACCACTCTTTCAACAATAACTGTTGCCGTATTTTTTGATTTTACTGACACTACTCTTCCAATCATTTACTTCATCTCCTTTACTTTAACTTCTGGTGTAACTTCCAATTGTTCCAACATTTGTTTTTGTTTTAGAAAAGTTAAAGTCTGAGCTAAATCTTTTCTTTTTTTAGAAACTGCTTTTAAATCTTTTAGTTTTTTCATATTTTTATCTAAAGTTAAATCAGCTATTTCCATTCTTATAGATTTAGCCTTTACTATCAATTCTTTAATATCTAATGCCTTTACAGTTATCAAATCATTTTTTTTCATAATCTTACTCCCTTATGGTTTCTCCACCATCTTTGTCCCTAAAGACAATTTGTGTGATGCTAGTCGCAATGCTTCAGTTGCAATCTCTTTTGTTACAGCACCCATCTCAAAAATTAATTGTCCTGGTTTTACAACTGCTACATAACCTTCTACATCACCTTTTCCAGAACCCATTCTTGATTCAGCAGGATGTTTAGTCACTGGCTTATATGGGAAAATTCTAATCCAAATTCTTCCCCCTCTTTGAGTAAAATGAGCCATAGCTCTTCTAGCAGATTCAATTTGTCTAGCCGTTATGAAGCCTGCTGTCATTGCTTTTAGTCCAAAGATTCCAAAAGATAAAGAATTGCCTCTTGTAGCAACTCCACCTCTTTTGCCCTTAAACACTTTTCGATATTTACTTCTTTTTGGTTGTAATAATGCCATATTATATAATTGCTTCTCCCTTATTTATCCAAACCTTTACTCCAACATAACCAGACTTTGTAAGAGCCGGATAAACACAAAAATCTATATCTGCTCTTAAAGTATGGAGAGGCATTGTACCAGATGCTTTCCATTCACGTCTTGCTATTTCTGCTCCGCCAATTCTACCTGATACAACAATCTTTACTCCTTTGGCGCCGGATCTCATAACTCGCTCAATTGATTGATTCATAATTCTTTGTGCTGGAAGTCTTTTTGCTAATTGTTCAGCAACTGATTGTGCAACCAAGTAAGCTGATAAATCAGCTGATTTGATTTCCATCGGAGAAATCTCCAAAGTATTTTCATCTTTAATCTTTAATTCTTTCATTAAATATTTTTTAGTATCCGTTAATCCTGATCCGCCTCTTCCTATCAGAACCCCGGGACGGGAAACAAAAATTATTACTTTTAATTTATTGACAGCTCTTTCTATCTCAACTGATTGAATACCGGCTGGCCTGAGTTTTTTCATAAGAAGGTCTCTTATTTTTATATCCTCCAAAACATTAGTCCTATATTTATCGCCTTTGGCAAACCATCTTGATTTCCAAGTTGCTGATATGCCCATTCTAAAACCAATTGGATGAATCTTTTGTCCCATTTATTTATCCCCTCCGGGGAGGCGTGTTATCTCCTCTTTCTTTTCAACTTTCTCTTTTTTGATTTTTGGTATTTGAGTTTTGATATTTAAATCGTCTGTCAAGACGATTTTTATATGTGCCATTCTTTTTTTGTATGGTTTTGCTCTTCCTCTTGTTCCAGCCCTAAATCTTTTCATTTTCATACTTTCATCAATTTCCAATTTTTTAAACACAATCCTTCCTGCATCCATTCCAGCTACTTTAGCATTTGCCAAAACTGTTTCCAAAGCTTTTATTAAGTCCCCTGCAGCATATTTTGGAGTAACTCTTAAAACATCCAATGCATGATTTGGTTCCATTTTTCTAACCATGTCTGCCACGAGTCTAAGTTTTCTGGGGGAAGTATGAATATATTTTTGTATAGTTTGTATTTCCATAATTTTGTTTCTACAAAATTTCAAGGTTCTGCGATTAGCAGGTCCTTATAATTTTTTTAAGTCTTTGCTGTACTCTTTTCTGTCACCTTTCCATGACCTCTAAATAATCTTGTTGGAGCAAATTCACCTAACCGATGCCCTACCATTGATTCTGAAACAAACACTGTTACAAAATGTTTTCCCTGGTGGACTAAAAATGTATGAGAAACAAACTCTGGTGGAATCTGAGATCTTCTAGCCCATGTTTTAATTGGCGTTTTTGCGCCGCCTGCTTTTTGCTTCATGACTTTTTCTAAAAGCTTTGCATCAATGTATGGTCCTTTTTTAGTTGATCTAGACATGGCTTGAAACTCCTTTTAAAGATTCTCTTTCTCTTTTAGCTCTTACATCTTTACAAACCTGTTCTATTCTCGTGTTAATACTGGCAACTCTCCACCAACCACCTTGTGAATGGTCATAAGTTACAAAACCTGTTTTGGCAGATTCTTCTCTATTAATCCCTACACCTCTTCCTATTGTGCCAATATCACCAGGACATTCTGCACCCACATAAACCATAAGCATTCCTATATATCTATTTTTTCCTAATGCATATACATTATTACTTGGTTGAAAAACTATTGCGCTACCAGCATCTACGACATAAGTTTCTAAATTTCTCATTATTTTCTCCTTTTAACTATAAATCTGCTACTAAATTTCTTTTTATTTCTGGTATTTCCAACCGCAGGTCTACCATATTTAGTCATTGGTTTCTTTCTTCCAATCCCAGATCTTCCCTCTCCTCCTCCATGAGGATGTGAATCAGGATCCTGAGCAACTCCTCTAACATTTGGCTTAATTCCCATATGTCTGCTTCTTCCTGCACTACCTATAACTCGCTGCTTCATATCTTCATTACCTAAGACACCAATTGTTGCCATACAATCCAAAGGAATCATTCTAACCTCTCCAGAAGGCATTTTCAAATGAGCAAATCCCCCTTCTTTAGCTAAAATCTGTAAAGTAGTTCCTGCTGATCTACCAATCTGACCACCAATTCCGGGTTTAAGCTCTACGTTATGAACCAAGGTTCCAATTGTTAAATTCTTTAACCTCATAGCATTTCCAACTTTTGGTTCTACCTTTTCGCCGGACATTATTTTAGTACCAAGTGCTAATCCTTTAGGAGCTAAAATATACCTAAAATCTCCATCAATATATTTAATCAGAGCAATTTCCACATTTCTGTTTGGATCATAATCTAGCGACATAACTTCACCCTCTACATTAAACTTATTTCTTTTGAAATCTATTTCTCTGTAATATCTTTTGTGCCTTCCACCCTGAGATCTAACCGTAATCATGCCTCTGGCAGATCTACCAGAATGCTTTTTCAAAAGGGACCTTAAGCCTTTAGGTGATGTAACTTGTAAATTCATATTATTTGCCCGTTATTACCTTTCTTTGAGTTGTGGGAGCCGCCCCAACAGCTGAAGATTCAATTTTAACTTTTGTACCTCTTAACATATCTTTTTTCTCTCTAAGTTTTATTGGTTCACCCTCTGCTGTTGTAACTATCGCTTCTTCTTTTGGAGTTTCAAAAATTGCAATTTTATCGCCCTTTTTAACCTGAACCATAGCTTTTTTAAAACCCTGTACCTGATAACTTTTTCTAACTCTTTTTTGAGATTTTACCTTGCCTTTTACATTTAAAACTTTCACAGATAATACTTTTACTTTAAATTTATCCGCAACTATTTTAGCAACCTGCAGTTTCGTAGCTAACTTATCTATCTCAAAAACATATAAGCCGCTTTCTGCAAGCTTCATAGATTTTTCAGTTATTATTGGTCTTCTTAAAATTATCATTTTGCCTCTTTTTCTATTGGATTCTCTAATTTAGCCAAACCCTCTTTTGTAAGAATCAACATATTATGTTTTAAAACTTCATAAGTATTAATCAGATTTGCGGGTAAAACAATTATTCCTGAAATATTTTTAAATCCTCTGGCTATATTATCTTGCTTTTCCCCTGTTACTATTAAAGCACTACTAACATTGATCTTTTTTAATAAATGTGACATTTCTTTTGTTTTTCCAGTAGCTTTTTCTAAACCGGAAAACCCAATTATTTTTTTATCAGAAAGTTTTTCTGACATAGCAACATACAAAGCAGCTTTTCTCATTTTTTGAGGAAGTTCTAATCTGACTTTTCTAGATTGCGGTCCAAAAGCTATACCTCCGCCAACAAATATTGGAGCTCTAACTCCTCCGTGTCTTGCTCTACCAGTACCTTTTTGATTATATATTTTAGCTGTTGATCCTTCGACTTCCCCTCTGGTTTTTGTATTACCTGGCAAACTTTTTCTATTGGTCATATAAACCCTCATTGCTTGTGCTAATAATTTTTTGTTGATCTCTTTTCCAAAAATTTCTTTAGGCAAACTTAAAGTTCCAGCAGAATTACCTAAAAGAGAATAGACGGGAATTGAAAGCTTGCTTACTGGTCTACTGGTTGACTGGCTTGCTAATTTTTTAGATTCTTTACCAGTTTTCAAGTTATCTAGTTTTCTAGTTGACAGTGTTGCTTTCTTCAAAATTTTAGGCATTTTCAACTACCTCCTCTTTTTTCACTTCTTCTACAGGTATTTCAGCTACTGGCTCAACTACTGCTTCCTTTGGTTCGCCGGAGTCAACAGAGGCGGCTGTTTCTTCATCTTCAGATGGTTTTTCTTCAGGTGGAGGTGTATATCCTTTTATTCTTCCAAGTTTCGTAATCATAATAAGTCCACCTGTATATCCTGGGACTGCCCCTTTTATAATTAAAAGATTTTTATCTTTATCTAAAGCTACAACCTCTAACCCTCTAGTTGAAACTGAAACATTACCCATATGTCCTGCCATTTTCTTACCTTTATAAACTCTTCCTGGTGTTGTACCAGAACCAATAGAACCAGGCGCTCTGTGTCTGTCTGATTGACCGTGAGTTTTTGGTCCTCCATGAAATCCCCATCTTCTAACACCACCTTGAAATCCTTTTCCTTTGCTAGTCCCAGAAACTTTTATTTCATCTCCAATAGAAAAAACCTGTTCCAGTTTTACTTCTGTTCCAGGTTTCAAATCTTCGCCTTCTGTTTTTGCTACTTCTCTAAACCATCTAATCGGCATCTCTATTCCAGCCTTTTTACCGTGTCCAAGCTGAGGTTTTTTTACACTTTTCTTTGTCCCAAAACCTAGTTGAATAGATGCAGCGTTAAGCTGAGTAATATAATTTGGAGTAATCTCCACCACAGTTGCTCCAACTCTACGACCTCTTGAATCGTAAGTGCTTGTCATATTCTTTTTTATACCCATTAATGTATTAACCATAATTTTCCATCAAAAAGAGTGAGGCCCATTTCTGGAGCGCTCACTCAGTATCTCGCTTTTCAATCGTCGTATCGAAACCCGACGCACGATTTACTGAAAATCTATCTTAAGTAAACTTAAGAACTATTTATCATTTTCTAACTGAATTTTAACACAGCTTGTGCGTGGAATGCAAGCAGCAGTGAGGCTACATCTTCACTTCAATATCAACTCCAGCTGGGATTTCAAGATGCATTAAACTATCTATGGTTTTTTGAGTAGGTTCAACAATATCTATAACTCTTTTGTGAGTTTTTATTTCAAAAGCTTCTCTAGAGTTTTTATCTGTGTGCGGGGAACGGAGAACCGTCATTCTTTCTGTTTTTGTAGGAAGGGGAATAGGACCAACAATCTTAGCACCGGTTCGAAGAGCTGTATCCAAAAGAGATTCGCAGGTACTGTCTAGTACCCGATGATCGTAACTTTTAAGTTTTACGCGAATTCTTCCTCTTGGCATATTTCCCTTTAAACGTGCAAACTGACCTACTTAAGCTATTATTTTTGTAATAACTCCAGCACCAACAGTCTTTCCACCTTCTCTAACAGCAAACCTTAAACCATCTTCCATAGCAACTGGTGTAATTAATTTTCCAACAATCTTAACTGTATCTCCAGGCATAGCCATTTCAACACCTTCAGGTAGTTGTACTTCACCTGTTACATCTGTAGTTCTAACATAAAATTGTGGTCTGTATCCTTTGAAAAATGGAGTATGTCTCCCACCCTCTTCTTTTGAAAGAATATAAACTTCTGCTTCAAATTCACTATGAGGAGTAATCGAGCCTGGTTTTGCTAAAACCTGACCTCTTTCAACATCATCTTTTTCAATTCCTCTAAGTAAAATTCCAGCATTGTCCCCGGCTTGACCTTCATCAAGTAATTTGTGGAACATCTCAATTCCAGTAACAACGCTCTTTTTTGTAGGTCTTATTCCAACAATCTCAATCTCTTCATTAACTTTAACATGTCCTCTTTCAATTCTTCCTGTTACAACTGTTCCTCTACCTTTTATAGAGAAAACATCTTCTACAGCCATCAAAAATGGCTTATCAACATCTCTAACAGGAGTTGGAATCCAGGAATCAACAGCATCCATTAAAGCTTCAATCTGTTTAACAGCCTCTGCATCACCTTCCAGAGCTTTTTTAGCAGAACCTCTAATTATTGGAGACTTTTCATCATATTCATATTTTTTAAGTAAATCTCTAACTTCTTCTTCAACTAAGTCCAGAAGTTCAGCATCATCAACCATGTCACATTTATTAAGAAAAACTACAATTGCAGGCACACCAACTTGTCTGGCAAGCAAAAGATGTTCTCTTGTTTGAGGCATAGGACCATCTGGAGCTGATACAACTAAAATGGCGCCATCTGTTTGTGCGGCGCCAGTAATCATATTCTTTATATAATCTGCGTGTCCAGGCATGTCAATGTGAGCATAATGTCTTTTTTCTGTTTCATATTCCTGGTGAGAAATATTAATGGTAATTCCACGGGCTTTTTCTTCTGGAGCATTATCAATTTGATCAACGCTTCTTTTCTCAGCCAAACCTTTAGCTGCTAATACATTAGTAATAGCTGCAGTTAAAGTAGTCTTACCATGGTCAACATGACCCATGGTTCCAATATTTACGTGTGGTTTACTTCTGTCAAATTTTTTCTGTTCAGCCATATAATATCCCTAAAAAACCAGCTCATATCCAAGCTGGATGTATGTAAATATACAATATCTCATGAAAAAATGCAAGAGTTAAGTTAAGGGGCAATTCTATTGCGGAGCAACCCGATTCAGGATTCTTCCGAGTAAAGAATCACTACTATCTATCACTTGACCATTTTCAGCTGAAACAAAAGCCTCGACAGGAGTTTTAATAGGAATGAAACCAAACAATTTATGTGTTTTAGTTCCTTTAACGCTGTAACCTAATACCCCATTTCTTTCTTCCAGCTTAACAAGATTAGGCACACTAGCCAATTCATTAGTTACTTTTTCAGAAATCACATCAGTCATAACATGACTGGCCAACATATTATCTATAGCTTTTTGAGGCAAAACAGTTACAACTTTTGTACCTGCTGGAGTAGTGACAGTCAATTCTCCAGTGCTAGAGTTAACAGAAAAAGGAAATTTTGAAAGTGCTCCGGATCTGCTTCCAACTATAGCTGTCTGACTCCCTGAGCTGGAAACTTTAATATCTGAAACAGAAGAGCCTATTCCAACACCTTTAGCCATGGAAACTCCTTCAACAGAAGATTTACCATCATTATAATTTCTTTTTATGGGGATAACTGCGGATGCAAAAATAAGTCCAAATATAAGCACTAATACAGGAAGATGAAGAAAGCCTTTTTGATTAAGGGACATTATCTTTAAGCTTAAGCTAACCCAGCTTGCTTGTCAAATTTAATGCTCAACACGGCCGGTGAAGCCGGAGGTTTCGACGATTTTTGCTGTAATATTGCTTGGCACTGGTTCATAATGATCAGCTTCCATATAATATGTTGCTCGACCCTGAGACATTGATCTAATGGCTGTTGCATATCCATGCATTTCCGCAAGTGGGACATAAGCTATAATAACTCTAGCATTACCCCTAGATTCGGAAGACTCAATTTGAGCTCTTTTGGCAGATAAATCTCCAATAATATCTCCTAAGAATTCCTCTGGAGTTGTAACCTCTACCTTCATAATAGGCTCAAGTAAAATCATGTCTGCTTTTCTGGCAGCCTCTGACAAACCTAAAGAGGCAGCAATTTTAAATGCCATCTCAGAAGAGTCAACATCATGGAAAGACCCATCATAAACAGTAACTTTAATATCAACTACAGGGTACCCTGCCAAAATTCCTGTATCTTCCTTTTCAATAACACCTTTTTCGATAGGACCAATAAACTCTCTTGGAATTGTTCCACCTACAATTTCTGAAACAAATTCTCTACCCTGACCACGAGGTAAAGGTTCAATACGTAGAAGACAATGCCCATATTGTCCATGACCTCCAGTTTGCCTAATATATTTACCTTCACCTTCAGCAATTTTTTGAATAGTTTCTTTATATGCAACTTGTGGTTGTCCTACATTTGCCTCAACTTTAAATTCTCTTTTCATTCTATCTACTAAGATTTCCAATTGAAGCTCACCCATTCCTGCAATAATAGTTTGACCAGTTTCATGATCAGACCTTACTCTAAAAGTCGGGTCTTCTTCTGAAAGTCTATTTAAGGCTAAGCCAAGTTTTTCCTGATCAGATTTGGTTTTAGGCTCAATAGCAAGAGATATAACAGGTTCCGGAAAAGAGATAGATTCCAGAACTATTGGTGCGTTTTCATCACAAAGAGAATTTCCGGTCACAGTATCTTTAAGTCCTACTGCTGCAACTATCTCCCCTGCATATGCCTCTTCAATTTCCTCTCTATCATTAGCATGCATAAGTAAGAGTCTTCCAACTCTTTCTTTAATTTGTTTTGTTGAGTTATAAACATAAGTACCGGATTTTAAAGTTCCAGAATAAATTCTGATATAAGTTAACTTTCCAACGTGTGGATCAACCTGAATTTTAAAAGCTAAAGCTGACAAAGATTCTGTAGGTGAAGCCTTTCTTATTACTTCGCCGTTTGTAGTTGGATCTATTCCTGTAAACTCATTTATATCCATTGGAGAAGGCAAATATTCAACAACACAGTCAAGCATTAACTGCACACCTTTATTTCTAAGAGACGATCCAGCCAAAACAGGCACAATTTTATTTGCAATAACTGCTTTTCTTAAAGCCTGCTTTAGTTCTTCAACAGAGATATCCTCACCCCCAAGATATTTTTCCATTAAAACATCATCTGTTCCAGAAATTTCTTCCACTAACTTTTCTCGGTGTTTTTCTACCTCGGAAACCATAGCAGCAGGTATTTCTGTTGAATGAAATTTAGCTCCTGTTTCATCACCTTCCCAAATATAGGCTGTTTTAGTAAGAAGATCTACAACACCTGTAAAATCATTTTCCCATCCTATTGGTAAATTATAGGCAATAGCATTTGCTCCTAATCTATCTCTAGCTGATTGAATAGTTCCCAGAAAATCTGCCCCAATAACATCCATTTTATTTGAAAAAGCTATAAGCGGAACTTTATATTTATTAGCCTGTCTCCAAACAGTTTCTGTTTGAGATTGAACTCCGGAAGATGAATCCAAAACAATAACTCCTCCATCAAGCACACGAAGTGAACGTTCAACTTCAGCTGTAAAATCAACATGACCCGGTGTATCAATTAAATTAATTCTAAATTCCGCATCTTTAAATAAAGCACCGTCTTTTTGTGCTGTCCAGAAAGTAGTAATTGCTGCAGAAACAATCGTAATCCCTCTTTCTCTTTCCTGCTCCATCCAGTCTGTTGTAGTAGTTCCTTCATCAATATCCCCAATTTTATAAGTTCTACCTGTATAGAATAAAATACGCTCAGTAGTAGTAGTTTTACCTGCATCAATATGAGCAATAATACCAATATTTCTTATCCTATCGAGAGGAAAATCTCTTTTTGTTTTTACGTCTGGCATACTAGGATTTTTCTAAATCAGCGATTATCTTTTTTACTTCATTAATCTGCACTCTTATAGTTTCAGAATCTTCAATAGCCATAGTATAGGCTGCGTTTTCTGATAAATCACCTTCTTGAGCGGCAGCACCTTTTTTAAGCATAACTGCACTTAAAGAATCTTCCAGTTTTTTAAGATTCTCGGTCCACATCTTTAATTTTTCTGCCCGTAAATTTTTGTCCATATTATAAAAAGCCTCCCTCAAACTTGGGAGGCAACAAGTCAATATTAATGAATTCGATCCTAAAAGTCAACTAAGATTATATGAATTTATTACTAACTTTATACACAAAGAAAAAGAAAACCATAAAAAATAATACTTCTGCAGGAGCTACCTTTATATTTGGAGATGTTAACCACTGATAAATCCCAGAAATATACCCCAGTGAGCCAAGAAGAGATAGCTTTATAAAGGGTGTTGTATTTTGAAAAATAACAGTACCTAGAGTGCCAAAAAAACCATCTATGATTTTAACAAACAAATAAAAAAGAGAGGCTTTAACTAAAAATGAAGATCTAGAGAGGTGAAAATTTTCCATACTGTAAACTTTAGAAGTAGTATCAACTATTAACTATCAATTACTCTTCCTCCTCTGCTTTTGCTCGAATTTCATCCTCAACAACTGTAGTACCCAGATATTTAACATAACTATCTATTTCAGTATATTGTCTACGCGTAAGCGGAGAGGGTGTTGATATGAATGCTCCAAATGAAAATTGATGTCTATTCATAGTAGGAGTTTCATTCAATCCTGGAGCAATATCCTCCATCTGACCAGATACGACTGGCGTAATCTCTGCTTTGATCTTATTATGCTTTCTCGTAATTATTTGTCTATTCCATGAAGCCATTTTTCCCAAGTCAGTTCCATATTTCTCATAATCAGCTATAAGGCTACGAATCCTTCTGGTATAAACACCTATTGAGATCGGGCTCATTCTAGTTTTATTTTTGTCATATACAGTGTGGAATATTTTGTCTAAATTATTTTTTAGTATTTCTAAAGACCCTCTTTCTTCTTCAGTCAGCTCAGGATCAATTAGCTTTAGAGGAGTTCTGTGGTTAGAAGCAACTTTAGCAGGGTAGTTTCTACTCCGTTCAGCTGAACCTATGAAGTCGAATAACTCTTGAATTACATTTGACATATTCATAGTTTACCAAATAAGCTCATATTTGTCAAGAGGGTTGTAAGCATTGTAATATGTATTACATGTATTACTAATTTTAATACAGTTTAGTTAAATTTTGAGCCTAACAGTTAATTAATTTGGTATGTCCAGCCTGGTTGCCATTTGAAAGGAGTTTTAATCAACTCTTCCAAAGATTTTCCTTTTATTAAATGTTCCAGACCATATTGAGTTGCCCTATGGCCAATAATTATGACTCTTTTCCCATCATAATTTTTCTTTAATTCATCTAAAAATTCTTTCATTCTCTTCATACAATCGTTGTAAGATTCGCCGTTGGGAAAAGCTAGGGTAATATGATCCACTTTAACTCCATCAACTTCCTCATTTGGATGTCCGGTTAAATCCCCATAATCACACTCCCTTAACCTTTTATCTTTCAGAATTGGAAATTTTCTACCAAAAGCAATCTCTGCAGTTTTATATGACCTTTGTAGATCAGAACAAAAGATAGCATCTAAATCTTTGCATCTTTCTCCCAGTTCTTTTGCTTGTTTTTCACCGACCGGTGAGAGTACTACATCATTTTGACCTGAGGATAAATGTGCTTCGTTATCTAAAGTGGTTGAATGAGTTTCAAAAATTATATTAACCATCTTATCTTTTATAACATTTATTGCATTCCCAATATTCAAATTTATCTTTTTTAATCTTCATTTTTCCAAAGAAATAGCCACCTTTATATTTTCTATCTGGATATAGTTTAATTGCTATATCCTTAGCACAAATTACACATTTTCGAATAATTTCTTTTGCTTCAATGATTTGAATCATTATTTTATTAATAACAGATTTTTGAGGATAAAGTCATTATTTATAATTTGCTGTCCAGTCAGTCTTAATATATTGTATCCCAATTTTTCAAAAACTTTATCTTTCCTCTGATCTCGCTCTTTAATTTTTTTATCCATATGCCAATATTCTCCATCACATTCGATAATTAAATTTCTTTTAGGAAGATAAAAATCTGCACGGAATTTTCCAAATTTCACCTCTTGCTGAAAGGGTTCATTCATTTTCTCTAACTGCTGTCTAATAAGCAGTTCAAGAGAACTTTCACCCTTATATTTCTTATAGCATTTCCAGGTGCAAAATAATCCTCTACCTCGGTCAATCGCTGACCTAGGAAGATTAAAGCTAATTTTACATCCCCTACAGATACTAGCAATTTGATCAATCTCGGAAATATCCTTGCAGGTTTTACTGCAAAATTTTGGGTGTTTTTTATAAACAGCTCTTATTACTAAAAAATCTTTTTGACATTGTATACATTTCACCTTTATCTTTGAGCGTTTGAATAAATCAAACCAACATTCCTTACTGCAATAAAATCCATAACCCTGTTTTATTAAATAATCTTTTATCTTGAAATTTTTACCACATACCTTACATGATTTTATTTTCTTCTTATTTGTTCCAGTCCAATAACACTTTTGGGAACAATAATTAGTCTTTCTAATAAGATAAGGAAAATTTAAGAATTGTTTACTACAATTTGCACAAATTAAAATAGTTCTAACTTTAAGAGAACAATTACATTTGTATTTAACAATTCCACCTTCATCAAATCGTTGAGTTAAACTACTTTTACAATGTCCACATTTAATAGTAGAAAGCATAATAGAAATGGAGTCCACACTTTAAATATGACCGAATTAAACCCAAAAGTCAATATAGAGTTACCAACGAAAATGACTAAATGCCCTATTAGCATTTGCAACTTTTTGCATGTCATCTTTTTTCTTAATAGCTACTCCAGCATTATTTGCTGCATCCATTAATTCTGCTGCTAATTTTTTAGCAAAAGAATGATATTCTTTATTAGGCTTAGTTTCTGCTCCTGCTAAGATCCATCTTATAGATAAAGCTTCTCTTCTGTCTCCTCTTACCTCAACAGGAACCTGATACGATGCTCCTCCAACTCTTCTAGGTCTAACTTCCATTTTTGGAGAAACATTAGCTAGGGCTTTTTCAAAAATAGAAAGAGGATCCTGTTTGCTTGCTTCTTTTATCTCTTCCATTGCATCATAAACTACTTTTTGAGCAGTAGCTTTTCTACCATCTTTCATCAGTTTATTTATAAATCTGGTTACTAGTCTTGAATTATAAACTGGATCAGGTTCCAATATTTTCCTTACTACTTTACCGCCTCTCATAATTTTGTTTCTGCAAAATTTCAAGGTTCTGCGATTAGCAGATCCTTATATTGCTGGTGCTCCTTCTACTGGTGCTGCAGGTGCTGCCGCTCTTGCAGGTGCTGGCCCACCACCTTTTTTAGTTCCATATTTGCTTCTACCCTGTTTTCTTCCAACTACTCCTGCTAAATCCAGTTTTCCTCTTATTAAATGATATTTAACTCCTGGTAAATCTTTAACTCTTCCACCTCTAACCAATACTATTCCGTGTTCTGCTAAGGAATGTCCTTCACCCTGGATATAAGCCGTCACTTCTGCTCTATTAGACAACCTAACTCTAGCTACTTTTCTAAGAGCTGAATTTGGTTTTTTAGGAGTCATTGTTTTAACCAAAGTAACCACTCCTCTTTTTTGAGGGCTAAAAGAGCTAGTAAATTTTCTGTCTTTATTATTAAAGCTACGTCTCAAAGCTGTTGCTTTAATTTTTTTTGTAGCTGATTTTCTACCTTTTCTTACTAATTGATTTATAGTTGGCATACATCAAATCCTTCCATACTTTTTTTGACAACTTCAAGCTTGCTTATAGTTGGCATTAAATTATCTCTCTGCTCCTGCACGCTCCCCTGTTGGAATGAGCCTACCGATTATAACATTTTCCTTAAGTCCGATCAGTCTATCTACTTTTCCAGAGATAGCTGCATCTGAAAGAATAGATGTTGTTTCTTGGAAAGAAGCAGCAGATAAGAAGCTCTCTGTCTGAAGTGAAGCTCTTGTTATACCCAAAACAATTACCTCTGCTGTTGAAGGTTCTCCACCACCCGCTAATACCCTTCTATTTTCATCTTCAAATCTAAGTTTATCAATAACCTCACCCGGTAGAAGATTTGTATCACCCTGAGATTCAACTCTAACTTTATCAGACATTTTTCTAACAATAACTTCAAAATGTCTTTCGTTAATAGGTACGCCCTGTGATTCATAAACATTTCTCACCTCATCAACAATGTATCTTTGTGCTGCTCTTAAGCCCTGAATCCTTAAGATTTCTTTAACATCAGCGTGTCCTGTTGCTAAAATCGTTCCTGCATCAATTAACTGATCTTCTTCAACAGATAAGGTTGAGGTTGCAGGAATAATATATTCTCTTTCTTCATGTGGTTTTTGAGTTGTTCTGACCCTAACTCTTATCCCAAGTTCTGTTTCAAGAATTGAAACTTTACCAGCAATCTCAGACATTGGAGCAACAATCTTTGGAGTTCTAGCCTCATATAACTCTTCAACTCTAGGAAGACCCTGCGTAATATCAAGACCAACAATACCTCCAGTATGGAAAGTTCTCATAGTAAGCTGCGTTCCTGGTTCACCAATGGCCTGTGCAGCAACAACTCCAACAGGAGTACCCATTTTAACCAGTTTTCTGGTAGTCGCATCAAATCCATAGCAAAAACTGCAAATTCCATATTTTGCCTCACAAGTTAACGGTGATCTTGCTATAACAACCGCTACTCCTGCTTTCAAAATCTTTGAAATAGTATCTTCAATTAAAATAGTTTCTGCTTTTATTAAAACTTTTCTTGTTCCAGGTTCTTTTATATCTTCCAAAACCATTCTTCCCAAAAGTTTTTCTCTGGCATTGGTAAAACTTGATTTTGAAATATCAAAGTCCAATCCTTGTTTGGTTCCGCAATCATCCATTCTAATTATTACGTCGTGCGCTACATCAACTAATCTTCTGGTTAGATATCCCGCATCAGCAGTCTTAAGAGCTTTATCAGCAACACCTTTTCTAGCACCTCTTGCAGAAGTAAAGTATTCAAACACTGATAAACCTTGTCTGTAATTCGATTTTGTTGGCAATTCAACTATCTTTCCTGTTGGGTCTGTAGATAAACCTCTCATAGCTGATAGTTGTTTAGCCTGATCTTTTGAACCTCTGGCTCCCGCCTCAACCATCATTCTGATTGGATTCTCAAGTCCCAGATATTCCCAAGTTGCAACAGCTAAATCTTCTGTTGTTTTAATCCAAACCATTTGTGAAAGCTGAGATTTTTCCTGTGGAGTTATTAAACCTTTAGCTACATTTCCTTCAATCTTTTTGATTTCTTCGTGCGCCTCATCCAAATATCTCTGTTTATCAGGTACAATTTTAGCGTCAAAAATAGAGATTGATATTCCTGCAATACTTGCTCCCCAGAAACCTATGGTTTTAATACTATCTATAAGATCTGTTACAACTTCTCTTTCAAAACTCTCCATTGCTTTTAATATGATATCCCTTATAGTTGCACCTGATACAGGAGCGTTCAAAAATCTCATACTAACAGGCAATACCTGATTAAAAAGTAATCTTCCAACAGATGTTTCAATTACTTCCCCATTAATTTTAATCTTAATTTTTTGCTGAACTCTCATGTTTCCGATTGTATATGCTCTTATCGCATCTTCTTCTGCTGCAAATTCCCTAACAGCTTCCGGCTGTTCTTTTGGAATAGAAGTTATGTAGTAACAACCTAAAGCCATTTCTCTGTTAGGTACTGTAATTGGCTGAGCATTTGCAGGAGAAAAAATATTCTCTCTGGCCATCATCAAAGTTTTCGCTTCTTCCTGGGCTTTTGAAGAAAGAGGTACATGTACAGCCATTTGATCTCCATCAAAATCAGCATTAAATCCGGCACAAATACAAGGATGAATTTGAATTGCATTTCCATCAACAAGTTTTGGGAAAAAGGCCTGAATACCAAGTCTATGAAGGGTCGGAGCACGGTTTATCATAATTGGGTGACCTTCAATAATTTCTTCTAAAATATCCCAAACTTCAGCAGGTCTTGTATCCAATACATTTTTAGCTCCTTTAACGTTTGAGGCAAGTCCCCTGCTAATCATTTCCCGAAGCACAAATGGCTTAAACATTTCCAAAGCCATTTCTTTAGGAAGTCCTACCTGATCCAGCTTTAATTTTGGACCTACAACAATAACTGAACGTCCAGAATAATCAACTCTTTTACCCAAAAGATTTTGTCTAAATCTTCCCTGCTTTCCTCTTAACATGTCTGAAAGAGATCTTAAAACATGAGTTGTAGCAGGGCCTCCTCTTCTGGAGGTTCTACTTGATGCATCAATTAATGAATCTACAGCCTCCTGAAGCATTCTTTTTTCATTTCTAAGAATAATTTCAGGAGCACCAAGATTAATAAGTCTGTTTAATCTATTATTTCTGTTTATAACTCTTCTGTATAAATCATTTAAATCCGATGTGGCAAATCTTCCACCTGGAAGTTGAACCATTGGTCGAAGATCTGGTGGCAAAACTGGCAATACTCTAAGAATCAACCATTCAGACGCAATAGAAGCTGATCTCATTCCTTCTACAACTCGAAGCCTTTTTGTAGCTTTTATATGTTTTTGTCCTGTTGATTTTCTAACCTCTTCCCGCAAATTAGATGAAAGTTTATCTAAATCCAAGCCTTGTAATATTTCTAAAATAGCCTCAGCACCCATTCCCAGTGAAACGAAACCTGATACACCATACTCAGACAATTTATAATATTCTTCCTCCGACAAAAGCTTTAACGGAGCAACAGATTTTACTAAATCAGCTACAGCTTTGTATATATTTTCAAGCTGTCCTACTTCTACAACATGATTGTCTCTAAGTTTTTGTACTTCATGTCTGCTTTTAAGTTCTGCCTCGGCAGCTTCCAATTCATATTTTTCTTTTTCTAATTTCTTTTTAAGATCTACTAAATCTTGTTTAAGCAAGGCTTCAAGTCCTTTGATATTTTTCTCCAAAATTTCTTTATTTTCTGTAATTTTTGTCTGAAGATCTTTTTCTAATTTCTCTAAAGCTTCAGTTTTCATTGCAGGATCAGTATTTATAATCAAATATGATGCAAAATAAACAACGGCTTCTAGATTTTTAGGTGAAATATCCAATATCAAAGATAATTTTGAAGGAGCTCCTTTAACAAACCACGAATGAGCAACAGGAGAAGCCAGAGTAATATGACCCATTCTTTCTCTTCTTACTTTGGATTGAGTAACTTCAACTCCACACTTGTCACAAATAACTCCTCTGAAACGGATTCTTTTATACTTTCCGCAGTAACATTCATAATCTTTTGTTGGGCCAAAAATATTTTCTGAGAAAAGCCCATCTTTTTCAGCTTTTAGAGTTCTGTAATTTATAGTTTCCGGTTTTGTAACCTCACCAAAAGACCAGCTTCTGATTTGTTCTGGAGAAGCTACTGTTAATCTAAGTGATTCAAAATCTAAAAGGTCATTCATCACTTGTTGTCTCCTTTTCTTTTTCAATTTCAACAGATGAATCTACTACTTCAAATGGACTTTCAGGAGCTGCAATTTCAACATCAGTTGCACCCGTTGTCATATCCATAGCTTCTTCAAGCTGCGCTACTTCCGCTACAATTTCCGGTTTTTCTTCTACTTCAGGAGCCTGAACAATTTTTGCTCCCAGAGTATCTACCTGCAAACCAAGTGCTTGCAATTCTTTAACCAAAACCTTAAATGATTCAGGAATCAAAGCTTGTGGAATTTCAATTCCTTTAACAATAGCCTCAAATGCTTTCGCACGTCCTACAACATCATCTGATTTTATAGTCAACATTTCCTGTAAAATATGTGCCGCTCCATATGCCTCCAAAGCCCAAACCTCCATCTCTCCAAGTCTTTGACCTCCCATTTGAGCTTTTCCACCCAAAGGCTGTTGTGTAACAAGAGAATATGGTCCGGTTGATCTTGCGTGAATTTTCTCTTCAACCATATGAATAAGTTTGAGGATATAATTTCTTCCAACTACAATCGGTCTATCAAAATATTGACCGGTTTTTCCATCAACAAGTTTAACTTTTCCATCAAGAGGAATTCCTGCTTTTTTAAGTTCTTCAATAAGTCTATCTTCTGGCATTTTTTCAAAAACAGGGGCTGCGATTTTGTAGCCTAATTTTGTACCTGCAAACCCCCAATGAGTTTCCATAAGTTGTCCGAGGTTCATTCTAGATAAAACTGATAAAGGCGAGATTATAATATCAATTGGTGTGCCGTCTTCAAGATGCGGCATATCTGCAATTGGAACAATTCTTGAAATAACTCCCTTATTACCGTGTCTTCCTGCCAATTTATCTCCCTCGGTAACTTTACGAAGCTGAGCTACTTTTACCTTTATTCTCATTAAAGTACCTGTATCAAGCTCATCCCCTTCTTCTCTAGATAAAATTTGAATCCCTATAACAGTTCCTCTTTCTCCATGTGGAATCCTAAGTGATGTATCTCTAACTTCTTTGGCTTTTTCTCCAAAAATTGCTCTAAGTAATCTTTCTTCTGCAGTAAGTTCTGTTTCACCCTTAGGTTGTACTTTACCAACCAAAATATCATTTGGCCCAACTTCTGCACCAATTCTAATTAAACCTTTATCATCTAAATTAGCTAAAGCATCTTCTGAAACATTTGGGATATCTCGGGTTAGCTCTTCTGCACCAAGTTTTGTTTCAACTACATCAACTTCATATTCTTCAATATGAATTGAAGTTAAAAGATCTTCTTTAACTAATCTATCTGAGATAACAATAGCATCCTCATATCCAAGTCCCTCATAACTCATATAAGCTATCAAAAGATTTTGTCCTAAAGCTAATTCTCCACCCTGAGTAGCTGCTCCATCAATCAGGAGATCTCCTTTTTTAACTTTTGTGTTAACAGTTACAACTGGTCTTTGAGAATAACAAGTTCCCTGCGGAGAATGAACAAATTTCTTTATTTCATATTTAAATTCATTTTTTGCTGTTTTTAATATTAAGTGATTTCCATCAACTGAGGTTACTGTTCCATCTTCAATAGCTCTTATTGTTTTTCCCATATTATCTGCAACGATTCTTTCCATACCGGTTCCAACAATAGGAGCTGCTGGTCTAAGAAGCGGAACTGCCTGACATTGCATTTGGGTACCCATTAATGCTCTATTTGCATCATCATTTGCTAAAAATGGAATAAGTGAAGCGCTAGTACCAAAAATTTGTTGCGGGGAAACATCAATCAAAGATATTTCATCTGTTTTTCCCTCATAAAATGAACCTCTATATCTTGTTGGAACTCTATCATCAACAATAAATCCTTTAATATCTGTTGTGACAGTTGCTTCAGTAATATGAAATTCTTCTTCATCATCTGCTGAAAGATAAACAACATCATCAGTAACTTTAATCTTTCCTTTTTGATTAACAACTTTTCTGTATGGAGTTTCTAAAAACCCATATTCATTAATTTTGGCATAAAGAGCTAAATATGTAACCAAACCAATATTTTGTCCTTCAGGAGATCTAATAGGATCAATTCTTCCGTATTGAGAATGATTAATATCACGAACTGAGAAGGAAGCTCTATCCCTTGTAATTCCACCTGCTCCCATAACAGAAAGTCTTCTTAAATGATCAAGTTCAGATAAAGGATTAACCTGATCTAGAATAGAAGATAGCTGAGATGATCTAAAAAATTCATTAATAGCTGCAATAACAGGTTTTGCATTTATCAAACCTCCTGGAGTAGGTTCTTGATCAGCTACAGTTAAACTCATTCTTTCTTTAATTATTCGCTCTAATCTTAAAACTCCAATTCTAAAAGCATTTTGCTGAACTAATTCTCCTGCACATCTAACTCTTCTGTTTGCTAAATGATCAATATCATCAACTCTTCCTTCACCATTTGAAAGTTTAATAAGATATTTTAATGATTCAATTATATCTGATTTGGTTAAAATCCAATTTTCTTCGTTGTTAGCTACATTCAAACCTAATCTTTTATTAATCTTAAATCTCCCAACTTTAGTTAAATTGTATCGTCTGGCGTTAAAAAACATTCCTTCCAATAAAGCTTTTGCATTATCTAAAACAACAGGATCTCCCGGTCTCATCTTTCTAAAGATTTCTAGCAAGGCTTCATCAGTATTAGTAGTTGGATCTTTTGAAAGTGTATTTTCTATGAATTTACCTTCGCCAGAAGACAAACTTGTTTTATTTTCTCCTTGATCAACATCTTTAAATAACTCTAAAATTTGTTCATTATCAGAAAAACCTAATGCTCTAAGTAAAGTAGTTGCAGCAAACTTTCTTCTTCTATCTATTTTTGCTGTTAAAACTCCTGTTCTTGAAACAGAAAATTCCAACCATGATCCTCTGTAAGGTCTGATCTCTGCAGAATATAATCTTTTTCCGGTAATAGGATCATCAGCAGCCTGAAAGAAAACTCCTGGGGATCTAACTAATTGATTAATAATAACTCTTTCAACTCCATTAATAATGAAGGTTCCTTTATCAGTCATCTGAGGAATATCCCCTAAAAATACTTCCTGTTTGCTTCTTTGGCCGGTTTGTTTATTCACTAAAATAGCTTCAATTTTTAACGGAGCGTCAAAAGTTACCCCTTTTTCTCTGGCTTGTTCAAAAGTGTACTTTGGTTTGCCAAAATAAAAGGACCCCAGTTCTAGGGTCCAATTCTTTCCTGTGAAGTCCTCAACAGGAGTAATCTCCATAAGGACATCTTTAATTCCCTGTTGTAAAAACCAATTATAGGAATCCAATTGTATTTGGATTAAGTTAAGTTGCGGAACAATAGCAGTTGATTTGTTCCAATATCTTCTCTCTGTATTATCAGTAATATTTAGTAACATTAGTAGATGGCCTATCCGACAACAAAAAGAAGCATACGTACCCGTACGCCTCCATTTTTCTTATTCAGCTGTACCCAATTTAACACAAAAGACTACCACTCGTCAAGTAGTCAAATACCCAAGTATTTTCTGGCCACTTCTTCGTCTTTTTTCATTTGAACAACTAGATCTTTTGCAGAACTAAATTTTTTATTTTCCCTGATCTTTTTTATTAAATCCACTGATATCCATTTACCATAAATATTTTTAGAAAAATCCAGAATATATGTTTCTGACTGATATTTTTTTCCTTCAAAAGTTTTAACTTTTCCTATAAAGCTAAGTGATTTATATTTCATATCACCAATTTTAGTTTTAGAGATATAAATTCCCTCGGGAATACTCTTAGAGAGATTTACATTAGCAGTTGGAAACCCCAAATCTTTTCCTCTTTGATGATCAATTCTAACCTTCCCCCAAAATTTATACATAACTATTGTAGGAGGGAACTTTCAAGATTCATGATTCTACCTAGTAACTTTGAAGGATTGTAATCTGGTATGTCTGTAACAACAGATCTAAAAACTTCAGAAGCTATACCATGTTCACCAAAGGCCAGAAATGCAGTAAAAAGCATCGCTGCTGGATATTTTGCGTCTGCATGTCCCAGTCTTGCTCTTTCATATATCTCCTGGGCTATTCCTATCATTCTCTGAGCATCAGCGGTGAAGCCATTTTCCCATGTTGATTCTTTTTCTCCCTCCCCAACTATAAACAAAATCTTTTCTCTAACTGGTTCAGCTACACCAGCTTCAGCAAAAGCAGAACCAATTGTTGGATGATCAATCATACTTAGTAAAATATGCTCTACACCAATATAATTATGCCTTAATTGTGTTGCTTTAAGTCTAGCACCCTCTAAAATTTCTCCTCCGACTCCAGATAATTCCAATTCAGGACTTTTCATAATCGGATTATAGGCTTCTATATTAGAAAAATCAAATTGTGAGTGTTCATTTTGAATTTTTCTGGTCAATTAGGGATAATTGGCTACGTTTTGGTTATGCTCTTCCAGAGTTTTACCATAGTGAGGAACTCCTTTTGAATCATGAATATAATATAGATAGGGAGTGCTTGAATCAGCATTAGCAACGGCTGTCAAAGAAGCTAAAGAAGGATTACATATTGGAGTTGGGGGCAAACCAGAATGTAAATAAGTGTTATATGGAGATGGGGTTTTTAAATCATCACGAGTTAAATGTCTTTTCCACCAGGATTTCTCAGAAGGCTGATAACCTAAAATATATTGGATGTTAGCATCAGTATTAAGCCCCATACCAATCTTTAACCTTTTCAAAAGAATAGACGCTACATCTTCTCTTGCCTTATCCGATCTAGCCTCTCTTTCTACAATTGATGCTAAAATTACTCCCTCTTTTTCTGTTAAACCTAACTTCTTAATTTTTGATTTTAATTCATCAGAATATTTCTGATCAAAAGTATTCTGAAGTTTTTCCACAATTTGGGAAACAGAATAATCTTTAGGAAATAAATATGTATCGGGAAACATATAACCCTCTTTTGCTATTTTCAAAAACTCTGAACTACTAACTCCCAACTCTGAACTTAATTTTGCAGCCATTTCCTCTACCCTCCATCCCTCAATCAAAGTTACCCAGTTATCCAGTGGTTGAGAGCTTAATACTTTCAAAATATCTCTAGCTGAAAAAGATGGTGAAAGGCGAAAGGTTCCCGCTAGAACTTTACTATCCAACCCAGACTGCTTCCCTAAAATCATAAAGGCTAAACTCGATTTAATTAATTTTGCTTTTTTTAAATCGTCTGTTACTTTAGAAAATCCTTCACCTTTATCTACAACAAATATAATTGCAGTTTGATCAGTTGATACAGGGGAAAGCTGACTATTCCAAAATCCACGGACTACAAAAAAAAGAATAATTAAAAGAATGACAATCGGCAATAATAATTTTTTCATAATAAGTTTTCCTCATCCAACCAGTTCTGCAAAATTAAAGCAGCTGCGATATCATCATTAAATTTTCTTTTTTTCTTTGATGATCCACTTTCAATTGCCTGAACCAGAGCTTTTTGACTGGATAACGTTTCATCTGCCTCCTCCACATCAAGCCCAGCATTTTTTAAGGTTTTTATTAACCTTTTAATTGTCTGTCCCATCTTACCTTCTGGTTTACCAACTATTACTTTATCAAACCCCCCAGCTTTTGAAAGTTCAACAATCTGGATCACTCCATCTTTTAAGTTTCTCACTTCAATTATTTTTAACGGAGAAGCTAATTGCCCATCAGAAACTGCCAACCCTATTCTTTTGAGTCCAAAATCAATACCTAGATATTTCACGTTGGAAAATTATATCATCTTACCTATTACAACCATCCTTTTAAAATTTAACCCCGGAGGAAAACAGGTCATCAAGGATATAAATCTCCCCGTTTTATCAGGAGGATTAATCACTGATGTATTTGTTGGATCCACAATTTTAGTCTCTATTACTTCATACCTGTAATTAACTCCTCCGGCATTTATATCTATTTCATCACCCTTCTTTAAATTAGGAAGAGCAGCAAAAACAGCTGTTTTAAGAGAAAAAAATGCACTTAAAGCAGAGTGTCCTGAAATAAAAACATTCCCTTTTTCTCCCGGCAAAGCAGACCCCGGCAGATGAGCTAAACTTTCTGATAAATCATTGCTGTCAATCTTAACTCTTTCATCACTAATTTTTAATTTAGGAATACTTAATTTAAGTTCGCTATAGTTAGCAATCGTTTCTCTTTTTAATGAAGATACAAAAGCTGGAAAACTGTCTTTGTTTTGAATAGATACCCCCAGAACGTTATCTGATTCAGAAGAATTTGGACTTATTAAAATTCCATTCTGGAAATTTTGCCCCAGCATCCAAAGCTGAAAAGATGCAAAGGGCAAAAATATCTGCATTAATAAAAAAATCCCAATCGATAAAAAAATTAAAGGAATTATTTTTGAGAGAGTAATCATTTTAAACCAACATCAACTTTAATATTTCTTCCTAAAATAGGGATCCTCTGCAGAAAACCTGGAAGTTTTGGAGAAAAGATAATTTCAGATCCCAAGACATTTTCCATGGCCTTGATAATATCCGTTGCCTCATTTAAGCTTTTTCCCTTTATTTTATTAACCACTTGATTACTATCTATCTTTGGCAATAATTTCGCTCTAAATTTTGCAAGAAATATTAATCTTCCATCCTTTTCTAATTTTGAAACATCTGCTTGCGTTTCTGTATCTGATAAATCAAGTAGAAATCCATCCGGAACTTGAGTATTAACCAATTTTGCAACAATAGTTCTTAAATCACTATCCTCATAAGCAGTCCCTTTATAATTAACAGTTAAGTTTAAGGAAAATTCAGAAGCCTGATCATTTATATTTTTGCTAAATGTTTTCTTAACAATATTTTCTGACAATGCCTCTTCCAGAATCTTCTTAAGTTTATACTGATCCTGCAGTTTTTGCTGAGCCTGTTGCCTTAGGCTTCCTGATAATTTTGCCAAAAGTCTTTGCTGATCATCACTTGATACAACAGTGACTTCTTTGCTAGTTCCTCCAGAAAAATTTCCCTCAGCTAAAATTGCAATCTGGGAAGAAGAACTTGTAAATTGTGTTCCCGACGGAAGATTACCATCAGCTCCAACACTTGCAGCAGTTACTTTTACTGTAGCTGTAGCTTTACTGGCAGATGTAGCGGAAGTTGATGCTATGTTAACTGTTGAATCCAATGTAAATTTTATTCCACTAGATGAAATTGTCGTACCTTTAGATAAAGTCTGACTTGCAGTACTGTTGTTTATGATATTCACTATTCCCTTGGCAGGATCTCCAATTTGTTTTTTACCAGTTGCTGATTCTTTATCTGTACCAGAAACTTCTGTTTGAATAATTTGCCCAGGAATTATTTTAGAATCCTCATTAACTACCTTTTGGGAAGGATCAGCAGTCACCTGAGCATCTTTCTCTATAATCTTTGGTTCTACAAAAACCTTAACTTGTACTTTTGGTAAAAGTAAATAAGATGCTAAAAGCATACCTAATATTCCAACTATTACTACCAGAAGGATCATACTTTTGGATCCCCTTATTTTGAAAAGGCCTAATATCGAACCTAAGAACATATTAAGTGAAAACTTAAATTTCTTCTTTTCTGTGTAATCTGGCACTTCCATGCTCTTCTCAAAATCATCCATTTCGGCAATATTTGTTTCAGAAGGAACAGATTCAATATTTGAAACTAAATCTTCCTTATCTTCCGTAGTCTCACCTCCATCGGAGGGGCGTGCTACAAAGGAGGAATCCATTTTTTCTTCAGAATCCAGCTCTTCAACTTCAGTTTCATCTTCAACTTTTTCTTCCGATATTTTATTCTCTGCCACATCCCCCACCACAAATCCAAAATCCTCCCCTAATTCTTTCTCTGTATTTTCCTTAATCTTTTCATCATCTTTCAAAACTTCTTCCACCTTCTCTTCTTTTTCGGGCAATTCCTTTTCTTCATCCACAGTTATTACTCCGGTTTTTTTCACAGACTCATTTATTTTCTGATCTACGTATAAAACATTATCCTTTATTTCAGAAGCTCCGGCCAAACAAATACTTTTTATATCAATATCACCGGGCAACGATTCTATTTTTGGAAAATGAAGAAAAGAGAGTTTACTCATCCAGGAAAATGATAATAAAGAACCTTTAAGCTCATCTGTATTCTCTCCGTAAATTAAAATTTTAGAAGGTAAAGTCTCAACTGCGGTAAAAGCTAATAATGCTTTTTCAATATCACTACCGGAATTATCACCTCTTGTAATAATCTTTACTCCATCCAACTTACCAGCCCTAACAACAGAAACAGTTAAATGGCGTTCATCAAACCCTACTAAAATAGCCGTTGGAGGGACTCCTTCTGTCTTTTCCAAAAGATGAACTAAGGCATTTGAAGATTCAACATAAGCCATTGGGGTTAATTCAAGTTCTTTAACTAAACTTTTTAAAATTTTTAAATATTCTTCCTTTAAATTCTCATCTGCTAACCAGGAATTAGGCACCCCAAATAAAATCTTTTGAACATTAATCTCTCTTATACCCAAAACTGAATCCAAAAGTTTATCTGTTACAGATGATATATTCTCCAAGGATGAATATTTTTCAGAAGCTATTCCTGAAATCTTAAGTTCACGCCCATCTATAGTCCAAAGTGAAACTGTCAGTTTTTCACTGGAAATATTAAGCGCAAAAAAATATTCTAAGATCTCTTCCTTTTTACCAAAAGGCATTCGGGCAGAGAGTTTATCTAAAAAACTCATGAGTAAATTTAGTTTAACACAATTTCAAATTCTACTCTATCAGAGCACGTATTCGACGTATTCCAGCTGAAATCGCTTCTTCTTTCTTAATTTTAATTTTACCAATGACATTTGTATGTTCAACATGTGGGCCACCGCAAAATTCCAGGGAATAGTATCCCCCTCTTTGTCTCTTATCCAATGCATTCGGATCTAACTCAAATTTTGAACCAATTCCATAAATTGACACTTTTTCCGCATATTTTTCATTAAAAAGACCAATCGCATTCATTTTTTTAGCTTCCTCCAAAGGAATAATCATATGCTCAACTTTTAAATCTTCTTTAATCCTTTTGTTTATTAAATCTTCCACTTTTTTAATTTCCTCTTCAGTCGCTTTTCTTTGAAAAGAAAAGTCAAACCTTAGTCGCTCGCTAGTAATATTAGATCCTTTCTGAAAAACCTCCGGACCCAATACATCACGGAGAACCTGATGTAACAAATGAGTAGCAGTGTGATATTTAGTAACAGTTTCAGAGTGATCTGCCAATCCTCCTTTAAACATTCCTGCAGATGCAGTACGCGAAAGTTCCCGATGTTTATGAAAAGCTTCTAAAAATTCTTCTAAGTCAATTTCCTCTCCTCGCTCTTGATAGATTTCTCTAGTAATTTCTACTGGAAAACCATATGTTTGATATATATCAAAAGCTAACTTACCGGACATTTCCGAAGATTTGTTAATTATCTCTAAACCTTTGGTCAATGTTCTACCGAATCTTTCTAATTCATCTTTAATCGTTTTGAGAAAATATTCTCGTTGCTGTAAATTGGAAGAGTCTATACCAAATAGGCCATCATATAACTTAATAACTTCATCACAAGCAGTTACAATTTCTAAGAAAAATTTCATATCTTTAGTGAGTTGATAAAATTTTACTGCCGAACGTCTCAACAAACGTCTTAAAACATACCCCTGTAATTTATTCGAAGGTTCAACCCCATCCAAAATCAAAAAAGTAGCTGCCTTTAAATGATCAGCAATAACTTGGATCTTCGGTTTATTCTCTTCATCGGAATAAGATTTTTTGCTAATTTTCTCTATTTGATCTATTACTGGTTTATATAAATCTGTTTGGAAAATATCTGGAATATTATTTGCAGCTGCAGTTAATCTTTCCAATCCCCCTCCAAAATCTACATTTTTTTGTGGAAGTTCTTTAAAACCATCTTTAGTTTTTTGATACTGTATAAAAACAGAATTTCCAATTTCTAGGAGTCTGCCGTTGTGAGAATATACTTTTAAATCTTCTTTAAATTCCTGATCAGGATAAAAATCATAAAAAACTTCAGAGTCGGGTCCACCAATTTCTCCCTCTGGCATTTTATCTGGAGGACCTGATCTAGACCACCAATTTTCTGAAACTCCATAAAAATAAATATGATCTTCAGCAATTCCTAAAGATTTCCAAATTTCAGCTGACTCTTCATCTTTGGGAATATCGCTATTTCCTTCAAAAACAGATACATATAATCTTTCCTTTTCTAAACCTAACTCTTCTGTCAAGAATTTTAAGAACCACTTTAGTTGTTCCTTTTTAAAATAATCCCCTAAAGACCAATTACCTAACATCTCAAAAAAAGTGGTATGCCTACTATCCCCAACTTCTTCAATATCTTCTGCTCTAAAACTAGGCTGAGAATTTACCAATCTTTTTCCTTCAGGGTGTTCTTGTCCCAAAAGATATGGAACTAAGGGCTGCATGCCGGAGGAAGTAAAAAGAGTAGAAGGATCATTTTCTGGAACTAACTTTGCAGCTGGTATTTCTTTATGATTTTCGGCCTTAAAAAAATCCAAATACTTTTGTCTGATTGTTTTTGAATCCATGAAGCAATTATATATCAGAGAACCTTCTTGTAGAACCTTTTTGTTTTTGGTTTAGAACCTTTTTTAATTGCTCCAATAATTGCTCTAGTTGCAGCCTCACCTGCAGAAACAGCTAAATTTGAAGCAGCTGCCATTGGCCTTTCGATATCTTCTGCTATATTTTCGCCCGTATGCAAAACATTGTTCAGCTTATCTAAAGCTTTTTTTAGATCCCTTAAAATTAAAAATACCTGAAATCCAGTGATTGCCAGAAAAATGGACAATAAAAGTATTAAAAAAATTAAAGCTACCTGAAGTAGATCCATGGTGATAGTTTACGTTTTTCGCCAGAAAAAGGCAAGGTTCTGCAAGCACGAAGTGCGCAGCAGGTTCTTCACATTAATGTTTTAGAAAAACAGTTCTTTCTAATTTTGTTTGTTTTCCTGATTGTCCAGTTGCAACAATTACAATTGTATTCGAATTATCTGAAAGTTTTATATTTTGAGAAAATTTCCCATTTTGATCAACAGCAATTTCCTGATTATTAATTGCAACTTTTGCTTCAGGATCTGTTCTTCCCGATACCTCTACTTCAATGAATTGACTGTTAAATTGATCAGTAGGTTTAGTAATTTCCAAAAACGGCGCTCCTACTAAAAATCGGTATTCAAACCAAAGATATGCGAAAAATATAATGATTAATCCAAAAATAACAGATATTAAAACTCTGGTGGGTGTAAGTTTAAATCCTTTTTTATCCAATGGATTTTTAAAAGATTCTAAAATTCTAGGAGGGTTTTTTCCTTCGGAAAATTCTCTTCTAAAAACCGCCAAAAGTTTTTCTGTATTTAATCCCAAAAACTTACCATAGTTTTTTATAAACCCCTGAACAAAAGTAGAAGGAGGAAGTTTATTATACAAACCTTTTTCTAAAGCCTCTAAAAGTTCTTTCCTAATTTTGGTGGTCTTTTCTACTTCCTCAAGAGAATAAAATTTTCTTTCTCTTTCTTCTTTTAAAACTTGTCCTACTGTCCTCATTCGCTGATTATACTTTAAAACTACCCTGTCTTAACACGGTAAACAAGCCATCTTCATTTAAAGAAATTAAAGTTGAAGGTTCGCTTTTTAAAGTCCCTCTGTCAATGTAAAAATCTACAAAATTACCAAAATAATCTTGTGCTTCTTTAATTGTTTCAGCAGATTTTTCTCCCTCAACATTGGCAGAAGGTGCCACCAAAGGACCAAATTCTTTTAGTAATTCAAGCAATTCTTCATCTTTCGGCATTCTAAAAGCTAAAGAATTAGTTCCCCTATGAAGATATTTAAATCTCTCATCAGTAACTGGTAAAACAACTGACAGCGCATTTGGCCAGTGATTACTCAGGAAATCTTTTTGTGGTTGGGACAGCTCAACTCCAAATTTTTCCAGATCATTAATAGAAGAAATTAAAACAATAAAAGGTTTATCAGTTGCTCTTTTTCTCAAATGGTAAATTTTTTCCACTGCCTCCGGAAGTAAAGCAGATCCCACAATTCCATATATAGTATCTGTAGGAATTACCCCCACCCCACCTTCATTAATTTGCTTCATATTAAACAGCTGCTAGGGAGATAGCCCTGAAATTAGATATATGGTGTGCTGAGTATTTTATAGCATCAACCATTACATGAGTTCCTAAATTTATGGCCCCTTTTAAAGCAATTCCTTCTATCGGACTAATACCCATTCCAATAACAAATGCTGGAAAATTACCTGCCATATCTACAGTAAAAGCTCCTAATAAAATTGAGCTTTTTAATGCTACATCTACTAATCGTCTTTTGTTAGAAATGTTTATATTTACTGAATTTGCAGAAGAATCTTCTATCCAATTAGCAACCTCCATGGTGAGAGGAAGTAGTAATTGGTTCTGCACACCTGAGAAACCATTACCATAATCATTCGGAAATTTTTCTTTATATCTCCTAGCTAAAGCAATACCCAAAGTTCTATCTTTTAAACTTACCAAATAATTTTTAGCTTCTTGTATCATTTATTTACTTATATACTTATAAGTTATTGGCGTCAACTGTTTGACTTACTTCTAGCCATAGGAAAATGAATTCCAAATAAAATTATTCCAACTAAAGTAAATGTTATTGAATTTTTAATATCATCAATTTTATGCTGCTTTCTATCAAACTCTTCCTGAGTTAAACAAGCTTTCTTTTGTTTATCTAGCTCATCTGCTGAGGGCGTAGATACTTCTCCTCTAACATCCATAGCAGGATATGGAGCACCTTTATATGGATAACTCTCACAATTTCCAGGAGCATTGTATCTTAGGGGATATTTATCATATTGAGTAGAATTAATCCCAAAATTCACAGCATTAAAAATCCCAATAACAATTAACGCTAAAGAAGCTGCTGAAATTATATAAAAATATATGGTAGCAATCGTTTTCCCTGACATATTTAACTTTCTGGACCTGGTGCACTTTGGGCAAAGTAGTCATCCGGATTTTTAACTAAAACATCCCTAGGTTTTGACCCATCTCCAACCCCAATAACTCCCGCTACTTCCAGCTCATCAATAATCCTGGCAGCTCTGGCATAACCCACTTTCAGACGACGCTGAAGCAAAGATGCCGACGCCCTATCATACTGACAAACTGTCCTAACTGCTTCTTCAAAAAGTTCATCTCTATCTCCACTATCTCTTCCTCCAACTCTATTAATCGGCATTTCTGTAACTTCTGCTGTATACTGCGGAGCAATACCTAATTCTTTAAGATATTTTATTAAATTATTAATCTCGCCGTCTTGTACAAATACTCCCTGAACCCTAATTGGCTTACTTGCATCTGGAGGAAGAAACAACATATCTCCACGACCTAAAAGTTTTTCCGCTCCGGGCCCATCTAAAATAACTCTTGAATCAATCATACTTGAAACATTAAAAGCGATACGACATGGAATATTAGCTTTAATCAAACCAGTAATAACATCTACAGAAGGCCTTTGTGTTGCAACAACAAGATGGATACCTGTTGCTCTAGCTAGTTGCGCAATCCTGGTAATTGCATCTTCAATTTCAACAGGGGCAAACATCATTAAATCTGCTAATTCATCAATAACTATTACTATATACGGTAGCGCTACATAACCTGACATTTCATTAAACCCAGTGATATTCCTAACTCCAGCTGATTGAAAAAGTTTATATCTTCTATCCATTTCCGCCATAGCCCATTTTAAAGAAGATAATATTTTTTCTGGTTCTGTAATAACCGGGGTTAAAAGATGTGGGATACCATTATAATTTGTAAGTTCTACTCTTTTTGGGTCAATTAAAATTAATTTTAGTTCATCTGGAGAATTTCTAAAAAGAAGAGAGGTAATTATTGCATTAAGCATTATAGATTTTCCGGAACCTGTTGTACCTGCTATTAAGCAATGCGGCATTCTATCAAGATCTACAATCATAGGTTTTGAAGATGTATCACGACCTAATGCTACAGCCAATTTTGATTTATGTTTATTCATCTCGTCAGCTAGTACATGTTTAAGTCCGACAATTTCCAGAGATCTATTTGGCACTTCAATCCCCACCAAAGACTTCCCTGGAATTGGCGCTTCTATCCTGACAGTACCTGTTGGAGTTGCTAAAGCTAACGCAATATCATGCTGAAGATTGGCAATTTTTGAAATTTTCGTACCAGCTGTAATCTTCAAAGCATATTGAGTAACTGCTGGGCCACCGTTAATTTCTGCTACGTCTGCTTGTATACCAAAAGAATCTAGTGTTTTTTCAATAATATCCGCGCTTTTTTTAACATCTCCACGTTCTGCTGGAGAACCTACTTTATCTGATAATAAAGATAGGGGCGGATATTTCCATACAACTCCTTTACCCGCAACATTTTGGACTAAAGTATCTGCCAAAATTGGTACTTCTTTAGATACAGGCTTCCTTGGCAAAGCTGAAACCTTATCGTATAAACCTGATACTTTAATGGGGATATTTTTCGCTTCAAAAGTTCTTTGTCTATTAAAAATAGGTTTAATTAATTTTCCAAGTAGTTTAAAAATCCAGCCAAAAACAACAAATATTTGTTCAAGGGATGTATTAAATAAAACAACAAGGCCTATTAAAAATACTAGTATTAAAACTGCTGCTGCTCCAGGTACCGTTATAAAACCGGATAGTTCACCCCAAAGACTTATACCTATTGAACCTGCTTTTTCAGGCTTTATCGAAGCTGTAAGTCCGGCTAACGATACAACTGCTAAAATTAAACCGAGTAAAACATTAACCTGAGCAAATTTCCATCTCATTTTTGTTAAAACTAAACCAGAAAGAAAAAAAATTATAGGGGCAAAAAATTTAGTCCAACCTAAGTTTTCAGTTAAAAAATTTCTCCAAAAATCCAAAACCTGAGTGTGAGTTACTAAAGCAACAGTTGATAAAATAGCAAGAGCAACTCCAACAAGTGCTGCAACAGCAGTAATAGTTTTTTGTTTTAATTTTAATTTGGGTAATTTATAAATTGATCGTCTTCTTGCCATATATTAAATTACATTATACCACACTATAAGTCTACTATATTTCCATTATCACAGGTAGTATTAATGGTCTCCTTTCAGTTACCGAATATAAATATTTTCCAAGTTCATCTTCAATTATTTTCCTTAAAAAACGGAAATCTGCAGTCTTTCGTTCATGTTTTTCTAAATTTGATCTTACAACTTCTTTGGCTTCATCTAATATTTCTTTAGCCATTTCTTCAAAAACAAATCCTCTTGAAATAATATCCACATCTGACAGCAGTTTTCCAGTATGCTGATCTACTGAAACAACCACAACTGCAATACCTTCTTCATTCATCTTTTGTCTATCTCTTAAAATAACATGTCCAACATCACCAACTCCAAGTCCGTCAACATAAACATTTTGTACATCAACAGTTCCGATTAATTTTATGCTTTCTTTTTTAATTTCTAAAATATCACCGTCTTCAGGAAGTAATACATCTTCTTTTTTATAACCTAAATCTTGTGCCATTCTAGAAAAAGCTTTCATATGCCTAAAAGTTCCACCAATTGGAAATAGAAATTTAGCTTTTGCTAAATTAACCATTAATCGAAGCTCCTCCAGAGCCGCATGTCCGCTAACATGCAGGTCGGAGGTTATCGCAGAATAATAAACATTTACTCCAAGTCTTGATAGATTATCAATCAAAGCACTTTGAGCTGCTTCTGTTGAAGGAATTGGGTCTGCAGAAAAGATTACACTATCCCCATCTTTAAGTTTAACTAATTTATGATCTTCATTAGCTGCCCTAGACAATGCTGATTCTGGTTGACCCTGAGCACCAGCAATTAAAACCAAAACTTTTCCTGAACCAAATGAATTTATAGCATCTGGCGCAATTACAATTCCTGGTGGAATATCTAAATAACCTAGATCTCGAGCGACTTGAAAATTATTCTCAAAACTTCTTCCTACAAGAGCTATTTTTCTTCCTACTTTTTGTGCTACATTAATAGCTTGCTGCATACGGGAAACGTTCGAAGAAGTCATTGTTATTAAAAGTTTTCCAGGAGTTTCCAATGCTGCTTTTTCAAAAGTTCCCTCAATCGATCTTTCTGATTTATTAAAACCTGGCTTTTCTACTCTTAAGCAATCAATCATCATCAACAAAACTCCCTCTTCTCCTAAATTAGCAACTCTCCCGACATCTGTAACCTGACCAGAGATGGGGGTCCAATCGATCTTAAAATCAGCCTGATGAATAATTATTCCAATTGGAGTTCTTATTACTATCCCTGTTGAATCAGGAACAGAATGAGACACCTGATAAAAAGAAATTTTAAATGCACCAAGTTCCAATTTATCGTCTATTTTTACTTCTATAATTTTACTTTTATCTAAACCATGCTCGGTAAATTTATTTTTTATAAATCCTGCTGTTAATCGTTGAGTATAAATAGGAACCTGAAGTTCCGGCCAAAGATATGGAAGTCCACCTATATGATCTTCATGTCCATGAGTTATCAAAATCCCCCGGATTTTCTCCTTTTTATCTCTTAAATACGAGATATCTGGAATAACTAAATCAACTCCTGGCATAGCATCATCCGGAAAGCCCACTCCGCAATCAACAATAATAATATCGTTTCCATATTCATAGATATACATATTTTTGGTCACATCCCCCACTCCCCCTAATGGGATTAATTTTAGCGATTGACCAACTACTCCAAAATTTGGTTTAGGGGCGAAGCCCCGGTGTGTTAAAGTTTTCATAATTTTAGTCTTCTAAAATTTCAAGCTCTGCTTATAAACGAAGTTTCAAAGCTACGCTTATAAATTCATATTTTCAAGCTCTGCTTAAGCTAGATATTCTCCTATATTTTCCGGCGTAATTTTAAATGGACCAACGCCACCCTCAACTATTTTCCGGGCTAATTTTCTTGACATTGCCTGTAGAGATCTTTGCAAGGATCTTATACCTCCATCAAAACCTAAAGGTCTGATTATTTGTGGCCATAAAGTTTCATCAATCTCGATCATATTTCTATCAATCCCTGCCTCATCTAAAGATTTTGGCAAAAGATAATTTTTACCAATAAATAATTTTTCCTGATCTGAATAGCTGGGCATTTGAATTGGTTCCAACCTATCCATAACTGCTGTTGCAATATTTCCAGTATTATTTGCAGTAGCTATAAATAAAACCTGTGATAAATCAAATGGAAAATCTAGATAATGATCTGTAAAACTCATGTTTTGTGCAGGATCCAAAAGTTCTACCAAAACTCCCATAATATCCACCCTGTATTCAGATGCTACTCTATCTATTTCATCAAGCAGTATAACAGGATTTGAAACTTTGGCCTTACTAACAGCTTTTATAATTAAGCCAGATTCAGATTCTGGCCTCATTCTCGATTGACCTCTTAAAGTTCCGGGATCCCCTAAGCCTCCAAAAGGAATTCTTACTAGGGGTCTACCTAAACTTTCAGCAATAGAATAAGCAAGCGATGTTTTACCAGTTCCAACTAATCCAATAAAGGCTAAAATAGGCGCATGAAAAGTATTGGCTTCTCCTTTTTGTTTATGTAAAGTTAAAACAGATAAATATTCCAAAATTCTATTTTTAACTGTCTCCAGACCATAGTGATTTTTATCCAAAATTTCTTTTGCTCTTTTTATATCTAAAATATCTTCTGCGTATTTTCCAAAAGGCAAAGTGAGTATTAAATTTACATAGGCAATTAGGCTTGCTAACTCTGCGCTAGATCCTGGAAATTTAATTAAGTTCAAAAGTTTTTCAGAAACCTCAGAAGGTAATTTAGATTGTGTAATTTTAACTCTTAACTCTTCAGTCGATGTTTGGGCAGTACTATCCATTATTTAATTATTTTATCACTTACTAGGAAGATTACACCAGGAAGATTACACCAGGAAGATTACCTATCAAATCCACCGCGGCCACCTCTGTCTCTACCGCCACCTCTTCCAAATCCACCACCAGAACTTCTTCCACCGGATCCAGTTCTGGCACCGAATGGTCTTCGTGGTCTGTCGCCAAAAGATGGGCGTGGTCGATCCGCTCCGCCTCCAAAGCGAGGCGTAAACCCTCCACCACCAGAAGGCCTACTTTCTGATTCTGGCTTTATGTCTGCTCCAAAAAGCATTGATAGTCCGATTTTTCCTTCAGGAGTGACATCTGTCACTCTTACTTTAACTTCTTGCCCTTCTGAAACAACATCTGCTGCATTTTCAACACGACCCGGAGCCATTTGTGAAATATGGACCAATCCGTCTTTTCCAGGAGAAAGTTCAACAAAAGCCCCAAAGGGAGCTAGTCTTACAACTTTTCCAGTTAACTCTTCTCCAACAGTAAATGTTTTAAACATTCCCTGAATAGCTTCTATCGCTTTATCGACTCCAGCAGAATCGGTTCCTGAAACCATAACCGTTCCATCATCTTCAATATCAATCCCAGCTCCTGTTTTAGCTATAATTCCATTAATATTTTTACCACCTGGTCCAATAAGCATTCCTATTTCTTCAGGTTTAATATGTAGAATTTCAACTCTTGGAGCATGAGGAGAAAGTGGTCCAACTGATGGAATTACTTTTTCCATTGCTTCCAAAATCTCAATTCTAGCTCTTTTTCCCTGTTTTAGAGCTTCTTCAATAATTTCAAAAGTTAATCCCTCTAATTTTGTATCCATTTGAATAGCAGTCACTCCATTTTTAGTTCCAGCTACTTTAAAATCCATTTCTCCGTAAAAATCTTCAACAGCTCTCATGTCTGTAACAACTTGAGTTTTAGTGGCATTGCTAAAAAGTCCCATGGCAATACCAGCAACTGGAGCAACTACAGGCACTCCTGCATTTAAAAGAGCTAAGGAAGTAGCACAAATAGCTGCCTGAGATGTAGAAGCATTAGCTGCTAAAACTTCAGATACAACTCTGATGGCATAAGGAAAATCTTCTTGAGTAGGAATTATAGGTAGAATAGCTTTTTCAACTAACGCTCCATGACCAATATCTCTTCTGTTTGGAGAACCAAGTCTTTTAACTTCTCCAACTGAGAAAGGATTAATGCTCATATTGTAATGATGCATGAATCTTCTCTTTCTCTCCCCTTCCATTCCATCCAAAGTTTGCTCAAGCGAAGGTGCACCTAAGGTAGTCACAGATAGAACTTGAGTATCACCTCTTTGAAATAGGGCTGAACCATGTGTTCTTGGCAAGATTCCTGCTTCCATATCCAATTTTCTAACCTCTTCCATAGCCCTGCCGTCAACTCTTTTTTGCTTTTCCAAAACTGTTTCATGTAAGATTTCTTTGGCAACTTTATCAAAAATTCCAGAAATAACTTCTTCAGTTATTGTCTCTTTATATTGAACTGCTAATTCTCTTTTTATTAAATCACCTGTAGCTTCATGCCATGGATGTTCATTATCAAAAAGCGCAGCTTCTATTCTTTCTTTAGTAATTTTAGAAACCTCAGCCAAAAGAGCTTCTTCAATCTCCTCTTCTAAATGAGAGACTACCTGTTTTTCTTTGCCAGCAACTTTAGTAAATTCTTCAATTAAACTAATTATTTGCTGAGCTTCCTTGAAAGCTTCCTTTATTCCTTCAAAAACTAAAGCGTCATCAACCTGCTTAGCTCCAGTTTCTATCATCACAATCTTTTCTTTACCAGAAGCTACCAAAAGATCCATATCAAGGTGTTCCATTTCCTCTAAGCTAGGATTTGGAATCAATTTCCAATCTTTACCGCCATCGGCGGGGCGTACTGCTCCGATTCTAACTCCAGCAATTGGGCCTTTAAATGGAACTGAGGAAATTGACAAAGCTGCAGAAGCACCAATTAAAGCTGCTACATCTGGATCATTGTTAGGATCATATGAAAGGACAGTTAATATAACCTGAACTTCATGCATTTTAAATTCTTTAGGAAACAGCGGTCTTATGGATCTATCGACTAATCGACCGGTCAAAACAGCCTCATCAGTTGGTCTAGCTTCTCGTTTTATAAACTTTGAAGAAGAAATTTTTCCACCTGCATAATGTTTTTCGACATATTCAACTGATAAAGGAAAATATCCAATATCTGCCTTCAAAGGCTGGGTAGCAACTGTTGCGAGAATAACTGTTTCACCCCAAGACACTACAACAGAAGCATCAGCTTGCTGAGCAAGCTTGCCTGTTTCTAATCGTAATTTACGACCGTTAAGGTCGATTTCTTTTGATATTACTTTTGACATCTAAAATTCTTGAGGCTTTGGAAACTGTGGAAGAAATAATTATTTTACTGCCAAGCAGCTTATTATTATCTCTTTGCAATCCCCAAATACCTTCTACTATCTCATTATAGCACAATTACTTAGACAACCCTAATTTTTCTATCACAATCTTGTATCTCTCTTCATCTTTTTTGACAAGATACTGTAACAATCTCCTGCGTTTATTAACCATAGATAAAAGACCTCTTCTGGAGTGTATGTCATGTGAATGTTCTTTTAAATGAGAAGTTAAATTTTTAATCTGTTCAGAAATTAAGGCTACTTGAACTTCTGGAGAACCTGTGTCTCCGGACTTTGTTGCATACTCTTTAATTATCTTCTGTTTTATCTTTGGATCTAGCGGCATCTTAAAACTTTCTAAAGGTATAACTTCGGTGCCAAAGTTATCCTTTCAATTGGGTGAATAGTAGCAGAAATCTCCAAAATATGCAATAGATTAACCTATGGAGGATCCTTTAAATATCTTCGGGGTTAGCCAATCAGGTTCTGGGGTTTCTGAAATAATTCCTTCTCCCATTGGTCTTTCTTCTGGTGAAGGTTGCGGTTCATTCTCAGGTTGTACTGGTTGGGTAGAAATTACGGGTGGAATTGTGAATTGAGGCTCAGCTGGAGTAGGTTGAGATTCAGATTGTACTTTTGGCATCAATGCATTCCAATCATAAGCGGAGCTTGCGGCCTGCTGGCCTAAAGCCGGCTGGTCTGGCTGAGAAACAGAAGCAACAGCTGAACCAGGTTTTCTTCCTCCAACCCGTAGACAATTAGCAACAGCCATAAAAGTTTCAGGACCAGCTTTTTCATTAGTTAAATTATTTGTAGCTTCAAAAACTCCAGCTAATAGATTGGAAGCGCTATCAGCATCTAGATTAAATCCTAAATCGGCAATTAGATTAATCATAATCTCAGAAACAGAGGATGTATTAGTATCTAGAACATTAGTTTGTCCAAAACCAGCGTTACCCATCTGATTATCAACATTCACAACGTGAGTATTAGAAAAAATTTGAGGATTTTGAGTATAAATACTACCTAAAGCATTTAAGTTTAAAGATCCAACAGTAAATATTAAATTAAATCCTGAACCCTGATATTTAGGTACAATTCTGGAAGGCTGGAAAGTTTGTCCAGGTAAAACATGAAAAACTAAGTTTAAATTATTATTTTCTGCTGACCAATCAAGTTTTTCTAAAGCAGGCACTGTATTATCCGAAGCTGCCACTCCTTCTAAAATTAAAGTTAAGTTACCTCCATCAGTTGTAGGGATAGTCTTTTGAATATGATCAACTCCAAAAAGATGGGATTGACCAACTAAAATACTATCGTCAGACACAACAGAAACCTGTTTACCAGAGGCTTCAAAGGTTAAGAATAAAGCTAATCCTGAGGCTAATTGATCAATAGAGGCATTGGCAGGCAAAGCTATAAGAATAGTTTTAGAAGTAGGTAATATGTTTTTAAGCTCAGTAAGCACAGAATCGTATTTCATTTTGTATAGGCTTATTCTACTCCATTAGCCCATAACAGTCAAGCTACTGTTGCAAATAAGTAGGTATCTTGATAAACTATGGGGCAATGATGATCGATACAGAACCACAGACAATTCAAGATAAGTGGGAAACAAAAGGTCCTCTTCCTAGAAGAAATAGATCCGTTGGTTTTTTTTGTGCACCCTATCATGGATCATTTTTACAAGATCTTCGTGGAGAAAGACACTTATCTCAGGCGGATTTAAGTGTAGTTTTAACTGGAAAATCAAATCCATCCTATATAAGTGAAGTTGAACAAGGAAAGGTTGGGATTGATAGAGATTTTATAGAACAAGTCACAGCTCTCTTCGATCTTTATCCTGATAGCAGAGCAAATTTACTTATAGGTGCAAGGTTTTTACCTTCTGATCAAGACGTAAACCAACTAAGATCTGACATGTCGTCAGCATTAAGAGGGTTTAATATTCCTCAATATGCTATAGATTTTGGTGGCAGGTTTTTATATTGGAATAATGAAACCTCTGAATTATTTGGATTATCAGATAAGGAAGCTGAACTTAAAAGAGAACAGCCTAATTATTTAGAAATGCTCTTTGATCCAACATGGGGCATAAGGAAGCGTATAAATAATTGGGAAGAAGTAGCAAGGGATGAGGTTGAATCACTTTATCTAACGTGTGCCAGATTTGATTTAGAAGGCTATAGATGGTTTGAACTGT
>Ga0209541_10001897_pt1 | contig 40591 bp, 45 predicted proteins | sample RifCSPlowO2_01_FD_184027 | JGI IMG/M metagenome (GOLD analysis project Ga0209541, IMG submission 184027) | Groundwater microbial communities from Rifle, Colorado - Rifle CSP2_plank lowO2_0.1 (SPAdes) (version 2) | ecosystem: Environmental > Aquatic > Deep subsurface > Groundwater | place...
CTTCTCCTTTTAACTTGTGTTTGTTGTTGGCCGCCAGTGTGGTTATATTCTTTGCGGCAATATTTGATTTTGAGGGTCTACGGAAAGGCAAGATGTCAGTAATTGAACCAGTCCTTGCTTTGGAGGTTATCATTACAGCTGTTTTGGCCAGTTGGGTTTTAAGAGAGCACCTTTCTGTTTGGCAGATTCTTTGGTTAATTTTGGGTATTCTTGGAATACTTTTGGTTTCGGTAAAATCTTTGTCTTGGCTTAAAAAAATTAATTTGGAGAAAGGGGTTATCTATGCTCTTTTTGGCGCTCTAGCCATGGGTTTTTCAAATTTTCTTTTTGGCTGGGGTTCAAGAGAAATTAATCCCCTTATGATCAACTGGTTTACAGATGCTTTTGTGGTTTTGATATTAACCATACATCTGACCCGTAAGGCGCGCTGGAAAGAGGTTTGGCAGGATTGGTGCAAATCCAAAAAACTTATTTTAGGCGTCAGTATTTTGGATAACTTGGCTTGGCTCACTTTTTCATACAGCATGGTGCTGATTCCCATTGCCATAGCCACCGGCATAAGTGAAAGTTACATTGCTTTGGCGGCAACGCTGGGTTTGGTGTTTAATAAGGAAAAGCTAAAAAAGCACCAGTGGTGCGGCTTAGCCTTAGCTCTTGTCTCGGTTGTGGTGATTGCCTTCACAGTTCCAAGCTAACTAAATCCGTGATATAATTTTTCTCATGGAAACACCTATTAATTTGGAGCAGGAAATTGCCGACATTGAGAGGCGGCTGGCAGAAAAAAAAGCCCTTCGGCAGTCTCAAGGCGAACAGACGCCTGTTCAAGAAAGGGATATTTTGCACGAAGTTGTAAGTGAAAAAGCCCAAGAGTTTGTGCCAGACTATCAGCCATCCGGTTCTGCGCCGGTACAGCCCACAACGCCCGCCACAGATGTTATCTTGCCTCCTCCAATAAGCGAACCACCTTCATACTTATCAGATGAGCTCAAAACCAAAGTTCAAGATTTGGTTGACACCGCATTCACTAAAGGTTTAGCCGAAGCAGTAAAAGAAGTTTCTAAAATTAACAATCCGGCACTTTTAGATGCTTTTCATGATGTCTTGGTTGACCAGCTTTATGATGTCTTGGTTGAAAGAGGGAAGTTAGAGAAAGTTTGACGTCCCGATGCCGAAATTGAACCTGTCTTTGACATCCCGCGCCTTTGGCAAAGTCCCTTTTGACCAAAAAAATTAACCTAAGTATGACAGAAAAACTAACCACAAAATCAGAAACAAGACAAGTAGAAGAAGTTGAGGAAGAAATCAGTCCGGAAACAGAGCCGGAAATTGAAAATTTGGATTCCCACACTTTGGCTTTTATCAAAGGCGGGCATATTGATGTTCCGGATATGGCTGACTTTAGTCCCACCCAGTCCTTGGCAGAAATAAAAGAATTTACTAAACACCTCTCAAGAGAAAACTCTTCATCAGCAAGAGCTGCTCTAGTGAGAAACTTCCGGGAAAAACTTAGAACTTTCAGAGAAAATTTAGTGAAAGCGCAATTATCAATGGAGGGGTTATTGACGGAAGATCCGGACGAAAATCCTGAAAAGCTAAAGCAAGCAGTCGGGAACATCATTAAAAATTACAAGATGGACTCTCTGGCTGAAGAATTCTACTCCGCGCTGAAGAAATTTTTGAAAGTCCGTAAAATAATCAAAGATTTAACCTTAATATATACTGAAAAATTCGGGGAAAGAAAACAAGAAATGCTTTTTAAAAAACTTTTCGGTAAAGAGCCTCAAGGCAAAATTGAAACTTTTGCTATGCCCATTAACCTGCTTTTTAGAGTTTATGATCCCGAAGACTACCTTTCGGCTATTTTGGGCCGTGACAAAAATAGATTCAGCAAAGATGCTCAAGAAACTTTAAAAACTTCAGGCGGAATCTTGCTAAATAGAGATATGCCAATAAAAAGTCTGAAAGGCAAAATTATGGTTGAAAATGCGTCAGTGGAAAAAGATGAAGATTATTGGGAAATAAAAGCAATTCACGAAGAAGAACACTCTATTCACCACTTAATTTACCCGACACGGACTATGATTAGAAAAGAGAATGAATCAATAAAACTGCATTTAGCAAAAGAAACACAGACAATTAAATTTGAAAATTTTTTGAAATCAGTAGCCGAAACCTTTGTTATTAAATGGGAAGGTGGGGCCAAAAGTGAAATTCTTGCTTACTGGAAAGCGCAGGAACATTCTTCTGAAATGATTTCGCGTATTCTTTTAGATTCGGACATGTATAACTTTTTGAAAGAAGGCGACGAAGACTCTTTCGCAAACTTAATAGTCAAAATCATTCAAAGAACAGATACGGTGGTAAAAAATCCGGAAGGAAGAGCTTTAGATCTCGGTGAAATCAGGCTGGTTGCGCTGAAAGTCATAAACGAAAACTGGTCTTTGTACAGAAAAAGAGTCGCCAAAGCGTTAAATGAAGTTTACGAACTGGAGCAAAAATACGGCGATAGCGCTGAAGCCAGACTTAAAATTCTTGGTCTTTTGAGACAAGAGCCTTTGCATCGCTGGAATAGGTTAAGCAAATTAATGTCATGAACTTTATTTTTCTTATTTCCTCATTTATCGCACTAGGCATAGTTTTTGTTGCCGGTCTTGTTGTTTTGGGCAGTTTGAAGACCAAGGGCCGGATGCAAAGGGCTTTGAACATGACCCTCTTTTTGATCAGAGTGCCGAGAGAAACAGCCAATAAGGACGGCGGACAAAAACCGGAAAAAGAACTTATTTCAATCGCTGAACAAATGCTCTCCGGTTTTTCTAATATGCATTCCAAGGGCTGGAATAAGTTTTTGTATGGTGAACCTTATGTTTCTCTGGAGCTCGCCGTTCATCATGTCGGCGAGGAGACGCATTTTTATATAGCTGTTCCCAAAAATAACGAAGACTTGGTTGAAAAACAAATTTATGGCTTGTATCCGACAGCCGAAGTAACAAAAGCTCAAGATTACAATATTTTTAATCCGCAGGGTGCCAGTGTCGGCACTTACTTAAGCTACACTCAAGATGCGATATTGCCGTTCAAAACTTACCAGAAGCTGGAGTCGGATCCTATCGGCGGAATTTTAACGGCTATGTCCAGGCTTGAGGCCGAAGGCGAGGGTGCGTCCATGCAAATTTTATTAAGACCCAGTCACGATTCAAAACAAAAAACACTCGCTTCAAAAGTTGCCAGAGAAATGCAATCAGGCTATCAGTTCAAAGAAGCCTACCAGAGAGCAAAGTATCCACCCAAACCAAAAAAACCTGACCCCAACAAACTTCCCGAACCGGAGAAACCCAGAGTAATTACTCCGTCCGATGACGAAGTTATCAAAGCAATTACAGCAAAAAGCGGCAAACAAAGTTTTGATGTTAACTTAAGGCTTATCGCTTCGGCCCCTTCTCAAGCCAGAGCCGAACAGATATTGAACGACTTTCAGGGTTCTCTTGTTCAGCTTGCCTCACCCGACTTAAACAACTTGAAACCGATAAAGCTGGCCGGCAAATCTTTGCAGAAATTGATTTATAATTTTTCTTTTAGGCTCTTTGACGAAAGCCAGAAGATGACAATGTCAACGGAAGAAGTTATCAGCCTGTATCATTTTCCGATTCACAACACTTCCGCCCCGAAGGTTAAATTTTTGAAAGCCAAACCGGCGGAGCCTCCTTCCAATCTTCCGGAGCAGGGAATTGTTATCGGCACCAGCATTTTTAGGGGACAGGAAACACCTGTCAGAATGACAGATGAAGACAGGCGGAGGCATATGTATGTTATCGGACAGACCGGTACCGGAAAGACGACAATCATGAAAGCTATGGTCAGGCAGGATTTGGAAAATGGCAAGGGCGTCTGTGTTATTGACCCTCACGGTGATTTTGCTGAATTTACTCTTTCGGTTGTACCCAAGGAACGGGCTGAAGATGTAATCTACTTTGACCCGGCTGATTTACAGCGGCCTTTGGGTTTGAACATGCTGGAAATTGACCCCAGCCATCCGGAGCAAAAAACGATGGTGATTGACGAACTTTTCAGTATTTTTGACAAACTTTACGACTTAAAAACTACCGGCGGACCGATGTTTGAAAAGTATTTCAAGAATTCCGCACTTTTGCTTTTGGATGACTATGCAAATCAAATTCCTGTTTTGGCTGATATCACTCGTGTTTTAGTTGATGACGAGTTCCGGGCAGACAAATTAAGCCGAGAAACCAACCCGCTGGTTAAGGAGTTCTGGGAGAAAGAAGCCGAGAAAGCCGGCGGTGAATCATCTCTGGCCAATATGGCGCCTTATATATCTTCAAAAATAACTTCTTTTGTTTTCAACGAGTTCTTACGGCCAATCATCAATCAGCCCAAAAGCGCTTTCAATTTCCGTGAGCTGATGGATAAGCAGAAAATTTTAGTCATCAATCTTTCCAAAGGCAGAATCGGCGAGATAAACGCCAACCTGATTGGTATGATTATTGTCGGCAAACTGCTCATGGCGGCTTTGTCACGCGTTGATATTGACGAAAAAGAGCGTAACGACTTTTATCTCTACATTGATGAATTCCAAAATTTTACTACACCAAGTATCGCTACCATCCTGTCAGAAGCCCGCAAATATCGCTTAGATTTAATTCTGGCCCACCAGTTCATCAAACAACTCAAAGAGGAGATTCGTGATGCTGTTTTTGGCAATGTCGGCTCCATAGCCTCATTTCGTATTAGTCCGGATGATGCTGAATTTATGAAAAATAAATTTGAGCCGGTGTTTTCGCCGCAAGATTTAATGAACATAGACAACCTTCACGCATATGTTAATCTTTTGATTAACGGTCAAACCGCCAGACCATTCAATATCAAAGTTGAGACAGGAAAAGTTTTCGGTGCAGGCTCTCCGGAGACAACAAGAGCAATCAAGGAAATATCAAGATTAAAATACGGCCGGCCCAGAGAAGAGGTGGAAAAGGAAATAATGGGTAAGTATGATCAAAAAAGTTAAATAACTTAACCTTCAGATAAATATGAAATTTTCTAAAAAAGATTTTGGCTTCGCAATCATTACCGGCCTTATGACGGGTCTAATTGTTTGGCGGCTTATGGAGTTTTGGAACATTACAAGAATAGCCAACTTTGAGAACCCCTCATACTTTTGGCTAGTATTTTTTGTTCCCATTCTTTGGATTGCCGGCGTTTGGTTGGGTTATTTTTTAGGAAAATGGGTTTCCTTTTTCAATCAGTTTGGTAAATTTGTGGCTATTGGTTTTACCAATGCGGCCATTGATTTTGGAGTGTTAAACCTGTTGATTGCATATACCGGCCAAGCTCTTGGTTTAAGTTTTTCCATTTTTAAAGGCATATCGTTTGTGGTAGCGGTAACCAACAGCTTCTTCTGGAACAAATACTGGGCTTTTGAAGCTGGTTCAAGCCATGGCGGTAAAGCGGAAGCGATTAAATTTTTTGCCGTTAATTTTGTGGCGTTGGCTGTAAATGTCAGCATAGCATCTTTTGTTGCCAATGGCATTGACCCTTTTTTAGGCTTTTCTGACAAAGCTTGGGCAAATATAAGTGCGGTTTCTGCGGCCGCTATCTCTCTGATGTTTACTTTTGTCGGCTTCAGACTGATAGTTTTTAAAAAAAATGAACCTGTTGAATAAATTGTTTAGTGTAAAAACTCGGCAAAAAAAAATATCGGCAGATTAACTGACTTTCTTAAGAGTTTATTCGACTTTCAAATTTTAAACAACCTCGGTTTGCAATATCAGAAGTTAGGAGATTTACTCATTTAATGGCTTACTTCTATGGTGCTCTATCGTAAATATCGTCCCAAAACCTTTTCTCAAGTTGTCGGGCAGGAACACGTAACCCAAACCCTACAAGGCGCTCTTAAGACAAACAGCGTAGCCCACGCTTATCTTTTTACCGGTCCCAGAGGAACCGGTAAAACCACTATTGCCCGACTTCTGGCTAAAGCGGTCAACTGCGAAAAAAATATGTTGAGAAGCACAGGCGACGAAAGCGACGCCTGTGGCGTCTGTAGTTTTTGCAAAGAAATTGAAGAGGGGAAAGCTTTTGATTTGGTTGAAATAGATGCTGCTTCCAACAGAGGAATTGACGAAATTAGGGCTCTGCGCGAAGGGGCCAGGTTCGCTTCAGCCAGAGGCAAACACAAAATCTATATCATTGACGAGTGTCATCAGCTGACCAAGGAGGCCTCAAACGCTTTGCTCAAAACTCTTGAAGAACCGCCTGCCAAAACCATATTCATTTTAGCCACAACCGAAGCTTCCAAAGTTCTGCCAACCATCGCTTCCAGAACCCAAAGATTTGATTTTAAAAAACTAAGCACAGAACAAGTTGTTGTAAAATTGCAGAGTATCAGCCTTATTGAAAAAATAAAAATTGATGAGAGTCTTTTACAGCTTATCGCCCTCCAGTCAGAAGGCTCTATGCGCGATGCTGAAAGCAATCTCTCAAAACTGGTCGCCTTTAAAGGCAAAGAAATTGACGAGGAGGCGATCAAAGAAGTTTTGGGTTTTATCCCCATGAAAATTTTCCACGATTTTCTCGGCCTGATTCAAACAAAAAAAACAGGCGAAGCGGTCAGTTTGGTTAATTATCTTTATGAATCAGGTTTGGATTTAGATAATTTTGTTAAGGGTCTCCTTGGCTATACTCGCAGGATTTTAGTAGCCAGAGCAAATCGAACACCAACGGTTGATCCCAAAATAAATACCTTGGCGGCAAGTCTTGAAGGAAAAGATATTTTGAAGTTGCTCAATACCCTGATGCGAGTCCAGCAGGAAATGAAGATATCTCCCATCCCGCAACTGCCTTTGGAAATCGCCATTACCGAACTCACCCAACAATAAATACAAAATATAATTTTATTGGGTGTTGTTTCTCTTTTTGCTAATTTCTGGTCCTAGTCATTAGTTCTTTTGAAATTCTCTAAAAACAAGCATTTTGTATGCTTTGCATAGATTTGTAAAAGCCTTGCATAGATTTATTTAATCTGCTATACTACTTTTGTATGATAAAAGATGATTTAATTTCAATTGGTGAGGCTGCCAGTATTTTGGGAGTTTCTATAGATACCCTACGCCGCTGGGACCAAAAACAAAAGTTAACTTCTGTTAAATCCCCGGGCGGGCACAGAAACTATTATAGGTCTCAAATAGAACTTTTCTTGAATGATCTTTTTGGTTTAGCCAAAGAATGGGTTTTAAAACAGACAGACTTGTCTCCGAAATTTTATTGTCCTAACAGTGCGGCGTTTCAGACAAGATTAACCGAAATGCAAGATGTACTTAGTCAAACACAGGAGTCGTCAGCGATATTTCCCCTAGTTGTGGCTGTGGCGGGAGAGATTGGCAACAATTCCTTTGACCACAACCTTGGCAATTGGCCTGATGTTCCGGGGATTTTTTTTGCCTATGACACACAAAAAAAAGTGGTAATGTTAGCAGATAGGGGACTTGGTATTTTAGCCACTCTGAAAAGAGTAAAACCCGAATTAAACAATGACAAAAAAGCCTTAGAAGTGGCTTTTACCGAAATTTTGTCAGGCCGTGCACCGGAAAGTAGAGGTAATGGACTTAAATTTGTCAGAAAAGTTGTTTCTGAAAACCCAATTGGCCTTTTATTTCAAACGGGAGATGCTGAATTAATTCTGGCTAAGGATAGTGCCGACTTAAACATCGGATCAATTACCAGTCCGTTTAGGGGATGTTTAGCATTAGTAACATTTTAATATGAAAGTGTTTTTGAATAAATTCGGGAATCTGTTGGTATCTCGGCAATCTGGGCGGGAGGCTTTGGCTGCTTTTCAATCTCAACTGACCAGCTTGAACGAACAAGAAAATCTTGAGTTGGATTTTGAAGGAGTGGTTACCTTTTCTCCTTCTTGGGGAGATGAGTTTTTGACACCGTTGGTTAAACAATATGGTTCCAGACTAAGTCTCACAAACACAGACAATTCTTCGGTGAAAGCTACTATTGAGTTGTTAGAAAAAATAAACAATATTTTGTTCAGGAGGATTTAAATTGCCGGGCTTTTGATGCTCTAGAGTGTGCAAACTCGGCAACGCAATTTCGAAAGATGATTAGTTGATTTTGCCGACAGTTGATTTTGCCGGGTCGTCTAATGGTAGGACAGCGGCCTTTGAAGCCGTTTATCTTGGTCCGAATCCAAGCCCGGCAGCAGAGAAGAATGGAGCTCAAGGAGCGTAAATAATCTAACATGCCTAAAAAGTTAATCCTATTTGATTTTGATGGGGTCATAATAGACTCTTTTAAGCCTGCGTTCGACACACACAAAATTATCTGCCCCCATTCAAATGAAGAGGATTATCGAAAAGCATTTGAAGGTAACATAAATGACTGGGAAGTGCCAGCCGAAGTCCATACAAAGGATTGCCGTCTAGATATCGATTTTTTCGCGGAATATATTACGCGAATGAAAAAGGAGACTAAAATTTTTCCAGGCACGAAGGAGGTAATCAACGAACTTGAAAAAAAATATATTCTTGTGGTCGTCTCTTCTACTATTACAAGCCCCATCCAGGAATTTTTAACAGCTCACGACCTGATAAATCATTTTGATTGGGTAATGGGCAATGATGTACATCAAAGCAAGGTAGAGAAAATGAAAATGGTATTTGCGAAATACGACATAAATTCAAATGATTGCGTATTTATTACTGACACCCTTGGTGATATGCGTGAGGCAGAAAAGATGAGTATAGGCACAATAGGAATAACGTGGGGATTTCATACGCTCGAAACTCTTCAAAAAGGCAATCCATTTTGTTTGGTTGATAATCCTATTGCCTTGCCAAGGGCTATTTCTGATTTTTTTGAAAAGCACTGAAAATAACACCGCTCAAAGAGCGTCGTTGTGGTAGAATGTCATTAGTCTAAATAACCCTTACTGGGCTTGACCACTCAAGAGCTCTAGCCCGAGGTGACCAGCCACGGATTTTATGAAATTTATACCAATTTTAGCCACAATATTATTGGCAGCTTGGGGGACTCTTGGCGATTCATTTTTAAAGGTATCCGCTGGGTCATCTAAACCTAGTCAGATTAAGTTTTTCTTGTTGGGACTCAGCATATATGCAGTCAGTGCGTTTGGTTGGTTTTATGTATTAAAATATATTAAGCTTTCTTCCATAGGATTTATTTACTCCGTATCTACCTCTTTGTTGTTGGTAGTTATAGGAGGTTTATACTTTAAAGAAACATTAGGATTTAGAGAGATAGTAGGAATTGCCACTTCGATAGTTTCTATAGCATTATTGGCGAGATTTAATTAAATAGTTTCTAAACCCGCAGCAAAAAATGAAGACATTCCAAACAAAAACTATTGAAGATATTCCGGTCGCTTATGTTGCTAAAAACGGACAACCTGCTTCTGTGGCAGGAAAAGCTTTTTGGGAATTAGAGCAAAAAGTGCCATTGAAAGGTAACAGATTTTATGGAGTTTACGATGAGAATGTAAACGAATATAAAGCCTGTGTGGCAATAAGTGATACAAATCGTGAGGCAGTTCAGGATTTGAGTCATGGTATTATCCAAGGAGGCTTATATGCACATACCACGCTAATGGGAAGTTATAGTAACATAGTTCGGCAGATCCCGTCTACTTTTAAATCTTTAGTATCAGAATATACTAGAGACAAAACCCGACCCTGTGTAGAATTCTATAAGCGTCATACAGAGGTGATATTAATGTTTCCAATAACTCACGATAAAAGGTCTATTTTAGAATGAGCAAATATGTATTTCATTTATTTGATAGAATGTGGTGACAAAAGTATTTATACTGGTATAACTACTGATGTTAAGCGACGATTTGATGAGCATAAGAATGGTAAGGGTGGACACTATACAAAATCAAAGCGAGTTATCAGGGTTTTACATACTGAACAACTTAAAACCAGAAGCGAAGCATTAAAACGTGAAGCCGAGATAAAAAGCTGGAATCGAAACAAAAAACTTGTTCTTATAAAATTAAAATAAAAAAACGGGCAAAGTCCGAAATGGACTGCCCGAATGATTTGACCAGTTACGCCTGTGTAGGATTTTTTAAAAAATTACGTATTTTTTCTGCCTCTACTTCAGAGATTAGGCCTCCCTCAAGGTTTGCCGTTATTACTTTCTCGTGCAATTCCGGAGGGTATTCTTTTGTTAGTTTGACCGTCATCTCTTTTAAAGTCGGATCGGAACGGTTTTCATCCAAGCCACAAGCAAGCAGTTCCTTTTGTACAGACTGGGCTTCTTTCAAAGTAACGATTCTTAACTTTTCCAATGCCTCCAGCACAAGCCTTCCTTCGCCTATTGAGAAAAAACCTTCCGACTCACCAGAGCCATCTATGGCCTGAAACTTTCTGTGAGGATTCTTGTTGTCACAAGGACATTCAACAATTTTCAATTTCATACTTTCACCTCCAGATACAAAATAGCATAAATCCTTATTTTGTCAAACACTTTATCCTTGTCCGTATTTTTGATAAGATTTGATTTGGAATAGTGAAAGCTTGCAAAAAAGAGATTTTCTGGTATAATTAAAAGAGCTTATTTGAATGCGATAGTCACTAAAGCTCGGCAGTGCAATATCGGCAAACAAGAGTTTTTCTTGGCTAACGCCTTACTTTACATGTCAGAACAAAACCTTACTAAAAAAGAACAATACGACCTCAACAAAAGCAAGGAAAATCAAAAGCGGGAGAGTGTTGGAAAAGCCCGCAAAACAAAAAGCTCTTTAATGTGGAGCGTAATTTTTATTTTACTTATTGGAGCGGTATGGGGAATGGTGAAACTTTCAGACAAGCCTTCTGATACCGGCCAGGCAATGATTCTTGGCTCTGTTTTGCCAGATGATTGGATAAAAGGGGACAAGGAGGCAAAAGTTGTTCTTGTTGAATATGGAGATTTTCAATGTCCTGCTTGCGCCGCTTATCATCCTTTAGTGGAGAAACTTGTTGCTGAATATGGTAAGGATTTTCAGTTTGTGTACAGACACTTCCCCTTACAGCAACACGCAAACGCTAAACCAGCCGCTTATGCGTCTGAAGCCGCCGGCAAACAAGGAAAATTCTGGGAAATGTACAATTTGATTTATTCCCGCCAGAAAGACTGGTCTGAAAAGAAAAACGCTGACGACATATTTTTGGAATACGCCGGTTCTCTGGGCCTAAATCTTGACCAGTTTAAAAAAGACAGAGACTCCCAAGAAGCAAAAGACAAAGTTAAAAAAGACTACGATTCCGGCATCGCCAACAAAATAAACGCAACCCCGACATTCTTTTTGAATGGCAAAAAAATACAACCTCAAAGCTACGAAGAATTCGCGGAACTCATCAAACAAGCGCAGCCAACTGAAAATACAACCACCACTCAATGAGCAGAACATCCAAGTGGCTTCTAGCCGGTTTTGCTGTTTTCAGCTTAATCGGTTTCCTTGATGCTACTTATTTAACTATTCAGCACTATAATAACGGCATTTTACCATGCCTTATTTTTTCAGGCTGTGACAAAGTAACTTCCAGCAGTTATGCCAAAATTGCCGGTATTCCGGTTTCTCTTTTGGGAGCAGGATATTATTTTATAGTTTTCGTTCTCTCAATTTCATATTTTGATACGAGCAACAAAAAAGTTTTGAGCATGCTAAAAACGCTGCCAACCGCCGGTTTTGTAGCCACTCTTTGGTTTTTGTTTCTTCAACTTTTTATCATCAAAGCTATCTGTTTTTACTGCATTATTTCGGCAATTACCTCAACGCTGCTTTTTGTCCTGGCTATATTTATAAGAAAAACGGATCAGATTGTTTCCAATGGTTAAGAAAATATTGTTAATTTTTGTCAGCGCATTCTTGTCTAATTTGGTCTGGGAAAATCTGCATTCTTCGCTTTACCTCCATTACAAAAATGAGGCAATCAGCGAGTTAATTTTATTAAGAGCCGCTTTTTTTGATGCTGTTTTTGTCTCTGTTCTTGGGGTTTTATTTTTAAAATTTTTATATCTCCGGAATAGGCTTTGGTTTTCTTTGCTATTTGGTTTTGCTGCAGCGATAATTATTGAATTGTATGCCTTAAAAACCGGTCGCTGGGCTTATGGCGAAGTCATGCCGATTGTCCCTTTTATAAATACGGGGGTTACGCCAACGATACAACTCGGGCTTCTTTCCTATTTAATTTTTAAGTACTTCGTGCCAAAAAATGAAGATATCAGTTAAGGTAAAAACGGGTTCTAAAAAAGAAGAAGTCAATAAAATTGACGACCGTAATTTTGAAATCAGAACCAAATCCTTGCCAATAGAGGGTAAGGCCAACTCGGCGGTTATTAAAATCTTGGCTGATTATCTTGACATTCCCAGGTCAAGAATTAAAATTTTAAGAGGACAAAAATCAAAATCCAAAATATTGGAAATTTTATAACCATGCTTAGTCCTTTCATAAATTTGAGTTCAAAAGAGCTTTCTATACTCCGCAAACTTTCAACTCCAAGAAAAATCCAGGATTTTTTGGAAAAGTTACATATAAATTTTGAAGAAAAAGGGGACACCTGCATGTCGCCAAGAAGAATGCTTAGAGAAAAAAAGGCTCATTGTATGGAAGGAGCGCTGTTTGCGGCGACAGCGCTGTGGTTTCACGGACAAAAACCGATTCTTTTGGACATAAAGTCGGTAGATCATGACCTTGATCATGTTGTGGCTTTGTTTCAAAATCCGCCAACCAGTGGAGGAAAATGGGGGGCAATCAGCAAGACAAATCACGCGGTGCTACGCTATAGAGAGCCGATTTATCGTGATATCAGAGAACTGGCCATGTCTTTTTTTCATGAGTACTTCACCGATGACGGCAAAAAAACTATGAGAAGTTTTTCCCAGCCTTTTAATCTGGCACGTTTTGGCTATAATTGGATTACTTCAGAAAAAGACCTGTGGGATATAGCCGATGCTCTTGATGCATCCAAACATTATTCAATTCTTACAAAAAAAACATTGGCCGGATTGCGTCCAGCCGATTCTGTTGAAATTAAAGCCGGAAAAATAACACAATGGAAAAGAACATAGTGGAAATACCTAAAAATTATTATACAAATCGTCTTGAAAAGATAAGGTCTATTTTGGACAAACAGGGGGTTGATTGTCTTTTGATTTATAATGCCGAAAAAGAAGATCCGGCTTTTCTGCCTTGGATTCTTGGCGAAAATGTTTTTGATTCCACCTATCTTTTGGTCACCAAAAAAGATGCTTTTATTTTTATTCCACAGTGGTTCACAGAAGAAGCAAAAAATTTATTTAAAAATATACCAGCCGAGATCATTGGTACTCCGGAAAAAGCAGTCATGATGCCGAGCATTAAAACCTTTGTTAAAGATTTTGAAACTATTGGTTATGGAGGCAACGCACCCTATAAAGAACTGGTTTTATTGGCTGAAAAAAAGTTGGTAAATATGGAAGAAGACATTAGAAAGATATACGAGACAAAAGACGAAATTGAAATAGAAATTTTAAGAGAGGTCTGTGGTTATACACGCAAATATTTGGAAAGCTTGGGATTAAAACAATTTATCGGTAAAACTGAACAGGAGATCGCAGAACAGATAAAACAGGAAATTGAAAAAAGTGGCTACAACCTTGGGCATCTAAGCATTGTTTCCGGCCAGCGCCTCCAAAAAACAACAGCCGGTTTTCCTACTGATTATAAAATACAAAAAGATGACGTTGTCTGTATTGATCTCGGCCTAGAGAAGCAGACCTACTTTTCAGACATTACAAGATGCTATTTTCTTGGAGACGCTGAAAAAAAGTACAGGTCAAACTATAACTTATTAAAGAATGTTGTCTCAAACACTTCTCAAATAATTACTCACGGCATCAAGTCAAAAGACATTTTAAATATAATCAAAAATGAATTTGTCAGAGTTGGACTGTCGGAAAGTTCTTTTGTGCCGTCAGACTTGGGTCATGGTATAGGTACCGGCAGACATGAGTATCCTGAAGTTGGGTTTGATGAAAGTGTCTTAGAAAAAGGCATGGTTTTTACACTGGAACCCGAAGCTAAGCTGCCAGACGGCATACTTGTAAGGCATGAGGATGTTTTTTACATAAACGACGAAGAAAAAACCTTGATTTTATAATCAAGGTTAAGTTACTTAGAAAGCACCTTTGCGTGAGACTCGCCACAAAACATAGGGTACTTTTTCATAAAGCTGAGCAAACGGTCCATTTTGGAGAAAAAACAAAAAGTTAGCGTCGGCGAGTAGCCTTGTCAGAAGAGCTAAAGGCGCAAGTTGAGTAACAATGTCTTTGACTAGAGCATCTTTAACTTTAGGATGCGGATTATGCGGATCAACAACAGAAACTCCGCATTGTTTTTTATATAGCATAGCTTCCATTTTTAGCGTGTTTGAGAAATGCTTTCTTGTTTCAGACGACAATTCAAGCTGGCTAAGATAAAGTTTTTCTTGGACAGTTTGCTCTTGCAAATAATCTTCTTCCGGAAAAATCTTCAAAAGAGGTTTAACCTCCGCGCTTATGCCTTTTGAAACCAAGTCATTAGACACCAACTCGCACTGCTTTTCTATGTAAGACATAAATTTTTCCTTAGGCCAAGAACCTTGCATTGCGGTATAGGCGCCGCTTTCGAGATCCAACCACTCTATGTCGGCTACCCAAATAAGCAATTTTGGCCTGATTCCAAACTTAGCTAAAAAAGAACAAAAATAGTTAAGTTCCGGCGACATCATCTCATAACAAATACCCCGGGAATTTTCTTCTAAACCGCAAAAGTTATAGCCATTTTCGTCGTATGTCCAGGCGGGACAAAGTGGGATTATTATCTGCAAACTTTCTCCGGAAAGACTGCGCCATAAGCAGTCAAGAATTCTCTCAACCTGCAGGTCAGACTCTATCAAAATTCTTTTTTCCAGAACCAAGTCTATGAGTCCGGTTCCAGTTATAACCGTGTTTTCAACACTGACCGCATGTGGAGTGCTTTGGGCGGTTTTGATTATTTTATGGGTAAGACGCTTGTCTTTTTTCATTCTTAAAGCATTTCTTATAATTTTTACTTCGTCATTTTTAAAATTAGGCGAAGGGCGAGGAGTAAAATTTAAGTTTAAACTATCGGGGCATAACCCCAGATGTTTTTTTAACCATTCACGGTAAAGATTAAATCTTTTTTCACTTACAGGTTTAGGACCCCAAGGGGTGGTCTTGCCGAGTTCAACAGTCTCCAAGTTATTGGCTATCTTAACCCATTCCTTAACCATGCCCGTTAGGTTCGTATCTCCAAAATCTTGGGTAACGGCAATTAACATCTGGCAAGAAGATGCCCACTCTGGACGATACTCCATTGACCTATGCGAAGCTGTCCTTGAAGCATGGCCCTGTCTAATTAGTTTAGGTTCTGGTGAAGTAAATACCGCCACTAAAACTTCCCCGGTTTCCGGTCGTAACTTGGCGTCTTGAGTGTCTTTTTCAAAAATAGATATTTCCTGTCCCAATTTTTCAAGAACTCCCAAAGCCTGACAAGCGTTTTTGTCGTTTTTTTCAGCCACAAATCTTATATTCATTTTTCCTCCTTTTTAAGGAACAAACAAAAAATCAGCCCCTCTTTAGGGGCTGATTTAAGTTCTTTTTGCTGGTTTGGATTTAGATGGTGATCGAAACATTAGTCGTAACAAAACTTAAATAAGCCTCCGAAGAGGTCTGTTTTGTGTTACAATAATGCCACATCCTTGAAGTTTTAGCTTTAAATGTCATTTTATATAATTAAGTATACACCCAATCGTTTGCTTGTCAAACAAATTGGTAGTATAGTTAGGTTATGAAACTTTTGTCGTATCTTTTAATCGTAGGCCTTTTGTCCATATTTTTGCTTGGCAGTTCAGCCGTTAATTTCGGTTCTAATCATGGCCACGAAAATGATGCCAAAGGATGCATTATTTCTGCAATTCAAGGTACGGCCTGCCCCGAAGAAGGCAATGCATTTTCTTCAGCCATTTTTCACATAAACATTCTCAAAAACACCATAATGGCGGTTTTGGGTCAAAGCTCCGGATTGAACTTGTTAAGCTTATTTTCTGTTTTATCTCTACTGTTTTTGGCAGTGGCGGCCTTTTTATCTTTACCGACCACGAATCCAAACAGAAAGTTATCCAATTTTTTATCCTTAGCAAAATATAGAATTCCGTCTGTGCATCAGCAAAGATATTCGGCATGGCTGTCTCTATATGAAAAGAGAGACCCTGCTTTGTCGCCCCAATCCCGAAGTTGATTTTCTTAAAATTTCCGAGCCCGATATTGCCAGCGGTCCTCAAAGGGACGAACAGACAATCTCGGGTTCTGTGAATCTCAACAAAAAGTGCAACTTCGGCATTGGGACGGTAAAGCAGTTTTTATTTACAAAAATTATGAACAAAAATACAATTATTGGACTTATTATCATTATTGTCGGCCTGTTAGCTCTGGTTATGTTTCTTAAACCGCAGTCAACTCCAGACAATGGTGCCTCCATCAGCAACCCGACAAATAGCGGACAGATAAAAGCAGAGGAAACATTTTTTGATTTCGGAACAATTTCAATGGCTGCGGGAAAAGTCAGTCATATGTTTAAAATCAAGAATTCCGGCTCCGGAATTACCGAGATTAGCAAAATTTATACTTCCTGCATGTGCACTTCGGCCACTTTAGTCAGAGATAATAGCCGTAAAGGACCCTTTGGCATGCCGGGGCATGGCTTCATTCCGAGGATTAATGAATCACTCAACCTTAACGAAGAAGCAATCATAGAGGTTGTTTTTGATCCGGCGGCGCACGGTCCGGCTGGTGTCGGTAAAATAGAAAGATTGGTTACGGTCGAAGTTGAAAATGGTTCTCCTGTGGAACTTGCATTTTCCGCTTTTGTAAAACCATGAAAAAACTTTACATTTTAATTGCAGTCGCAATAGCGATATTCGGTACGGTCGGATTTTTACAGAGTGGTAATTTTGGCACATCGGCGCTTTGGAAAATTAGCAATGAAGGCAAATGGCTTCTGCCGCTGGTAAGCATCGCCGCTTTGATTGACAGCATCAATCCCTGCGCTTTCTCAATCCTGCTTCTAACCATAGCTTTCCTGTTTAGTCTCGGAAAAATGCGTTCAGGAATTCTCAAAATTGGTTTTTTCTACATTTCGGGTCTGTTCGTTGTCTATGTTCTAATCGGACTGGGCATATTGCAAGCTCTCCACATATTCAACACGCCCCACTTCATGGCAAAACTGGGAGCTGTTCTGCTGATTCTCTTTGGGCTGATAAATCTTATCGGCCACTATTTTCCAAGATTTCCGATTAAATTAAAAATACCAGACGCAGTCCACAGCAAAATTGCCCGATTGATGGAAGCTAGCTCTCTGCCCACAGCCTTCTTTCTGGGAATTCTGGTCGGACTTTGCGAGTTTCCTTGCACCGGAGGGCCCTACTTGCTTGTTTTGGGACTTCTGCACGACCAAGCGACTTATCTTAAAGGACTTGGATATCTTTTAATCTATAATTTAATTTTTATCCTGCCCTTAGCGCTTATTCTTTTAATAGCCAGTGAACAAAGCCTGCTGGATAAAGTCCAAAAATGGCGTAAAGAAAACTTTGGCAGTATGAAGTTATGGAGTTCACTTGCTATGATTGGTTTGGGAATAATAATTTTATTCTTTTAGAAATATGGAAAATAAAAAATTTGAGGAATTAATCAAAAAAATTCAGAAAGCAAAACAAAACGGCGGTTTGGATTTGTCATTGGAAGAAGATTTGAGCATAGCTATTATGAACCTGGTCAGCCTGGAAGAACATTTCTTTTTCACAGCCTCTAAAACGGAGAAGCCGGAATATTTTGATTTGCTGAATGAAGTCAGAAGCATCCGCAAATCTCTTCTTGGAAGAATGATTAAGAACTCGGAAGGGGAAGTCTGGTGTATTTCTAAGCATCTTTTGGCCGGGACAATGAGGCTTGCGGAAGTAGGCACAAAATATTTGTCAGAAGGAAAAAAGAAAGATGCCGAAGAAGTTTTTGGACAGGCTTATAAACTTTATTCTCTCTTTTGGGCGGTTCGTCTGAAATTGACGGATGTCTCCGGGCTAAAAAAGTCTGACGACTCCAAAAAACCTTGGTCGTTTGAGGATATAGTAAACAAGTTGGTTGATTGTTGTGATGAGAAAAAATAAACCAGTAAAGTTTGAAAGCCTCTTGACTGCCGATGTTGCAAGCCGAGGTTATCTTAGCCAAAGAAGTCTGATATGCTCTTAAGAAACAAACAGTCTAAAATTACTATCGGGATCGGAACCGTGCTTACAATTTTTGTCATCATGATTTTGGCAGGTAGTAAAAATGGCAGTAAAGATTTAAGTCTTCTTGCTCGGTGCCTTACCGAGAAAGGTTACATAATGTATGGAGCAGACTGGTGCTCTTACTGCCAAAAAGAAAAAGAGGCTTTCGGCAAGTCTTTTACTAGTATCAACTATGTCGACTGCCCGAAAGACCCGCAAAAGTGCCTAATAGCCGGTGTTCAAAAATATCCCACATGGATTACTCCGGACGGAAAGAAACTTGAAGGGAAGCAGGGGATAGAAAGTTTGACTAAAGAAAGCGGATGTTTATTACAGTAATAAAAACAAAAACCATGATTAATATAAAAAAAATAAAAATTGAAGATAAGTACATTTTGCCTTTAAGCATTTTGGTTTCAGCAGTGGTTATTTCCGGCGCCTGGATATATATATCAAGGCTTAATCTTGACGAAAAAAGCGTGGATTTGAGTGCTTCTGCGCTTAAGAAAATTGAAGAAAAAATTCTGCCGGAGAAAGGGTTTGTTTTACCTGTTAAGTGGGGAGACCTCGGCATAAAACTGACAGAAGCCGGAGTCATTGATGCAGAGAAGTTTAAATCGCTTTATAATGAGAGAGGTGGGTTTGACCCGGAAAGCGAACAACTGCTCTCCGGCGCAGAAAACAGCTCGCTGAAGATTACTCCCGACAACTCACAAGTCCTGCTTAACCTTTTATGGGCCTTGGGTCTAGGCAACAAGAACGAAATTTTAGAGAAAGGGGAGATGGTTGATAAAAGATATGGCGGTGATGCGGGCAAGTTCGCCTCCACCGGAGGCTGGACTTTGGCAAAGGGCAATTCAATGAATCATTATTCAAAGCACGAATTCGTGTCCCTAACCCCCGAACAACAAGCGCTGGTTGAAAGCGTCTCAAAAAATATATATCGTCCGTGTTGCGGCAATTCCACTCACTTTCCCGACTGTAACCACGGTATGGCTATGCTGGGTCTACTTGAACTGATGGCCTCGCAGAATATATCCGAAAAAGATATGTACAAATATGCTTTGCAGGTCAATTCTCTCTGGTTTCCCGATACTTACCTGAACATCGCCAAATATCTGAAAATAAAAAAAATTGATTGGAACAAAGTTGAACCAAAAGAACTTCTAGGAGCCAACTTCTCCAGCGCTTCCGGCTATCGTCAAGTTTTGTCACAAATTCAGCCCGAGACTAAACAAGGCGGTGGGAGTTGCGGAATATAGTTAAAGAAAGACTAAGAGTAATTAATAAGAAAGGGGGTGCGCTTATGATAAACCGAAATTTAGACAAAATAGACAGAGTCTTGCGTTTTTTGCTGGCATTCTGGTGGCTCGGTCCTCTAGCTCCGCAATTTAGTGCCGAGTGGGTTAGCTTGCTTATTTTTATTGTGGGCTGGATTGCGCTTGTTGAAAGTTTCCTGGGCTGGTGCGGGCTTCACCGCTTGTTCAACATAAAAAAATCATTAGAGGTCGAAAATTAACAGATAAAAATATATATCAATTATGTTTAATATCTTCAAGAAAAAATGCCCGAACTGCAAAATGGTTTTGGAAGAGGGCAAAAATTATCCCGAAGGTTATGGCAAAAAATTTTGTTCTGAAAGTTGCCGAGAAGAGTTTGGAAAAAAAATAGCAAAAGAACAAACCGAATCTTCAAAGGAATCCTGCCATTAAAATGATTATTAAATCCGTAATATATGGTTTTATGGGTACAGCCCTATTGCTTACTGTCTATTTTTCCGTTGTCAGCCTGATTTCCGGCTGGCCATTTGCCCTAAGCCAATTCAGACAGTTTTGGTATTTTATTGTCAGTTTGGCGATTGGTTTTGGTATTCAAATAGGGCTTTACACCTATCTGAAGTCCGCTATTTATAAGAAGAATATTGGAGGCGGAGTTTTAGCTGTTTCAGGCACGACCTCCACAGTGGCTATGCTTTCTTGCTGCGCTCACTATTTGATCAACATTTTACCAATTATTGGAACCCTTGGGGTCGTCAGTTTGATAAGCCAATACCAAATAAAACTGTTTTGGTTGGGATTGTTTTTTAACCTTATTGGTATGTTTTATATCACCAGAAAAATAGCTTCGTTCCGCCGCGTATTATGAAGAAAAAACATTTTGTTCAAGTTATAATTGCGCTGATTTTTATTGTCATTGCGGGATTTCAGTTTTGGGACAAACTCTTAAAAAGCCAGAAATCAGAATTAACAACAACGCTAGAATCCGTTGCCCAAACTTTTGATTTAGAAACCCAGACAAACAACGAAGGATCGGTAATGGTTGCCGTTACTCCCAAACAACCCGTAAACACCGCCACCTGGGAATTTGAAATAGTCCTTGACACTCATTCGGTTGAGTTGGACGAAGATTTAGTAAAAGCCGTTGTTTTGATCGTTGACGGTAAAAGCTATAGGCCGATTGGTTGGTTTGGAGATCCCCCTGGCGGTCACCACCGTACGGGTGTTCTCCAATTTGGATCAATCATACTTCAACCAAAATCGACTATCCTGAAATTTTTAAAAATCGGCGGGATAGAAGAACGAAATTTCTCTTGGTAATTTAAAATGAAAAAATAAAATGAACCAAAACCATCACAAAACAGTTTATACTTGTCCGATGCACCCGGAAGTGATTAGAAATGAGCCGGGTCTTTGTCCGGGGTGCGGGATGGCATTGATACCTAAAAAAACAGAAGAAAAGTTCGGCAAAGACGGCTACGATATTTCCGAATTAAGCCACAAAGACCACGAAGCGGCGATGACCAATCCGCAAATGGCCAAGAAAATGGAACATGATATGCGCCGGCGGTTTTGGGTTTCTTTCTTGCTTTCAATTCCTATTTTTCTTTATTCGCCGGTTGGTGAAAAAATACTCGGTTTGTTGCTGCCTTCGCCGATTCCAATAAATTGGCTGCTTTTAATTCTGACTACTCCCATTGTGTTTTGGACCGGCTCAATTTTTATAACCGGCACTTATTATTCGCTCAAAGCGCGTAAACTTAATATGTCGGTTTTAATTGCTACTGGTGTCTTGGCGGCGTACCTTTTCAGCATTTTGCTGACTTTTGTGCGGCCGGGAGCGGAGACGTTTTATGAAGCGGCGGCGCTTTTGGTAACTTTTGTTTTGTTCGGCCATTGGATGGAAATGAAATCCCGCCGTGGCACATCAGACGCTCTGCGCGCTCTTTTTGATCTTGTGCCGCCGCAGGCGAAAGTAATTCGTGACGGTAAGGAAATTACAATCTTAAGCGCAGAGATTATTCACAATGATATTGTGGTTTTGCGGCCCGGCGACAAAGTGCCGGTTGACGGTATCGTCACAGAAGGAGAGAGCGCGATTGACGAGTCGCTAGTCACCGGCGAATCAATTCCCATAGAAAAGAAACATGGTGATAAAGTTATCGGCGGATCAGTAAACCAAACAGGAACTTTAAAATTCAAAGCCACGCAAGTCGGTTCAGAGACGGTTCTGGCTCAAATCATCAAGCTGGTGGAAACGGCGCAGAATTCCAAAGCGCCGGGGCAGCGCATTGCTGACAAAGCGGCTGGTTGGTTGGTGATTGTCGCTGTCGGCTCGGGGCTGGCGGCGTTTTTCGGTTGGTATTTCGGCGCTGGCTCGGGACTTATTACGGCTCTTACTTTTGCGATTTCAACGGTTGTAATCGCTTGTCCGGACGCGCTCGGTCTTGCCACCCCCACCGCTGTCGCCGTTGGCACCGGTATCGGCGCCAAACACAATATTCTTATTAAGGATGCGGCGACGCTTGAGAACACTTCGCGGATTAACGCGATCATTTTGGATAAAACCGGGACGCTTACGGAAGGGAAACCAAAAGTTACCGACGTCGCGGCGTTTAACAATTTCAGCGAACACGAAGTTTTGCGCTACGAGGCCAGCTTGGAAATCGGTTCTAACCACCCGCTTTCCAAGGCGATTTATGAAGAGACCAAAAAACGGAACGCCCTGCCGCTTAAACCGATAGAAAATTTTGAGTCAATTGCCGGTTACGGGCTTAAAGCAAGAATTGCTGGCAAGATAGTGTTAGCTGGAAAGGAAAAACTGCTTCAGGAAAATGGTATCGCCACCGAACCGATGAGAGAGGTTCTTGACCGGTTTGCCGGAGAAGGGAAGACTTTAAGCTTGTTGGCCGTTGACGGAATTTTTGCGGGTGTGGTCGCCGCCGCCGATCTGTCGCGGCTTAACTCCAAAAAAACCGTAGCGGCGCTTAAAAATCTGGGCATGGAAGTAGTGATGATTACAGGAGATCACCAAAAAGTCGCCGAGGCTATCGGGCAGGAACTGGGAATTGACAGGGTTTTTGCCGGAGTACTGCCGGAAGATAAATCAAAATATGTTAAGAAGTTGCAGGGTGAAGGAAAATTTGTGGCTATGGTAGGCGACGGCATAAACGACGCGCCGGCATTAGCACAGGCAGACATCGGAATTGCTATCGGCGCCGGAACGGATGTAGCAATTGAAACCGGAAATATAGTTCTTATGAAATCAGACCCCTACGATATTGTGGCCGCGTTTCGCTTAAGCAAAGCAACGGTTATGAAAATGAAACAGAATCTTTTCTGGGCGGCAATTTATAACCTTCTTGCTATTCCAATTGCCGCCGGGGTATTTTATAATTCATTTGGCTGGTCACTACGCCCAGAAATTTCCGCTTTGCTTATGTCAGCCTCTTCAATAATAGTAGCAACCAACGCAGTCTTATTGAAAAGAGTAGAGCCTGGGCTTAAAGTTTAATTTCAAATCAGTTATAATCAAAACATGGACATTTCTTTTTTGAGCTACAAACCCGTTCTGATAGGAATGCATCTGGGATTTGCCATTGTCGGCATAGATGCTTTTTTGTGGTATCTCGGAGAGTTGGCGACCAAAAGTCGTTCTGAAAAAAGGAAAGGGCTTAAATTGGCCGCAATTGCCGGAATAATCGGCTTTGCTTTAAGCTGGTTGGCCGGTGGCTACTACTACGTCGTTTATTACGGCAAACTGGTAAAGCCGGTAATCAAAGCCGGAACGGCGCCTTGGGCACACGCTGTTGCTATGGAAGCCAAGGAGCATATATTTTTATTCATCTTGCCTCTGGCTGTTACTGCTTTGATTCTGGCTTTACTGGATAAAAAAGAGTTTGAAAATCACAATTTACGCAGGATTAGCATGTTGTTAGCCGGAGTAATTGTCTTTTTAAGCCTTGCGATTGGCGGTATGGGTTTTATAATTTCTGCCGCCGCAAGATGGGGATAATTTTATGAATAAAACAAAACTTCTCTATGCTTCTTCGGCCGCCGCCATTCTGGCAATAGCATCCACAACGGCAGTAACCATTTGGGGCGAACTTTCACCGACGTTTAAAAACTTATTAGCCGGTTTTACCGGCCATCATTGGGTAACCAAAAGCCTGCTGTCTCTTTTGGTTTATCTCGGGGGAATAGCTTTGTTTTACTTTTTGTCCAAAAATATAAATACAAATAAGATTAGTAAGGGTTTGACTTTTTTAATTTCGTCAGCTCTTATCTGCTCTCTTATATTGTTTTTATTTTATTTTTTACACTATTTATAAAATCGACTTAAACCTATATGACACAGTTTCAAAAAATATTTTTATTCTTACTGCGCCTGGCTATGGGCTGGCTGATGTTTTACGCGGGCATAACAAAAATTATTAATCCCAGCTGGTCAGCGGAGGGTTACTTAAAAAGCGCCAAAACTTTTACTGGACTGTTCAACTGGTTTGCTTCACCGGAAATCCTGCCGATAACAAATTTTGCAAATGAGTGGGGGTTGACAGTGCTGGGTATAATTTTAATTTTGGGTATTTTTGTCCGCTTGGGCTCAATTCTGGGAACTGTATTGATGGCACTTTACTATCTTCCGGTTTTAACTTTCCCTTATATCGCGCCTCACTCCTATATTGTGGAGGAGCACGTTATATACGCCTTGGTGCTCTTGTTTTTTGCCGTTTCTAAAGCCGGCCGCTATTGGGGACTGGAACAAAAATGCGCAAATCTACCAATTTGCAGAAAATATCCCAAATTAAGATCGTGGCTGGGTTGATAAGCTAAAAATAGTGGAAATACACGGATATAAAGTCAGGTTTCACAAAATAGTGTTTTTTGTGGCACTATATTCTTTACTAGCCTATTTCTTTAGGCCATCTTTGATTTTTTCCGTAACCACCTCAACTGGAGGCGATATGGGTTCGCACTTTTATACCGCTTCTTACGCCAGCGAATTTTTACTGAAGAATCCATCCGTTTTTAACTGGGACTTCGGCTGGTTCGCCGGTTATCCGCCTTTTATATTTTATTTTCCACTGGCATTTTTCGCTATGGGTCTTTTGGACCTTTTTATGCCCCTTCAAGTCGCTTTCAAACTGGTCGCTGTTTCCGGCACATTTCTGCTTCCGGCGGCAGTTTATTATTTAGTCAGATCTTTCAGACTTAGAAGCCCATATCCGCAATTGGGCGCTCTTTTGTCTCTGCTTTTTTTGTTTAACAACAACCTGGGAAGCAGTGCTCAAATCTGGGGCGGCACAATAATGAGCATGCTGGCCGGAGAATTTTCTCACAGCCTAAGCATTGCATTGGGCATATTTTTTCTCGGCGCTTTTTACCGTTCGCTGGAAACAAATAAAAAAATTGTTTTGCCGGCCATACTTTTGTCACTGACCCTTTTGGCCCATGCTCTTACTTTTACTTGGGTCGTAATAGTTTCTCTCGGCTTGATATTGCCGAATTTTTCTAAAGAAAAGCTGTGGTATTACACAAAGGTAATGGCTTTAACCTTTCTGATTGATTCTTTTTGGCTGATACCAACATTGGTTTACAAACCTTACTTTTTAAGCCTGGCCAACAATTGGCCGGTAGAATTTAAAGACATACTTCCTACAAGTTTGATTTTCTGGCCGGCGTTTATGTTGCCGGCTCTGATTTTGCACAAAAAGAAACTTTTGAATTTTGCCATTTTTATCGGAGTCGGCATCGGAGCCTCCCTTGCCTTGTCCGCCATAGCTCTTCGGATGGGAATTTATTCCGTCAGGTACTACCCTTATCTTCAGTTGTCTTTTGTAATCAGCGGTATTTTTGTCGCTACAATTATACGCAAAAAAGCTGCCACGGTTTTTTCTTTCATTTTTCTACTGGGCATTTCTTACTTCATATTGGTCCAACGCCAGGAACCTGTCATCGGCTGGTTAAAGTGGAATTTTGAGGGAACGGAAGTCAAACCAAACTTCCAAAACCTAAAACTGGCAAATGAGTTTGTCAAAGGCACAATGGCAGATCCGAGAGTGATCACAGAGTTTAATCAAGAGACCAACGACACCGGCACAGTCAGAAACAATGAGCTGGTTCCTCTGCTTTCCGGGCGTCAGACGCTTGAAGGGGTTCACCTGTTTTCCAGCATAACTAACCCGTTCATTTTTAAAATCCAATCCGAGATTTCAACCGACAAAAGTTGTCAGACGGACGTTATCGGCCTGCCCTGCGGCGACGTGGACTACGACCTCGGCACAGAGCATCTCAAAATGTTCAATGTCAGCCACCTGATTGTCCGCAGTCAGAAAATAAAAGAGATACTTCAAACAAGAAGTGACTTTGTGAAATTGGCTGATTTCCCTCCTTTTGAAGTTTGGCAGTTTCTTTCAAACAGCGGCAGTTATGTTTCCATTCCAAAATTTCAACCGGTTGCTTACACCGGAAGCGAGGACTGGAAGAAAGTCTCCTTTGATTGGTTTAACAAAAAAGAACAACTGGATACTCCGCTAATCTTCAACGCTTCCAAAAGAGACTTAAAATCCGGAGTCATAACAACATCACTTGCTAATTTAAACGAAGGATTACAAAAAATAGAAACAGCAAAGAATTGCCGGATAACAGAAAAAATCAGCCACAACAAAATACAATTCAGAACCAACTGTATCGGTTCTCCTCACTTAATCCGAGTTTCTTATTTTCCGGCCTGGGGAGTAAAGGGCGCTTCAAAAGTTTTCTTTGCCAGCCCGTCTTTTATGCTGGTTTATCCGGAAAAAGAAGAAGTGGAATTGAAATTCGGAAGCGGGGGAATTGCAAAATTATTAAACAAGCTGCCATTAATTTCTCTGTTGTCGCTCTTCGGCATACTTTTCTACAAACATAAAAAAGGGAAACCCGTTGAATAACGGGCACTTATTCTACGCCTTGACACTCAAGCAAAATGAGAGCTAGTATTAAGCGGTAATTTGACAATTGAAGGAGTTTTATGAGTAAAAAGATTGTTATCGCAGGGTCATGCCGCACACCAATTGGAAAAGCTGGAGCTACTAGGGGCAACCTAAGCGCTTTTTCTTCCGCACAACTTCTGTCAGCATGTTTCAGTGAAAGCTTGAAAAGAAGTGGTTTGCTTAGTTATGCTTTAAGCCAGGTTATTGCCGGAAATGTCGCCCAGTCTTCAGACTCGCCTAACATTGCCAGAGTCTCGTCTCTGAAGGCCGGCATTGCAAATGACGTGCCCGCTTTCACTGTCCAAAGAAATTGCGGTTCCGGCCTGCAGGCAGTAGTCTCTGCTTGTCAGATGATTAAAGCCGAAGAGGCAGAAGTTGTTTTGGCCGGCGGAACAGAAAGTATGTCCAACATCCCGTTTATCTTGAAAGAAGCCAGATTTGGCTGCGGCATAAAACACAAGCAACTAACCGATGCCTTGTGGGAGGGATTAACGGATCCCATGACCGGAGAAATGATGGGCAAAACGGCGGAAAATGTTGCCGTTTTGTACGGAATTTCTAGAGAGGACCAAGATGAATTTGCTTTCCAATCTCATCAAAAAGCATTCAAGGCTTCTCGCGGAGGAAAGTTTAGAAGCCAGATAGTTAGCTTTGTGTCCGGTAATAAAACGATTCTGCAAGACGACGGCATAAACCCCGCCTTGACAATACAGATGCTTTCTCTGATTCCTCAAGAACTCTTTTTTGTGAAAGGCGGTACCGTTCACGCGGGGAACAGCTGTGGAATATCTGACGGGGCTGCATCTTTAATAGTTCTGACCGAAGAATCGGCTTTGGCTCAAAAAATTAAACCGGAAGCTGAGATAATAGGCTATGCTTTTGTGGGTTGCAGTCCTTCGTATATGGGAATGGGGCCATATTTTGCTATTAATGCGGCTCTTCTCCACGCCGGATTGAACGATAATGACATTGATTACTTTGAAATCAATGAAGCCTTTGCGGCTCAAGTGTTAGCTTGCCGAAGACAGCTTGGGATACCTTCTGAAAAATTAAATGTTTGGGGCGGAGCGATAGCTTTAGGCCACCCCGTCGGCGCAACCGGAGCCATACTGATAACCAAAATGATTGCCCTCCTCAAAGATACGGGCAAAAAGTTGGGTGTTGTTTCTATGTGCATCGGCGGCGGACAAGGCGGCGCGATTATCATTAAGAACTACGAAGGAGGCGAGTAATGAAAACCATCTTAAAAGTTGGCGTAATCGGCGGTGGAGCAATGGGCCAAGGAATTGCCAGTTTAGTGGCGCAATCGGGAATTCCTGTAGTCATAAAAGAAATAAATGAAGAGCTTGCTCAAAAAGCGCTGGAAAATATTTTCTCTAAAATTGACAAAGCGGCCGAACGAGGCAAGATAATGTCTGACAAAGCAGATATGGCTAAGTCTTTAATTTCCGCTTCTTCGGATGAAATATTTTTGACCAATGTGGATTTGGTTATTGAAGCGGTATTTGAAGACATGGAAGTCAAAAAGAAAGTATTTCATTCTTTAGATTTCGTTGTTCCAAAGCGGGCGATTTTTGCAACAAATACTTCATCCCTTTCCATTACCGAAATGGCTTCCGCAACCGAAAGACCGAAACAAGTTGTCGGCATGCACTTTTTTAATCCGCCAATCACTATGCCTTTGGTTGAAATTATTTCCGGCAAAGAAACTGACGAGGAAACAGTGGAAACAGTAGAACAGTTTGCAAGAGATTTGAGTAAGACCACAATCAGAGTGAAGGAATGTCCGGGATTTCTAGTGAATCGTTTGCTGATGCCTTATCTAAACGAAGCGGTTCTCCTTCTTTCAGAGACGACCTTAAAACCCGAAGAAATAGACAGGCAAGCGGTTGAATTCGGCTGGCGGATGGGGCCGTTTATGCTCCTTGATTATCTGGGGATAGATATTGCCGCGCATGTGGCAAGGATATTGTTTCAAGGTTTTGGCGAACGCGCCAAGCCGGCGCCGTTGATGGAAATTCTGGCAAATGAGAAACGCTATGGGGTAAAAACCAGCGCCGGTTTTTATGTTTATCAGCCGGATGCTGGTTTTGAGGATATCATGAAAATAGTTGAAAAGAACTTCCCTCAAAGACGACCCCTTAGTCCCGAAGAAGGATTTATGAGAATGATGCGCGGCATGGCAAATGAAGCCCTCTTGTGTCTTGACGAAGGAATTTCTACGGCTGAAGATATTGAAACCGGCTGTCGTCTGGGAATCGGTTTTCCTTTCACCAAGCTCGGGCCCCTGCACTGGGCGGAAAAAGAAATGGGCAAAAAAATTTTTACCGAAGAAGAAAAATGGTAAAAAATTATCCGCGGTTAAAAGCCGCGGATTTTTGTTGACAAAAAAATTTGGTCGCTGTACGCTTTTATCGGCTTTTTGAAAACAAAACGAGGAAAGAGTAATGGCAAAGAAGGTTGTTGAAGTCCAAAAAAAAGGTGATTTAACGGTAATTTTTATAGATAACCCGCCACATAATTTGTTATCGGCACAAGTTTTTGCGGAGTTAAAAGAAGCTTTGCTTGAAGCGCAAGCAGATCCGAAAATCAAAGCTGTAGTTATTACCGGACCTCCGCCGACTGGCCGGGGCATATTTTCAGCGGGCGCGGATGTCAAAGAAATTTGGGAAATTATTGAAGGCGGGGACAAAGCAAAAGCGCTGGCTTTAATTAGGGAGGCAAATTCAATTACTGATTTGCTGGCGAATTTGAACAAGCTGACGGTAGCCGCCATAGACGGACCGTGTTTTGGAGGCGGAAATGAAATCGCGATGGCCTGTGCTTTGAGAGTCGCCTCGGAAGATGCAAAGTTTGCCCAGCTGGAGATAAATCTGGGAATTATGCCCGGAATGGGCGGAACCCAGCGTTTACCAAGACTAATCGGCATTCACAGAGCTCTTTCAATGCTTCTGTCTGGCAATACTATTCCGGCCCAAGAAGCCAAAGATTTTGGTTTGATTGATTCCGTTGCTTCCAAAGGAAAATTGATAAGCCAAACAAAGAGCGTTATTGAAGAATTTTTATCGGGCCGACTTTGGTTACATCGAGCCGAAAAATATTTTCTAGAGGTAAGAGAATCCGATTTTGTCAAAAAAATGATGAACACCAAGTCATTTGAAGCGGTTCTGGCAATAGAAAAAGCCGTTAAGGAAGGGCTGGGAATGACTTTAATTGAAGGCTTAGAATTAGAGCAAGGGCTCTTCGCCAACTTAATTTTTACCGAAAATGCCAGAAAGGGCGTGGCCAAGCTTTTGAAAATTGAGCGTCCCAGTGCCGATGTTGCACTTCCTAAAACTCCCGCACCCGGTATTGCCAGCGGTCCCAGCAAAAACTCTTCCGAGGAGCTGAAGATGCTTAGAGAAACTGTCCGGTCATTTGCGGAAGAAGTAATAAGGCCAAAAGTCGCTGAAATGGAAAAGAATGAGCAGATTCCGATGGAACTGGTCAAGAAAATTGCCGAGCTTGGACTTTTAGGAGTTGCTTTTGAAGAAAAATACGGCGGATTCGGTCTCGGTAAAACAGGTTACTGTGTAGTGGCGGAAGAGCTTTCAAGAGTACATCCATCCACGGCCTTGCTCTACGGGGCGCACACGAGTTTAGCCTGCGGTGCAGTTAACATTGCCGGTAATGAGGAACAAAAAGAAAAATATCTGAAGCCTGCTATTGCGGGCGATATGTTCGGTGCTTTTGCCTTGACTGAACCAAACGCCGGTTCCGACGCCGCAGGTATCGACACCATAGCCGAAGAAAAAGATGGTTTTTGGGTTCTCAACGGAAAAAAGCAGTTCATCACAAACGGTGACTTTGCTGATTTTGTAGTTGTGATAGCCCAAACAGATAAGTTGCTTGGCGAAAAAGGTTTGACTGCCTTCATTGTAGAGACCAAGTGGTCCGGTTTTTCCGTGGGAAAGCATGAAGACAAAACCGGCCTAAGAGCTTCGCACACAGTACAACTTTTTCTTGACAACGTGAAAGTGCCAAAAGAAAACATGCTTGGAAAAGTCGGGGAAGGTTTTAAAATTGCCATGAAAACTCTCAATGGCGGAAGACTGGGACTTGGCGCCGGCTGTATCGGTATCTCCAGAGCATGTTACGAATTGGCTTTTAAGTATGCCGGGGAAAGAAAACAGTTTGGCCAGACAATCAACATGTTTCAAGCCAACCAATTTGCTTTGGCGATGATGGCGACGAAAATAAAATTTATGGAATACGCAGTTTATCAAGTGGCTCAAAAAACCGATGCCGGTGAAGACACGCGTCTTGAGTCAGCAATGGTTAAGTTAATGTGTTCTGAAATGTGTTGGGAAATTGCGGATAGCGCAATGCAGGTTTTTGGCGGCTATGGGCTGATAAAAGATTACGTCATTGAAATGTTCTGGCGTGACTGCCGTTACAACCGTGTTTTTGAAGGCACTAATCAAATTCAGCAGTTGCTGATTTTCAAAGAACTTTTCAAGTCCGACGGTGTCCTGGATAATTACGAATTTTAAGTTTCGAAGGCCGAGTTTTCTCGGCTTTTTAATTTTTTACATATCTTTCAAAGTTTGCTAAGATGTAAAGTATGGAAAACACAACAACAGTAAAAACGACCCCCAAAGACTTCTTCATGCACCTTTTGGGATTTGCGGCTCTCTATACCAGTATAGTAAGTTTTTTGGCTTTAATATTTGCTTACATTGACGTAACTTTTCCCGACCCTCTAAGTTCTTACTACTCGGGTTCTTTGAGCCAGATCCGACTCTCCTCTTCCGTTCTGCTTATAATTTTTCCGGTTTTCATTTTGACTTCATGGCTGATAGCCAGAGACTTCTCCCAAGAGCCGGAAAAAAGAAATATAAAATTCAGAAAGTGGCTGATTTATTTTACCCTTTTCATAGCGGCAATTACGGTGATAGTTGATCTCATCACTCTGATATTTAATTTTTACAGCGGAGACTTAACAACCAGGTTTCTCTTAAAAACTTTGACGGTTTTGGTTGTCGCTTTGGTTGTCTTTAGTTATTATTTCAGAGAAATTAAACAAGTTTCAGACTTAAAATCTAAATTTACGGCTTGGCTAATGTCCGCAGTGGTTCTGGCCACCATAATTGCCGGATTTTTCCTTGTCGGCACTCCGGCCCAGCAAAGAGCTCAAAGATTTGACGAAAGAAGGGTCAACGACCTTATGGTTTTACAAAATCAAATCATCAGTTACTGGCAGAACAAGGACAAACTACCATCTGTCCTAGACGACCTCCAGGATGACATCTCGGGTTTCATTCCGCCAGTTGATCCGGAGACCCAGGAACCCTACACCTACAAACCCAGAAACCAGCTTACGTTTAAGCTCTGCGCCGTTTTCAAAACTGACGGTAAAATCTCAAACAATCAAAAAACACCCACACCCATCAGAGAATATGGTCCTTATCAGCAAAACTGGGAGCATCAGGTTGGTGAAAGTTGTTTTGAGCGGACAATAGACCCCGACTTATACCTAAGGGTCAAACCTTTACAATAACTGAACTAAGACCGGACATTCTTATCTCTTAACGGAATGCTCTTTATGATATTCAAAAAAATGAGGGAGGGGATACACCGCAAGGTTATAAACAAAGAACCCGGTCTTTATATTTCTCTGGTTTTCCCCGTTGCTTTTGCTTTTTTGATTACCTTTACCGTTTCCCGCGTCTTTAGTCACTTTTTTCCTCAATTTTACATCCAATGGGCTCCGGGGCTAAGAGTGCATCACTTTGCTTACGGTTTTTTTGTTTTAGCCGCATCGGGTTATCTGGCTCTGGTATTCAACGGGCCCAGACCAAAATATCTCATCTCTCTCCTGTTTGGTCTTGGCCTTGGTCTGGCTTTTGACGAATTCGGGATGTGGCTGAAATTAAGAGACGACGAAATTACCCGCTGGAGTTATGACGGGTTCAACATTGTGATAGGGTTTTTCTTTTTACTGTTATCGGCTCGCGGAGGCATAAGACTTCTTTTGAGACTTTTGAAACGCCGACCCTCAACCTTGTCAGGATGATAGGAGGTTACTGGCATTCTGCCGGTGGTAGCCAAGTGGGAGAGGGTTCGGAGCCTAGCGGCACGAATTTTTGGATTAAGTTGCTTAAGTTAGCGCCGAGGTCGCTTTTTTGATTGGTTTGCTGAAGTTCCTCCAATGTTTTTTGGGCGTCGCTGATTGCGATATTGGCTTTCTTGATCTTCTCATCTTTGCTTGCTGTGCTTTTGTCCGACAGTAGGGCGTCCAGACTTTCTAAGTTGTTTTTCAACTCTCCAATCAATCTTTTTTCCTTAACCGCAGGGTTTACAGTTTCAATGATGCTTTGCTTGAAATTTTCCACTTTTTCACGGTTAAGGACAACTAAGACGGCAGCTATTAAAAGTGTAAAGCCAATAAGTTTAGCCATAAGATAATTATAACATATTGGGGATAAGACTTCTTGAGTTTTGGACGCTATTATAAGATAATTATTAGATATGAAAAAGGTAATAATTAGTTTTGTTATTGTAGTAATCTTTGTAACTCTTTTGTTTTTTTTGGGCAGTAAAACAAGCAAGGCCCCGATAAGTTCTCCGGCCACCTCTCCAACACCAACCCCAGAGGCTCAAACAACCCAAAGCATTCCCAATACTTTTTTAGTGCAAATTACAGACGAAGGCCTCTCGGTCAAAGAGCTGAATGTGAAAGTTGGAGACACTGTTACTTTTAAAAACCTTGATTCTGCTCCGCATTGGCCGGCCGCCGGTCCGCATCCGACACACCAAATTTGTCCCGGCTTTGACGCTTTGAAAGGCTTGTCTCAAAACGAAAGCTATTCTTTCAAATTTACAGAAGCCAAAACTTGCCCTTTTCACGACCACTTAAACGTTACCGATAAATATTTTGGTAAAATAATCGTCAGTGAGTAAAAAGAACATCACTTTCACAGCTTGTATCCTAGCGGGTTTGATTATTACAGCCAACCCGCTTTTTGTTAATGCCTCCGCGCAGGAAGATATTGAGATAAAAAACAAACAGATTGAAGAATTGAGAAAACAAATTGACGAGTATCAGCAGCAGATAGATGAAAAAGGTAAAAACGCCAGAAGTTTGTCAAACGAGATTTCAATAATCAACAGCAAAATCAGTCAAATCCAAACTGAAATTAGAAGCCTGGCCTTGTCCATTGAAAAGACGTCTTCTGAAATTGACCAAACATCAGAACAGATAAAAGAAGCCGAGGACAAAATCTTAAAACATCGTTCCGCTTTGTCCGCTTCTTTGCGTTTATTGGACCAGACAGAACAGGAAAACTTGATTGAAATGATTTTAAAAAATGAAAATTTTTCAAGTTTTTTCAATAATCTCAACAATCTGCAAACGACCCAAGAAAGCTTAAGGGTAACCATAGAAAAGGTCAGGGAATTGAAAAGCGAACTTGAGGTAAGAGAGGAAAGTCTTAGTGAAAGAAAAGAAGAACTGGAAAACCTTAGACAAATCCAGCAAATAGAAAAAAGATCTGTGGAGCAGGTCCGTTCAGAAAAAAACAACCTTTTAAAAGTCACAAAGGGTGAGGAGGCCAAGTTCCAAAGCCTTGTTAAAAAGTCGCAAGCCGATATAGAAAAAATCAGAGCTCAAGTATTTTATTTACAACAAAACGGCGTGTCCGCCGAGGAGGCTGTAAAATATGCCCAATTAGCGGCAATCGGTGTCGGCATCAGACCGGCGTTTCTGTTGGGAATTCTTGAGATTGAATCCGGTTTGGGCAAAAACGTCGGCACCGGCAATTGGCTGAAAGATATGTATCAGTGTTATCTGAAATTAAAAAAACCCGAACGGGCCGAACAGGAAAAAAATGCTTTTTTTGCGATAGTTACCAAGCTGGGGCTTAACCCCGATACCGTTAAAGTGTCACGTGAACCCAACTATGGCTGTGGCGGTGCGTTGGGGCCGGCCCAATTTATACCAACTACCTGGTTGGGCTACGAAGCCGACGTTGCCCGTCTGACTGGACACCAGCCGCCCAATCCATGGAACGTGGAAGACGCTTTTACCGCCAGCGCAATAAAACTGGGACGAGCCGGTGCCACGGCCAAAACCCGCTCGTCTGAAATCGCCGCCGCCAAAGCTTACATCAGCGGCAAATCCAACTGTTCAACAAGCACCTGCAACTACTATGCCAATTCGGTCCTAAGAAAGGCTGAAGCAATTGAGAAAGCAATGCGTTGAATAAGTAAATCTCTCATTTGCCGAAATTGTAAACCGGGGTTATCTTAACTATAGAAGTTATACTACTAAAAAAACTTATAATCTGTTAAACTTTCTCCAGCTCATTGAAACACTGGAACAAGGAAAAATATGAAAATTAGCAAAGCCAAGTTTTTACTCTTTTTTCTTTTCACAGGTCTGGCTGGAGCCGCTGTTTTCGGCAAACAAGATCCGGTAATTATCGGGGAAACGACCAACAGAGACTTACAAGCAATAATTCAGACGGATACCACCTCACAACAAATAAATTTTTTGACTATTGAAAAAATAATGGAAGGACAGGAGAAGCTGAAAAAATCTTCACCCCTTAAATTCGTTGAGAAAATAACCAAGAAGAGGTTAAGAAGCGGAAAGTCCACGACCACAACTGAATTCCTGAAAAAAGAGGTGGCCCTAGCCGTTTTAGACACTAAAACAGGCGAAGTTTTTGAAAAAAGATACTGGCTTGATGAAAAAGAGGTTGAAAAGGCCAACTCAATCAGAAGAAAATATCTGGAAAACAAAGAAAATTTGCCCCATTTTACATCAGAAAATCCGGCGGAAACTTTTCAGATTACAACCAACTGGTGGAACAACTTTAATTCCGATTTAAGCATTGCTGACTCAAGCAAACCGGAGGAAGAAAGGCGTTACATTATTATCGGTAACAAGTTTCTTTTGGGCAACGACAACTTTGCCTACTTCAGCGAGCAGACAGGGGACAACTACTCGGATATGGTTTATGTACCATACTCGCCAGAACTACACCGGCAGGAGTTTGTTGAAATCGGCAAAAACCTCATGGATAAAAAAGTTGCCGAAGCTTTTCGAAAATTGCGTAGCCTGGGCGTCAAATCAAAAGCCTTCCCGGAAAAACTGGTAGCGGACAGTATTGAAGAAAAGTTTGTCAAAACCATTTTGCTGACGGAACAGACAGACCCAAGCATGATTTTGCTTTCCGAAGACGACGGCAAAAAACTCGTTGAAAGAGTGTTGATCCGCTTAGCACTTAATGGAGAAAGGGCTTACCGCTACACATTCTCCAAAACGGGAGCTTCCGGCTTGGGGCAGATCATGCCCAAAACATATAAAAGCGTGAACAGGTCATATCCGGAGGCAAAATTAATCACAGACACAGACATCGGCAGAATTGAAGTTGTAAATGCAATCATGGCTTCTGTTCTGGTTTTTGACGACCACATCAAAGATGCTTTCAGAAATTTGACCAAAAGCCAGAAAGCTAAATTGGACAAAAAACTGGCAGTTGAACCGGACTTTATAAACGAAGTGCGAGCCGCAGTCTATAATGGCGGCGCCAGCAAATACCGGCCCGCCACGGCGACAATTTACGCTGGTGTCAGAGAAACCGTACTCTTCGTCAGAAAATATAAAATGATAAGGGAACTAAAACTTTTTAAATAAAGACGGGCCAAGGACTTGACGAATCAAGTCCTTTTTGTTAATCTATTGTCAGTATTTTTTACAAGATAATAAGGAGAAAACTATGGAAATTTTTTGGCTAATAGTCAAAATTACTATGGGACTTTACATTGCAACGACAACTATTCTCTTGTTAAGCGCCCGCCTCAAAAAAAATTCCGCTACGGGAAACTTGATCCTAGACCCCAATTCTTGGCATTTTAGATTTATCCACCCCTTTCTCGTCAGAAACTATGACACTAATAGCATCATAATACACAGGGACACGATTCATTTCAAGGAAAAATACTTATTAAGCGATGGTCTTTGTGGCTACTCTTTTCAATTTTTCCTTTCGTTATATATCTTTTGGCCCATTTTAATTCTTTTGTCCTGCGCCAAAACTATTCTTTATGCGCCCTTCACTATTCTCTTTGGCTACTATCCGATTGCAAATTTGGAGTCTATGACCAACGCTTTTGGTTGTCCCTCTCCACTGGCGGTAGATTTCGGAAAAATACCACTGCCCGAAATAAAAGGACATAGAATTTTTCCGATTTATGTTCTATTGCCGTCTGCTTACATCGTTTGCTGGCTTGTTTTTCCCACCCAAGCAGTTGTCCTTACCATCTTGATAGTGTCTACTGCGACGCTTTTTGGTCTTGTGGTCGTTGTAGATAAATTTACAAACAGACTTAAAAATACAGAGAACGAAAATGTTTCTCTTGTCAAAGAATGGGTTTCGGCTAAACACAAAAAAGTTTGTCCCAAACTGGAGATAAGGTAAGCATAGAAAATTACAAAATCTTACAACTCCGCGGTTGAATAACAACTCCGCGGAGTTTTTTATCGCCTAACTTTTGACAGAGTTATTAAGAAATGTTAGTATGAAGAGTCTTTGAAAATCAAACTTGCGAAGGAAAAGAGTCATGGCGAGAAGAGAAAGAAAGTTCTTGACATTGAAATGGCTTGAAAAACATGACGCCTGCCAGCCGGCAAGACAACATTTTGAGTCTGTATTTGGCCAGAAAGCAACCATCAGTGCGGTTGTAAAAGAATTGCACAGAAAAGAACCGCTCTGGATGGGCACTTATATCTATGACCGCGACCTTTGGGAGGCCTGGCTTCTCACCCAAAAACCTTCCTTAACAAAAGCTCTTGTAAAGTACGGGGCTCGAGTTAATGTTAGAGGAGGTGAGGCTTTATACATTACGATTTACTACAGGAGAATGCGTAATGTTTTAAAAACCTTGATTCAGTGCGGAGCCGAGGTCAGACCAGACATGATAACAATGGCCGAAAATGATGAAAATCACGCTTTGGCAAAATTACTGACAGAGACCATGAACAAACAGCTGGCTCGCAGAAAAAAGGTCACAAATTAAAAGTATTTAAAAAAGGGGTGTTACCCCTTTTTATTTTGAATCCGACTCAAGAACCGAATAAACCGTAAAGGATCTTTCTTTCTTGCCGGCTACCTGAAGAATGGCCAGCGCTAGTTTAACTTCGGCTCTTTTTAGTGCTTTTTGGTATGAAACACCGCCGTAAGAAACTCCGGCCATATAGCCGGAAAGCTGAAACATAGCAGCTCCAAAATGAATCCTGGCTTCTACAGACGCCTTCTGGACAACCGCCGCGCCAACGCCAATTCTTGCATCCTCTTGTCCATGTTGCCAGAAAACTAAGCCGGACAAAATCTCAGCTTTTTTCCCTTGTTGTAAAAAAGTAGCTCCAACTACAATACGGGCTAGGCCATCGGAGAATTGAGTAATCGGCACACCAAGCAAAACCCCTGAAAACTCTTTGGACTTTTGGCAAAGAGTTGCGCCTACTCCCAGTGACACCACCTCACCATATTGAAAAAGAGGAAAACCTAGTAAAGTAAGCGCTAAACCTTTTTCCGCTACCTGGACGCCACCGAGACTGAAAATGTTAAATGCCAGTCCGTTTTCTTCAACCTCTTGGTAAAAAGATAGGAGGGAATAGACGCCTTTTTCTCCCACGGCACTTCCGGCGATTGTAAACACGTAGCCGTTAATGTTAACCGGCAGGCAAAGAATAACAAAAATTACAAGATTTTTCAGCAGTGTTTTCTTGCTCTCAAAGATTTTGAATTCCCTAAGCCTTCTTTTTCCAGAGTAAATTTCTCTTAATACCTGAAAAATAAAAAAGCAAGCGACTGAAGACAGAAACAACCAGATGTTTAACAAGCTTTCCCTCTCTTGTTATTTTAATTTACTAAGTGTTATTATGTAACTATTATTATGAAAAGTCAAACCAACAGAAAAAGAGGGCTGGTCTATGTCGCTATGAGCGGGGGTGTAGATTCGTCGGTTGCCGCGGCGCTTTTGAAGAAGCGGGGTTTTGATGTTGTCGGAGTCTTTTTTAAACCCTGGCAACCTGAAAAAGGACTGTCTTTTTGTGGTTGGAAAGAAGACAGAAAAGATGCGATGTCTGTCGCTTCAATTTTGGACGTTCCTTTTAAGACTTGGGACTTTTCAAAAGAGTATAAAAAGAAAGTGGGAAACTATATGATAGAAACCTACCGTCAAGGACTCACCCCCAATCCTGATGTAATGTGCAACAAAGAAATAAAATTCGGACTATTTTTAAAAAAAGCCCTGACCGAAGGTGCGGATTATGTTGCAACCGGACATTATGTCCGCAAATCAGACGCCCAAAAGCCAAAACTATTGAAAGGAAAGGATGCAAACAAAGACCAAAGCTATTTTTTATGGACGCTGACACGGGAACAGTTGGAACGTTGCCTCTTTCCAATCGGCGATTACAAAAAACCGGAAGTCAGAAAACTGGCTAAAAAATTCAAACTGCCGACGCACAACAAAAAAGACAGCCAAGGAGTGTGCTTTATCGGCCAGCTTGATATGAAAAATTTTCTAAAAAGTTACATCAAACCCAAAACCGGCGAAATCCGTCTCATGTCAACATCGGATGTTGACGGGAAGGTTGTCGGCAAACATGAAGGAGCCGCTTATTACACCACCGGCCAAAGACATGGCTTAAACATAACTGACGGACACGGACCTTATTTTGTCGTCTCAAAAAACCTCAAAAAAAATATCGTCTATGTCGGCAGAGAAAAAGATTTGGAGACAAAGAAAACAAAAGTAACCGGCATCAACTGGATAAACAAAAAGACAAAATTTCCACTGAACATATCAGTAAAGATACGCTACAGGACCAAAGAACAAAAAGCCGTTTTACTTAAAAACGGAATTTTAGAATTTAAAAGACCGGTCCGAGCAGTCACTCCCGGCCAATCAGCAGTTTTTTACAAAGGAGAAGATGTGCTAGGAGGAGGAGTTATTTTAAAGGACTAGATAAAATCGGGAATATGTTTCTTTTGCAGTTCGGCGGCGACAGTCCGACGCAAAAAAGAGACATATTCCGATTTTATAAATTCCAACATATTATTCTTTTCTTACTTTACCAACTTCAACAAACTCTGTCCGGTCATTTCTGAAGGAACAGGCAAATCCATGATTTCCAAAATGGTGGGAGCAACGTCTGGCAGGACTCCGGAGACTTCTTGAGAAAGCAGAAAACGCCCTTTAAACTCCTCGGCAACAAGATAAAAGGGGACAGGATTTGTGTTGTGTTTTGTTTCCTTTTCTCCACTTAGGGAGTAAACCAAAGACTCGGCATTTCCATGATCTGAAGTAATAATCAAGGTTCCTTTTTGTTTTTTTACTTCTTCAAATATGAGTCCGATTGCCTCGTCAACTTTTTCAATACCCCTAACAACTAAGTCTATATTTCCCAGATGGGAAAGCATATCCGCGTTGGCAAAGTTAATCAAAAAAAAGTCATAGTGTTCTCTTTTCATTTCCTCCACAACTTTGTTAGCGATATCCAGACTTCTCATTTCCGGAGTGCCGGCTAAGTTTCGGGGCGACTCCAGAAAAAGGTCAGTCTCACCGTCGTAAACCTTGTTTTCAAGACCATTAAAGAAAATAGTCACATGAGCGTACTTCTCACTCTCGGCTATGTGCAATTGCTTCTTGTCATTAACGCTTAGCCACTCGGCTAAATTGTTTTTCATCTGCAGAGATTCAAAAACATGATGCAGATTTGGGTTGTCCAAATATTTTGTAAAAGCCGCCACAAACAAGTTGGCGATTTCAGCTCTCTGAAAAAAGGAGAAGTCTTTTTCAACAAAAGCTCTAGCCAACTGCCTAATACTGTCTTCTCTAAAGTTAAAAAAAACCAAAGAGTCGTTTTCAGAAATCAAGGGTAATGTTAACTCTTCCAAGACTGTGGGGGGGATTGCCTCATCGGTAATATCTTCTTGGTGGTAATTTCTCAAAGATTCT
>Ga0209541_10001898_pt1 | contig 40575 bp, 51 predicted proteins | sample RifCSPlowO2_01_FD_184027 | JGI IMG/M metagenome (GOLD analysis project Ga0209541, IMG submission 184027) | Groundwater microbial communities from Rifle, Colorado - Rifle CSP2_plank lowO2_0.1 (SPAdes) (version 2) | ecosystem: Environmental > Aquatic > Deep subsurface > Groundwater | place...
TATTAAAGTATTTGTTTCAAGAGTAAAATTCTAAAAAATGATTTAAGAAAAGGGGGAAAAGAAGGTAAAAATTGGCTTCTTTTTAGTCAGCATTAATTAACTTAACAGAGCCGAAACCTGCACAAGAAACCATAACTCTAACTACGGATCAGGGCTTGCAGATTCTCGGAGAAAATGTATTTACTCTTCAAATTCCTTATGTATTCGAACAAGGAAGCTCCGAATTTCTAAAAACTTTGGAAGTAACCTCTTTAGACAAAGACGGACCTTTCAAACTTCTCGTTGTAGCAGAAGGAGATTACTATAGTGCAACAACGTTCAATGTTTGTGTACTTGATAACCCTCAAGATCTTGAACAAATCCAAAAAATATGTAAGGACATGCCTAATTTAGATTATGCATTGCGAATTCAAGGATACATCAAAGATGATCACAATTTTGGACAGAAACTTGAGTAATTTGGGATAAGTTCACCTCTTTGCAACATTATACTCTAGACAAAGGGAGTGGGAAGTTCCCTTGCTCCTCTTCCTAGTCGTTTACTTTGACCTCGAAACCAGGGTAGCATTCCCTTAACACATCTGCTACTTCTTTTTGTGGAGCCCTGCCGTAGCTTCCACTGTCTCCGTAGGCACTTATTACTCGCTCCTCTAGGTTCACTTCAAGCCATCCGCCTCCATGTACTCTGAATGCGGTTTCAGGCATTCGTGTTTCCAGTTCAGCGGCAATTTGCTTGTGCCACTCCTTAGGGTAGGAGACCACTGCTCTTACTTGTTCTCCATCTTGTTCGTAGAGTACAAAGATGTACTTTTCGGCCATTCTTTCATTTCTTTTTACATCTACTGTGCTTTTCATGTTCGTTCCTCCTTCCTTTTTGCATCATCGCGTCGTGCTCTTAACAAAAAGAAATCAGAGAAACTACTTTAATTTCTGTTGAAGAATATTCTACAACAATAATATTTATTGAAAAAAGTTCCATCATTCTAAAATGAAAGGACGCACAAGAGACGGAATCAGCCTAGATAAAATCCTAGAACTAGCAGAAACTGAAGGGATTGGAATCAGGAAAGGGAAAAAACATCCTTATCTCTTGAAGTACCAAGACCAAAAACCTTGTCCAGTGGCAGAGTCCTCCCACTTCAGACACATGATTCTGCCCTGGTTAAAGAAAGTAACTGGTTATTCAAACGAATCTCTCTACGCTCTCCTAGGGCAGTATTAAAAGAAAAATACTTAAATTGTAGTAGAAATAACTACAACAATGGTCTCAACAGAAAAAGCAATTGCCAAACTAGGTTTAAGTCAAAATGAAGTTAAAGTATATCTTCTCTTAAATTCCCAAGGAAGCACAAAAGCCGGAAAAATTGCGAAACTAGCAAACTTAGATAGATCATCTTGTTATAATGCATTAAGACTACTCCTCCAAAGAGGATTTGCTAGTTATGTTTTAGTAGGAAAAGTGAAATATTTTCAGGCAACAGGACCAAAAAGATTACTGGAATACCTAAAAGAACAAGAAGAAGATATTTTAGCCGTTCTTCCTGATTTGCAAGCACAACATAAAGCAAACAAAGTTGAAGGGCAAGTTAGATTATTCAAGGGAATAAAAGGAATCAAAGCAATTTTTCTCGATATTATCCGAACTGGCAAAGATAATTATGTTTTTGGTTCTGAAGGCCAATTTTCTACAAAGATGCCAGAGTTTGCTCTTCAATTTAAAAGAATGAAGAAAGAAAAAAATATCACAACAAAATTACTCTGTAGAAAAGGAAGGAAAGAATTAGATATTCAAACAAAAGATCATCGTTACTTGCCCAATATACAAGAAAGTCCTGCAGTTACCAATATCTACGGAGACAAAATTGCAATTATCATCTGGGCTGACGAGCCAGAAGGAGTTCTTATTGAAAATGCAGCTGCCGCAAAAGCCTATAAAAGTTACTTCGATTTTATGTGGAATCACTCAAAAGAAATTTAATGCCAATCAAGAGTAGGTCTAGAAGTTCCTTTTATATATCCATAAGCGCTCAAAGCAGCAGTAGCACCTTCACCAGCAGAAATGACTGTTTGTTTGAAAGCAACATCAGTACTATCTCCAGCAGCAAAGATTCCTTTACAAGAAGTTTCTGCATTTTTAGAAGTGATAATTTCGCCTTTCTCATTCGTTTTCACTAAACCTTCAATAAACTCAGCTTTAATCATGTATCCTATTTCCAAGAATATCCCATCAACTTTTAATTCTCTGCTCTTTCCTTCCAAGCTTTCAACAACAAAACTTGAAACAAACTTATCTCCCTTAATTGCCTTAGGAACATGTTCTAAAACAAGTTCAATTTTCTTAGAATGCATAACCTTTTCTTGCGTAATTTCATCACCCCTAAACTCTTTTCTTCTATGGATTAAATACACTTTTTTTGCAATATCAGCTAAAGCTAAAGCAGCCTCTAAAGCAGAGTTTCCTCCACCTACAACAGCTACGGTTTTATCTTCAAACAAAGGAGCATCACAAATAGTGCAAGTACTCACACCCCTTCCAAAGAAACGTTCCTCTCCTTCTATGCCTAAAGTTCTTGGAATCTTCCCATATGCTAAGATAACTGCCTTACTTTCATATACTTCATCATTAGCTAAGGTAAGAGTAAAGCTCTCATCATTTTTTACTAATGTACGAACTTTTCCATACACAAAATCAGGATTATATTTTTTCATATGAGTTTCAAACTTCTTCATCAAAGCAGGACCGCTTAAATCATAGATTCCAGGATAATTATCGATATTGCTGGTTAAATTTGTCTGTCCACCCACATCAGCACTAATAATTAAAGTAGATAACTTCCTCCTACAACTATAGATTGCAGCCGTCATACCAGCAGCTCCAGCCCCAACAATAATTACGTCATGCATGAAATGAAGAAAAAGATTTGATTTATAATGCTTATGGATAACTACAGTTATGGGCTTGTATGGACTTCTAAACAGACTCGTATGTCAATTAGATAATTTTTTATTGTTTGTAATCTCTCAGATATTTTTCAATTAACTTTTTTGTTCCACTACTTATCTGAATATTACTCTCAGGTTTCCAAAATGAAATATATTTGATCTCTTGTCTGGGTCTAGGTGAACCTTTTGTTTTTATAATGAAAACTTTAGTATGATTTCTTATTGACCTTCCAGTGTGAGTATGCCATTTACTACCAACATAACTAAACAAATAGATTATACTTTTAGTTTTCAAACCAGTTTCTTCGTAAAGTTCTCTGATAGTAGCTTTTTCCCGGCTTTCCCATTTTTCAGCACCGCCACCAGGAAGCATAAATCTTTTACTCTTTCCTGCTACAACTAGAATTCCTTTTGATGTGTCTACTATTGCAACTCCCTTTCTTCTTTTATCACTCATTTTCTCGTAAAGAATGAAATCATTTTCTTAAATAAAGATGGGTTTTTTATGGTATTACTAGCATTTTTCTTTTTGGAAATGGGTAGTATTGCACTAGGATCGTTAATAGTTTCCTCTTTTGAACTAATCCTCTTATTTGGGTCATAGCGTCCTTGCATGAACTCTTTGAGTAATGTTTTACTTCTTCTTGTGATATGTCTGTTTAACGCTTCTCTCCTGTCGAATAATTTTCTTTGTAGGAAATCATACTCTCTTAGAATTTTTCCTCCCTTAAGTAAAGTAATCCTCATAACAACCTGAGTAAATTCAGGAGCAGGTTTGTTTTTAATATAACTTTTGATTGCATTAAATTCATTTTGATCTAATTTCATCGCTAAAGTAGAGTGATATCCAAAATTCTCTTTTTGCTTTCTCTTATCGTGAGGTTGAAGACGACAATATAATCTTAAAGTGTCTACAAGATTAACTCTAAATTCATTAAGTCTTTCACTTGCTCCAATGTTAACAAAGATTACTCGATTAGTATCAAAAGTCCCAAAACCCCTTCCCTTAATCTTCATCAATTTTGTTTTAGAACATATTCTCGCGAAATCTAATATCAGTCTTCTTTCATCATTTGTTGCTATCGGACCAACCAAAGTAATATGAGGCACATGTCTTCTTTTTCCAACGCCAAACTTTCTATTGACATCATAGATCATGCTCTTAAGATAAGTTCGAATCCTCTTGGATTGGAATCTGAATTCAATTAAATAATTTGCCATTTTTTGATGTGTCTTTCTATCTCTTCAACTATTTCTGCTTTTGTTTTGTTCCCATCGATAACAATGTCAGCTTCTTTTCTTTGTAAGTTTTCATATCTTTTTGATACAGGTATCACTTTCTCCATGATATAGTTCATGTTTTTGACACTTCCATAACGAAGTGTTCTCCTATAAGGATGTTTAGATCAGAAACATCTATCCAAATCCTCTTATCACATAGATCAACAAGCTCTTTATGAATGAACACAAGATGCCCTTCTACGATAACCACCTCTTTTGGTTCTATCAATTGATCAAAAACTTCAGTCCATCCTTTAGAAGGAATATGTGTTGGCTGTTTGTCCTTTAACTTTTTTACAGAATATATTAATCTATCCCATCTGATCGAAGATGGGCTCTCCCAAACGACAGTTTCATCTAATTCCTTAGAGTTGAACACTTTAAAAAATCGGTCTGAAGGGATACGAACAACTTGATATTGATACTTTTTTTCTAGATATCTAGTAACTTCAGATTTACCGGAACAACTTCTTCCACAAACCCCAATGACGAGAGGTTTTATTTTTTTAAGCAATTTCATCTTATTTCCTAACTAAAGTTTTCTTTTGTGTACAGCCCAGATAATAGTTATTAATAGCATAATGAAGGATACAAGAATACTACTAATAAAAAATAAGTTTGTGACAAGATTGTTATTTAATAAAACAACTAAACCTATAGAAAACCCAAGGAACAAAATAGATAATCCTCCAGCTTTAAAAAAATTTTGATTACTATGTTTAAAATTTAACGCAGTAATGATTAATAAAATAGAGTATAGGGGCAGAACCCATTCGGGAAGGGTTTCTGAAGATAAAGAAAGAAACCTAGTAATAATCGTTTCAGCAAGTATAAAGCCACCAATAATAAGAAAAAACTCTGCTAACAAATCCCTGTCCTTTAAACTTGTATCTTTCTTACTCATCAAACAACTCCTTAGGTTTGTACTTCTCTTGCTTTTCTTGATTTATCTCATTGCCCATTGTCAAATATCCTAGAATCTTGAACCCATGCATCTTTGCTACGATATTTCTTGGGAATCTTTGTACTCTTTCATTATACTGCTGTGCTACTCGGTTATATCCGAGCCTAAATTCTCTTAATTTTGATTCCATCCTAGAGATATTTCCATGCCCTAAGATACTTTTGTGCAAAGCGTCAGCTTTTAACTTAGGGTATCTTTCAAATACGGCTTGAATTCTTAAGAAACTATTATCAATATCTTGGACTGTCTTAACTTTCTCATTAAGAGAAGCATCTTTTGTCCAGTGGCTTCTTGCTTCAATCACATCTTTAAGTGCCTTATACTCATGAATATCGTACTTTTTAACAACCTGGGCAAGTGCAGATAACATATCAATTCTTTGTTGCATAACAACATCAATATCGGCAAATTTCCTTTCTGTCCTAGTTCTCCAATAGACAAATTTGTTATAAATAGTAACCCAACTTTTAGTTAAAACAAACAAAATAATAACTACGAAAACTAATAATACTATCCAAATTATTGTTGCAGTTTCCATTTTAGACCTCGAAATAATCTTTCTCCTTTAAGTTTTTAGGTTTGACATCAGCTTCAAAGTATCTCACCATCTTTTTTATTGCTTCTTGTTTGGTTGTAAGTTTATGGACGAGTTTGTAAATCTCTACAACTCTATCTTCTTCTTCGTCCAAGTCTATTTGTATTTTTGTCATGTTATATCTTGATATACTGTAATATAATAAGATATATAAATCTTTCGATTATGATTTACTTCACAACATTAAGCACAACCCTTTATTAATATCTGACTTTAGACTCAGTATGTTCAATAATGCTTATCACTAATCGAAAGCTCACTCTGAATATCTCTAATACTAATTCTATCACCCCAGAAAATAGTAACTCTAAAATATACTTTCCAGAGGTACGACAACGCCATTCCAGCGCGTGAGGTATATAAAAAGAAATTGCCAAAAAATCTTATGAACCTTATTGAAGTCCCAGGATCCATAACTTTAGAGAAGGGCGTACGAGTTGTAAAGTATAAAAAGATTACAAAGAAAATTTCAATATACTACGTACCTTACAAGAGGTATTTTTTGAGAATTACTTCTCTTAATTTTGCAAAGAATTTACACAAAAAATCAAATGATGAAAAACAAGTGCAGATAACTTTTTCCAATGAAAACGGGAAATGGGTTGTTTTATTCAAAAGAAAATTTGGAAAAGGAGTTACACTTCAAAGCTATACTGGAAAACACCCCGTTCTGCAAGTAGTTCTAAACAAAGTTTTGCCCAAAGAGTTCATCAAACAGTATGAAGACTCAAAAAGAGATGTGTTAACTCTTCCAGTGGGTGTAAAGCTGAATCTTGATGAATGGAAAGACCTTAATCTAAAGTTATCGGATTTTCTTATTACAGTAGAAAAAGAAGCTAAAACTCTCCTAGACTATGCTCTAAAAAGAAAGTATCGCTCAACAAAATTTGCGAAGGGCAGAGCTTATGATTTGCATTTGATTTCGAAAAAAGGAGTTGAATTTTTTATCGCAATAAACTCATGTGGAGGAAGGAAAAAGAGAAGAACGAAAGAGATTATTAAATCAAAAATCCTTGTAGATATAGCAAAAATTCTTCCATCCCTAGAGGGACAAAAAGGTATTCCTATCATCATTTCAAAGCCATTTGAATCAAAAAATTCATGGTCTTTCACAACCTCTCGCTATCTTGAATTTTATCAAACCAAATACAATTTTCAATTTTTAAACACAAACTTTAAAAAAGGTTGGGAGAAAGAGATTCTTAACTCACTGTCAAAAATAGAACAAAATGTACGATTTCAAAACCGTAGAGAAGGAAGTTGCAGAGTTCTGGGAGAAAAATCAGAAAAAAATTCATCAAAACTATCAGTTTAATGCAAAGAAAAAACTTTTTGCGTTCTTAGAAGGACCACCAACTGCAAATGCTCCTCCCGCGCTCCATCATGTAGAAATGCGAGTTTTCAAAGATCTTTTTTGCAGATATAAAACAATGCAAGGTTACAACGTCCCTAGAAAAGGGGGTTGGGACACTCATGGTTTGCCGGTAGAAGTCCAAGTAGAAAAAGCACTAAAGCTAAACTCAAAAAAAGATATTCTAAAATATGGTGTAGAAAAATTCAACAAAGAATGCAGAGACAGTGTTTTCTCATATATTCAAGAGTGGGTCCAAATGACTAAGAGAATGGCCTATGGAATAGATCTGAATAAACCTTATATTACTCTTGAAAATGAATATATAGAAAGTGTCTGGTGGTCGCTCAAAGAGTTATATGCTAAAAGGTTGCTCTACGAAGGGCACAAAGTAGTACCTTTCTGTCCAAGATGCGAAACTCCTTTGAGCAGCCATGAGGTTTCTCAGGGCTACAAAGATGTTACAGACACGACGATTGTTGTAAAATTTAAGATAAAAGAAAAAAATAACACTTACTTCTTAGCATGGTCCACAACACCTTGGACAATTCCAAGTAATGTTGCCCTGGCTTTGCATCCAGAGTATGAGTATGTTCAAGTAAAAGAGGAAGATAAAGAGTATATCCTAGCAAAAGAGAGGATGCCTTTTTATTTTAAGAATCCTAAAATTATCAAGACGTACAAAGGAAAAGAGTTAATCAATCTTAATTACGAACCACCATTTTTGTATTTTAAGGGAAAATTTGACAAACCAGCTTTCAAGACAATTGCAGCAAATTTTGTAACACTAACCGAAGGAACAGGGATAGTGCACATGGCTCCTGCTTTTGGGGAAGAAGATTATGAAGTCTGTAAAAAAAATGGAATAGCATTTGTCCAACCCATTACTGAAGAGGGAAAATTCACTGAAGAAGTTCCAGATTTTCAAGGAATGTTTGTGAAAGATGCAGATCCAAAAATTATAAACTATTTGGAAACTCATAGCTCATTGTTCAAAAAGGAAAAATACACGCATGCGTATCCATTTTGTTGGAGATGTGATACTCCATTAATTTACTATGCAATGGTCTCATGGTTTATCAAAGTTACAGCATACAAAGAAAGGCTTATCGAGCTCAATCAAAGTATAAACTGGTATCCTGCTCACATTAAAGAAGGTCGCTTTGGAGACTGGTTAGAAAATGTTAAGGATTGGGCATTAAGCAGGAAGAAATTTTGGGGAACACCACTGCCCATATGGCGTTGCGATTGCGGAAATGAAATTATCATCGGTTCAATTCAAGAATTGAGAGCAAAAGCAAAGAACGTAAGAAAAGATATTGACTTACACCGTCCGTTTATTGATGATGTTAAAATTCCTTGCGATCGCTGTAAAAAAATAATGAACAGAATTCCAGATGTAATAGACTGCTGGTATGATTCGGGTTCAGCAAGTTTTGCTCAATTTCATTATCCATTCGAAAATAAAGAGCTACTTAAAAAAAATATTCCTTACGATTTTATCGCAGAAGCAATCGATCAAACTCGAGGGTGGTTCTATACTCTACATGTTCTTTCTGTAATCCTTTTTGATAAGCCCGCTTATAAGAATTGTGTCTGTGCAGGACATATTGTTGATGAAAAGGGTGAAAAAATGTCTAAGTCGAAAGGGAATGTTTTAAACCCCGGAGAAATGTTTGACCAGTTAGGTGTAGATAGTGTAAGACTATACTTCTGCTCAACAGAACAAGGAGATCCTAAAAGATTCAGCGTACAACTTGTGAATCAGAAAGTGATGCCACTTCTGACAGTTCTCTGGAACACGTATCAGTACACGAAAATCGTAAAAAACAAAAAAACTACCTTAAAGATCGAAGACAAATGGATTATTTCCAAAGCAAATTCTTTGATTGGAGAAGTGACTGAAAATTTAGAAAAACATAACTATCATTTATGCTTTAATGCATTCCAGGAATTTATTGATGATCTTTCAAGAAATTACATAAAATTTGTGAGGGATAGAGATGACGGAAATGTAGGGTACACTTTAAACCATGTCTTGAGCATTTTAGTCAAGCTTATGGCACCGTTCACACCTTACCTAAGCGATTTTATTTACACAAAGATTGATTCTAAAGAATCAGTGCATTTTGCAGAATGGCCAATTCCCGATAAAAAAGTGATAAACAAAAAGCTTGAGGAAGACATTGCTGTACTCAAAAAGGTTATTCAAGAGGTCTCTGCTCAAAGAGAGAAGATTCACTTAGGAATACGATGGCCCCTAGGTAAGGCAACAATTCATATGGAAAATTCAATCAGTTTAAAGGAGCTTATGCCTTTATTAGAGAAACAAACAAACATTAAGAAAATTTCTTTGCAAAAAGGAGAGTTCAAAGTTATCTTAGATGCCACACTTACTTCCGAATTAGAGAAAGAAGGATTTGCTCGAGAAATAATGCGAAGGATTCAAGATTTAAGGAAAAAGAACAAACTTGAGAAAAAAGATAGAATTGAGCTTGTCATTGTCTCTTCGTATGATCTTTCTAAATTCAAAAAAGAGCTTCAAGAGGTTACAGGAGCTTCTTCTTTAAGCTTTGAAAAACCTAAAAAAGAGTATGCAGTTACTTCGCAAGAAACCATTAAAGAAAAGACATTTGAGATATATTTTACAACTTTAAAGTGATTATACATATTTAAATACCCTTAAATACTTTTCCTTCTATTTATAAAGCAGGGGGGAATTATTTTGGTAAAAGAAACTAAAAGTACTACATCTAAAAAGAAAGCAGAACAGAATAAGCCAGAAAAGGGCAAAGTAGAAATTAAGATACAAAATATTGTTGCTTCTACGTCTTTGGAACATGATATTCCATTAATAAAGTTGGCTGAAGCACTACCCAATACAGAATATAACCCAGAGCAATTTCCAGGCTTAGTTATAAGGATAAAAGAGCCAAAAACATCTGCATTAATCTTCAGCTCTGGAAAGATTGTCAGCACAGGAGCAAAATCCTTGCCTAAAGTAAAGGAATCTGTCCGTTCTATCATCAAAAGCATCGGAAAATTAGGCATTAAAATTAAAGTCAAGCCTATCATCAAAGTGCAAAATATGGTAGCATCAGGAGCCATCGGTATGGACCTTAATTTGAACGACTTAGCTATGAACTTAGGAAACACAGAGTACGAACCAGAGCAATTTCCAGGTCTAGTCTACAAACTTCCAGGAACAAGAGCAACCTTCTTGTTGTTCAGCAATGGAAAAATTGTCTGTACAGGTACAAGATCAGAAGCAAAACTCCACGAAGCTTTGAAAATGTTAGTTATCAATCTCAAGAAACTCAAGTAAAGATTCTCTATCACAATGATAGACGCCCAGCAACAGGTAGAACGATTCCGCGATTTCATCGCAGCTATCTATGAAAAGGATTTCCACGAACTCATAAGAAAGGGAACAAAGTCATTACTAGTTAATTTCTCAGAATTATTAAGTTTTGATGCAGAATTAGCAGATGCGCTTTTAGATGAACCCGAAGAGTTGATGAAAGCAGCAGATTTATCGCTTACGCATTTTGAACTCCCTGAAAAAATTTTAGTAAGGGTGCGTTGGTATAATCTCTCTGATTCTCAAAGGATTAAAATTAAAGATATTAGATCAGCAAATTTAAACTATTTTGCGAAAGTAGAAGGTATCGTTCGCCAATCCAGCGATGTAAGGCCACAAGTAACGAGCGCAAAATTCGAATGTCCTTCTTGTGGGAACATGATTACTATCTTGCAGCTTGATACTAAGTTTAAAGAGCCTTTTAGATGCTCCTGCGGAAGAAAAGGAAAATTCAGGCTCATCAGTAAAGAGTTGGTAGATGCTCAAAGAATTGTCTTAGAGGAATCACCAGAATCATTAGATGGGGGAGAACAACCTAAAAGATTAACAGTATTTCTTAAGGAAGATCTTGTTGAACCAAAAATGGAGAAAAAAACAACTCCAGGAAGTAGAGTAAGAGTTACAGGTATTATTAAAGAAGTCCCCATTGTATTAAGTTCTGGAACACAGTCTATCCGATATGATTTAATGATGGATGCAAATTTTATAGAGCCTGTAGAAGAAGTTTTTGAGGAAATGGAAGTGAACAAAGAGGAAGAAGAGCAAGTAAAAGCTCTTTCTCGAGATCCGAGAATCTATGAAAGATTTGCAAATTCTATTGCTCCTTCAATCTATGGCCATCAAGATGTGAAAGAAGCTCTCGTCTTGCAATTATTCGGAGGAGTAAGAAAAGTAAAATCAGACGGTACAAGAAATAGGGGTGATTTGCATATTTTGCTCGTTGGCGACCCTGGATGTATTTCAGGAGATTCTCAAGTTGCCATAATCAATAAAGGAATGAAAAGGATTTCCACGATAGGAAAAGTACATGGAGAAAATATCAAAGAACGCGTAACGAAGATAAGAAAGAATCCTCAAGATAAAGAATACGACATCGCAACAGTCTTTCAACACTACAAACAACAACCCGTACTTAAAGTTACTACGGAATCTGGAAAAGAGGTTATTTGCACATACAATCAGCCTTTCCTGACAAAAAAAGGTTGGGAAAGAGCAGATAGTCTTTCTCTCGGAACACCGATTAGAGTTATGCCAAAAATCCCAACACGAGTTAATAGCCTTGCAAATACAGAGTTTAAGAGAGTAGAAAAGAAGACCGGACATCTAAAGGAGGTTTATCTTCCCAATAAATTTACACCAGAACTAGCTTCTTTATGCGGGTATATCATCGGAGATGGTAACGTCCATCCAAGAGGATACTCTATAACCTGTTATGTCAACAACGAAGAACAGGATTTAATTCCTATGCTTACTGAATTTTGGAAAAACACGTTTCAGATAGAGCCATCTCTTATCTCCATTTCTCCTAAAAATGGTTATACTACAATAGATGACGGTAATGGAGTGATAAGGCAAATTGTGCGTACTCAACAACTTCATCTCCTTGAGATACATAGTAGACAAGTAGCACCATCTCTGGCATTTTTATCTGTTAAAAGAGTACCACAACAAATTTTTCAAAGCCCAAAACCAGTTATTGCTAAGTTTATTAGTTGGCTTTTTGAGGCTGATGGTTGCGCATTTGCCAACGGAAGAGGGAGAACTTCAATTCAATTAAAATCTGCAACTCCTAAACTACTTGCTGATGTGCAGATTCTTCTCCTCTATTTCGGAATTCATTCTAGGATTATAGAGCAAAATTTAGGTATCAGAAGATCCTATGATATGGAATTATTTGCTAAGGAAATTGGATTTAATTCTCTAAAGAAGAAAAAAGCTCTCCAACATGTTTTAGAAGAGACAGCAAGGAGAAGTGAAATTCAGAAGAGAAAAGTTCAGAGATATGAGAAAGTAACAGAAATTGTTCAAGCAGGAATTCGGGATGTATATGATTTTGAGGTTCCAAAAACACACATGTTTATTGCGAATGGAATAGTTTGCCATAACTCCGGAAAATCACAAACACTTCAATTCATTGTAAAAGCAGCTCCAAAAGCAAGATTTGTTTCAGGAAAAGGAGCATCTGCAGCAGGAATTACTGCAAGTGTTGTAAAAGATGAATTTTTACGAGGATGGGCGCTGGAAGCAGGTGCTATGGTTTTGGCGAATAAAGGTATTTGTGTTGTGGATGAATTAGACAAAATGACTCCAGAAGATAGAGATGCACTGCACGAAGCGATGGAGCAGCAATGCATGCTTCCAGATTTCAAATTGACGTTAGCAAACGGAAGAAGTGTTAAAATCGGAGAATTCGTAGACGGCATTATAAAAAAAAATAAAAATCAAGTATACTCAGGAAGAAATTGTGAAATTTTACCGGTTTCAGGAATCTCTCTTATTTCTACTGACTTTAAGAAACACTTTCCAAAAAAAGTTGCAAGGGTGAGTAGACATATAGCTACAAAAGTATTTACTAAAATAGAACTTGCAAATGGCAGAGAGATAACTGTAACACCAGAACATCCTTGTTGGATTGTCAATGACGGAAATCTGACAACCATTCCAGCAGAAAACCTCAAGGAAGGCATGTTCTTTCCAATCCCTTCAAAGATTGAAATTAAAACAAAAAAATATTCTGTGAGAAATGATTATCTTTGCAAAATTATAGGGTATCATGTAAGTGATGGATCCTACGAATTGAATCGGGGCAAGAAAACAGGAATACAATTTTGGAATAATAATCCAATACTTATAGAAGATTACAAAAGGGCTATAAAAAATTATTTCAGAATTTCTCCAATTATTACAAGGAGAAGAGAGCAATTCTCTGTAAGGGTAATCTCGAAAAAAGTCGTTTTTGAATTAAGGAAACTTGACAATGATCTGCTGGAAAAAGGGAATATCAAAAAAATTCCTGAGGAAATAATGCAGCTTCCAACGAAGAACCTTAAATACTTATTAAGGGCATTGTACGACGGAGATGGTTCAGTGGGCGTATTAAACAGGAATGGTTGTAGAGTCTCATTTGTTTCTCAAAACAGGATACTTGTTGAACAAATAGCAGATCTCCTGCTTCGCTTTAGTATTATCTCTTCTATCTTTAAAGACAGAACATCTGCTGTTTGGCGATTAGATATTACGGGACAAAATAATTTAACGTGCTTTGCAAAAGAAATCAATTTTTTATCAAAACATAAAAGGGAAAGATTAAACCGTTATTGTAAGTCAAAAAAATCTTATAAGACCGTAACAGATATTATTCCTAGCTGTACTGAAAAAATAAACTATATCTTTAGAGCATTAGATATTCATCCAAAGAAAGAATTAGGACATCAAATTGATCTTGGTGTGGAAAAACAAAGAGTTTTTTTGCAGAAATTAGTTAGCATTGCACAAAAGAAGGTTAAGCAGTTGCACAAAGAGAAGCAATTTGAGCACGACCTTGTAGAATTAGAACGATTAGCCTTTGGATATGCTCGCTGGAGTAAGATTAAGAAAGTTTCAAATATAAAAAACAAGAATATACACTGGGTATATGATGTTACTATTGAACCGCACCACACATTCGTTTCAAATGGTATGATATTGCATAACACAATTACCATTGCAAAAGCGAATATTCATGCTACATTAAACGCAGAAACAACAATCTTGGCAGCTGCAAATCCAAAAATGGGAAGATTTGATCCTTATCAACCAATTGCTGCTCAAATTGATCTTCCTTCTACCCTAATCAATAGATTCGATTTAATCTTTCCAATTAGAGATTTACCCAATAAAGAAATGGATACAAAAATTGCAACCCACGTCCTAAAACTGCAACAATCACCAGAAATGCTTAAGCAAGAAATTGACACACCTATGATGAAGAAATACATCTCTTATGCAAAACAAAAAATCTTTCCAGTACTCTCAGATGCTGCAATTGATGAAATCAAGACGTTCTACGTTACTTTGAGAAATAAAGGTACTACGGGAGATACCATTAAGCCAATTCCTATCTCAGCACGACAATTAGAAGCATTAGTAAGGCTTTCAGAAGGGTCCGCTAGAGTACGCTTATCTCAAAAAGTTACCAGAGAGGATGCAAAACGAGCTATTGCTTTACTTCAACACTGCTTAATGCAAGTAGGCTTTGATTATGAAACCGGCGAAATTGATATTGATAGAATTGCAACAGGAGTTCCAGCATCAGAACGCTCGAGAATTTCCTTGATTAGAGAGATTTTTACTACATTGGAGAATAAAGGAATGAAACAAATCCCTATAGAAGAGATTATTGCTTTAGCAGCTGAAAAAGGAATCAAAGAGGAACAGGTTGAAGAGGCTATTCAACGATTAAGCAGAGATGGATCAATCTTCGAACCAAGAAGAGGCTTTTTCTCCAAAATTTAGCAACCTTTAAATAATTTTGTGCCTTTTTTCTTATATGGTTCAATTCAAAAGGATGGTCGCTCACAAGCTTTGGATTGCGAATGTATTCAATGCTCCACTAATTAAAAAAGAAGGAGAATTTGAGCCAACCTTCATTCAATGGAAAGGCAATGATATCTCAAGAATGAATTGCGTAGCTACCGTTACAAATAAATATGAAAGTGAAGATGGCAATTTCTCTTCTTTAACAGTAGATGACGGCTCTTCCGCAATTAGAGTAAAAACCTGGAGAGAAGATACTTCTTTGTTACAACCCATAAAAAAGGGAGATATTGTAAGGATTGTTGCCAGAATCAGGCACTATAATGATGAAGTGTATTTACTTCCTGAAATTGTCAAACCTATTGAACCCAATTGGGAATTAGTCCATAAACTAGAGCTTCTGAAACTGCAAGGTAAGCCAGATAAGAAAGTTGTTAAAAAACAATCATCTGCTTTGGAAGTTGAAGAAGAAACCGTCGTAAGTGAAAGTAATAGACAAAGAATCCTCACATTTATAGAAAAACTAGACAAGGAAGGAGGAGCCAATAAGAAAAACCTCCAAGAAATCTCTAGTTTGCAAGAAGATACTATCACAAGTATTATTGAAGAATTGCTCAAAGAAGGAGAAATTTTCGAGGTCAACGGTAATTTCAAAACCATGAACTAAATCTTTATAAACACTTCTAAACTCATACTTTCATGGATGATTACGAAACACTCTTAGAGCATGCACAAAGCAAGATACCTAAAGCAATTCATACGCAAGGACGCTTTGAAATACCTAAAGTAAAGGGTCATCTCCAAGGAAATAAGACAGTTATTACTAATTTCTCTCAGATAGTTACTACTCTAAATCGTGACCAAGAGCATATTCTTAAGTATCTCTTAAGAGAGTTAGCAACTCCTGGAACCATTGAGGGTCCTCGTTTAATCTTGGGAAGAAAAATGAACTCTTCGTTGATTAATGCAAAGATTGAACGCTATACTACTGACTTTGTTTTATGTCGCGATTGTAAAAAACCCGATACAAAACTTCAAAAAGAAGATAGAATCACAACAATCAAATGCCAAGCTTGTGGCGCAAAACATACCGTAAAAGCAAAAATATGACAATGTGTGTTAAAGTCCACCAATTCAAAGATCGCAGCGTAGTTGCAATCGCAGATAAAGAGATCATCGGAAAAATTTTTACTGAGAAAAATCTTGAGATAAATATTTCTGCACATTTTTATAGTGGAGAAGAAAAATCAAAAGATGAAGTCATCGAAATTTTAAAACGATCCTCAAATCTGAATCTCGTTGGAAAAGAAACAATACAACTTGCTCTTGAACACGATATCATAGACAAAGAGAGCATTATTACGATTCAAGGAATCCCTCACTGTTGCATATTCGGATTATAACATGAGTCAATACTTCGAAGCCATTGTTCAGATACGGCCGCAGGATGAAGAAGTCATAGCGTTTGCAAAATCTCAGCTAGCTAATGACAACGTACACATAGCCAAAGAAATAGTAAAAAAATTCGGAACAGATTTGTATGTTAGTTCTAATAAATATGCCATTGCTCTTGGGAGTAAACTCAAAAAACGTTTTGGAGGCACGATTAAACTATCTCGTTCTCTCTATGGAGTAAGAAGAAAACAAAGCAAACTTTCTTATAGAGTTACCGTATGTTTTAGACTTCCAGAGCCAGAAGAGCCAGAGGAATAACAACCTTTATAAGAGTGCCCTCTTCTTTATTTTTATGGAACGAAAAGAACCCGAACAAGAACCATTCAGAGTAAGATTACCTAGGCAAAATCAAGTCCTCGGAATAGTTGAACAAAGATTAGGAGCTAGTAGGATGCGAGTTACTTGTTTTGATGGTTTAATTAGAATTTGTAGAATTCCTGGAAAACTCAAGCGTTCTCTTTGGGTGAGAGAAGGCAATGTAGTCTTAGTAGAACCCTGGGAACTCAATCAGAAAGACCGTGGAGATATTGTCTTTAAATACACAACGTCCCAAGTAACCTGGCTTAAAAATAAAGGTTACCTCAAACAAGTAGAAGAAGCCGAAGAATTCTAAGATGTTTCAAGAAGAAATTCGAATACCAAAAGAAAGAATTCCTGTCTTAGTAGGAAAAGAAGGTTCGATCAGAAAGATGTTAGAGCGAAAAACCAATACAAAAATTACTGTTGATTCTCAAGAAGGAGATGTCACAATTCAAGGTGAAGAGTCTATTGATGTGTACAACGCAAAAAATATTGTTCAGATTATAGGCAGAGGAGTAAATCCGCTTAAAGCTTTAATTCTTCTAGGTGATGGAATTTTCGAAATCATGAACATTAAGGATTACACAGGTAAATCCAAGTCACGAATGAAGAATTTGAAAGCCAGGGTCATAGGAACACAAGGCAAGGCAAAAGCAACCATCGAAATGTTAACGCATACAGAAATTATTGTCTTCGGAAAAACCATTACGATTGTAGGAAAACCAGAAGATGTCATGTTAGCAAAAACGAGCGTAGAACGCTTACTCCAAGGAGCTCCTCATGGAAATGTCTTTATCTGGCTTGAAAAACAGCAAGAGAGACATGATAGAGAATAAAACTAGGCAACACTGACACTTTTCTCAATTTTTTCTTTTTGCTGTGCCTTAACTTTATTATAATCGGGTTCATAACCAAATTGTTTCTTTAATAAGTAAAATCCTGCCTTTCGATAGGTCCACATGAATTTTGCTAATTCTTTATATCTTCCATTTTTTAAGTATAGCTTCAAATATCCATACGCTTGCAATCGCTCCATTTCTTTTCTGCTTAAAGTTTCCATTTCCAAAGCATTTCCAACTTGTTTATTATAATCTCTCCAATCTACCGATAATAGCTTATACCCCGCTTTTCCTTGTCGTGCAAGTTCATAGACTTCAGTTCCAGGATAAGGAACCATTAAACCGACAGCACCGACATGAGGATTTAACTCAGCCATCAAATCCATAGTTCTTTTAGCAGTTTCTTTAGTTTCGTAAGGATGACCGATAATAAATCCACAACCAACTGTTAATCCAGCTTTCTTTGCAGTAAGAACAGCATTGACTACTTGATCAACAGTAGTACCTTTATGGGTTTTTATCATAATTTCAGGATCTCCCGTTTCAACTCCGATTTCAACATACCCAACATTTGCTTTAAGCATTAAAACAGCAAGATCATAATCAATTTTATTTGCTCGAGTAGACAATTTAAACTTTGTTTGCTTATGGAATCCTCTTTCCATCATCATATTGAGCATTTTTACAGCTCGATCATAGTCATGAGAAAAAGTTTCATCATTAAATCTAATCTCAACAGGATGATATGTCTTAATGATCCAACCTAACTCTTCCATAACGTTCTCTAATGATCTAAATCGCATAATTTTTCTTCCATAAGGGCTCATACAAAAAGAACAGAAATTAGGACAGCCTCTTGCCGTAATAATTTGATATTTTTTAGCAGGAGGAAACAAATCATACGCAGGCATCGGCAAAACATCAAGATTTTGCTCTCTCATCCGCACAGGATTAACCATAATCTCTCCTTTTTCACGATAAAGGATTCCGTAAATATCAGCAAAAGATTTCTTCTTCTCTAAAGCAACACAGATCTCATGGAAAGTATACTCTCCTTCCCCCACAACAACAATATCTAAGCTTGAAAAATTCTCTAAAGTTTCATAAGGCACAGCAGTTACATGAACTCCACCGAGGATTGTAACAATCTTAGGATCTAATTTTTTAAAAGCAGTTGCCAAAATATCAACATTATGGACATCATGAGTAAAAGAAGTAAATCCAACAATATCATATTTATTTTTCTTAAACCGTTCAATAGTTTGATCAAAATTAAGCCTTTCAAATTTAGAATCTAACACTTCAACAGAAATTTTTTTCAAGCGCAAATAGGACGCAATATACGCAATGCTCATACACGGATGATCAGGTTCATCATGTTCCTCAAAAGTATTCGTTGCCGGAGGATTAATAAGCAGTACTCTCATCCCCTTAAAAAGTTAACAATAGTTTATAAATTTTTGTGTATCCTTAGATATACTACACATAGACATACTACAGATCAGTTATAAGTCTCTGAACTTATGGCTTCTTATTTTTCCAACTTGATCTAAAAACACTGAATTTCTAATTTTTTAATCCTAAAAAAGAAATGAAAATAACATTTTCAACAGAACCACATACTACAAAAAATTAATAAATCACTAGGAGAACTGAACTTTATGGATGAAATGCAACCTTGTGCAAGATGTAAAAAACAATATCGAAAAAAAGAATTATTTTTAGTTGAACAACCTGATGGCAAGAAGTGGATGTGTTACGCTTGCTGGAATATGGTTGCGTAATTATGCCTTTTCAATAACAATAGCTAAAACAGGGCAAACTTCAGCAGCATCTTTATTTAAGGGATAGTCTTTTTCATCAACAATAAGCTCATATTTTCCATCTTTGCGAAGTTTGCTTCCTTTCAAGTCTGCTTTTCCATCAGGTCCAACTTCCCAGAAAGCAGGATTCACAGAAACACATGCAATAACACCAATGCAAGCTTCTCGATCATAAATAATTCTGTATTTTGCCATGAAAGAAAAAACAAGAAGGATTATTTAAAGATTCTTACATACTCTCTAATTTTTGAATTCGTACATTAATGTCAGGATGAGTTGAGAACAACTTATTCATCCCCCCTAAACCACGTAAAGGATTTTCAATAAACAAATGTGAAGTTGCTTTGTTTGCATCATCAACAACTTTATCTTTTGCATCCCTAATCTTTTTCAAGGCATTCGCCAATCCTTGAGGATTTCTTGTTAGTAATGCACCGTCAGCATCAGCTAAGTACTCTCTTTGTCTTGAAGCTGCAAACTTGATAATCTGCGCAATAATCGGAGAAAGAATAGCTAAAGCTACTCCTAAGAGAATCAACACCAAGAAAACTCCTCCGCCATTTTTTCTATCTCCGCTTCTGGCTCCACCCCATAAAAAACTCCTTAAAATAAAATCGCTCAGTAAAACAACGACACCTGCTAAGACTGTAACCAGCATCATATACCTAATATCAAAATTCTTAATATGGGACATCTCATGAGCAATAACTCCTTCTAATTCTTGCCTATTCAAGCTTTTTCTTAATCCAGAAGTGACCGTAATAGAGGCATGCTTGGGATCTCTTCCAGTAGCAAAAGCATTTGGGCTTTCTTCTTGAATCATATACATTCTAGGCGTAGGAATTCCAGCTGCCATTGCTAGCCCTTCAATCGTATTGACTAAATAAGGGTCATCAGCTTTCTTTACCTCTTGCGCCTTGTGCATGCTCAAAATAAGAGAATCTCCGCTGTAATATCCAATCAAGACCATGATAATGACAAACAAAAATCCAAAAACTAGTCCAATGTAAGCATTTGCAAATAAAATTCCTAAGAAATAAGATAATAATCCGACAATAATCACAAAAGCTATAATTAAGAAAACAGAATTCTTTTTATTGTGTGAAATTGCATCATAGAGTTGAGCCATTTTTACTCTTTGTCTTTCTTGACAACTTTTTTATATCCTATCCAGATTAAAATCAAGAGTTCTGCAAAAAGGACAATCATTCTCAAATATCTGTCAACATGACCCTGAGCAAAATATCTAATGGTGCCTACAGCTAAAACAAGAATGCCTCCAAACAAAAATCCGCCCGACATAAAAGCTACACTAAAATATAATCCGAACAAGATAGAAGCAATACCTACAATTGCCGATATAATGAAGATGTTTCTTTGATAGAGATCATTTTGTTTCTGAAATTGCACACTACAGAAATCGCAAGTATCATAAACATCACAGCCATTATCTCCAACCTTAAATGTAGGAGTTCCTTTATCTACTTGACACTTTTCAACTTCTTTATTTATCCAAGGATCACTACAACCTGTTTTTTGAGTATCATAAGGAGTAGCAATGGGTCTTGGACTGTACTTATGGGTTTGATTACAGTAATCCTCATACTTTGGCTGAGGATAAAATGCTTCAACAGTAAAAAACACGAAGAACGTAAACACGATAGCAATTCCAATAATCAATGCTGTCTGCTTTAAACTGAAATTTACCATACCATCTAAGAGTCAATTGCACTATAAAAAACTTTGCCTAGAACTACTCGAACTTAACTTTCACAGGTTTCTTATCACTTTCCTCAACTTTGAAATACTCTTTCTCTGTAATCTTGAACATATTTGCTAAAATGTTTGTAGGAAATTGCTGTACTTTCTGATTCAAACTTAAAACATTATCATTGTAAAATTGTCGTGAATATGCTATTTTACTCTCAGTTCCACTTAATTCCTCTTGCAACATCTTGAAATTATCACTTGCCATTAACTTAGGATATGCTTCGGCAACTGCAAAAATGCTTTTCAAAGCAGAACTAAACATATTATCTCCCTTAGCTTTGTCCTTCATATCTCCAGACATCATCAATGTTCTTGCTTTAGTAACCATCTCAAAGGTGCTTTTCTCATGTTTAGCATACCCTTTGACGGTTTCAACTAAATTAGGAATTAAGTCTGCTCTTCTTTTGAGTTGTACATCAATCTGGCTCCAGGCATTCTCAATTCTATTTCTTAAGACGATAAGCCTGTTATAGCTTCCAATAATCCAAAGAATGAAAATGATTACAATTCCTAAAGGAATCCAAAGCAAGAGATTTACCATTCTTTTACTAAAGAGATAAAGATATTTAAAGCTTTTGAATTTCGGACTTCTTGGTATTTATTATTGCCAGCATCCCTTCAAATAGGATAAACTGATCTACTTTACGTTCGCATTCTTCCACATAAATTCAAAGTACAATTTATACGTTTCTGCTGTTGATTTGTCATCTATAATGATTGCTTCCGGGATTTCTGACCAGAGTATAATCGCTACTTTATCTCCGTAAATATTAGTTACTGATTGTGATTGAACGTCTTGGGGTAAAAAACGCACTTTTGCATATTTGCTTCGTACATCGCTGAACCTTCCCTTCCTTAATAAAACTTTAGCATGAAGTTTTTTCTTGTCCTTTCTTGCTACAAATATCTTAGCAAATGTTGGCATTCTCTGGGTTAATTGACCTTCTGATCCGATAATATAATGTTCTTCTCCATCTTTGCAAACCTTAAGAATATCATTTAATACTGTTTTAATACCCGCATAGCCTCTGAATTTTAGTATATTCTCTTTTTCCTCCTCCCCCTTTTTCAACTCCTCAAGCTTAGGAATAACAAGTTTTGCACGTTCTTCCTTTTCTCTAAACATATCCAAAATTTTATTCGGCTCAGCAACTGCAAAGACTTTTCTATTGGCTTCAATCACATAAGAAACTAAACCTTTCTCCTGTAATCTCTTAAGTGCATTGTATGTACTTGTCCTTTCTAAACTACTTTCTTTAGAAATTCTTCCTGCTTTCCCTCTTCCCATCCTTAATAGTGCAATATACACTTTGACCTCATTATCTGTAAATCCTAAATCACGTAATTCTTTTTCAATCATGTGTAAACGAGACAATTCATTCTATATAAATATTTCTTTTTGTTGAACACATTTGTACAACTATAAACTAAATACTTGTCTTAATCCCCATTATAAAATGAAACCAAGAAATGAAGAAATCAAGAACTGGCTTGTCGGAACAATAAAACATGTCCAACATGTCGAATACTACTTCGAACAATTACAATTCGGAAAAGAAGACCCTCAACGACCCCACGATATCATAGGAACAGGTAACAAGTTTGAGTGGGAGGTAATCAAGGGGTTTGCAGTCCAGTACAGGGACAGAAGTCAAAAACACTTTGACCAATATGTTCTTCCCTCTCTTGAAAGACATCGATGCCAGTATCACCATGTAAGGTGGAACAACCCTAACCCGAATTCTACTAGCGAAGATATGAAAGTTGGAGCGGTTGATGCAATATGCTCTCTCTTAGAACCAGATAGGGTTTATCAAGGAGGCAAACACACTTCAAAAGAAATTAGTTCTATCATTGAAAAAAACCCAGAGCATAAACTCCCATGGCTAAGGGAAGTCCATCATGAAATACAGAGAATAGAATGCCCGACTCTGAGCTTAATTCTGGATGTAAATCGCTTCCCAAACATAGGCATTAGTCCCAATACTTACGAAACTCTACGAACAAGAGTACATGACACCCTAAAAATGCTAAAAGAACATGACTACACTCTCTAGATTTCACAACATCGTATGGTCAGAACTAGAAGAAAGAATTACTCCTAGAGAAGTTCGTCGTTATGTTCAGCTTGCAACTGTTCTTGAACCCATAGCAGAAAAAGAGGGTTGTACAACGCGGTCTAAAGATTTATGTGAATTTCAAAAACTGGAATATTTTTTGACAGCAGGAGTAAACATCGGCGATGCTTTTGAGGATTTGATCGATAGGATTTATAAACATGGATTTCCTTGCCAAACGTACGACCTATGCTATAGAGCTCAAGCAGATTCTAAGAAAAATCGGCGGGGAGGCAGAGTAAATCAAGGGATAATAGAATTTCTTTTCCCATTGATTATTTCACAAGCAGTAGGTCAACACACAAAGGTTAATGAAATCATAAATGGTGTTCCAACAGTTTTAGAGAATACGACACCTGAAGATACTCTCTACTTACAAAGGATGCAAAATCTAGCATTTGAAATGAGCGGTTATTATCACAGAACATCCAATATCCAAGAAGATGTTAACATTTTGTCATACTATAGAAGAAGACTAGAAGAATCAATAAAACTCTCAGATAAATACCACAATAATGAGATCGTTGCTAATTATCCAACCTTAAGATTTATGCGTGAGATACTATCACATTGTAAAAGTCATTCATTATCAAAATCAATGCAGTATGTCTATAACAAAGTCAGAGAGAAAGAACCAGGCATGCCTACAGGAATAGTCGCAGATTTGACTGCATGTTTGATTTATCTTGAATTGATTGAGAATAGAACAGGCAAGATGGTAAAATGAAATTTATTTTATTTGAAGGAGTAAATGGAAGTGGAAAAACAACTCTTGCTAAAAAGCTCACGGATAGAGTTAAAGGAGTTTATTATGACAGCCCTCCAGAATGCATAAAGGATCTAAGAAAAAAAGGAATCATTACTTCTGATGAAATAAGATTACAATATTATCTTCTTGGGAATATCATTGCTAGCGAGGAAATAAAAGATATACTAAAAACAAATCATGTAATCTGTGATAGATATATATTCTCTACTATGGCCGATCATTCCGTAAGACTTGGAAGAGAAATAAGAATATACCATAATCTGTTATTCCCGGACCATATTGTATACACGAAAGCTAATTTAAAAACTATTGAAGAAAGGTTATTGATACGGGATGGAAGAATAAAAGAAGGAGAAATTGAGTTTTTAGATAAAGTGGCTCAAAAAATGGAATTTTTGCTTGACAATAGAAATGTAATCTGTATAGATACTACTCATAGATGCCCTGAAGAATTGGTAGATTTGATAGTTCAACAGATATTCTAAGCTTGTTCAATAAATCAGTCTAGATACCGATTATAACTTCCTTATTTCAATTAAATTTAACCACCTATTTTTCCTAACTCTGGATCAGGAATAGCTAACTTATAAGGATAGTGCTCTAATCCCAGTATACAACAATACCTGAATCCAGTAAATTTTTTAAAGAGATGAAATAAAACTATTTTATGGCAATTTTGACTCCAGATGTATTATTGCAATGGATATTCCATTTTTTAATGAGAATTCTTTCTCTCCCTATTACTTGGTGTGCTAAGAACTATCAATTAATCAAAGTAAGTATCGAGCAAAAAAGAAAGAAAAAGAGCAAAACTTTATAAAGCATCTATTTCTGTTCAGCCTTATGCCTGAGATAGCAGATGAATTAGCAAAGAAACAACGAGAAATTTCTGTAAGTGAATTTTTTGCAAAGAACCGCCACTTGCTTGGCTTCGATAATCCGAGGAAAGCATTATTGATGGCTGTGAAAGAAGCAGTAGATAATTCATTAGATGCTTGTGAAGAAGCAAGAATGCTTCCTGAAATTTATATTGAATTAGAACAATTAAAAGAAGATCGCTTCAAGGTAACTGTTGAAGATAATGGTCCTGGAATTGTAAAGGAACAAATTCCTAAGATTTTTGGAAAATTATTGTACGGAAGTAAATTTCATCGCTTAAGATGTTCTCGAGGACAACAAGGCATTGGAATTAGTGCTGTACTCTTGTATGGTCAATTAACCACAGGAAAAGGAATGCTCGTTACTTCAAAAATTGGTTCTAAAACTCAAGCACATTATTATGAAATCCATATGGACACTCAAAAAAACGAACCCGTAATTAAACAAGATAAAGTTATTGATTGGAAAAAAGAGCATGGAACGAAAGTAGAAGTAGAATTGCAAGGAACCTATCAAAAAGGAAAGCAAAGCGTAGACGAATATGTAAAGCAAATTGCTTTGATCAATCCTCATGTACAAGTTGTCTATAGAACTCCGGACAAGGAAACAATTACGTACGCAAGAGCTGTAACAGAACTTCCTAAGGAGGCTAAAGAGATTAAGCCTCATCCGTATGGTGTTGAACTAGGAGTATTAATTCGAATGTTGCACTCAACTACATCAGGGTCAGTTTCAAGTTTCTTGCAGCATGATTTTTGCAGGATTTCGCAAGCAGTAGCCGAAGAAATTTGCGAAAAAGCAAAAGTCAGTGTAAAAGCAAAACCTTCAACCATTGCGAGAGATGAAGCTGAAGTATTGTATAATGCGATGCAGAACACAAAAATTATGGCCCCGCCAACAGATTGTTTAAATCCTCTAGGAGAGGAATCTTTGATTAAGGGATTAAAAAAAGAGGTCGATGCTGAATTTTACTGCGCAGTTTCAAGATCACCTTCTGTGTATCGAGGAATGCCTTTCTCTATTGAGGTAGCAATTGCTTACGGTGGCTCACTTCCTAAAGAGGAATCAGTAAAAATTATGCGGTTTGCAAATAAAGTTCCTTTATTGTATCAACAAGGAGCTTGCGCAACTTCTGAGTCTATTACCGATACTGCCTGGAAAAGTTATGGAATAAATCAAAGCAAAGATAGTATCCCTCAAGGGCCAGTAGCTATTATCATGCACATGGTGAGTGTCTGGGTTCCTTTTACCTCAGAAGCGAAAGAAGCTATTGCGCATTATCCTGAAATTATCAAGGATATGAAACTAGCCTTGCAAGAAGCAGGTAGACAGATGTATTCCTATATTCGAAAAACAGTAAAAGCCAAAGAACAGCAAGAAAGAATTGATCTATTCGAAAAATATATTCCTGAATTGGCCAATGCTTTAAGTTTATTATCGGGAGAGAGCAAAAAAGAAATCGAGGAGAATTTACAAAAGATCTTAAAAAAAGGATTAAAGGATTTACTTGAAGAAGTAAAAGAAGCTGAAAACTCTGAAGTGAAAGGCAATACTATTGCTTACGGAGAAAAACAACAGACCTTGGAAGCAGAATGACAAAACAAGATACGAAAAGAGCATTAAGGGAACTGGGTATTAAGGTAGTGGAACAAACCAGAAAAGGGAAAAATCCTGAAATCAAATTCCCTTTAAGAAATCTCAGTAATATTGTCTTCGATAAAAAAACGAAAACCTTGAAATTAGGAAATAAAACCGGCACAAGGAATTTCTTCAATGTTGCGCATGCTAAAAAGTTTTTACAAACCATAGAAGTTGCTTCTATCATCAAGAAAGAATTACTAGACTCCGGAAAACACGAGCATCTCAGAGGAGTCTTCTATATGTCGAAGAGAACAATCCCAGGGACAAATGTCAATATTGTTGATGAACAAACCGAATCTGACAAAGCTATTGAAGATTTAGAGGTCATTACTGGATTATCAAGAGAGCAATTGCATGTTTCCGCGAATAAGATGGGAAGCATGGTTGGTAATGTGATTATTGAAGATTCAGGAGATGTTATTGATTGCTCGAAACTTGGACGAGGAGGGTATTCTATCCCCTCTATTACAGATGAATTGGAATTTAAGAAAGTTAATGCTAAATATATCTTATATATGGAGAAAGCAAGTACCCATGAGAGATTAGTGGAAGACAGGTTCTGGGAAAAGAATAATGCGTTGCTGATCACCTCACAAGGGCAGACCACAAGAGGGATAAGAAGATTGTTACAAAGATTATCTGAAGAAAAAGATCTACCAATTTATGTCTTGGTGGATAATGACCCATGGGGTTGTTATATCTATTCAGTGATAAAATATGGTAGCATTAGTTTGGCATATGCATCAGAAAGATTAACAATACCGAATGTGAAGTTTTTGGGTATAAGTTGCGACGATATCGTTAAATACGATTTAAAAAAACATTTTATTAAATTTACTGAACAGGATAAAATAAGATTAAAGCAAATAGCAGAATATGATTGGTTTAAAGACCATAAAGAATGGCAGAGACAATTTAAAATGATGAAAGACAATGACGCAAAAATAGAAATCCAAGCATTAAGTGCTAAAGGGATTAGCTTTATCTCTGAAAAATATTTAGTAGAAAAAATTAAAAATAAAGAATTCTTAGATTGATTTAAATTCAGTTAAAAACTGTCTAACTTCTTGGCTTTAATTCTATTAGCCCACCCACCCTTATTAATGACGTACGATCTAACACTTCTTTCATGTTATAAGAACAATAAGATAGCAATTGTTGTATCTGTTCTATTCTTAACAGATGTTTTCCTTCAATAGTCCTGCATACATTTGCTTGCCAGGAATCAATTTTCTTTGCTATTTCTCTCTGCGTCATTTGTAGTGACTTAAAGAATTCCGCTCTGAATTTTGCATCCAGCTTAAGATAAATATCTAAATTCTTGGCAATTATCATGAATTTTTGTTTCTTTCTTTCACAGAGATCAAAGATGTGTATGTTCCACAATTTAAAATAGTCATCCCAGCCGCTAATGTTTATAGTTAATGAATTTCTTTTTTTATCTATGTAGATACGACAAGGTATTGTCTCAAAATCCAAGGATTTGCAAATTAACTTTCGCAATTCTTTTTCTTCTGTAGATATAGAAAGAGTAATTTGGTTGATATAATGTTTACCATCATTATACTGGATTCCTACACTCCCTTCAGCCGCAAAAATCCCCTTTAAAAACGCTCTTCTAAAATTACTCTTTAACAAAAAATTACTATTTGCAATATGCTTAATAACATTCTCAAATATTTTTCTAAAAATAATTCCATTTACCTGAATTTGGCAAGTCTCTTCTTTATGCCTATTTGATTGTTTGGTAAGGATTCTTTGAGTATCAATATTTAGGGCATTAGACCATTCTTTTTTTAAGTTATTGTTTCCTTTTTTGTACACAATCAATGTTGTTATATCTTTATTCTTAATAGTAAAATAAGATCTTAAGAAACCTAAAAAGCATACAGCAATATCTTTATCCTTCGAAGTAAAACTAGTATGTCTTTTCTCCTTTCTGTGAAAATCTCCATCTCCTAAATAGAGACCAAGTCCTTCCATAAACCATTCATTAACCAATATCATTTTTGGAAAAACGAAAGATTTTCTATTGTAGTCCCCTCTTTTAGCCAAATAATCTATTTTTACCTTCTCTTTCCCAACATCTTCAAGAATTAATTCTTTATCTTTGAACACATCTTTTGCTATCTTTACAATATCAAGCTTCATTACTTTATTCTCTTAAACTTTATTTAAATACCTCACGCGCATCCATGACGTCTGTCGCGCCTCTAGAAAATATAGTTTAGAGAAGATAAATGGGGGCATCAGTGTCTTAGAGTAACAATTCTAGCTTTTTGACGCCCCAATGCTCCTTCTGTGTTGATACAGTTCGTTTTCCTTTTTTCCCAATCTGGGGTAGGAAGCTCAAGAGGGGTACAAATTATACCCCAGTTCGTATTTAGAACAGTATCGCGGCTTCGCATTTTTTTTATATACTGTTTCGGATCAGCACTATCTGTAAGAACTGAGATAATATCAAAAATAGAGAACCACCATTCGCCATTAAACCAAGTTCTTCTGATATTCTTTCCTTGAAAGACCACAATAGCGTTATTTGTATCCATGTTCCTTTTTATATAAAATTTCTTCTAGTTTATATACCTCACGTGCACCTGTGACGTCTGTCGTGCTTTTAGAAAATATATTTTAGATAATCTATGTAATGGGCTCCGCGCAAATAATCTATAAAAAGTAACACTTATTGTGCAGTTTACTGACTTCCAAAAGTAAAGTAGATACGAGGTTTTTTAAATATGTAATAAGAAAGAAATATAGGTTGGTTTTGAATGGTTAGTAGGAAAGGAACGCTATTAGAAAAAGAAGTATTAAGATTATTCAAACTTGTTGGATTTGAACCAGAACACAGTAAAAAAATAGAAAGTTATGAAGTCGATGTTTTTCTTGAGTACAAGGGTTTTAAGATCATAGTTGAATGTAAACAATACGAAAAAAGCAGTTTATCTGTAAGAAACTTAATTCATCAATGGGAAAGTAAAAATAAGATTCTTAAAGCTGACAGAGTTCTACTTGTTCTTGTTGGTTCTGAAATAACACATAAAGAGAGGAGTCTTGCGGAAACCTACGGTATAAAAATATGGAATGATGAAAAATTAGACACCTTTCTCGATAAGGCAATTGAACATAAAGATAGAATAAGAGCAGAAATTTTAGAAGATTTAGGGATTAAAACTGATGAAGTCAAGACAAGACAAGAGGAAAGAGAAGAAAGAGAGCGGAAAGAACAGGAAGAATTTGCAAGAAAGCAGAGAGAAGAATGGAAAGAATCTGAAAGGTTGGCTGTTGAAGCGAAGGCAAGACAAGAGGAGAGGGAAAGAAAAGAAAAAAGAGCGACAAAAAAATATGAAAAAGAACAAAGGGAAATGCGGAAAGAATCTGATAGATTGGATGATAGATTGGATGTTGAAGCGAAGAAAAAACTTGAAAAAACAGCTATTGAACACAAAAAAATCAAAATGGAAATAGAAAAAAAAATTAAAATTAAACATGGGATATATCTTAGTATTGGATTTGTGATTGCTATTTATTTAGGGACTAGAGGCGGTTACGGTAATGAATTTATAGGTATAGTTTTCTTTGTCATTTTCTTTTGGGTATGGGAACATAATCGTAAGAAAAAAATAGAGGAATGGAAATATAAGTAAATCGAGCATTTATTGAAAAATGAAGATTAGGAAATTACTAAAATATAAAGAAAGATATATAAAATATGGATAAAGAACAAGAAAATAAACGTGTTAAAGAATATGCTGATGCGAGAAATATCAGAAAAAACCTTTATTTATGGTTGTTCTCTGGTTTTAGCTTTACAGCGCTAATTATTCTAATAGATTTTATACTGGGAATAGTTCCAAATTGGATAAGGCTCGTGCTATTTTTTTTATTTTCAGTATTTAGTTACATTTTTTATAAGAAGTGGAGATATCTTTCTAATCTACCAATAATAACTGCATACACTTCAGATTATCCTGATGGTGTTGTTGGAAGTGGAAATGTCGTAATTAGAATTGGTGGTGATAAAATAATGGATAAAATAAAGAGATTTTTTAAAGAGATGTAAAAAATCATTTATCGGGCAACCCTTACTTATCGTTTACTATTCGGGCAAAGTCTAGGTAATGAAAAAGAATTTAAACTTAAAGACATTAAATTATCTAAAAATAAGGAGGAATAAAAATGAAAAAAATAGGTTTAGTGTTAATTAGCTTTTTCTTGTTCTTGTTTGGTGTTGGTTTTGTAAATGCAGTAGCGTGTACAAATCCGCCGAGTACATGTAACTGTGAGATCTACTCTAGCATAACATTAGATAGAGATTTGCTTGACTGCCATAGTAGTGGCGGTGTACTTAGTTTTATGAGTGGTGGAGAAACTCCAGATAATCCAATTGTTCTTGATTGTAATGGGCATAGATTATATGCATCTAGTGGTATCTGCGTAAGTTTAGGTGATGGAGACATAAATAATATTATCATAAAAAATTGTAAGTTTGAATGTCCTGTCTCGTTAGACTTGGCAGTGGGTGAGCCTCGTATAAGTACAAATATTACTGTAGAGAACAATGAATTCCTAATGGCTACTAATAATTGGCATATGCGACTAAGAGGCATTCAAAACAGCAAGATTATTGATAATATTTTATTTCGTGCTAACTATGGAATCCTTATTGGTGCTACTCCTAATCAGCCAGACCTATATGCTTTACCTTCCATAAATAATGCCTTTTACCATAATAATTTTGTTGGTATAGACCACCCATATAATAATTATCATAGATACTCAAACTATTGGTCTTATAATGGCGAAGGGAACTACTGGAGCAATTATGATGAAGAAAGCGAAGGTTGTTATGACTTTGACGGTAATGGTTTTTGTGATAACCCACTACAATTAGACATTAATAATTATGACTATACTCCCTTTACACATGAAAATGGTTGGTTAATTATTGATGTAGATGGGGATACAATCCCAGATAATACAGACAACTGTCCTTACACATACAACCAATTCCAGTACGACTTTGACAGAGACAATACAGGAGACTGGTGCGATAACTGTCCTTTAACAAGCAACCAAGACCAAATAGATAGTAATGATAATGAAAGAGGAGATGCTTGTGAAAACTTGAGGTATATGTGCAGAGCAGTAGAAATAGGAGTTATCGATTCTTCTTCAAAAACTTCTTTTTCTTCTTTCGTTGTAAAATTGTTTAGAAAAGAATAAGTTTACAAATCAAAGTTTACTCTATCTCCACCTTTAGAGCAATCTATTACAATTTCTTTGACATCACAAATTGTTTGGTAACAAGCAGTAATTTTTAATCTACTTCCGCTTGACCATCCAAAGTTTAATATGTCCAATACATATTCACCAGAATCGTCGGTTTTGAACTTTTGAACTTCTTCTAAATAAATATTTTCCATTTCAATTTCGGTTGCAGTAGGCACTCCTTTATAAGTAGATTTAATATCAATAATGTATGGAAACTGACAATTTCTTAAATTAGATATAGTATTATTCAAATCTTGACCCACTTTTGGAATACTATCAAAAGCAATTATTAATGTACCAAACGCAGTTAAACATAAAAAGAATAAACTAAGGATAATATGATTTTTGTCCCAATTATCTTTGACCATAATATCTCTTATTGGTAACTAGTTAATAAATTTACCGAACAAAGACCTGTAAATGAGTTAAGTATTTATACCATTTATACCACACTATTTTATGGGGAAATGTTCTATCTGCGGAAAAAATATAGGTTTTTTTAAAACGTTAGTTAATGTAATACGTTCTTCTAATATCAAAGATGATGACAATTTTAGTTTTAGTGTTATGTGTGATTCTTGTATCAAAAAATATAAAAAAGAAACTAAAAAAGAAAGGGAAGCTAGACAAGAAGAAGAAAAGAAAATAGAAGAAGCAAAAAAAGTGTTAAAGCAAAAATATGGATTATATCTACAGAAATTTGCCGATACAAGGGTTTATTTATTGTATGTAAATTTTTTCCCAAATGGAAAGCATATTCCTAAAAATAGATTGATTGGTGGTCATTTACAAATAACTAATGAAGGATATAACCTAATTGTGAATGAGGTATCTAAAGATGTAAGTAATGCAGGAAATATCATTGATGAATTTTTGGGAGAGATTGTAGTTAATTTTGAAAAAGAAAAAATAGCAGAAAGAGAAAAAAAATACGCTTTAAAAGAAAAAGCAGAAAGAGAGTACTATGGAACTATTAAAACAAAAAGACAAACTTTGGATTTAGATACTAAAGACGCTATCTTCTCTAGATTTAATTATAAATGTGCAATATGCAATGCTACACAAGGATTACATATACATCATAAGGATGAAAATTCTTCTAATAATCAAATGGATAACTTACTGGTCTTATGTGGTGTTTGTCATAAGAAAATCCATATGAATGTTAGGTAAAATTCTTAGATTGATTTTAGTGATTACAGTTCTTATCAATAAAATAGATAATTCTTAGAGTAATTAAAAATAAAAACAATTGTTTTTAAATAAAAACATAAAGCTTATAAACAGAGAAAATAAAAACAATGGATGCAAGAACCATTATTTCTCAAAGTAGTGAAATTCTTCATAGAACACCCTTATGAGGAGATATACTTAAGGCAATTAGCAAAAAAATTAAAACTCAGCCCATTTGCAGTTAAAAAATATACCGATTTTTTAATCACTGAAAGCATCATAACAGAAGAGAGAAAAGCTAACCTAAGATACTTTAAAGCAAATAGTTCTAATTTATTTTTTAAGCAAATGAAAATTGCTTATAATGTGCGTTTGATTCTCCAATCAAGGTTAATTGATTTTTTAAAGCAAGAGATAACAACTATTTCTTCCATAGTCTTGTATGGTTCATTAGCGAAAGGAGAAGATGATACTAAAAGCGATATAGATATCCTAATTATCGGAAAGGAAAAACGCCTTAACGTAGAAAAATATGAGGAGAAAATAGGAAAGAAAATAACATTGCAGATACTGAGTTGGAGCGAATGGAATAAGAATGCAAGAGCAAACAGCGCTTTTTATTATGAGGTGATAAGTAACGGCAAGTCTCTCTTCGGGGAACTTCCTATAGTAAGATGGAAATAAGAAATATAGAAGATTGTTTTAAATTCAGATTACTAAGAAAAATTGCACCAGATAGAGAAAAATCCAAAAGATCCCTTGAAATTGCAAATGAGAGATTAAAGGGAGCAGAAAATGCCATAAAATTCAAAATGTTTTCTTATGCTATTCTCGAAGCATACATGATGATGTTTCATGCCTCAAGGGCTTTGCTCTATAAAGATGGGATTCAGGAGAAAAGCCATTTTGCGCTTTTTATTTACTTAAGAGATACCTATAGCAATAAAATACCCCTCCCTATAATAAATTTCTTAAACATTCACAGAACACAAAGACACGAAGCTCTGTACGGATTAGAATTCGAACCAAAATTACAGGATGCAGTAACAGCAATTGAAGATGCTAAACTGTTTGTTAAGGAAATCGAAAGACTACTAAGGTAAGAGTAAATATCCATAATTCTTAGAGTAATCTTCTTAACCCTACATTTTGAAAGAAATAGAAATATTTATAAATATGTAGGGGTAAGAATAAGAGATGGTAAGAATAAGCAAAAAGACCATTGATGGAAAAGATTACTATTACTTAGGGCACACCATCAGAAAAGGAAAAAAGATCGAGAAAAAAGAACTGTATCTTGGTAGAGAAATTCCACAGAATATCGAGCAAACCAAAAGAAAATTTATCGAAAGCATATATAAAGAAAAATGGTTTGATCTCTGTGATAAAATAAAAGAGAATTATCTTCGAGATAAGAAGTCTACTCCTCATTCCGCGAAAGAAAAGGAAATGAGTCAATTCATTACTCATTTTACCTATAACACTAATAAAATTGAGGGGTCTACTTTAACCTTTCGTGAAACAGCCCAACTTCTTGAAAGAGGAATAATGCCCAAAGAAAGACCTCTTGCAGATGTAAGAGAAGCAGAAACACACAAAAGTGTTTTTCTTGAAATGATAGGCTATAAAAAAGATATCTCATTACAAATTATCCTCTACTGGCATAAAAAACTTTTTGAACAGACAAAAAAGGATATCGCAGGAAGAATAAGAACGCATCAAGTTGCAATTTCAGGAAGTAAGTTTATGCCTCCTTTTCCCGCAGAGTTAAACATTTTGTTAAGAGAATTCTTCCAAGAGTATCATAAGAATCAGGATAAAATACATCCTGTAGAACTTTCTGCCCTAGTGCACTTGAAATTTGTTACTATCCACCCATTTTCAGATGGTAACGGTCGTATTTCAAGAATCTTAATGAATTTTATTCTCAATAAGTATCAATATCCGCTTTTAGATATTCCTTATGAAAAAAGAACAGGGTATTACAACGCTCTTGAAAGAAGTCAACTCAAAAAAGAAAACACTATTTTTGTACAATGGTTCTTAAGAAGATACTTAAAAGAACATCAAAAGTATTTGAGAAATAAGAATTAATTTTTAGTTACATAAAAACGATAAATTTAAATAGTATTAAAAAGATACTAATTGGTATTAAAAATGGACTATTTAAACGTGAACAAGAACATTATCAAAATAATTGAAGTATTGGGAGAAGGAAGAGCATATCTTAACGAAATACATGAAAAAACAGGGATCAAAAGTAAGAATAACCTATTAAAAAATCTCAACTCACTAACTAATAATAAAATCCTGACTAAAGAAGAAAATAAATCAAATACTTTCTATTCTCTAAATTATCAAAATAATGTATCAATTGCATTATTAAATTTAATAAATAAGACTAAATTTGAAAATCTCCAATTTGACGTTAAAAAAGGAATTATAGAAGCCATATTTACTTCCAAACCAAGAATGGCCATATTATTTGGCTCTTATGCTAAAAGAAATTACAATAAAAAAAGCGATATCGATTTAATATTTTTTGATGTCATTAAAGAAAAATGGATTAACAAAATTTCTAGCAAGTATAGCATTAAATTAAATATAACTTTTATGGGTTTAGATGAATTACAAAAAGATAACGAAGCATTAAATCATATCATTAAAACAGGTTATCCTCTTGTGGGGGGAGAATATTTTTATAATGAAGCAAAAAAAATTTGATTGGGAAATTTGGTTAGAAGACTCAAAAAAAGTCGAGAGAAGCTTTAGCTTTTATGTAGATAAAGAAATTATAAAATCAGAAAAAGAAAAAAATAATCTGGAATGAAAAACTTAAAATTGACGAGACCAATAACATTTATGGATATTGAGACTACGGGACTGAATTTTAGGGAAGACAGAATTGTAGATATATGTATAACAAAAGTCTTTCCAGATGGAAAAGAAGAAACATTAAACACGATTATAAATCCAACGATACCAATTTCAGCTGAATCTACACAAATTCATGGCATAACAGACGCAGATGTTCAAGGCAAACCAACTTTTAGTGAATTTGCCCAAAAAATACTTGCATTTATATCTAATTGCGATTGGGGAGGATTTAACATAATAGGGTTTGATTTAAAATTTCTTGAAGAAGAATTTAAACGAACTGAAATTGCCTATTCAAATGAAGGGAGAAAAGTAATAGATGTTATGAAAATATACCATAAGCTAGACCCAAGAGATTTAAACTCTGCCCATCTAAAATATTGTGGAAGTCTGCTAGAAAGTTCTCATGGCTCACACAGAGATGTTAAGGCAACTATGGACGTTCTTGACTCTCAATTAGAACGACATAGTGATTTGCCAACTACTGTTTCTGCTCTTCATGAGCTTTGCAATCCAAAAAACCCTTCATGGATTGATGATGAAGGAAAACTTTCTTGGCTAAATGGGAATGCAGTCATAAACTTTGGACAACACAAAGGCAAGACTCTTGAAGAAATGTATAAAACTAATCCGGACTATCTTCAGTGGATGATTGATAAAGATTTCTCTCCAAAAGTTAAAAATATCCTAAAGGAAGTTCTCACAGGTAAAGTTCCACAATTACTCAAGAAATGAATCTGTTGAAAAGTTAACATGAATTAGAGTTTATTAACGGAAGTTTTTTTTAACAGAAACCTATTTAAACAATTCTTAAGGACCTTATTTAGTGCCTCTTTAGCTCAGCCTGGTAGAGCACATGGACATTGTTCACAGAGAACAACATTGTGAAGCTGTTAACCAAAGGCTAGATACCATGCGGTCGCAGGTTCAAATCCTGCAGGGGGCGTTCATTTATATTCTCCAGAGGTATGTCAGCGTCATGGCTGTACGTAAGATATTCATAGAATAATCCTAAATTGACATGCTGGGCAGAATGCACAATGCCTTCATCAAATAAAGGAATCTGCGGATCTTTAATCGAAAAAGAAGTGTATTTTGGCTCTAGTACTCTTGTTCTTACTGCAAATTCTGCTTCAAGAGTTTTTTGTAATTGAGACATATTTGAAGGAATACCTAAAGAAATAAAAACCTGTTTAAAATACCGCGTCATGTCACGGCTGCGCGCGAGGTTTATAAACGAAAAGAAACAATAAATAATCATGGCTCCAGCAATTGTTACAAAATCTGATTTTTTGAATACATACATTTCTCAGACGCATGCTGAAAGATCATACCAAAAATGCAAAGATATTCTCCCCCCAAAACCGAGTAAATCTTTAGCAAAAACTGTGGGTTGTCTTATGACTGATGGTTATTTAGATGTCCGACCAAGAGACAAAAGTATTCAATATAGCTATATCGGATATTTCTCAAAATATGATACTGAATTGATAAAATTTAATAATCATTTTTCTAAAGTGTTTAATGCTAAAGGAAAAATTAGGGAATGGGGCGTAAGAAAAACAGGAACCTCTAAAGGATGCATAATTCTAAATGCTCAAGCCTGTAGAATTTTAACTCTCACAGGAGTTCCACCAGGAGATAAAACCAAGTCTAAATATAGTATTCCTTCTTGGGTATTGAACTCTAAACCTTTACAAGTTGAGTTTCTAAGAACAATTTTTGACTGCGAAGGTTCAATAGGAAAGGATAAAGGAACGCACTCATGGGCAATAAGATACTCTATGTACAAGCAAGAACCCTTATCTGACAACACTATTGATTTTTTGAATACAATAAGGGATATGTTATTTCAATTTGGTGTTACTACAAGTAAACCATATATCACAGACACATACACTAGAACAAAAGACAACCAAAAAATGGTGGGATATGTGATAAAAATCCGAAGAAAGGACTCAATTATCAGTTTTCATAAGAATATTGGTTTTGAGATTCCCTATAAGCAAAAAAGGCTGAAAAAAGCCATAAAAGAGTTCTTATCGTAAAGTTTATAATACATTGAGATGTAAAAAATAACCAGGCTAAGCTCAGTAGTGGAAGATCATAACGGAAGTTATGGCTGCTAAAGCCCGTAGCTTAGTCAAGGTTAACAGCTTTGGAGCAATCTGGCTGGAGCACTCGTCGGCAGAAAAACGCCGGGTGAAACTGATAAGTGGAGTAGCTTTTCATTTTTTCGGAAATGGAAATAGAGCGATGCTCTTTCGCTACAAAACTCAAAAATCGAGAGGCCGTCGGTTCAAATCCGATCGGGCCCATTTATTTTCCAAAAGTATCTAAAATTTTTTTTATTTTATTAAGACAGATGTCTGAATTGTATTAAGACAAATGACTTAAAAAACGGAGAGAAAAATGTTTTTCAAACAACTCGAAGGCGGCTATGATTACAACTTTTCTTATGTGATAGCCGATGAAGAAACAAAAGATGCTCTAATCGTCGATCCATTCTCAGATGAAATCCTTTCTATTATCAATAAAGAAAAATTCAAACTACAATTTCTTCTTAATACACATTCACACTTCGACCATATGCAAGGAAACAAAATAATATTAGAAAAGACAAAAACAAAACTAATCATTCCAAAAGACAAACAAATCATCAAACTAGGAAAATTAAAGATGCAAGCACTCTTTACTCCGGGTCATGCTCCCGATCATTTCTGCTTTCTCATTGAAAATAAACTTATTACAGGAGATTTGCTTTTCGTTGGTGCAATTGGAGGCACAGGAAATTTTTTCAAAGGAAGCGATGAAAAAGAAGAATTCAGAAGTTTAGCTAAAATTCTTAAGCTTCCTGACAACACGGAGATCTGGCCAGGCCATAATTATGGTTCAAAAAAAAGTTCAACGATAGGCCATGAAAAAAAGACAAATCCTTATCTTAATACAGATTGAAGAATCTCAATCTTCGAAAGTTTTAAATAGATTAAAGAAAAACCATGTGCATGAGTAAAATACAATATCAAGTGTCTTTTTGGCACCGAAACTAGTTCTTCTTAGTTTTCACTTTAACATAAAATTTAGTCTTTTCGAGGACAGGAGAAAAAAATGAAACAAACAACAGAACAAGAAATACAATCAAGGATGATTCAAGGTCTTTGGCGTTTTAGATACTATACACAACCCTAAACAATACTTTGATGAAAGAGTACAAGATTTAGAACAAGTAGTCAACATTGTTAGGCGTGCATTTGGAAGAGAGCTTGATTTTGATGATATCTATAGGCATGTAACTCTTCCTCAAGAAGTTTGTTTGCTGAGAAACGAAACAGGTTCTATTATGGCAATGAGAAGCCAAACAAGAAGCATTTTTTCTGGAATTCCTTCTTTGATTTTAGAAGGTATTGCAATTGACCCTTCTCTGCATGGAAAAGGAATCTATGGAAGATTACTCTCTGAAATCTACGAAGGTGAAACTATCCTTTGCCTAAGAACACAAAACCCAAGAGTGTATGCTGCTCTGGAAAAGTATTGCAGGACTATCTATCCTAAAGAAGAAGAAACTCCTAAAGCCATACAAGAGATCCAAAAATCATTTGCAGAATCTCTTCGATGTCAAATAGATGAGAATGGTGTCGTAAAAGGATACTATGGAAATTTATTTTATGGTACTGAACCCTTGCATGCGAGAGTGAGCCCTTTCTTCAAAGAGAGGTTAAAAATGGATCTGCATAAAGGAGATGCTGTATTAGTCATAGGTGTAAAATGAAAAGAATAGCAATTGTAGCCTGTGTGCACGGAAACGAACCATATGGCCTTGAAGTAGGGAAAAATCTTCCCTCTTCTTGTTCCTTTTTTATTGCCAATGAAAAAGCACTCCGAGAGAATAAAAGATTCATTGACACTGATTTAAATAGATGTTTTCCAGGAAAAATTGACGGAAATCACGAGGAATATTTGGCTTACCAATTAACCAAAAATCTGAAGAGCTTTGATTATGTCATTGATCTCCATTCTACTCCTCAGAATTGCGAGATGTTTGGAATATTAACAAAACCAAATAAAGAAAAGATGAGACTTGCAAAACTTCTTGGGCTGAAAAGAATAGTGATAATGACTCAAGAGTATGCTTCAGGAAAAGCCTTAATAGATGTTGTGGAGTGTGGCATAAGTTTGGAGATAGGACCTCATCAGAGCAATGAAATTTCAAAACAGGCATTAGCAGCTATTAATAATTTAACCGAAAAAAGAGAAGTTGAAAATCAAGTATTTGAAATCTATGAAGTTTTTTGTATAATCAGAGGAAAAATTTCTAATGTATGTATGAACAATTTTCAAGAGGTGAAGAAAGGGCAAAGTATTGCAGTACAAGAAGATGGCTCACAACAAAAGGCTACATTTGATTTTGTGCCTGTTTTAGTGGGGAAAAAAGCCTATAGTGATGTTATCTGTTTAGCTTGCAAAAAAATCTTATTTGAGAGTTACAAAGCTCCATTCAAAGTTCACATTGAGCACCTCATAAGCATATTATGAGCAAAGCATTTCGCATAGAAATGCCTTGCTTGTTTCCAGACGGTAGTTCCTCGCAATGTCTCTCCCATGCCTCTTTTAATCATGCTGTTAGCTGTCTCTGTTAATACTCTTCTAT
>Ga0209541_10001900_pt1 | contig 40553 bp, 52 predicted proteins | sample RifCSPlowO2_01_FD_184027 | JGI IMG/M metagenome (GOLD analysis project Ga0209541, IMG submission 184027) | Groundwater microbial communities from Rifle, Colorado - Rifle CSP2_plank lowO2_0.1 (SPAdes) (version 2) | ecosystem: Environmental > Aquatic > Deep subsurface > Groundwater | place...
CCAAGAATCATCATGGCTTTCGCCTAATATAACTAATTTTTCTCTCTCTAGTTCATTAATCCAATTATATATATCCTTATGAAACATATTTACTACTAAAAAATAAAGAAATAAAAAGCTTTCTAATCAGTCATAATAGCAGGTTCTACTACACCTGAAAATACTTGATCAGTATAAACTCCTCTTTCGTACATTGGATAAATTTGTTCTGGTTTATTCAAAATTCCAAAGATTATTGCAATAATCACTCCAAAAATAAATAGCCAAATCACAAAAGAGACTAAAGCCCAAACACCAGTTATTGCATTATATTTGCTCCAAAAATAAATCACTGGACCAACTATACAAACTAAAGTCAATAAAACTGCAGCAACTATAAATAAACCAAAAACTAAACTAGAATATTGCCATCCAATCCAATCATTCAAATTATTCTTAAAAATAGAAATTATAACCCATATACTAATAGTTACTAAAGCACTAAAAAATCCGCTTAAGATTAATTTTCCTCTTAAATTATTTTTATTTAGTTTTTTTACAACAAAGACTAGTCCAATAATGATTAAACCCAATAATATTAATCCACCAAAAATTCCACCTAAAACTAATTTTTTATTTAAATCGTACCAACTTTTGGCATATCTTCCAGTAACATGAAAACTTTCTAATGGATCTAAACTATTCGCATCTTTATGATAGCTACCATAACCAATATTTCCAACATAATCTGGTGTCATTTTTGCACTTGTCATTGCCTCACTAAAACCAGTAAAATAGCTATTATCTCTATATTCTACTTGACTATCTACATTTTCTAAATATAGATTATTATCTACATCAACACCTATGCTAATATAACTCGTATCATAATTTATCTTTAGAGTTTCAAAATCAAAATTAAATATATTCTCTTTTTTAGTAGTATAATCTTCAGATTTATAGTAAAGTATTAAAGTGGCATCCTTCTGAGATTTTATTTCTTTTTCAAAATTAAAATTAAACACAATAGAATCAGATAAAATCTCTTGTTCATATTTTAGATTATGATATTTTGGAGGCCAAGTTTGCTCTTCATATTCCTGAGAACAAACTTTTGAACATCCCTCTTCTTTATAAATACAAATTCCTTCATCACAATTATATTCATCTCCTGCACATACATCTTCATAATAACTGCATCTTTTTATAGTATCATAATATTCTTGTACTGCGCCAATCATCCTTATACTTCTACCTGGAATCTCAGCTTTCAAATTTTTTATAGCTTCATCTCCATAATTATGTATTAGAATTCTAGCAGCTATTTCTGCTTCACCCTCTGCATCATAAACAATAGTATAATATTGTTCTGTTTGCCCTTGTTGTACAGGATATGGCATCATAGCAAAAACAAAGTTTACTAAAAAAACTATACATACCAAAAAAACGATTATTTTTTTCATGCTAAAAAATTTACAATTTTTGGCATATTGAAAATTATTTACTTTCATCATTTATTTCATCCTCCTAGATTTAATATAGACAAATATAATGTACACAAAAATTACAAAAACAACCCCTAAAAAAAACCAAAATGCATAATTAAATTCTACTTGTTCTACAGCTACTCCAGATAAATTTGCTAGTATAGCATCAGTTGCAACCATCTTTTCACTAGCAAACTCATTAATTTGAGAAGTAGTAGCTCTTCTTGTCAACCACAATATTCCAGATACTAAAAAACCAATTAAAGCAACAGGTAAAATTCCTTTAATCTTATCTAAAAAGTTTTCTTTTTGACCTTTAGGGGCAATTATAATTAGTTTATTAGCTAAACCATAGATATTTATTTTTTTACCCTTTTCACTCCATAAAAAATCTTTTTCTTCAATTAAATTATTTTTTAATAGTGCTTGAATGTTATAATGCACTGTGCTTATAGGTAAATTCATTTTTTTGGATATGTCTGATTCACAATAATTATTTTCACTTAAAAAATCTAATATTTTTCTTGCAGTAACATTCGAAATAATCTGAGCTAATTCTTTACTTTTATCTTCTTCTAAAGAAACCATTAAAAACTTTTCATTTGTCATAGATTATAAGATAAAATAAAGTATTTAAATGTAGTTTTGACTTTAATTTCAATTAAAACTATCGTAATATTTTCTAAGGAATAATAAATCTCCTTCTAATCTACTAACCTTTCTTAAATCAATGCCTTTTTCTCTTAATTCATGAATTAATGTTTTAACATGAATTTCTCCTAATCCCCTATATTCCTCAATAACTTGATAAATAGTTAGATTTCTCGAGTCAATAGGATTATAGTCTTGTTGCATAGTTAACCCTCCTTGGTGGGTTTTTTAAAAAGCTGAGAGTATTTAAAGGTTATTCTAAGAATATTGCTGGTCTACCTGGTATTGCCTTTTTATGACTTTTCTCTTGAATAATTACAGAACAATTAAATTCTTCTTCTAATATATTTTTATTTTCTAGGATTAACTTTAATTCTTTGTCTTTATCTAGAATAATCTCTGGAACTTTACTTTGATCTTTTAGCCAAGAACTAATTAATCTAACAATTTCATTACCTCTTTTTTTTAAATTGGTTTTCATGAAGGAATTGATTATCTCATTTTGATTGTATGTATTTTTTATAAGTTCTTTAAATGTATGAGCAAATTCATATTTCCAAGCATCTGCAATATATATGGTAATTTTGGAAAGCCTATCTTTTTTAATTAATTCTTTAATTTTTCTTATATCTTCTTTTAATTGGTTTAATAAATCTTCTTTGTACTCGGCTACTAAATCTATCTTTTTTTCATCATATTCTGGCCATTCAGCTAGAGAGACAAAATTACTATTATCCCATAATTCTTCAGCAATATGTGGTATTAATGGCGTTAACATTCTAATCCATTTATCATAGATATAACAATTTACATCATCACTTTTGATTTTTTTATAATTATTATACATATCGTACAAAACAATATTGGAATATTCTCTTAAATCCATGATATCTAAAGACTCTTTTGCTTTCTTAATTGATCTTTCTGTTTTAGAAATAAATGATTTATAATTAGAATAATCCTTTTTTTCTTTGTTTTCCTGTATTTTTTTAAGAATATTAAATAAATTAGAAAGATGTTTTTTCATAATTTCTACTTTACTAGAATCCCAATTAAATGTACTTTCTACACTAGTAGAATTGCAAATATATGCCCTAAATACATCGCAACTATACTTTTCTTGGATATCTATTAAAGAAATAGCATTTCCTTTTGATTTACTCATTTTCTCTCCTTCTGAAAGAATTATTCCATGAAAAGAGATTCTTTTAGGCCAAAATTTTTTATTAAAAATGGCTGTGTGTGCGAATAACATAAATGACAGATGATTTGATAAATGCGCTGTAAATGTATGTCTATGATCAAAAGGATACCAATATTTGAATTCCTTATTCATTTTCTTTAAAAGTTCTTCATTAATCTTTGTTCTTTTTACAATATCTTTCAAATTACCATTAGATAATAAGACATAATCAAAAAAATAGTAATTTAGTTGTTCTTTTTTTATTTTGTTTTCTCTAATAAAATGTATAATTGGATATAAAGACATATAAATTGTTGAATCAGATAAAGATTCTATAACCCATTCTTTATCAAAGGGTAATTTAGTTCCTAAACCTCTTTTTCTTGCGCATGGTCTCTTGTCTAACCACTCAAAAACATCTTCAAATTGTTTTCTGTATTTTTCAGGCCATAATTCTATGTTCTTCAAACATTTTTTGGCCTTATTTTTCCAACCTTTTGCATTAAAATCCAAAAACCACTGTCCATCAATAATCGCAACGATTACTTCACCACCATCTCTAGAATAACCAATTCTAGAAGTTTCATAAAGAATAGCTCCTTTATTTTTTTTAATTAATTCTTGTTTCATTTTCTCTTTTGCAATAGAAACTAATACTCCTTTATATTTACTAGAATTCATTATCCCTGTATGATAACTTATTTTATAAATTTCTTGTGTTGCTTCCATTAATTTATCTTTTTGATTTAAAGTTTTAATATTTAATTTTTCACAAAGCTCTTTAGCAGGGAAATCTCCAAAATCTTTAGATTTTATAATTGGTTTAAGTTTAATATTATTTATATATTTGTAATCTAAAGTATATTCTTCACATAATTTTTTAGATTCTTGTAATTCTTTTAAAGCTATATAATCAAAAGGAGCATCACTAGGTACAGAAGTAACAATACCTGTTCCTATTTTGCTGTCACAGTGTGTAGAGGGGAGTATAATAATATCTTTCTCGATCATTGGAGCAAAAACAAATTTTCCTATTAATTCCCTACCATTTATAATCCCAATTTTTTTAACTTTTTTATCTTGATATTTTAATTTTTCAACACATTCTTCACTAATAATCCATTTTTCTTTATCTATTTTAGTTTTTATATAGTTTAAATTGGGATCTATCCATAGGTTTGTTTGACCAAATAAGGTTTCTGGTCTTAGGGTTGCAGCGACCAAAAAATAATCATTAAATTTGAATTTCACTAATGTAAATTCCTGAATTTTAACAGGATTAGTATCTCCTTCTTGAATATCATCCTCACCAACTGCATTATTTAAAGTTTTACTAAACAAAATAGGATATTTTCCTTGGATTAAATAATTTTTCTTTATATATTTTTTAAATTGCCATTCAACTAGGGCTTGATGTTCAATATCTCCAGAAGTAAATGACCTTCTCCAATCAATTCCTAGACCGAGTGTTTTAAATTCATCCTTCATTTTAGGAATAAAAAAATCTACAATTTTTTGTGGGTCTTCAAAAGAGTTTACTATTTGTTCAATCTCTTTTTCATTTTTTACATATGTTTGTATGTACCTTTTATATAAATCAATTTTTTTTTGGTCTTTATTTTTTATAGCTAGTGAAATACTTAAAACTGGTGTTCCAGATATATGGAAAGCTAATGGAAAAAGAACGTTTTTATTTAACATTCGTTGATATCTAGAGAAAACATCAGCTTCTATGACAACCCTAGCATGTCCAATATGCAGACTTCCAGAAATATAAGGATATGGGGTTGTGATGAAGAATTTTTCTTTCTTTTCTTCTTTTACTTCAAATATTTTAGCTGCTTCCCATTTTTTTTGCCATTTTTTTTCTATTTCTTTAAACATGAATAAATATAATGAGATGGATATTTAAAATTTACTTCTTTAACTATCTTACTTTTTAATAACGGGGATTTTAACTTCTCCTTTAATTTTTTTATGTTCTTTTATAAATAAACTTATTAAAGCAAATATTAACATTAAAATACCAATAATAAGAAACAAATCTGAATAATTAGTATTGTTTTTAATCAATACCAATGAGAAGATAATCGGAGAGATTAAATACCCTAGTTCATAGCCTGTTCTAAATACAACTAAAAATCTTCTTGTATCTTTTGATTTAATAATTTTAAATAAATGTGCTTCTCTTAATGGCTCAATTATAGCTGCGCCAACACTTGCGGAGATTATCAATATAGCGAAAATCAAAAAATTGTCTACAAAACTCAAGAATATAGCTATACTCCCTAATAAAAAAAATCCGATAAAGAATAACCATTTATAACTCCCTTTATCTGCTAATCTGCCTATTGGTAATTCCAATAAGATTAAAGGTAAAACTAAAGCAGCTAGAATGTAACCAATAATTTTTTCACCTAAATCTGCAAGATAAAGAGGAACATATGCATAAACAAAAACCCACCAAAATGCTAAAGAAATAGACATTAAATAAACAATAATTAAATCTCTTTGTTTAAAATAATCTTTTATGTTTGAATAAAATCCATTATCTGTTTCTTGTTTTATAATATTATATTTGGGTTCATCATACAAAAAGATCATTAATGAACTAAAACAAAATAATCCTCCAATAAGAAATATTGGGTTAAAACCATATGCTTGTGCGATTAATCCGCCTAATAAAGGACCAAATAACCAAGCACTATTTGTCACAGAAAAATAAGCTCCTTCTGTGCTGCCAATATTCTTTTTTGATACATGATCTCTAATCATTAAAGATATCGCAAAAACAGCAGCAGTAGAAAAAAATGTTTTAAAAACTTCCAAGACTAATAAAGAATAAATATTTTTTACAAAGACTAAAGCAAAAAAAGATAATCCTAACCCAAATAAAGAAATTCTAAGCATTCTTGTTTTTCCAGTTAAACAGATTAATTTGCCTACAACTAACGTAGATAAAATCCATAATACTCCCTGAAAAGATATAACAAACCCAACATATGCCTCATTTCCAACTAAATGTTTAATAAATAAAGGAAAGATAGGTGAAAGAAATGTTATAGCCAAACTATAAAAAAATGTGACTACAAATAGAGTAAAGCTACATCCTTTAGGTAATCTCTCTTTTATTCTAAACATAAATGGAGTTTAATATTTTAATTTATAAATCTTTTTAAAAATCGGGCCCGGTAGGATTTGAACCCACAATCTCCAGCTTAGAAGGCTGGTGCCATATCCAGGTTAGGCTTCTCGTTTACAATACGAGCCCAGATAGATCTGGTCAGGACCCAAATTTGAAATAAATTCTCTATTTTTATACTTTACTATTAAATAAAAAATAAGTTTTATGGATTTGCTGGATTATTTATACCTGATTCTACTTCTTCTAATTCTGTAACTACTTGTTCTTCTTCATCAGTGCTTGCTGTAGTTTCTAATTCTTCTAACTCAACAATATTTTCATCAACTAATTCTTCAGTTAAAACTGGTGTTTCTTCTGTTGGGGTATCAATATCTACCTCTGGAGCCACTGGTACTTCAGAGGATTTACCACATCCAAAAAGAGTAAATATCAATATTATTATAATGATATAGTTATATTTCATGATAGACCTCCTTTATTTTTAAAAACAAAAATTATATATAAAGTGATCTATTTCAAAAATGGTGATGCACGGGTAGCTAAGTGGCTAAGGCGTCAGGCTGCAGGTATTATGAGCGATATGCTATGATATTTAGATACCTGAAGATCAAGGGTTCGAGTCCCTTCCCGTGCTTTTTATTATGAAGAAAATAATTATCCATCATTCTGGAAATCATAATACTAAGGAGCTTATTTATTTTTTACATGTAGATAAATATAAATGGGAAAATATAGGTTATCATTTTTTAATTACTAAAAAAGGTAAAATAGAAAAAGGAAGAAATATAACTCAAGAAGGTGCCCATTGTTTAGGGCAAAATAAAGATTCTATTGGTATTTGTTTGTTAGGCAATTTAGATTATGAACAACCGAGTAAAGAACAATTAATTACTTTAAATAAATTAATAAAAGAATTAAATATTAAAGATATTAAATTGCATAGGGATTATTGTGATAAAACTTGTCCTGGAAAAAATTTTAAAAGGAAAATGATAGATGTTATTTGAAAAAGAAAAACAAATATTTTTAGCAAAGAAAGATAAATCAACAAAGGGGTCTATTGATGAAAATATTAAATCTTTATTGGACAAAATAAATAATTTCCAAAATTATTATACTACTTCTTCTTGTTCTGGTAGAATTGTTCTTCTAGATGATTTAAATAAAAAAACTTCAAAATTTTTATTTGTTTCTCATCATACATGTACTTTGCCTGAAATAACTCAAAATTGTTGGTTACTTGTAGAGCCACCAATAATTCATGTAAGATGCAAAGATTTACAATCTGCAATGTTTTTACTAAAAAATGGGGTAGATTCAGGATTTGGAAAATCTGGTTTAATCTCTATAGAAAAACCAGTTTTAGAAATAAATTCAACAGAAAGAATTTCCAATTATTTAATTCCACAACTGGATAGATTTTATTTAAACCAATTAAATGAATTATCTAATAAGAAATTAGAAAAAATGAAATTAAAGATTAATAAACTTTATTCTATTTTATAATTTTATGTTCGGTGAAAATTGAAATAGGTAAATTATAAGAACTAATTCATTTATTTAATAGTTCTTTTAGCGAAATAAATTTTTTATCAAAACTAACAATCTTTTTATTAAAAACTTTAACTCCTTCTTGATTCAGTAGTTTAATTTTCTTTTTAATACCTGAAGCATATCCCCCTATAAAACCATTATTACAAACAATTCTGTGACATGGAATTAATATAGAATATGGGTTTTTGTTTAATATCCTACCGATCCACCTATAGCCTTTAGAATTAAAAAAATTCCCTATTTCTTTATAGCTAGTAACTCTTCCAGACGGAATTAAAGAAATTAAAACATAGATTTTATTCATAAAAATAAAAAGTATGAAGATTTTATAAATCTTCTTCTATTTCATCGTTAACTTTAGTTTTTTTTCCTTTTTTTAAGGCCCAGACAACAACTAACAAAACTAATAATAAAACAGCTAAATCGATTGCTATCCAAGCTGCTGTACCTAATTCTAAATCATCGAAGAATCCTTTTGATGTATATGTTGTTACTGTTCCTTCATCTTCATCTAAAGGGGGATTTTGTGTATCGATAATTGTATTAGCTGTACCTTCTTCTGTTGTTTCTTCTTCTGTTGTTTCTTCTTCAGGCAAACTACAGTAAACTCCTAAAGTAACTGAATCTTCTAGATCATCTTCTTCGTATTCAACTGTTAGATCAAATACATAATCTCCGGTGGGTGTATTTTCTGGGATGTCTATTATAAAAGATTCTGTATATTCATCGTCTTGTCCCATTTCTTCTATATCTAAATTATTTGTAGTTTCATCATAGTTTAGATCTAAGTTTCTTAATTTTAGATTAAAGTCTTCATCGTTACTTCCTAGATTTTTAATATCTATTCTTGCTTGGGTTTTTTCTCCACATTCAACAGATTCTGGATTTAATTCAAATCTATCAACAGATAATTTATGATCTGGTATAGTAAGATCTACATCTATTTCTTCGCTAGCACAATTTATATCTTCGTCGCCTTTTTCATATGCTTTTACTACAATTTTATAATCGTTATCTTCGTCTATATCTTCGTCAACCTTTAATGTAACTTCAAAATCTTCATCGTTTCCATCGTTAATTTCTATATCGTCTGATTTTTCACTATCTATTACATCTCCAGTATCTACTTCAATTAGTTGTGCTTCTATTAAAATATTTAAATCGTCATCTGCATTATTCTCAACATTTACTTTAACTAGGATTTCTTCACCTGGATTAAATTCGTCTTCATCATCAGGGTCATCTATACTTATGTCTAAATCACCAACTTGACCAGCTTCACATAAGCCAGATTGTATTCTTAATGTTGTTGGTAAATTTAAACTAGTTGTAATTTGTGTTGCTGATACTTGAATATTACCTTCAATTATTTCAGAATCATAGTTATTATCTACATCTATATTTACATCTATTGTTCTACTTTCTCCTGGATTCAAACTTGCAATTGTGGTTGGAGAGATACTTAATATTATATTTTCTCCATCATTATCCTCTAATTCTGTAGTTGTAAAATCATGGTTAATTACAAGATTAGTTAGAATAACGTTGCCATCATTTTTTATTGCAAATTCTTCATTAGTTGTTTCTCCAGAATCACTAGAAATCTCTAATTTGGTTTTACTAAAGGAAAGAAGAGATTGTGGGTTAATTGAACTCACAACATCTAGATAAAAGTCTTCTTCGTCTGTCCAGCTTGCTAATCCAGACTCATAATAATAACGAGCAATTATTTGTCCTTTATAAGAACCTGCTACTGCTGTAGAAGGAACACTTATAGTAAAACTAACAGGGTAATCGTCACCTACAGCTAGATTTGTAATTCTAGGAATTACTGTTGTAGGTTTTGAAATTACATATGATTCATAATTTAAATCAGTAATCGTAACATCTATATTTCCTACCAATTCATCACCTGTATTTCTAACTAATACAGTGTATGTTACACTTTCTCCAGGTTCGGTTTGTAATTTTGAGCCTGAAGCAGGCCAAGTTAGACTGACCTGTGTAATACTAGCTAAAACGCTAATAACTACTAAAAATACACATAAAATCGCAAATACCGGTAATTTTGCTTTCATATTGGACTATGCCTCCTTATAATTTAATAGTCTAAAATTCGCCTCTTTTCAGTAATAATTCTTATCAAATAACTATTTAAGTCTTACTATGCTTGAATATATGCATAGATATATAAATTTAAGTGTTTTTATCTATTTGGTTATGATATGTATCTCTTTTTGAATAATATTATTTTTTTCAAATAATGTGATTGTTTTTTTTAATCTTAAATTATTTTTTAATAATTTGTTTATGTTTATAGAATATGCTTTCTTAGAATTGGTGATTATTAGAGGGGTTATAAAGATACATTTTTTATTTTTTTTGAGAATTAGATTTAATGCTACAAATAGATGAAAATATAATTTTTCTAATGAACTAATTATTTTTTTTGTTTGATCATCTGTCGGCGGTTTTGAAAATTTTGGTCCTAGATATGGTTGGGTTACAATTGCGTCTATTGAATTTTTTGGAATACATTGCGCTAAATCTTTACATGGAAGATTTATTAGTTTTGAATTATTTCTTAAGTTATATTCTTTTTTTAACCATCTTATATTTTTTTCTGCTTTTTTAAATAATTCTGGATCTCTTTCTATACCAATAATATTTATTTTTTTAATTAAGGCTTCTTGAAGAATTGTACCTATATTACAAAAAGGATCTAGTAACATTTGATTTGCTTTTATTTCAGAAAGATTTATTAGTATTTTGGCTAATCTTAAAGAAATAGAGTAACTATAATCTATATTTGGTCTTAGAATATCTCTTTTTTCTAGAATTGCGGGGTTAGTAACTTGAACTGTCTGTGCGACTATATTTTTATAGAGAATTATCTCTATACATTGATTTGGAAATCCGTTTTTATATAATTCTGTTGGAGAAACTTTCTTTAAATTTGATTTTGGTTTTTTATATGTTGCTTTTAATCTTTGATCTTTAAAATATTCTCTTAAATAATCTTTTACAAATTCTAAAAAATTATCGCTATAGTTAGTTATGTAATAAAATGGTTTATTTTTAGATCCTTGAAAGAATTCATGATGATTTAGGTTGTCTTCTAGTTCATTCAATGTCTCTGCTTCAGAGATTATTTCTGCTATTTTTATAGTACCGCCCAGTTCTTCTATTAACTTACTTGGTAAAGTTTTTAGTTCTGCGATTAAAAAATTATTATCTATCGCTAAAATTTCACTATCTTTCAAAAAAACTTTTAGTTCTTCTAAAGAAAGTTCTATATCTCTACCTAAAATAAACAAATATTTCATAGGGTTAATCTAATGGATAACTATTTAAAATTGATTTTAAAGATTTATAATCCTAGCGATTAAGTAGTAAATATACTTTGTCTCCTTTTCTAACCTTTTCTGTTAATAAAGCTATTTTTTCTCCTTTTTTAGCTAGGGTGACTGGTCTATTGTTTTTTTGTATTGAAGTTACTTGTTGAGTTAAGACCCCTGTTGTGGGTCCTGTGATTAGAATAGTATCATTTAATTTTAAAGATTTTGAAATTAAATGTATCTCTGCTGCTGTTTGTTTATTGAAATAATTGGTTACTTTACCTATTTCTATTTTTTTTGTTTTTGATGCGTTGCCTGAATAAGTAGTTATATCATCTTTATTTGGCATATCAAGATAAAATCCCTGTGAAAATTTTCGATTATATACTGAATTTAATCTTTCCATTAATCTTGGAAGTTCTTTTTTGAATTCGTTTGGATCATTATTATAGAAGTCTATTGCTTCTCTGTAGGTTTTTGTTACTGCATAAACATATTCTGGAGATTTTGAACGTCCTTCTATTTTAAAAGAAGTAATATTTGAATTAATTAATAAAGGCAAGAATGGCAAAGTACAAAGATCTTTTGAACTTAAAAATAAATTATTTTTTACTTGAATTTCTTTTTGAGTTTCTAAATCTATTAATTTGTAAGATCTTCTACATGGATGAATGCATTTTCCACGATTAGCAGATTCATTATATAATCCTTGAGAGAAAAAACATCTTCCAGAGATGGCATAACACATTGCACCATGAACAAATGTTTCTATTTCTAAATCTGTTTTTATATTTTTAATTTGTTTCAAAGATAATTCTCTTGCTAAAATTACTCTTTTAATTCCTAGTTTTTTATATAATTCTAAAGATTTTGAGTTTGCTACTGATGCTTGGGTAGATAGATGTATTGGAATTTTGTATTTATTTGCCATATTAACAACTGCTAAATCCCAACAAATTATTGCGTCTATTTGTGATTCTTTTGCTTTTTTTATTATGTTTTCTATATCTTTTAATTCTTTATCAAAGACAATTGTGTTTAGGGTTAAATAACATTTTATTTTATTTTTATGACAAATTGTACTTATTTTTTTAATATCTGAAAATTCAAAGTTTTTGGTTTTAACTCGCATATTTAACTTTTTAATTCCAAAATAAATAGCATCAGCTTTTGCTTCTATTCCTGCTCTTAATGATTCCCAGTCTCCTGCTGGTGCTAGAAGTTCCATAAATTATTGGATATAGAAAAGATTTTAAAAGTTTTTAAAGACAATTTGGCCTCTTAGTTGACCAGAGACAATTTCTTTTGCTTTTGCAGTTATTCGTTTAGAATTTGTTAAATAAATTACTGGTAAATGTTTTTGTTGTGCTTCTGCATATGCTAAAAATATGTCTTTTTCTGTTACAGATTTTTGATCTTTTGCTTTTAATAGATAATTTAAATTTCCTACATTTGATGGTATTTTAATTATAAAATTAAATTCTTTTGCTTTATTAATAGTTTCAATTCCTATAACTTCTATTTCGTTTTCTCCAAGAAAATCCAATACTTGCTTATAAAATTGACCTTCTGCTGAGATTGACTTTTTTTTACTTGGTTTTTTGATTGGCTCTTGAATTAATGGTTCAAATACTAGTTGTTTTTCTTCTAATTTTCCTCTTTGTTCTTCTTTAACCTCTTCTTTTTGTTCTTGTATTTGTGTTGTATCTTGGACTGATTGTTCTTCTTGTAGTATTTTGTAGATGTTGTCTTTTGCTTGATCTGGATTGGTAAGATAAAATTTCCAGAATATTTCTGTTCCTTCTTTGGTTGTTACTTGGAGAGGAATAGCAAAATCCTTTAGATCTTTTAAGGCTATTCTTTGCCATGGTTCTAATGATTTTTCTCTTAAAATTTGTTTATCTTTAATAAATTCAAATGCTTCTTTTTCTTTACCTTTAAGACTGGCGTATATTCTTTCACCTAATTTTTCTTCTTGACCTGGTAGAAAATAAAGGGGTGATGATCCAATTTTTGAGTTACTAATTCTAATTAATTTTCTAGATGCTAATTCAGATAACATTGCTGAAGCAAAGATTATATCAGTATTGACATGTTTAGATACTTGGATTGGAAGTACTGGTCCAATCAGTTTTATATATTGCAAAATCTTTTCTCTTACATCTGACATAGATATGTAGTTTCATTAAGGGTTTAAAAGAATTTTGGAATTGTTGCGAATATTTTTTTATTAACTTTCTTCAATTACTTTTAAGAATTTAAATCCTATTGGATGGAATTAATCCATTTCATATAGTAATTCTCTATTTAGTTTGTTTTTCAAAGCATTTGTCTATAATATCTAAAGACCATTAGAATGTCAACACCTTCTTGCTTAAGTTTCCCATTTAAATAGTAATAAATGGCACATCTCTCTTTATTCATCATTAATTAAAAAGAAGTTGTATACAAAGCCTAGGGCTACCTGTCTTGCGGAGGGACAGGTGCCCTTAGGAATATGGATAATAATCTAATAAGATTATTACTTATAAAATTTACGGTTTTAACCATTTAACTTCATAGTAAGTTACAGAACCTTCTACGTCTACAATTCCTAATAATAATCTTTTTCTTGTTGAATGTGCAACTCTATTTTTTGCAGCAAATTCATACCAAGTTAATACTTCTCCTTCTGAGACTGGATAGACTACCCATTTAGCATGGTCTTCTCCAGGTTTTATTCCACGATCGTAAACCCTGAAATCTGCTCCAAATTTTAGAGCTGTTTTAACTATGTATCCTCTTTTTCTAAGGTCTTCAAATACAAAATATCTAAGTTGAAAATTAGGTTCTAGTTTTATTACTTTTTTTAAAAATTGTTCTGTAGATAGTGGTTTATTTTTATTATTTAAGATCACTAATTTTTTTCTTTCAATTAAATACATGGCTTCTAGTAAGGAATATTGGATTTTTTTATTATCTAAAATCTCTCCATATCGTGATTTATCAAATAGATCTTTAGCTAAATCTGTTGTATCTACGATCAGGTTATTTCCTATCCATTTGATAATAATTTGTTCTTCCATCTGAGTTTAGTAAAATGAAGTATATAAAAAGTTTTTTATATTGATTCTTTTTAATTATATTTAATGAAAATTATATTTTTAGGCACTTCAGGAATGCAACCAACTAAAGATAGGAATCAATCAGGAATTTATCTTAGTTATGGTAACACTAAATTATTGATTGATTGTGGTGAGGGTATTCAGAGACAAATGAATATTACTGGGTTAAAGGTTCCAAAGTTAAATAAGATTTTAATAACTCATTTGCACGGAGATCATATACTTGGATTAGGAGGTTTGATTTTTAATTTATGTGCTAATGAATTTAAAGGTACTTTAGAAATTTATGGGCCTAGAGGAATAAAGGAATACTATAAAAATATGATAAATTTTTGCTGTGTAGAAAGAATTAAGATCATAATAAAGGAGATAAAAGAAGGCAAGGTTTATGAAGATAAATTATATAAGGTATTTTGTAAAAAATTAAAACATACTTCTTTATGCTATGGGTTTAGATTTGAAGAAAAACCAAGAAGAAAAATGAATTTAGATTATTTAAAAAAAATAGGTTTAATTCAAAACCCTTTGATAGGTGAATTACAAAGAGGCAAAGATATTTTATGGAGGGGGAAAAAAATAAGAGTTAAAGATGCTACTTATTTAATAAAAGATAAAAAAATTGCATTTGTTTTAGATACTGCTTATTGTAAAAATGCTGTTAAACTTTCTAGAGGGGTTGATATTTTAGTTTGTGAATGTACTTTTTTAGATGAAAAGAAAAAGAAAGAAGAATATAACCATTTAGATGCTAATGATGTAGCTAAAATTGCTAATGAGGCTAATGTAGAAAAAGTAGTGGTAACCCATTTTAGTCAAAGGTATAAAAATACGGATATGATAAAAAATAAAATAAAAAAAATTTTTAAAAAAGAGGTTGTTTGTGCTAAGGATTTTTTAGAATTAAATCTTTAATGTCATTATAATTTTTGAAAATGAAGATATCTTTAGTTAAACTTGTACCTACTGTAATCAAAAGTCTTAATATAAAATGGAAGGTTATGAATGTATAAATTAAAAAAGTAGAGGTAAGTTGTGGTGTTAAATCTTCTTTTATGTATGAATATAAACTAATTAGGGATATTCCTAAAAGACTAATTATTCCTAAAATAATTAGAATTATTATTGTTTTTTTTGGTGTTTTTTTAAAAATTAAATATGATTGTTTAAGAATTTTGAACGTTCTTTTTTCTCCATAGAAGAGGATTGGATCTATAAACAAAAAAGCAAGACTATAAAATAAAAATAAGAGGATAATTATCAAAGTTGATATTAATTCTAATGACTTAAAAAAGGCTAAATAACCTACAATAAGGAGGGGAATTAAATATAAAATAATTATACATATCTTTAATTTTATTAGTCCGGGGATAAACTTTTTTGATTGTTTTATTATTTCCTTAAGTTTAAATTTTTTATTTGCTATTGTTTCTTTAATTAAAGTATATTTTGTAGCTATTAATGAAATTCCGGCTAAGAGGCTTATTAAGATCGCAATTAAACTTGTGATCATTAATTTTATTAAATCTGGGGTATTATTCATTATTTTTGTGAATTCAGCTTTAATTAAATCAAAAGAGTTTATATTAAAAATATGACTTAGGTTATTTATATAGACAAGTAAAAATGTGAGTATTAATGTAATCAAAACAAGAATAATATCTGGTATCCATAATTTTTTGTTTTTTAATAAACTAAAACTAAAGGATAATCTTTCTTTAAATTCTTGCATATAATAAATTATGTTAATTACTTTTTAAAGTTTTGCTTGCATAATTTTTATAAACTAGATTGTTAATAAAAAAATTATGAAAAAGGCTTGTGTGGTTTATTATTCATTATTTAATCATGTAGAGAGACTTGTTGGGATTTTGGATGAAAAATTAGAAGTAGATAAATATAAAATAGAGACTAATGGGAATAAATTTTGGGTGGTTTTTTCTCAAATGTTTGGTTTTGGTAAGATAGATTTTCCAATAGTTGATTTAGATAATTATGAAATTATTTATTTAGCAGGTCCTGTTTGGAATAGTAAATATGCTAGACCTTTAAGAAAGTTTTTTGACAAACATAATTGGAAGAATAAAAGGATTAAATTGATTATAAGTTGTGGAATCAATCAAGGGAAAACTGTTGATTTAATAAAAGAAAGTTTATTAATATCTGGTGGAGAATTAATTACCTATAAGGTTTTTAAAAATGGAGAAGGAGACATTAGTAAAAAAATAGATGAATTGATTGGTTAAAATGGATCCGGTTTTAGTTAATATTTTTGGGTTAGAAATTAGGTGGTATGGCCTTCTAATGATGCTTGGTTTTATTTTTGGTTATTTTATATTATTAAAAATTAGAGGAGATGTATCAAAAGTAAAAATTGAAGAGTATCTTTTATACATGTTGGTTGGAATTATACTTGGTGCAAGATTAGGAGAGATTATTTTGTATGAACCATTGTATTATCTTAGTAATCCGCTAAAGATATTTTATGTTTGGGAGGGTGGTTTAGCAAGTCACGGTGCTTTAATTGGTGGAATACTGGCTAATTATTTATTTTGTAAAAAAAATAATTATAGTTTTTATAAAATGGCAGATAAGGCTGTAATTCCTATTGCTTTTGGCGCTATGTTTGTTAGAATTGGTAATTTTATTAATGCTGAGTTATGGGGAAGAATAAGTAATTCTGTTTTTAGTGTTAACGTTAATGGTGAAATGAGACATCCTTCTCAATTATATGAGGCGTTTAAAAATCTTTTAATTTTTGGTATTTTATTATTTTTAAATAGAATAAAAAGAAAAGAGGGTTATATGTTTTGGATGTTTATTTTTTTGTTTGGAGTATTTAGATTTATTGTTGAGTTTTGGAAGGATTGGTCAACTTATTTAGGTTTGACTCCGGGTCAATGGTATAGCCTTCCTTTAATTTTATTTGGTTTTTATTTTTTAAAAAAAAGAGTGATAAATAGGTGAACTTAGAACAACAATATAAAAATTTGATTGGGAGTAATTTGTTTGAAGAGTTAAATGAAAGAATTGAGGATTTAACTAGAAAAAAAATTTTAATGGTTTATAGCGATAATAGTAAAAAAAATTTAGGAATTTTGTTAGAAGATTTTAGCGAATTTGTGAATGAGTTTAAAATTAATTTTAATTTTTGTAAATTTGTATGTAATTTTTCTATTAAAGAAGATTATTTTAAATCGTTTAATGATTCTATTGAGCATAATTTAGATTTGGTAGCTTGTTTAGATGAATATGATGTTATTATTGTTCATGATTTGACTTGTTTAGGTTTAATTAAATACAAAAAAAATAATAAATGGATTGCGGATATTCATGGAGAGATAGAGAATTTTTTTGAAGAAATGTTAGATATGTATGATGCAAGGATTGTTAGTTCAGAAATGTATAAATTGAATGACAAATATAATGTGATCATACCTGGAATTAATCCTTTTTCAGATAAAAATAAAGAAATAAATAGTCAAGCAATAATAGCCAAATATAATCTTCCTATGAACAAACCAATAGTATTAGAGATTGCTCATTCTAATAATTTTATTGATTTTGTTAAAATTTGTGAGAATATTTATGGGTTAGGGGTGGATTGTACTTTTGTTTTTGCTTGTTTAGAACAGATTAATTTTGAGGTTAATGGGATTATTGAGAATAATTTATATGTACTCTCTGAAAGGAATGATTTACTTATTAATGCTCTACAAAGAGAAGCAATTTGTGTGATTGATTCAAGTGATAATCTTGATTTATTATTAAATATAAAGGAATCTTTATGGAAAAGAACTTCTATTATTTGTAAAGGAAGGGCTGATCTTGAATTATATTATAAATCTGCTGTTTATTTAGTTGATATGATTCATCCTTTAAAAATTGCCGAACATGTTGTTTATTTAGCAAATAATAAACATAAAATAAAAGAGATTGGGAGCCAAGGAAGAGATATAGTCTTAAAAAATAATTTATTGATACATTATGCTATTGATTATTTTGATTTGATTAACTCTTTATTTTATTAAGATATACTTTGTGAATTCCTTTTATTCTTTTTATTCTATCAATTAGATCGATTAATTTTGTAGTTTCTTTTATATCTGCTAAAAAACTACAAAGTATTTGATCTGTGTATACTGGTTTTCCTTTAACTGCTGAAATATTAATATTTTGACTGGAAACCGTATTTAAAATTTCTGCGAATATTCCAATTCTATCTTGTGCTTCTATGTTTATACCTATAGACTCTTTAAAACTATCTTTCCACTCTACATAAATTCTTTTTTTTTGTTTTTCTTCTATATTTTTACAATTTATTTTGTGAATGCTTATTTTTTTTTCTCCGAGATTTATTCCAATAATTTTATCTCCTGGTAAAGGTTTACAGCATAAAGAAAATTTTATTTTTGCATCTTTTGCGCCTTGGATTTTAACTAAATTTTCTATAATTTCTTTAGTTTCTGAGGTTTCTTTTCTCAAAAATGCGTTTATTACTGGTCTTCCTTTTTCTCTTAAATAATGTCTTATTTTTGATCTTGCTTTTTCTGTAACTACAAATGATAACCAGTCTTTAGATGGGTTTTGTGTTTTTGAGGTAACTATTTCTACAATATCTCCATTTTCAAGTTTTGTTTTTATATTTCCAAATTTAGAATTTATGATTGCACCAGTACATTTATCTCCTATATCTGAATGTATTGAATAAGCAAAATCTAGGGCTGTTGCTCTTTGTGGAAGTTCTACTACTTTTCCTTTTGGAGTTGAAATATAAATTTTATCAGCAAAGAAATCTACTTTTGATGTTAAGGATTTTTCTTGGTCTATTGTTTCTTTTAAAAGTGTGAGTTGTTTATCAAATGCTTTTTCAGTTGAAAGACCTTTATATGCCCAATGAGCTGCTATACCTTCTTCATTGTAATGGTGCATTTCTTTAGTTCTAATCTGTATTTCTGTTGGACTATCCTCTAAACCTTTTACAGTTGTGTGCAAGGATTGGTAACCATTAGGCTTAGGTTCTGAGATATAATCTTTGAACCTTCCTTCTATCGGAGGCCATAATTTATGAATTAAATCCAATATTTTGTAACAATCCTCTATTGATTCTGTAATTATTCTTATTGCGATTAAATCAGTCATTTCAGCAAAATTATAGGCTCTATCTTGTATTTTTTTATAAATGCTGTAGATGTGCTTTGCTCTTCCATACAAATCTGCTTGGATATTATGTTGATGAAGATTTTTCTCTATAATCTTCTGTGTTTTTCTTATTCTAATTTCCCTTATCTCTCTTTTTTCTTGTAATTTTTCTTTTATTTCTTTAAATTTTTTAGGGTTAAGTATTTTGAAAGCTAAGTCTTCTAGCTCCCATTTTAACATACCTATGCCTAATCGATAAGATAGTGGAGCATATATCAACATAGCTTCAGAAGCTATTTTCTTTTTTTCTGTACTTTTTAATTTTTTAGATGATCTTAGGTATTCTAATTTATTTGAAATCTGAATAAATAAAACTCTAATATCTTTTGTTGCTGTTAAAAATATTTTCCTTAGATCTTCTGAAGACTGATTTTCTATTTTTGCTTCTAAAATCTTTATTTTTTCTAAATCTTCTAAAATCTTTATTTTTTCTTTTGGAAAATCTTCATGCTTGAATTGTGTATCTTGGAGTAAAGAGACAGTAATTGTAGTTGTATCTAGACCTAAGCCTGCAAGAATCATTGAGGCATTATAATTATGTTCTCTTATTCTAATTTTTTGCTTTTCTAGGTTTTTGAAAGCCTTTTCTAAATACTTAAAATTAGCTTCTTTGTTGTACCTTAATATTTTCTTAGCCAATTCTGTGATTAACATAATAATTTTATTAGGTATAATCTTTTAAAGGTTTCCTGATATGGCTTTAAGATGAATAAAAAGTGGATTTTATTACTTATCCTTTTTATACTTGGATTTTTTATAAGAATTGCAAAAGAAAAGCACCTAATTCATTGGTTGGATGAAACAGTATATTTACAGATGTCAGAGGTTATTTTTTCAGATGTTTAAAGATTTAATTAAAATTAGAATTAATGATTTTAAAGGAAAATATAACTAGTTTTATAAAATTATAGTTTTTCTTCTTATTATGGATCTATCTAGGCAGGTTATATTTGAGCATATTGGAAAAGAAAAACAGAAATTAATAGAAAAAGCCAAAATTGCTGTAATTGGTATTGGAGGATTGGGAACAGTAGTTAGTGAATTGGTAGTTAGGTCAGGGGTTGGTAATTTATTAGTTATAGATAGGGACTTTGTAGAGGAGAGTAACTTACAAAGACAAAGTTTATTTTTAAAACAAGATGTTGGTGAGTTAAAGGCTTATGCTGCAAAGAAAAGATTAAGAGAGATTAATCCTGAACTTAAGGTAAAAGCAGAGATTATTGATTTGAACTATAAGAATATTAATCTTTTAGATGGAATTGAATTTATCGTAGATTGTAGTGATAATATGTATACTAGATTTTTAATTAATGAATATTGTTTGAAGAACAATAAAAAATGGGTTTATGGTAGTGTTGTTGGGGCTAGAGGTATGGTTAAGGTTTTTGATGGCAAAAATTGTTTTAAATGTTTATTTAGTGAACCGAGTGAAATAATTGAAGGATGTAGTAGATTGGGGGTAATTAATACTGCAGTTTACTCTATTGCTTCTTTGCAGGTAATGCAAGTGATTAAAATAATAATTAAAGAAAAGTATTGCAAGGATTTAATTGTTTATGATGTATGGAAAGAGAGATTAGAAAAGATTAAGGTTATTAAGAAAGAAAGTTGTTGTAATACTTTTGAATATTTAGAAGGTAAAAATTATAGATCTGTACAGAGATTATGTAATGGTAAATATCAGGTAGATACAGGAAAGGTTAGTTTAATTGAATTAAATCAAAAATATGGTGGTGAAGGAAGTATTTATTTTTTGAAATTAAAGGATGTTATTTTTTTTAAGGATGGGCGATGTTTAATTGATGCTCGTTCTGAAGATGAGGCTAAGGCTATTTTAGATAGATATTTGTAAAAGAAATAATTTTTGGTTAGGTTATAAAGAAGAATTATTAGCTATTTTTTAATTGCTATATCTTTAAAAATTTTGTATTAATATAACAAAATATGAGTTCTGTTATTGAGTTATATAAAGCTGAAAGAACTAGATGGTTAAGGACTTTTAGTGAGACTATTTCTAAAATGAGGGAAAAAAATCAGACTAGACCATTTAGAGAAAGACAGAGAATAGAAGAGATTTTTGATAGATATGGATCTTATAAAACTATGGATCTCACTTGCTTGGCTGAATCTTTAGATATTCTTTCTGGAAGATACTATAAATTTAGGTGGGATTATGAAGATAAAGCTAAATCGTTTTATTTGTTTTGTTTAAAGGTGGGATTAGAGGGTAGATATTTACCTAAAACCTATGTGATTTTTGATAAGATTCTTGAATCTGTTTGGGAGAGACAAAGGACCATAATTAAACCTTCTCCGGAATTGGATTTTTTGTGTTTAAGCTTATTTGAAGATTTTTTAATAGGGAAACTAGGGATTGAAATAGAATCTAACTCTGTATCGTTAAGAAAATTAACATACGATGAGGTTTACAGACAATGCGCTGAAAAACGTGTAAATTTTAGGGATATAGAAAGACATTTAATAAAGTTTGAGGAATTGGATAAAAATTTTATTAAGAGTATTGCTAAAAATATTGCTCAGATTGGTTCCTAAAGACTTATAAATTTAATTAAATTTTATAAAATAGATGAAAGTATATATAGATCGTGGGTGTAGAAATGTAGAAATTACTAAAGAATTGGTTCAAGATATTTTATTTGAATTAAATATAAACCCGACTACAGTTTTAGTTAGTGTTAATAATGAATTAGTTGATATTAATTACAAAGTGAAACAAGGAGATAAAGTAGAGATATTGAGTGTGATTTCTGGTGGTTAATTGTAAAAGATGTAAGGACAAGCCAATATATAATCGATTATGCAAGAGTTGTTTTTTAAGATATTTTGAAAAAAAGGTAAGAAAAACAATTAGAGAGTTTAAATTAATTGAAAAAAATGATAGAATTTTAGTTGCATGTTCTGGGGGTAAAGATTCAACTAGTATTTTGTATTTGATGAAAAAAATTTTTTCTAAACGAACTGATTTAGTAATTGAGTCTATAGCTATTGATGAAGGTGTTAAAGGATATAGGGATGAGAGTTTGAAATTTTTAAAGGGTTTTTGCAAGAAAGAAAAAATTAGATTACATACCTATTCTTTTAAAAAAGAGTTTGGAAGGAATTTAGATGAGATCATCAAAGGAAAGAAACCTTGCTCTATTTGTGGTGTTTTACGAAGAAGATTATTAAATGAAAAGGCTAGAGAGTTAAAAGCAACTAAATTAGTTACAGGGCATAATTTAGATGATGAATGTCAAAGTATTTTAATGAATCAATTTAGAAGAAATATAAGATTAGGGGCTAGATTGGGGCCTAAAACTGGTGTTTTGGATGATGAGAGTTTTGTTAAAAGAATCAAACCTTTTTATTTAATGTTAGAGAAAGAAATTGCGGTTTATGCTTTTTTGAAGGGATTTATGACTAAGCTAAATGAATGCCCTTATGAAAATCAATCTTATAGAAGTAAGGTTAGGGATATGATTAATGAATTTGAACAAAAATACCCTGGAACTAAGAGTTCTATTATTGCTTCTTTTTTGGAGATAATACCTTTTTTAAAGAATGAATATGGTTCTAAAGGGGATTTAAAATTTTGTAAAGAATGTGGTGAACCTTGCTCTCAAGATATTTGTCAAGTTTGTAATATTATTAAAAAAATTAGTTAATTATAAATAATCTTTATTTTTGTATTTTAGGCATCCATATACAATGTAAATTCTATAAGTAATTCATTTTTAACTCTTGGCGAAAAGGTTAAATATACGTAGAAAAACAAGGAATTAGGGATAGTATGGTTAAATGCAAATGTGGGAATCTAGTAGATATTAAAGAGATGAAATATGGATTAAATGGAAAAGAATTGATTTGTAATCAATGTCATCAAGTTCAACAAGCTAATTTCAAGAGAAAGATTTTTGGTGGTAATATAGGAATAAATAAAATTGTGGGTAATAAAAAATTAGGATCTGGGGATAGAATGCTTTATTATTGTGATCATTGTGGATTTAAATTTTCTAGAAAAAAAGATTTTTTATTTAATGGAAGATGTCCGAATTGTTCAAAATTTGCAGTAAAAGAAAGGAAAATAGAATTAGCCCAGAGTTTAATAGATGATGTTGATAAATGGGAAGAGACCAAAATATTAAGACGATAGGTTATATCTCTTTAGCTTATGATGAATTGTACTTGGAGGAACAATTACATAAGTTGGATTTGATAAAAGAGAATATTAATATTTCTGGGAGAGTACTCGATATAGGTTGTGGTACTGGTATTTCTACAAGATATTTTAATGCGCTTGGTATTGATCCTTGTAAGGAATTAATTGAGATTGGTTCTGGTGATTTAAAAGTCGCTAATGGAGAAGATCTATGGTTTAAAGATAAAGAATTTGATTTTGTTACTTGTATTACTTCTTTGCATAATTTTGAGGATTATAATAAAGGATTGTTTGAGATGGAGAGGGTATTGAAGGATGAAGGAAGATTAATTATAAGTTTGTTAAAAAAATCTAAAAGATTTAAAGATATTTCTGAAGTAATTGAAAAAATATTTATTATTTTTAATAGGATAGATGAAGGTAAAGATATGATTTTTTTTTGTGAGAAAAGGATTTAAATAATAATTGTTGTTTTTATAATTATTGCCCGAGTAACATAACTGGATAATGTACCGGACTCCTAATCCGGAGATTGCAGGTTCAAATCCTGCCTCGGGCGCTATCTTAACTTATAGAATCTTTCTGCATATTTGCATTTATTCATTATTCCAGCAATAATTGCTTTGTAAACTATTGGGACTAATAATGTGTAAGTAAATACTTTTTGTGATTTGAATTTTTTTAAGGCTTGTATCTTTTTTTTAAACGTTGTTGAAATGTCTATATATATTCTTGGGTGGGATTCTTCTATAACATTCCATACTTCAAATGCATAAAAAGAAATTTTTTTTTGTGGGTCTAAAGAGACTAATATTTTAGTGATTGCTTTATTTACTGCTCTGTGGTCTGTATGAGCATCAAATGAAGAATGTGTAAAAATTTTAGTTGGTTTAAATTCTATAATTATTTCTTTTATTTTCTTTTCTATTTCAGGAGTATCTAATTCTTCACTTAGTTTTCCATCTTTTAAACCTAAAAAGATTGTTTCTTCTGTTCCTAAAAATTTACCTATCTCTTTTGCTTCTTTTAGTCTTTCATTTATTACTATCTCTTTATTTAACCATGGTGAAGAACCCTCACCATTAGAAACTAAAACTGTAGTTACATTAATATTCTCTCTAGCGAACTTTATTATTGTACCACCCATGCCAATAGTTTCATCATCAGAATGTGCTACAAAAACTAGAATTTTATCTTTCATATATTAAATAAGAATTAATTGGTTTTTAAAACTATTTTTTTTCTACTGTTGTCTCTTTAGCTACTTCTTTAGCTGCTTTTTCTTGTTCTTTCTTTTTATTTGCCTCTTGCACTTTTTTTTCTAATTCTTTTTGTAAGACTTTAAAACTTTCTAATTTTTCTTTTGGGGTTTCTGTTGTTTCTGATTTTATTTCTTTATCATATTTGCCAGCATTAACCTCTTTAATTATATCTATTGCTTTTTTATTTTCAACTAAGACGCCCATTGAATTACATGATCCTAAAACAATTTTGATAGCTGATTTTAGATCTCTTATAAAAAATGAATCTTTTTTCATTTTAGCAACTTTGATTATTTGTTCTATTGAAATTATACCAACAAATAGTTTATTTGGTTCTCCAGAGGCTGTTTGAATATTAATTTCTTTTTTTATTAATTCGGAAGCTGGCGGTGTTCCAATTTCTAATGCAAATTCTTTTGATTCAATATCTACAATTACTTTTACTGGTACTTTCATACCTTTGAAATCTTTGGTTTTTTCATTAATTTGGGAGATTACTTGACCGATGTTTATTTTTAAAGGACCGAGAGCGCTGCCCATTTGTGGTCCAGCTACTGCTTTACCTCCATCAACTAATACTTCTACAGTTTCTTTTCTTCCCATTTTAGACTTTTGAAAATAGAAAATTATTAAGAGTTATCTTCTTTTTCCTCCCCTTCATCTCTTCTAATTACTTTTATAGAATCCATTTTAACAGTTACTGGAATAGGAATTGCTGCTTCTAGTAGTTCTACAACTACTTCTTCTTTTTGTTCATCAATTCTTTTAACTCTTGCTTTTTCTTTTTTGAATGGTCCTGTAATAATCTCTACTATATCTCTCTCTTGAATATTAAGTTGTGTTTTTACTTGTTCTAACATTGGTTCTATTTCCTCATATTTTAGTGGTTTTGAGAGTAACCCTTTTGCATATGGTACTCCAAAAAAAGACTGTTTTGCATCAATTTCTGAAGAAGCTTCTATAAAAATATAGCCTCTCATGCCTGGAGTTGATGTAACTGAGAATACTTGAAGTTTTTTCTTTTTAACATTTGATTCAATAAAATCCATTACTTGTTCTTCTCTGCTTGCTGTAGTTTTAACAGCAAAAATTTGTATTTCCATGCTAAACGAAAGAAGGATGAAAGCTTATAAATGTTGCTATTTACTTTAAAAATATTTGCCAGATTATGTTTATTAAAGAGCCCATTACACCTAGAATAAGAAGGCCTAGTCCTGTAACCTTTAGAACTGTTATTAATTCATTTTTATTTGGCTTTTTGGTTAGTTGCCAAACTCTTTTACTTTCTATTAAAAATGTTTTAAATTTCGTTAGATATTCTCTTCCTTTTCCCATATGATTAGAAAAATCTATATGTTTAAAAGTTTAACTGATTAGTAAAAATAATATTTAATCAATAAATTCAATTCCTAGATCATATTTTTGGGTTTTCTTTTTATTTTCGATTTTACTGACTCCTTTTATTTGTGTTGAATGTACCCCAGTAATTATTATTAAGGTTCTTATAGTTTTGTCTAAATCTTCTAATATTTGTGCGCCCCATATGACTCTTGCATCTTCATCTAATCTTTCTGCTACTGTTTCGACAATTTGTTTTGCTTCATCTAATGTCATATTTGGACCACCTGAAACATTAATTAAAGCACCTGTTGCTCCAGAAATATCTACATCTAGAAGTGGATTTTGAATAGCTTTTTCTACTGCTTCTAATGCTCTATTTTCTGAATCAGATTCACCTACCCCAATCATTGCTACTCCTCCGTTGCTCATTACTGTTTTTATATCTGCAAAATCTAGGTTTACTAATCCGGCTTTAGTTACAAGTTCTGCAATTCCTTTTACAGCGTTTGTTAGGATTTCATCTGCTACTTTAAAGGCTGTATGTAATGGTAAACCAGGGCATAAATCTAATAATTTATCATTTGGAATAATGATTAATGTATCTGCATTTTTCTCTAATTGTTCAAGACCATAATCTGCATTTGCTCTTCTTCTTTGACCTTCCATAGAAAAAGGAATAGTCACTATTGCAACAGTTAAAATATTTAATTTTTTAGCGATTTCAGCAACTATGGGCGCTGATCCTGTACCTGTTCCACCACCCATACCACATGTAATAAAGATTATATCTGAGTTTTGTAAACATTCTCTTATTTCTTTTTCAGATTCTCTTGCTGCTTCTTCCCCAACCTTTGGAATACTACCTGCACCTAGACCGCCAGTTAGTTCTTTACCGATTAATATTTTATGGTCTGCATTTGTATAAAGGAGATCTTGAGCATCAGTATTTATAGCCACTGTTTCTGTGCCTACAATCCCTACTTCAGACATACGGTTAATGGTATTACCACCACCACCACCACAACCGATTACTTTTATCTTTGCTTTTTGTTGATTAACTAATTTCTCTAATGCTTCATCTACCTCAGTTTTTTTTCTATCTTTTGAAGAAATATTATATGTGGGTGTATTTGTTCTTAAATTTGCCTCTTTAATTATACTTTCCATATTGGGATGTTTGAGAAACTACTATTTAAAGTTTATTAAATCTTATTTTTTAGGTTGTTTTTTTAATGTAATTTCTTTTAATTCTGGGATTAAATTTTTAATAATATCTATGAACATTTTTTGTGTTTGTTCTGGTAAATTTAATTCTATTGTAGCTTTATTTTCAATTATTTCTATTTTTGGATTTTGATTGAGTGAATTTTTAATTAAGTTTTGTAGTTTTATTTTAGAATCTTTGATTATTTCATGGGTTTCTAGTTCGTAAATTAATGATTTAGAAGAGAGTGGGTGATTAAAATCAACTAGGGTTCTTCCAGGAGTTACGCTTTTTATAATTCCAAACATATTACCATTTAATATTGATAAGCCTGGATATGGATTTATTTTTTGTTTTATAAGATTTTGAGTAGAAATTATTTTTATTAGTTTTGGATCTCGTTTGCCAAATGCTTTTTCTGGGTTTAATTCTAAAATATAAGATTTATTTTCTTCTTTGTCTATTAAAAATTCGTCTATGGCTGGAATGATCTCTTTTTGACCAATACAAATGATTTTTGAACCATATTTAAATTCTTTATTGTAAATCTTTTCTTTTTTAGCTAATTCTTCAGATGTAAGATCAAAAATTTCATTATTCTCTTTTATTCTACCTGTGTAGTCTAATTTAATAAAATCTTTTTCTTTTAATTTTACCATCTTTAATTAAGCGATATCTTTTTTATTTAAACCTAACTATTATTTTAGAAAAATTTTATAAATGAAAAGAATTTGAATATATTGTCTTATAAAAGGGGGAGGAATATATGGAAAAAAAGAATATGATTATTTTGAGTGTTTTTGTTTTGGCTGTTACGATTTTTGCTTTAGTTTTTGGGGATATTAATCAGATTAGTGGTAATGTTATCAAAGAATTTAAGGGAATGAGTATAAGTTCAACTCCATTGGGGGCTAAAGTATATATTGATGGTCAATATGTTGGTCTCACACCAATAAAAGATTATAGATTTCCAAAAGAAAATATAGGTTATGGTTTAAGGTTGGTAAAGGATGGTTATTTTGATTATGTTGCAACTATTACTCCAAATATATTTACTACAACCTCATTTAATGCTTTATTAAAAACTAAAAAAGCAATGGGTCAATTAGTAATAACTACTAATCCTTTAAATGCTAAAATCTATTTAGATAATGTGTATGTTGGGGAGAGTTTAGTAATTTTAGATACTGTGCTTGAAGGTATTCACGAACTAAGAATAGAAAAACAAGGGTATCCTGTTTATGTTGAAAAATTTAATGTTATAGCTGGTCAACAAAATAGATTTACTAAAAGAATGACTCCAAACTCAAAAGTATAATAACATTTAAATACCTATTTCTTTCTTTATTTTTTATGGTTGGTGAGACAAGGCAGGTTCAAGTTAATACACTAAAATCTGGAAGTTATGTTCTTCTTGGAGGGGCTCCTTGTGTAGTAAAGGATATTCAAACAAGTAAACCTGGAAAGCATGGGGCTGCAAAGGCAAGGATAGAAGGCATGGGTTTAATAGATAATCAAAAAAGAATTGAAATCCATGGTACGCAAGATAAAATTAATGTACCTATCATTGGAAAGAAACCTGCTCAAATTTTATCAATTAATGGGGATATTGCAAGTGTGATGGATGTAGAAACCTATGAAATGTTTGAATTGAAAATTCCTGATGATCTTAAGGGGAGAATTAAAGAGGGGGATCAGGTTATTTATTGGGAAATTTTGAATGAAAGAGTGATGAGACAGAGTAAGTGAGGTTATTAAAATGGTTAAATTTGTTGAGGCTAAATTAAGATTGTTTGAAAGAACTTTTGTGTGCAGGAGATGTAAAAGCAAGAAAAAAGCAGATAGTGCTAAAGTTTTGCAAGGAAAAGTTTTGTGTAGAAAGTGTGGTAGCTCTGCTATGAGGCCTAAGAAAAAGGGTAAGAAATAATAATCTTTTTAAAGTAATCATTATTTTTCTTCTGATGAATTATGATTTATTGTTTGCTCTTGTTTTTTATGGTATTTTATATTTATTATTTTTAAAATATAAATCTAGATTTGATGTTCAAGGTAAAATTTTTGTTATGCTTAGAACTAAGATTGGATTAAAGGCTATGGATAGATTAGCTAAAAAAATACCTAGGACTTTAAGTATTCTAACTTATGTTGGTGTTTTTATTTGTTTTGTTGGAATGGGATTTATATTATATTTTTTAGTAAATGGTACTTTAGATCTAATATTTAAACCAGATATTATCCCTGTACTTTCTCCTGTAATTCCTGGAGTAGAAATTCCTGGTTTACCAATAGTTATGTCTTTTTGGCATTGGATTTTGGGAATATTAATTATTGCTGCTATTCATGAATTTTCACATGGTGTTTTTGCGAGGTTTGCTGAAATTAAAATAAAAAGTTCTGGAATTGCTTTTTTAGGGCCAATATTGGCTGCTTTTGTAGAACCAGATGAGAAACAAATGGAAAAGAAGACTTTAAAAAGGCAATTAGGAATTATGATGGCAGGTCCTTTTTCTAATTTTTTAACTGGTATTTTATTTTTTTTAATCTGGTTGTTTATATTAACTCCTGTTGTTTCTAATATGTATGATTTTAATGGTGTGCAGGTTATTGAGATAAGTCAAGATTTGCCTATTGCAAAAAGTGGCTTAGTTGTTGGAGATGAAATTATTAGCGTTGATGGTGTTTTAGTTGGGAATGTTGTTGAATTTAGTCAATCTTTAGATCAAAAAAACCCTAAAGATATTATTACTATTGAAACTTTAGAGGGGATTAGAAATGTTGAATTAGTAGAAAAAGATGGTAAAGCTTTAATGGGTATTAAGGTAAGTTATAGTCAAACAAAAATAAAAGAGGGTGTTAATTGGTTATTGGCAGAATCTTGTTTGTGGTTAAGAGAATTATTCTTTTGGTTGTATGCTATAAGTTTAGGTATTGGTTTGTTTAATTTATTACCTCTTGGTCCTTTAGATGGTGGAAAAATGTTTATTTTAGTGATTAACAAATACATAAAGTCTGAGAAAATAGGAAAATATATTATAAAAACAATTAATTGGTTTTTATTAATCTTAATTATGGTTAATTTACTTCCTTTTGTTTGGAAACTTATTAGTTGGTTATTTACAGGATTGCTTTTGATTTTTGGAATATAACTTTGTTCTGTAGATGTGAAATGGGTTTTGATCAATAAAAACTACTTGAAATTCTAAAGATTTTTTATATTTTTATTTGAAATAAATTTATATATTTCTTTTTTAATCTTTATTTATGTATGTTGACGTTCATGCTCATCTTGATATGTTTTCTAAAGATTTAGATCAAGTAATAAAGAGAGCTAAAGAAAAAGGGGTTTTTAGTATTTTAACTTCTGGGGTTAATCATTCTACAAATTTAAAAGCCCTAGAAATAAGTAAAAAATATGATATTGTCAATACTTCTTTGGGATTATATCCTATTGATGCGTTAGCTAAAGAGGTTGAATCTGAAGGATTGACTAGAGATGTTCAGCCAATCAATGTTGATGAAGAATTAGAATTTATAAAAAAAAATAAAGATAAGTGTCTAGCGATTGGTGAGGTTGGTTTAGATTATGCTTATTGTGAGGATAGATTTGGTCAGAAAGAGGTATTTTCTAAAGTGATTAGTTTAGTTGAAAAGATAAATAAACCAATTATTGTACATACTAGAAAAGCTGAGAAGGATTGCGTTGATTTATTAGAGTCTAGTAGACTGAAAAAGGTAGTTTTACATTGTTTCGGGGGAAATATGAAATTAGTAAAGAGAGCTGAAGATTTGGGTTTTTATTTTTCTATTCCTTCGATTATATTAAGATTAGAACATTTTCAAACTATTAGTGAAAGGGTTTCTTTGAATAATTTATTAACAGAAACTGATTGTCCTTATTTATCTCCTGTTGCTGGTGAAAGAAATGAACCAATGAATGTTGTTCTAACTGTAAAAAAAATTTCTGAAATAAAAAATTTAACAGAGGATGAAACAAAAAAAATAATTTTTATGAATTACAAAAGAATTTTTTCTTAAAAATAAAAACCTTTTTATATGAATAAGAATAAATAAATAGAGATGAACATATTAAATTCTGGGAGGGAGAGGTGAAATGGCAGCTAAGAAAAAAGCTAAAAAGAAAGCTAAAAGAAGATAAATTTATTTTTTTATATTTTTATTATTTTTCCATACATTCCTGGGTTTATGCATTTTGTTTTTTGAATGTAATCTTCTTGTGTTTCATTTTCATGAATATGCCCTGATATTGCTAAAATTGGTTTGTATTTTAGAATTATATTTCTTATAGATTTATTGCCTATATGGTTTAGTATAAGATCTAGTTTTGTGTTATATGGTGGGGCATGAGTAATTATGATTAATTTTTTATTTTTGAATTCTAATTTATATTTTTCTATTTCTTTTTCTAATTTTTTATCGATTTTTGTGAATCCACCTCCGCCATAGCCAAAGAAGATGTAATTATCTATTAAAAATATTTTATTATGGATTGGGATTATATTCTTTGATTTATATTTTTCAATTGATTCAATAGATTCATGATTTCCATGAATGATTAAAAGCGGTTTGTTTAAATTATCTAAATAATTTATTAATATTTTTAATTTTTGTGAGAAAAAACTTAGATCTCCTGCACAGATTAAAAGATTTGGATTTTCTTTCATAGTTTTATTTTTTATTTTAATTAAAGCTGATTTTTTTCCATGTATGTCACTAAAAGCTAATATTTTCATAGAATTATTCTAGTAATAAGGTTTTTAAGATTTGTTAGATTTTTATTTTTCATGAAGGTATGTATATTTTATACAGCTGCAGTAGGTATTGGCCATAAAAGATGTGCTCAAATTCTTGAAAAAGAGTTTGACAATGTGGTTTTAATCGATGCTTTAAAGGAATGTAATTTTGTTTTGAATTTTTTAGTTAGTCGTGGTTATACTTTATTATTGAAATATATACCTTTATTTTATAAAAAAGTTTATGAAAATGAAAAAAGTTTATTATCTAGATTTAGTTTTATAAGAAAGGGATTTTTTTATTTGTGTTCTTTAAAATTTAATAGAATAATTAAAAAAGAAGGACCTAATGTTATTATTTGCACTCAAGCGTTTCCTTGTTCTGTTTTAGCAATGTTTAAGGGAAATTATAAATTAATAGGAATTATTACTGATTTTCATTTAAATTCTTCCTGGATTAGCAAAAATGTAGATTGTTATGCTGTTTCTTGTTCTGAGGTTAAAGAGGAATTAATTAAATGTGGTATTGAATTTAGTAAGATAAAAATAACAGGTATTCCAACTAAAAATTATAAAAAAAATAAGGGTGAATTGGTTCTAATAATGGGGGGTGGTGCTGGTTTAGGTGATATAGAAAGGGTTGCAAATTTAGTTTGTAAAAGATTTAAAACTAAGGTTTTAGTTGGGAATAATAAAAAACTTTTTGATAAATTAAAGAATAAATGTGATGTTTCTTGTTATGTCGAAAATATTGAGGATTATTATGCTAACTCTTTTGTTGTTATTACTAAACCTGGTGGATTGACTTGTTCTGAATTAATAAATATGCAGATACCTATAATCATGTTAGATCCATTACCTGGACAGGAAGAAAAAAATGCTGATTTTTTAATAAAGAATAATATTGCAATAAAATTGGATAGTTTAAATAATCTGGTGGATACTATTGAAAATTTAGAGAAGAAAATAGATTATGAAAAAATAAAGGTCTTTGCGAAACCTAATGCAAGGGAAGAGGTGAAAGGTTTAGTTAATAAGATCGCAAAGACCATCAAATAATAAATTGTCATTTGTTTCTTCAAAGGCATCTATATAACCATACATAAATCCTGCTTCAAAGTCATCTATTTGGTCTTCATCTATAAGTATCTCTAAATAGTCTTTTGAATAAATTGTATCTCTTAATTTTTGCATGTGAATTCCCCCCTTATTGGTAAGTTCATTAATTGTTGGCTAAATATTTTTGATATCGTCTCTATTTCTTTTTTTTCTTTATATGTTAAGATTTTCATGGTAACACCCCCATATAGGTAAAATGGCTGGAGAGTATATAAGATTCGCGCGGATGTGTCTAGTGTGTCCACTAGAGAAAATTAAATATTTTAATAAATTATTGTGTAAATTGATCTAAAGTTGTTTCAAAAAATATTTGGGTTGTTCTTCCTTCAAACCCAAGATTTAATTCTTTAATATTAATTAATTTTGATTTTTGTAGGTCTTTAATTTTTCTAGAAAAGGTTCTATATGTCTTTTTACCGCCTCCTTCTTCATATTCTTTGAATATTTCAAAGATTGTTTTTCCTGAATTTTGTTTTATCAAATCTAGGATTTGTTGTGACTCTTTATTTAATTCTTGTATTTTTTTGATTTTAAATTCAGATAATCTTGAGATTGCTAGGTTTGTATGTTCTTCTAGTATTTTTTTAGAGGATTTTGTTTCTGCTATAATTCCTGCTTCTTTCATTAAAAATAATCCAGCTCTAATATCCTCTAATTCAAATGTTTTTTTACAAATTTTATAGAATGGTTCTTGGTCTAAAATCCCTGGAAAGAATGCATACTCTTTTCTTTGTGCTAAAATTCCTGTTGTTTCTTGTTCATCATATGGTTCAAATTTTAATAAATCTGGTGTAAGTCTTGATCTTATTCTATCATCCATATCTACCATAAATAATTCATCATTTGTGATTAAGATAATTGTTTTTTTGTGAATATCTTCTAATAAAGAATAAATTATTGATTGGTCTTCTAATTTATCTGCCTCATCTAGGACTATAACTATTGATTTTTTATTTATTGTATTTGCTGCTGCATGAATTAAGTCTTCTCCACTTTTGTTATGGGTCCATGTGTAACCAACTTGATGGCATAATTCTGTGATTATTTTAAAGAAAGAATCTTTTTTCCAGCAATTAATATACACTTGGTAAATATTATCAGTTTCATTCTCTAAATCTCTTAAAACAGATCTTATTGCTGCTGTTTTTCCTATTCCTGGTTGGCCTGTGATGATTATATTTCTTCCGTTTCTGTTTTGAAATAATGGTTTAATACATTCTGCAATATAATGTTGTTGTGTTTCTCTGTATTTTATTTCTTTTGGTAAATAATCATAGTCCAAAGCTATTTCGTTTTGAAATAATGTTTCGTCTGATTTAAGCATGTCTTTGAATACTGACATAATAAATTAGGGTTCATTTTAATTATAAAGATTATTATGAAAAAGAGATTTTTGCAAAAAAATAAGAGCTTTAGTGAGTAAATAGAAGTGAAATGAAACATAATCTTTTTAAAAAATAACATTAATTAATAAACTATGTCTGAGAAAACTATGCGTCTTTTGGTGAATGTTTTAAATAAATTAAAAAAACAGGATAAGATCTTAATAAAATCATTTGAAAAAAGATATAAAACTTTTAAATTACATAAAGATTATATAAATGCAATAATTTTTACTTATTTTGAATTATTAAAAGATAAAGATTCTAAAAATTTGAAAAGAGATCTTAAAGAATGGATTAATAATTTAATTAAAGATTGTTTAGTTCATTATGATTTAGAAAAAGAAAGTAAACTTTTAGATAAATTTTCAGATGAAAAAGAATTGATCTATAAGGTACAAAAAAAACTTGAAGACTCCTTAAATAATTTGAAGGCTGAACGATTAAGAGAAAAAATATTGGAAAAATATGAATGGATAAAAGAGGTGAATATTGAAGAAATACCTAGTTTATTAGAAGAAAATGCGAGTTTACAATTTTCTTTGGTTGTTGAAGAACAAAGAATTTTAACTAGGATTATGGAATCTTTAGATAATCCTAAAGAGCTATATTCTAAGGATATAGAATTAGAAGTAGAACAACTTTCTGGAATTATATATCAGTTAGAAAGACTCCTTATAGAAGAAAAACGAAAGATTATAGATCCGCTTTATAGTATAATGGATAGAAGTTTGTTTAATATTAAGAAAGAAAAAATAACAAGAGAGGATGTGTTAGAAGATATTGAGACCATGGTTGACCCATTAGATATTATAAATTATTTGAATGCACTTTTAAGCCTTAATGTGGATAGATCTGTATTAAAATATGCACAAAGATTAGCTAAAGAGGCAGAAAAAAATGCTAGAAATGAAGTTCAGTTACTAGAACAACAAGTTATTTTGGATTCATTTACTAAATTGTATAACAAAGCTTATTTTAATATTATGCTACAAAAATTGACAAAAAAGGTTATTGAAACAAATTCTTCTCTTTCCTTAATTGCTATAGATATTGATAATTTTAAAATAGTGAATGATCTTTATGGACATACTGTGGGTGATGATGTTATTAAAGGTTTAGTTGAAAAAATTAAACAAACTGTAAGAAGGAAACAAGATCTACCTTGTAGATATGGTGGAGAAGAATTTTTTATTCTTTTGCCGTATGTAACTTTAGAAGGAGCAAAAAAAATTGCTGAAAATATAAAAAAAGGATTTAACGAATTGAAATTTGAGGTTAAAAGATATACACAGCCACCAGAAAAATCTACAATAAAAATTCTGGAAGAGAATAATAAATATTATATTTGTGCTACTATTAGTATAGGAATTGCTGAATATAATAATGAATTGCCATCAGAGTTTGTAAACAAAGCTGATGAGTTTTTAATAAAAGCTAAAAATATAGGAAAAAATTGTATAGTTACTCAATAAGTTCTTTTTTAATTTTAATTATAGGTCGTAGATCTCTTGTTGATTTTCCAGATTCATCATAAATTACTACAACGCCATTTTTATTAAAATAAACATGGGAAAATGAGCTGTTATATTTTTGAAATTCCCCTTTTGGTCGAAAGTTATAACCTTCCCATTTTTCTTCAAAATAATCATCTATATCTCTAATATTCCATTTTTGGTCTTCTCTAAAAAAATGAAATTTATTTCCTTGAAAACCACCTGGTCTAAAATAGAAATAATTCTTACTCGCATATACATAACCAATTCTGTTTTCTCCTGACACAAGACGTAAATCGCGTAAATTATTCTTTTCTAATTCTCTAGTAAAATTATCAACCCATATTTCTTTTACACGTGGTAATTTTTCATCTATTGTCACAAATTATTAGTATCTTATAGATTTTAAATAATTGTGAATTATTAAGATATATATTAGGATATATTATTTAAAAAAGAAAATTTATTTTTTACAACAGATTACATTGTCTATACTACCACTATCACTGCATTTTCTAAGTAAATTTGATATACTTGATTTACTCTTCTTTCAGTTATTTTTAGTTGTCTAGTGATTACACTAGCAGGAAGTCCAAATCTCTTTTGTTTTATTATTTTCTCCACCTTATTTTTATTTAATTTTGCTATAATAGGTAAATTATTTAAGGTGAGAAATAAATTAAGGACTCCACACACCCGTACCATGTTCAACGATTATTTTATTTGGGTTGAGCTATATTACAACAACATCTTTGTCTTGAATATTACCTCTATAAGTTTGAGTATTTTCAAAATAAACTATTTCTTCTCTTACACTTGAAACAAAACTTTTTTGATAACCTAAATCCCTACAAATTTGATTTCCTGTTGTTCCATAAATTCATAGACCTGTTCCTAACAGAAATAGCGTAATTACTCGATAAGTTCTCTTCTAATTCGAACGATTGGTTTTGTACCTATCTTTATACCACTTTCTGAATAATATATTACAACATTTCCTTTATTATAAAAAATGGTAGATAGATGTGATTGGTACATTTCTAATTTTCCCTCTAGATCTAATGTAGAATGTTTTATTCTTTGAACATTCCATAATCTGTCTTGATATAATTTTCCTCTAAAAAAATGTAAAACAAATATAGCATGATCATCATAAAAAGTAGCATTGCCTATTTCAAAATAATAATAATTATTATCTACAAAAACTGGATATTGGCATCCTAATTCAGAAACTTTTTTTAAATTTGAATGATTAAAATTATTAGGAGGTAATTCTTGTATATCTACTGTTTTTTCATCTATTGTCACAAATTATTAGTACTTTATAGACATTTAAATCATTGCGAATTATTAAGATATATATTATAATGTATAGTTTATTATCTCTTAAATTTTATAAGAAAATTAAGGTGAAGATATATATTGGTTTTAAATTTCTTCTATGTTATTTTTACTTCTTCAAAAACCTTAACTAGAGTAATATTTTTTACAAATTGGAAGATTTTGGTGCTGACATAATAATTAATTAAATCTGAAATTTATTTTGGGTTGTTAAGTTATAGTCTCGAAGGTAGATTTAATGCTATTTGGGACTAAAATTGAGTAGGAAATATTTATAAACATGTGTTCATAAAATTAAACCTATGTTTAAAGAATTGAATATATTAAAATTCTTTTTTGAAGATCCTAATAGAGAATTTAATATACGAGAGATAGCTAAAATCGCACAAATATCTCCAGCTACGGCAAGTAAATTATTAAAAGAATTTAAAAAAAATAAAATTTTACAATATAGAAAAGAAAGGGTATTTGATCTTTATAAAGCAGATTTAAATTCAATTGAATATAGGGACTTAAAAATATACTATAATGTTAAAAAATTAAGAGAATTTATTGATGCGCTAAATGAATTTTATCTAAAACCAACAATTATTCTCTTTGGATCTTTTTCAAAGGGATTAGATATTAAACAAAGTGATATTGATCTGGTGATTATTAGTGAGAATACAAAAGAATTTCCAAATCTAAAAATATTTGAAAAAAAACTAAACAGGGAAATACAAATATTTGCAGTTAAGAACTTAAAAAATTTAAAAAATAATCATTTGATTAATAATGTTTTAAACGGTATTATTCTACAAGGAGAAGTGAAATGGATCTAGAGGAGTGTAAAAAATTAGGGTTTATTAGAATAACTAATCCAAACAAAGAAAAAACATTATCTCTAATAGAAATCTCTGATATAAAAGAAGAAACGATAAATACAACTAAACTAAATGGAAGAAACATAAATGCGTATGTTCCATTAGCTTATGATTCTTTAAGAGAGATTCTTGAAGCATTATGTATTTTATTTGGATATAATATAACAAACCATATCTGTTTAGGTGAATTATTAAAGGAATTAATTCCTGAATTTGATTATAACTCTTTTGATAGGTTTAGATATATAAGAAACGGTATAAATTATTATGGGAAACAAATCGGATTAGAAGAAGGTAAAGAGGTTATAGATAAAATCTTTTTATTTAGAAAAAACATTAAAAAGTTAATATTTAACAAGTTTAAAGAATAATTAATAAAAAAACTTATTTTAGAAGGAATAAGAAATTATCTGATTTGAAATTACTTTAAGAATAATTTAAAACAATTAGTTTCTTTTGTTTCTCAATATGAACAAGTTAAAAAAGAGGTTTTATATTAAAAAAATAAAATTTATTTTTTACAACAGATTACACTATAAATGTATTCTTTTTGCTCTTTATCTCCTTGTATCGGCTCATTCATATCTTGATTTATTAGATTATCCCTACAATTAAACTGTCTAGGAGTATATTCACAAGATATTAGAGTATCAGTATTGTCTATATATTGTTTTTTTCCGCTGCAAGAACTATCGGTAGAATCATAATGAAAAACATCTATGCTATAACCTTCTAAAAAACAACGATTGTAACTCATTTCTATACAGATTTCATTACCATTCATATATAGCTATAATCATAATTTGAATAGAAATTAAATAATACTTCGCTATCAATAAATTCACAGTTTCCTAACATATCTGAATTTTCTTTATTCCAAAAGACATATCCAGTAAAACCTAAACTTCCTAGAATTAAAATAGCAACAGCTAAACTAATGTAAAAATATTTATCTTCCATTTTATCACCTCTTAAATTTTTATAAAAAAATTAAGGTGAAGATATATATTGGTTTTAAATTTCTTTAAATTTTTCACATTGTCTCTTTTGATTATTAATTTAATTTGCCCTTTATGTAAAGTTTCCATATAGTTTTCCAGTTCGTCTATGATTTTAATTTACTATGAATATGTTTCATTCTTTAAAATTGTTTTAGAAGTTATTTGTAAATCTTATCATGGTGGTCTAAATCGTAAAACTTAATTTTATCATTTGTTTTGTCGTATTTGAAAATTAAGACAAACCCCTTATCAATATGAACTCTCTTGAATTCATTCATTGGAAATTTTAGATTTTTATAGTGTTCTATGTCTGAATTGTTTATGATTTCGTTAATCTTTTTCCAAACAATTTCATACCTCTTTTTATTTTTCTTAAAAAGCTTTTTGAGAGTTTGATGAAACTTTTCTTCTATTTCAAATTTATGCATTTTCAATACTCTTCTTTAGGGATTCAATAGAGTCAAAGCTAATAAATTTTCCTTCTTTTTCTATTTTTTTTAGTTTTTCTATGTACTCTGGTCTTAACCCTGGCTCCAATATTTCAGAACCATATTCAATAACAACTCTTGTTATTGCTTCGCTTTTTGTTTTAAGCCCGAATCTTGCTTTCACAATATTTAGGACCTGATTTACTTCCTTTGGAATTTCAATCATAGCTTGTACCATTTTTACCTCCATATATTTTATATATATATCAAATATATTCCTAGTATATAAAACTTTTGTTGACTCATTTTGAAGAAAATCTCTTATTTTTAGAAAAAAAGTAAAAATATAGCAAATCCTAAACTTCCTAGAACTAAAATAACAACAATAGATATTATTAAAATTATTTTATTATATCTTAATTTTTATAGAAATAATAATTAAAGTGTATATACTGTTATTTTAAATTTCTTCTATGTTATTTTAATATTAAAGAATTTCTAATTTTAATATATAAATAAAAATATTTAAATAGTAATTATATTTAATATTAGTAAAAAAACTACTA
>Ga0209541_10001902_pt1 | contig 40541 bp, 40 predicted proteins | sample RifCSPlowO2_01_FD_184027 | JGI IMG/M metagenome (GOLD analysis project Ga0209541, IMG submission 184027) | Groundwater microbial communities from Rifle, Colorado - Rifle CSP2_plank lowO2_0.1 (SPAdes) (version 2) | ecosystem: Environmental > Aquatic > Deep subsurface > Groundwater | place...
TCTTGATTCATCTTAGTTAAAAATTGTTACTACACTTTATTATACATAGAAAACCCGTAATTACCAGGAGTTGTACAAAAAATCTGGAAAATAGGCGAGGAGCTAAATTCTCTGAAGAATTCTGGCAGCCCGCTTCGCCAAAGCTACAGCGAGGCGAGTCTGGCTAAGATCACGTCAAGAGCTCCAGACGGGACACCCTGTCCTGAAAAGTCTCGAATGTATTCAGAATAGTAGTTCGATGTAATCATTCGTTTTTCAATCTATTTGTGCCCAGATTACTTAAGGGGGACACGGGACATGAACTCGTTTATTTAGTAATTGCAAGAGCGATAAAATTCGCTCCTCCATCACTAGAGACTTCTATATCTTTTGGTGCAAAATGAGAGAAAAGAGGAACAACTCTTGGTGGCATCATTCCTGCAGGGCGATAAAAGAGTGGTTCTTCTATTTTCCATCTGATTATTTTTCCACTGTAGTCTTCCCCAGTTTTTCCAGCATAGTATCTGGCTTGGGAACCCTCGCTTCGAAACATTGATTCTGATTCAAAGTTTGCGCTTGGATCTAGATGAGAAAACCATGGATGCTCTCCTCTGTTAATGCGACGTAGCTCTTCTTCTCTTATAGCTCTATATAGATATGAACCTTCTTGTAAACCATTTTGTTCTATGATTCCTCTAGTTTGTCTAACTGCTTCATCGCTTCCAAGTTGTCTTTTTAAGAATTCATCAATCAGTTCACGTCTTCTTTCTAATAATTCTTCTCCTGTCAATGTTTCATCCCATATCTGAACAGAATCGATAGGAGTAGATATTGCCCAATCTTTTACGTCGAACCTTTCCGGATTCCATTTATTTGACATAAACTTGCCATTGTTTATTAATCTTACTGTTAAACCTTTACTTGTTGATTGTAGATCAGTGTTTTCGGGAAGTCGTGTGTCCAGAGTTGGTACAGTAAAGACCGAGCTAGCAAATCTTGGATCCATATTCACATAAACAAATTCTGGCGCAGTACCTTCCTTTTTGGGAGTTGCTATGTCTTTTTTTTCAAGATTTGATTGATCAGTCATAAGTTGAGTATATCAAACTCAGTTATCATTTTTTTTGATAAATATTCATTAATTTAGTAAACTGAGCAAGATAGTTAAGGAGAATTAGTTCAACATAATTTGCGTCTTGACAAAAATTAAGAAATATTGTTAAATATTCTTATGTCTACTGTAACTATATCACTTCCAGTTCAAATTGCACAAAAAGTTGATGCTGAAGCAAAGAAACAAGGTTTTGCTACCCGCTCTGAATTTATTAGGAGCCTCATCAGGAGATATTTTGTATCAGAAGATCTTACTTTTGAAGAATTTGTTCCAAGGCCTTTAGTTGAGATTAGAAGAGAATTTGAAAAAACTGGCAAATATAATAAGAGATTCATTGATAGCTTGATTATAGGGCTGAAAGAATCATCTCTTTATGAAGGTAAAACCTCTTAGTCCTCGTTTGAATAAATACTTAAAAAATCACGGATTAGCTAAGAAATTTGCAAAACAAACCAATCTTCTTTCAGAAAATCCTAAACACCCCTCACTTAACACAGAGTTATTAGAGCCAAAACACATGAGAGTTTATTCGTTTAGAATCGACAGAAAATATCGAGCAACCTTTGGTGTAGTTTCAGGAGAAATCGAAATTTTTGATATCACCGATCATTATCAATAGCCTAATTTATTTTGCTCATACATTTTTAATTGGTACGTGCTATAATATCCGCCATGGCAAGTTATAACCGCGACAATAGATCTGATAGAGGCAGAAGCTTCGAAAGAGGTGGCTTCAACGATCGAGGTTCCCGAGGTCCTGTTCAAATGCATCAAGCAGTTTGTGACAAGTGTCGAAAAGATTGTGAAATTCCTTTTAGGCCAACTGCGGGAAAACCCGTTTTCTGTAGTAACTGTTTTGATAGAAACCAGGGTTCTGATTCAAGAAGCTTTGACAGAAGATCTGATAGTAGACCCAGTGGCTTTGATAGACCGATGTTTGAAGCGGTCTGTGCTGATTGTGGAAACAGTTGTAAGGTTCCTTTTCAACCAACAGGAGATAAACCAGTATTTTGTAGTAACTGTTTTGGAGAGAAAAAGGGAGCTGGAAACAGGGATAATAATCAACCTCAAGTTAACGAACAGTTAGAAACATTAAATAGTAAATTAGATCAAATATTGCAATTGTTATCTCCCAAAGTAGTCTCAGAAAAACAGGTTGTGGTTTCTGAAGAAGTAGAAGTAAAAGTAAAACCAGCTAAAGTCAAAGCCTCCAAAAAAAGTTTAGTCTCTTGAATTTTAATTCTTTAAGGGTATAATCTTACCTATTATATGGCTAAGCCAGAGATTCCAGATACATTGCCAACCAGGCGTGAATTTCCTGATGTTCCTGATCCAATTTGGGTACCGGAACCCCTGCACGCTCCTTCCATACCTGTTGTAATTCCACAAAAACCTGCTGTCCCCGTCAGACGATAACTCCTTTTTATGGAAAATATTGATGGTTTGTACGCAACTGTTAGCCATAGGTTTGATCCGGAAGTACACCTTAGTGATTCTGACTTAACTCCTAGTGAAAAACATTTAATTTTTGCCATGCGCAGTAACGGATTTTTTAGAACCAAGAACAACTCCTGGCTCTTTAATCATGGTGCAGCAGTATCATTAGAGAGTGAATTTTTATCACAAAGAACCTCCTTTTTTGGCCCCGGTGGCAGTGACCATGGGTTTTTTTCCACCTTCGATGATGATAATAATGAGGTTGATCCCCAACCATTCCTGTCGGCTTTCACTCAAGATGCGGTCATAAAAGTCATCGATAAATATAGAGGAAGAGACGAAGATATAGCCTCTAAAATCGCCTTTATTCTAGGCGGATTAGTTCGCTATCAATCATCAAGATTTTCTACTCCCCCCAAAAATGATTGGGTTCAGTTTGCATCCAAAATGACCAACCTGGGCCAAGAATATAGTGCCATGGCAATCGTTAGTAGTATGGCGATGTACGTTATATCCGGAGGATCTATTGAACCGAGCGACCGCTTCAAAAGAGATGTATTTTTTATGGCCGAGGCAGTTGAGCAAGACCCGGTAGATCCGCTAGTTACTACTGATCTAGGATTATCACAAACACTCAGGCTAAAGTCTTTTATCAACCGACTAAATCATCAGCCAGCAGATAAATTTCCCGACATTGAACCACTCATCGAACCATTTCGTAACTTTCCTACAGTGGGAGCTGAGTTCCATTTTCCTGTAAACGCTCCGGAGGAAAATAGTTATTTCTGGGAGAGACTGGCACTTTTAAATATGTCTCAATATCAAGAAGGATCACAGATTCAATTGTCCAGAGACGATCGGGGGGTGATTGAAGTTAGAATGAATCCTTCGATATACCCAGTCACCATCGCTAACTGGAGGCGGATGATGTATTTACTGCCAGAGTTAAAACGGACATATTTTACTACTACCTTAAACCGCAGTGCCAAGACGGAAGATTTTAATTGGTGTGTTGAAAGTGATAGTAATTTAGTAAAAAAGTTAAAATCGATTGGACTACTTTGTTATGCTGGACTATATGAGGATATTCCTGAAAAGAGAAAGATTGAAGAGATCCAATTTGGAACAGTATATTTAGGTCAAACAGTGAGGATGGTTGACGGAATTTTTAGTCTTTCTGGCAATTGGGGTAAAAATTATTTTCGTGCAGGGAGCGGTGAATATGGCCAGCTGGGAATTTATGCCGGTTTTGGTGAACTACTTCCTTATTTAACATATTACTCTTCAATGGTTCTGGCAAATCCAGATGTATTAAAAGATTTTAATAAAAACTTTTGGGAGCAGATTAAATCCCTGAGAGATGCCTTGTCGTTATCTCCAGAAGACAGAAGAGACATTTTTGGTGGTATTCAGGAAAACATTCAAAAGTTTAAGAGATTACATACAGCTCACGTTGCAGGTCAAGAAATAATGACCCAGCTAAACTCCTGATAGTTGACTTATAGTATCTATTCTGTCATAATCCACACTTAAGTTTATGTCACCTGATCAAGAGCCAGCTTTCCCTTCAATAGAGTCTAATTTAATAGATTTATCTATTCCACCAAGAAGAGATTTTATTTCCGGTCTTCGGAACAAGTTTTCCTTAAGAATTATGGCAGTAGCTACACTTGCTGCTGCTGTTGGCTATGCTTCTTTGGGAGAGGTTAAAGCCTCGACGGTCGAATCTACCTTATCTACAGGAATAATAATGGTGGGCACAAGTTTAAGTCCTGTCCAAGAAGCTGAGGTTGGAAATGCTTCTACAATAGGCTCAGTAATAGCTCAGCTAAATAGTGAAATTGCCTCAAGAAGAGTTACCAATCCAAGTTATTTAAGTAGAAATACTAACAACGGAGCAATCGTCATAACAGAATCAGACCGCTCTTTATATCAGACCACACATGGAGTCGCCCTGGAGACAGATATTGAAACCGTAGAGCAAAGTATCAGAAACGATTTAGCAGTATCGGGAGTAATTCCAGCTGGCACAAATGCAGCCAGTGAGTCAGTGGGATTTAATGTTGACTTTATTATTAATACACAAAACGCCTCAGCTTCTTTGCAGGTTGCCAAGTGGGATCAACCAGACGCGTTTATAACATCAGGAGTTCAGGCTGTTGATGGGTTTACAGTTATAGCTAATGCCACCACAAGAATTACCAATATTAAAGATCAATTAATTAGAGATGCCTTGAGAGTTCCACTAGCTCATTACGCCAATATTATTCCTTCAAATTTTGCAACAGGGGGTCAAATGGATAACGAGATCTATCCATCTTTAAAGACTGTGCAAGTTCATACTGATGCCAAAGTTAGTGGAAATCTAATTAATAATGGTTTAGTTGAAACGGGAACAGGTGGAATTAGTTTAAATCATGCGTCTTTATTAAAATTTAGACAGTACCAAAATACAACTCACAATTTATCGGAGATTGTTTATAACTCGTATCATTTACCGGCACACTTTAAAAATACGCGATTTAGAATCCATCCAGTTAATGGAACGGTTGCAGATTACACCATAAATCAATCAAATCAGACAACAAATGCTGATGTCAGTTTTACAACATCAGAGTTTTTTATCGCTACAGCTACAACCGGTAAATCAGGTAAAACATTAAATAATTTATCTTCAAGAGCAATTACGACTGCAAATCAACCTTTGGGATCGGAAATTTTTGATGTTTTAGCAAATGGTTCAATAGACCCCAGATCTTCAGTCGCCTATATTGTTTTTGACCGTGGATTAGCTACAGAAAGACAGGCAGTAGTAACCGCTAATCAGCTTGAGTATATTTTTACTACCAGTGTTGATCAAACAAGTAACACTCAAGCTTCAGATATTACTCTTTATGTAAGAAGTTTTACCTCTACAGATACAGTTGACAGTGCAAAATATCTTGATATGAAATATTTGATTAATAGCAATACTACAGCTTCAACCCCTCTTCCAACAATAACCTCCACCGCCACCATTACTCAAACAGCCACAGGTACTCCAACTAGCACGCCAACATTTACTGTAACCTCAACCTCAACAGAAACGCCAACTGTCACCCAAACTGCAACAGTTACACCTACTTCTACAGAAACACAAACAAGCACAGCTACCGTGACCTTTACTCCAACTTCAACAGAAACTCCAACAACAACTTCTACTGTCACATTTACTGCTACTGAAACCGCTACTGGTACTCCAACTCCAACTGTCACAAATACAGAAACTCAAACAACCACAGCAACCCCTTCTTTAACACCAACAATTCAATCACCAAGTGGTGGATTTCCATTTCCACCAGCTAATCCAACTTCAACAGAAACTAATACAGCTACTCCTACTGCCACTGAAACCGCTACTGGTACTCCCACCCCAACTATTACAAACACAGAAACTGTTACACCAACAGCAACAATTCAATCATCAGGTGGAGGATTGCCCTTTCCACAATCTTCATCTACACCAACCGAAACTGGTACTCCAACAGAGACTCCAACAGAAATTCCTGTGAGTGAGAATAAGAGATATTTTCCGGTAATTATCCAACAAACAGAGCGAATTATAGGTTTAGAATCCCGGGTAAGTTCTCTTATTGCTAATATTAAAAAGTTATTGGCAGTATAATAATTATGTTAAACTTTAAAAGCATGAAGCAGATAATACTATCTTTAATTATTTCTTTGTTTCTGTTTATTCCTAATGTTTACGCTAGTATTCTTCCGGAAGGAACCATTAGCTCAATATCTCCATCCTCTTGCGCAGACTTTCCCTGTAGTGTATCCATTTCCTGGAATGTAACCAATAATCCTGATGGAGAAGGAGTAGAGCTAAGCAATAATGGTTCTGTTTTAAGCTCCGGTGCTAGTGGTAGTCAAAATTTCACAATTTCATCAGCTTCAAATATTGTTTTAAATGTTGGAAGTACACAGGTAGACTCTAAATCTCTGGGGTTAGTAGTTCCAACAGCCACCCCTACTCCAGCTCCCAAAACCTGTAATCAGGATTGTGGAGGATTAGTGAGTTGTGTTTCTGGGTTATCCTGTATTAGTGGTAAGTGTAGACTACCTTCTTATCCAAACGAGTCAAGCTGTCAGGCTCCTTCTTATCCGGAATATCGATCCTGTAATCAAAGCTGTGGAGGTGGAAACCAACAGTGTTTGTCAGGATTATCTTGTATAAATAATGTCTGCCGTCACCCCCAAAACCCTAATGATACTAGCTGTTCAGCTCCTGCCGGCGCCAGTTCAGCTACGGCTGTAACTCCTACCAAGTCTCCCATTAGTGGTTCAGTGTTGGGTAGTAAATCCTCAATAACTGCTATTATATCTGATACTTCTGAGGCCACTTCTGCTGGTGAGATTTTGGGTACTCAAATAGATGATCAACCAACTTCTATCTCAGAAGCAAACCCGCCTCAACAACCAGGATTAATGGATAAAATCAAATCAAACCCATTACCAGCAGTAATTCTCTTAGGTGGCTTAGCAGCCCTAGGTTTTAGTTTATACAAACTAAAAAAGGGTTAAGTTCTACCTATCTTTTGCAATAGAAACAGTAACAGGTATATGCTCTGAGAGTTGTAGCCAATCTTTTCCTTCTCCGGTTAATACCTTAAACATGTTACCCATGGAAATTTTAGGAGGAACCGTGATAACAGCTAAATCCCGATTTCCCGCTGGCCTAATTATCCGAGCCATTACTTCTGACAGGGATTTAGTAATAATGTAATGCCGTTCGTTGAAGAGTAATCTTTCTTTAGTATTAAGATAGTCTGATAATCTACCCAGTAGGTTGCTGTCCCCATCCCGAATATTGTTGCCAATAAAGTCAAAGCTCACAAAAGGAATATCCAACAATACATTAAGTTCAGCCAGATCTCCGTCATTTTTATAATTAGTCCGATAGATTCCCTGTCTCCAAATCGATAAAAAGGTCTCATCTTCCCAATTAATTGATGGCACTCTGGCTTCGGGACGATAATACAATTCATATATTGTAGGATAAATTGAGGATCCGGCTGTCCTAGATTTAACAACTGCATCACACCTCCCGTTAAAAGGAGAAGGTGATATTTTTCTTTCCATGGAAACTCTTCCTGGTGCAGTAAAATACTCCTGTTGAGATGAGATAACGCCGTAATTTAATACCCCCACCTCTCTGATTTTTCTATAATTACCCATCCCAATAATTGGCACGGTGACGGTAGCTCCTGCTTCCTCTAGTTTCCAGCTGTCATCTGACAGGTTATATTGATAGCCAAGTCTTCGTAGCTCTGTTTCTAGATCTTCTTTTCTCATACTTGGCCTGGATTATAGCAGGTATCCTCTTTTTAAGGTGAACTCACCATATTTGTCATTAACGAGATCCAGGGTTTTAATAATTCTTTCTTGCCGGAGATCTTCCTCTAGGAAAGTTAGATTGTGAGGATTTTGAGGTTTTAAATTTGAGAGGGATACTGCAACTAATCTAATCTGTCTTCCAGTCCAAGTTTTGTTAAATATTGTCCAAGCTCCGTTAAAAACCTCTAACCCATTGTGGGTATAAGGAATAGTTATCTGCATACCTGCACCGGAAAAATCAGCATATCTAAACCAACAACTAACTGTTTTGCCAACTAGTTTTTTAGCTCGGGACCTTCTGGCAATTAACTCAGTAAGTTTCAAAAGTAGTTGTCTGATTTTTTCTAGGTTACCGGTATTGTTGTTCAAAGTATATTGGTGACCAATTGATTTAACCTCATCCTTTTCATAGAAAGGCAACACCGGAGTATGGTCTATCCCTCGGGCCATGTTATAAAGAGTCTCTCCATAGGATTTAAAGTGGGCTAGCAAACTTTCCTTGGACATCAATCTTAGTCTTTTAAAATCAGCTACTCCTAAATCAAACAATCTTTTTTTGATCCCATAGCCAATTCCACAAAGATCATCCAGCTTACACCTATCCAATATCCAGCAAGCCGACTCCTCATCATAAATCGCCACTAAACCATCAGGTTTTTGTAGATCTGAGGCTAATTTGGCCATTAATTTATTATAAGAGATACCGATGGAACAGGTGACCCACTCCCCGATTCTGGAACGAATTTTTTGCTTGATCTCCACTGCAAAGCGGGTGGCGTCTTGTAAATTATTATGAGTAGGTAGTTCCAGAAAACTCTCATCAATAGAAAAAATTTCTAAGTCAGGTGAGTAGTCTTTGAGGATGTTTATAAACTGTTTGGTAGTAGAGAGGTATTTATCAGAGTCCCCTCTGACTAAAATTAAATTTGGACAGAGTCTTTTGGCTTCCCAAATAGGCATCCCGGTTTTTACCCCTAACTTTTTGGCTTCAATGGAGGCTGTACCCAAAACTGTCCGATCTAATCGATCCCCACCGGTGACTCCAATTGGTTTGCCTCTTAATCTAGGATTAGCCTGTTGTTCGATGGTAGCAAAGTAGCTGTTTAAATCTATATGAAGAATAATTCTCACTCACCCTCCTCAACTGCCTCCAGGTGCCATTTAAGATTTTGAGTGTCAAAGCGAAGTTGGTAAAAATTATCTCCTGAGGATATAGAGTAGTGATAAAGTAGAGATGTACCCTCGCAGGAGGTGTGAATTAAATTAACAGCGGTAACTTTAATAGTCCTATTTTTCCAGATAAAAGCGAACGGTTGAGGCTGGGTTTTAGCAAACAACACCCAAACATTAACGGGTTCATATAACTCAACCATGGTGTATATTGGTATACACCCAAACAATACCCAAAGTCAAGATCTTTAAAAAAATGGTAGAATAACACCTCAGTATGAAGTCTGTACTTATATTTTTTATCTCACTTTTCATCTTAATGTTTTATCAAGCAACGCCCCTTTTAGCGGTTAGTGACCCTTTGGCTGTTCCCAATAACCGCTTTGGGATCCATATAATCTCAGCCAGTGTTGATGAGTCCTCTCCATCTGCCTCCTTAGTTAACTCCAACGGTGGTGATTGGGGTTATCTAACTGTTTTGATTGAAAGTGGTGATAGAAATGTTAATAAATGGCAGGAGTTTTTTAATGACCTAAGAAGAAGGCATCTGATTCCTTTAGTGAGGATGGCTACCTACCCAATTGGAGACAAATGGAAGGCTCCGGTAGTTGGAGAGGAGGAGGTCTGGGCTGATTTTCTAAATAATCTAAATTGGCCCACCAAAAACCGTTATGTAATTATTTATAACGAACCCAATCATGCCCAAGAATGGGAGGGTAGAATTAGTCCCAAAGAGTATGCTCAGGTATTAGACAAAACAATTAGCTCTTTAAAACAACGTTCTAATGATTTTTTTGTACTAAATGCCGGATTTGACTCCTCAACTCCACACCAACCTCCAAACTACTATGATGAGTTGCGATTTTTGACGGAGATGAATCAAGAAGTACCAGGGATCTTTAATAAGCTAGATGGTTGGGCCACTCATGCTTACCCCAATCCGGGTTTTGTTGGTTCTCCAAATGGAACAGGTCGAGGAACTGTCAGAAGTTGGGTCTGGGAACAACAGATTTTATTTAGTTTAGGGCTAAATAAATTACTGCCGATATTTATTACAGAAACCGGTTGGAAACATGATGAGGGTCAACAATTCCAGGCTAACTTACCCTCAATAGAGTCAGTCTCTGATTTCTATATCAATACTTTTCAAGGAGCTTGGAGTAATCTCAGGGTGGCAGCGGTGACACCTTTTGTCCTAAGTTACCAAAGTCCACCCTTTGATCACTTCTCATTTAAAAAATGGTCAGATAACTCCTGGTACCCACAGTTCGAGGCCATAAAATCCTTACCTAAAGTATCGGGAAAACCCGTTCAGATCAACTCAGCCAAGCTTGAGTCGGGGGAAATTTATTCCTCCCTGGTTTCTGGTGAGAGTTATCAGATACCATTCAGCTTTAAAAACAGCGGTCAGTCAATCTGGGGAGATGGGAATAAAATAGAGTTGAGAATTATAAATGATGAATTAAGAATAAACACAGCAGTAAGTCTACCTGAGGATCAAAAGATAGAGCCTGGACAGTTAACTAAGTTTAGTGTGCCCCTTACAGCACCCAAGTCTGGAATCTATAAATTTTATTTACAGCTATATAGGGATAATAAACCTTTTACTTCAGATGGTTGGAGTTATAACACAGAGATTAAATCTCCGGTGACATTGGTTGTTAAAGCTGGTTTAGGTTGGAAAAATGATGCCAGTGGAAAGTATTTATTAAAGATCAACAGCTCAACTGGGGAAACTATTATAGAGGCTGTTCTTTCCAATTCAGGTCAATCTGAGCCAATAGAGGCTAGATTTTTATTACCTGATTATAGTTTTGATTTTACCCTCTCTAAGCCCTTCTATACCTCCAAAACCGTTCATTATATGGTCTATTCAGGTACTAATACCCTTGAGTTTGGCTCCTTACAACCAAATATCTTCTCTGTCCTGCTAAATCCCCAGGAGTTGTGGAATTTACTACCCTTCTCAAATAAGACTACCCAGCCTTGTGAGCTGGCAACACAGCCCAAAAACTGTTAAAATATGGATTGTGCGTGGTGGCTGTAGCTCAGTGGTAGAGCGCTGGCTTGTGGAGCCGGATGTCGCGGGTTCGAGTCCCGTCAGCCACCCCCAACCCTATAGTTTGACATTTACACTCAAAGCTGTTAATCTACATCCCATGAATGACGGCCCTGAAAGACAAAAGCTTCAGATAAACGAATTTGGAGCTACTCCCAAAAGTTTATCTGAAGTGGGTACTTATTTGGAAGATGTTTCTTTTAACCCTTTTACTCATTATTTCGAGTTTCAAGTAGCCATAGGTAGATACCCAGCTTCTGCTGGTGATATTAGGAGATTGCTTGAATTTCCTTATGAATTTTTAATCCACAGTCACAGAGGAGGTTTAAGGATTGAAACTGGAACTGAGCATCATGTCTCAACCGACGGAGGATATCTTGAAAGGGCACACGGATTAAGATTGCATATGTATACTCACCCTCTTCAATCATTAGTCACAACCCCCTCCTTTAGTGACGTTATAGTTTCCGACTTCGCTGACCGCAGAACTCAACAGGTTTTAGCTCATCCAGATGGGATTATGGTTTACCAAGCTCCGGTTTATAATCCGGTTCACCAAAAACCTTTTATGGGAGATGTTAGAGACTTGATGTATTTATATGGGAAGTCTATCGGTGTTAATTTAGTTGGAATGGGTTCCGGAGGAAAAAATATTTTTGATTTATGTGATAGAGAAAAAGTTGACATCCAAAGAAAATTTGTTGAAGAAACCAAGATGATTATTAGAGAAGCAAGATGGGAAGAAGTAGATGAATTGGCTCCAATATTAAGAGTGATCAATCTACAAGACCGAATATCTTCAGATAATCCTCCACCTGCCTCAATCCTAGATACTATTAACTTTAAGAGATACGGCTACGGCAGGCGTAATTTTTTGAAAAATTTCGGAGGCCAGATAGATATGGCAACATATTCAGCAGGACAATTAAGCAGCAATCAAAGAATGAGAGGGAGGTGGAGAAAGTTTGCCATTACAAGTTTACAAGACGAGCTAGCAAGTAAAGCCTTACCAGATCATTATAAAAAGGACTTAACGATGCTGTTGCAAGCTGCTAGAGCTCTAAGGGTGAGGTTAGATACAAATTAAATCCAACCAGTTTTATTAAACTCTTTTAACAATAAGATTTTGAAAGAGAGTACTATACATAAGAGCATCTTCAGCTACTTGATCACCTGTTTTATTTAAAGACTCTTTTACCCTCTCTAATAGCTTTTCAAGATAAGCATCAGAATTAGAATTAGAAATTTTTAATTCTTCACTTCTCTTTAGTGCTTCCTTCTTGAATCTATGTGCCATATTAAATGAACCTCTGTGAAGCCCCAGAGCTACTCTTTTTAGATCCATTGCCAGTGATGAAATAATAATTTTTTGATTCATAATACTTCCTGAAAGAAAAAACTCATTAATTCCCCGTATTTATTTCTAATTTCAATATCCTGTATTTCATTACTGGTATTATTATCATTTGGACGGATATTAATAAATGAATTGAAATCAATGCTTTTAGTCTCCAAATCAACTCCCCCACCCCAAAGATCAGACTGTTTTGAGCCTTGATTAAGCAGCATCTGCTCACCCTCAAAGTGTCTATCCATCCCGGCAGAACAAACTTTTTTATTTATATCTATAACAGTTTTAATATAGACATCAAAAACTTCTTTAAGTTTTATTAGCTCATCTTTGGTAAATGGTTCAGACTTAGTAATTATCACAAAGCCATTTTAGCATAGTAAAAATTAAATAGTCAGCCATCCTTAATTAACCATTTATGAAATTTTCTGTTAAAATTCCCTAATTATGAATTTTTGGGAGAAGTTGAAAAAACCGATATTTATTTTAGCCCCAATGGATGGGGTGACCGATACTGTCTTTAGACAGATTGTGGCTTCTGTTGGTAAACCGGATGTAATGTTTACAGAATTTGTGCCAATTGATGCTATCTTATCACCAGTTCAGCAGATGGTTTTGGAAAAATCTTTAAGTTTTAGTGAGATTGAAAGACCTATTGTAGCCCAAATCTGGGGCACTGACCCTGATAAATTTTTTGCTGTTGCCAAATTACTCTCCAAATTAGGATTTGATGGGATAGATATCAATATGGGTTGTCCTGATAAAAGTGTCATTAAAAAAGGAGCCTGTTCAGCTTTGATTAACAATCCTAGATTAGCCAGCAAAATTATTCTCGCCACTATCAAAGGGGCAAATGGTTTACCGGTTAGTGTAAAAACCAGGATCGGTTTTGATGAGGCCCAGACAAAAGAGTGGGTAAAAACTTTACTACAAACACCTATTGCCGCCCTAACCTTGCACCTGAGAACTATCTCTGAGATGTCAAAAGTGCCGGCTCACTGGGATGAGCTAACCATGGTGGTAAAAATTAAAGAATCACTAAAATCTAAGGCCTTAATTATCGGTAACGGTGATATTAAAACCTTACTCGATGCCCGTGATAAGTATTTAAAGTACAAAGTTGATGGAATCATGATTGGTAGGGGTATTTTTGAAAATCCCTATCTTTTTAATGAATCCATTGATCCCAGTCAGGTAACACCCCAACAAAAGATTAGCTTGTTATTAAAACACCTTAGGCTTTTTGAGAAAACGTGGGGAGGGTCCCGTAATTTTGAACTAATGAAAAAGTTTGTCAAGTGTTATGTCAACAATTTTAAGGGAGCTACAGATAGCAGAGAGTCTTTAATGAAGACTACGACCTTAGCGGAACTGATCGGGCTTGTTGAGGCTATTTCTGTTACAATTCCCTAACTATGTTACTTGATCATACAGTAGTTACATTTGAGGCTGGACACGGTGGAGCTGGTAAGGTTTCCTATTACCCCCGGGAAAATGCCGGACCAGACGGAGGAAATGGTGGCAAGGGTGGGGATATTTATGCTGTGGGCATATCTGATCTAACAGCTCTTAATCAATTCTCTCACAGAAAGTTAATTCAAGCCCCAAATGGACAGCCAGGAGACGGTAATCGGATGTTTGGTAAAGACGGTGAGGATATTGAGATTAAGTTTCCCATAGGCACAAAGCTGGTTGAACAAGAGACTAAAGAAACATTTGAGATCAATCAAGTTGGAGATAGAGCCTTGATTTGCAAGGGCGGTCTAGGGGGCAGAGGAAATTTTGAATTTAAATCACCCCGTAGAACCACTCCTATGTTTGCTCAGAAAGGCTTACCGGGTGATAATAAAACCTTCATTATTGATCTTAGTTTAATTGCTGATTTTGGACTCATTGGATTACCAAATAGTGGTAAAAGTAGCTTATTAAATGAGCTCACCAAAGCTAATGTGAAAGTGGCCAATTATCCCTTCACTACCTTAGAACCAAACTTGGGGGTGATTGGAAAAAAAGTGATCGCTGATATTCCCGGTTTAATTGAGGGAGCCTCACAAGGTAAAGGCTTGGGGATTAAATTTTTAAAGCATATTGAGAAAGTGGAGATTTTACTGCACTGTATATCTTTAGAATCTGAGGATTTACTCCAAGATTACAAACTAATTAGGACAGAATTGGGGAATTTTAATCAGGACTTATTGACTAAAAAAGAGATTATAATCCTGACAAAATCTGATTTAGTTACCGAGGAGATACTTAAGGAAAAAATAAAACAGCTCAAAGATACTAAAAAAGAGATCATAATAATCTCTATTTATAATTGGGATAGTTTAGAAACTCTTAAGAAGTTTTTTTAGGCAGAGGTTTAGAGCGGTTAGCTCGTTCTAATCTTTGTGCCTCTCTGTCTAGTTTTTCCTGATCCATAGATTTTTGACACTCTTCATTGGTACATTTGTAGGTAGTGGTGGTTAAAGGAAAAGTAGAGTTGCCAGAAACACTTTGGACTTTAGTTAACTCAATAAGGTTGCTGCCACACTTAGCACAAATCTTCATGATCGCTAGATTATACGCCTAATTAGCTAAAAATTCAACAGTAAAGATGATATACTGAGGTGCGTGATAACTAAGATTGCTCCCTTGATAGCTGTTATTGTTACTCTGTTATCCCTGAATATTAATCAGGTAAAACCTTACTTATTTCCCTTGACTGAGCCTTCTGTAACACCTACCCCCACCGTTGAACCTACCACAACTCCTTTACCAACTATCATACCTGTAACCCCAACACCCAAACCCACTACTATACCGGCAGTGCAAAACACTCCCGCTGGAGCTGGATACCAAAGATTAGCAGTTCAAGGTGATTCAGGAGTGTTTGCTGTTGAGGTAGTGGTGGCTGATTTAGCCTCAACTAAAGTGATCGTTGATACCGCTTCCCTGTCTGATTGTAAGGACAACTGCCCCGTTCTCTCCTTGGGAGATTACGTTGGGCGTAATGGGGCTTTTGCTGGACTGAATGGCTCCTTTTTTTGTCCGTCTACCTATCCCTCGTGTGCTGGTAAAGCCAACTCTTTTGATACATTATTAATGAATAAAGATAAAGCATACTTTAACTCAGACAATAATATTTATTCTACTGTCCCAGCAGTAATCTTCTCTCCTGGCTCAGTCAGATTTGTTTCCCAATCTTTAGAATGGGGCCGGGATACAGGTATTGATTCAATGCTAGCTAATTATCCCCTCTATCTTATTGGTGGAAACAGTGCTTTTGCTGGCAGTGGAGATGAGAAGATTACTGCAAAAGGAGCCAGAACTTTTGTGGGTGGGGGTTCTGGTAAAGTTTATCTGGGGGTAGTCTTAAATGCTTCGGCCTCTGATGTTCCAGCAGTTTTAAAGAAAATGGGCATACAAGATGCCTTGGGTATGGATCAAGGAGGATCAACTGCTCTCTGGGCAAATGGCCGTTATATTATGGGACCGGGGCGTGGTTTGCCTAGTGCCATACTTTTTGTAAAGCGATAGCGTCTAATGTTAAGATAAAATCTGTGTTTAGTAAAAAAGTTCTCCTGCCCATCTCCATCCTGATCTTGCTGTTATTTATATTTTTTTCCTACCTGGTAGCCAAAGAGAGTTTCACTCAGGTTGATTTTGATACAACAGTTAAACTTCAGGATCGGATCTCCAATCGCTGGGATCTGCCTTTTTCTGTCCTGTCTGTTATTGGTTCAGTAGAGATCACCGGATTAATTTGGTTAGTTATATTGGTAGTTATATTAATCAAGCGGTACTGGCTAACTGTTTTTACACTACCCTCGTTCTTTGTTGCTCTGGCCATTGAGGTTTATGGCAAAGTTTTCGTTCATCACCCCGGTCCACCCTATTTATTTTATAGAGGGGTCATCGATTTTAACTTTCCATCACATTTTGTACAAACAGATTATTCCTACCCTTCAGGTCACATGACCAGAACAGCTTTTTTAGTCAGTTTTTTATTCTTGTTTCTACAATATAAATTTCCAAAGTGGTTCTCTGTCTGGATTCAGCTAGGATTGATGGGATTTTTAGGATTAATGGTTGTTTCTAGAGTCTATCTTGGTGAACACTGGCTATCTGATGTTATTGGCGGACTGCTTTTGGGGAGCTCTTTCGGGATTCTCTCAGGATTAACAATACCCTTAAAGAGAAAAGAGCAGGTTAGCCAAACAGAGTGAGTCGTGACGGAAAAGATGTGAATCCCGATCATATACTGCTAAATTTTGACTAATGGCTCTCATCCCGGGCGCTAGTTTTTCGCATTCAGCCACATCAATTTCAGTTTTCCACTGCTTTTTGCTGGCATAAAGATCGACGGCTCCCTGATCAGAAAAATTATGGTCATGCCCGATCAAACAACTGATCCTACTTCTTCCATGCTGCTTTATGTATTCATCATCTCTCAAGTAATACTGAAACACATTAAGCCACCGGGATGCTAGACCCAAGTGGTGATCTTCCCCATTGGTGTATGTCAGATTATAGACTACAAATAGTTGAGCGTCAGATTCTAATATAGCTTGTCTATTTCCTTTAACTAGCAGATGAGGGAATATACTAGTGTAAGGACTACCGGCTGTGATAATAATCTTATGAGCCTCTCTTAAAGCCCGTACTGCTAGTGGATTGGCTTCTGGTTCAGTACTAAACCAGACCCGAGAAATCTCATCTGTTAATTGGAAGGTCTCATCGTTTTTAATTGAGTCAATATCACCCTCTCCATTAAATCTCTTGCCCTTCCGACTCTCACCATCTAAGTGAATATCTGTTGTCGAGGGTAAAATCACCTTGCCTCGTACGTTAAATAACCTCCTAAGGCCATCTATCCCCTCTTGAGCCCCATGATGGTTACGTTCGGCAGTAGCAGCTAATTGATTCACTAAAGGATGTGTGGATCCCTCCCTGTCTCTAAGTATTAACATGGCTTCTTTAAACTGAGATTCACTCTCCATTAAAGCCACCAGACACTGCATCTCATCTCCGGGAGGAAGAATGCCTTGAGAGATTCTTAACTCACCTGAACTGCCACCACCATGACCATTTTTGCCTTTGCCGTCCCATGTAGCAGGTATTGCTGTGTTATATTCTGGGTGGTTAATTTGGGCAACCCCTCTTAAATATCCAAAGTGACCAGTGCCTCCACCTAAAGAAACAGTAGGAATTTTGTATATATACTCTCGCTCCATGAAGTTTGTCTAATATACCATAAATCAGTATAATTATATGGTCTGCCCCTGTAGCTCAACTGGATAGAGCGCTTCGCTTCGGACGAAGAGGTTTGCGGGTTCAAATCCTGCCAGGGGTACTAGATGCTGTTGAATTTTATCTATAAACCAGACTGCGGTGTCCGGCAAAGAAAATCACAGTTTTATCTGTTTCTGGTGGTATAAATATTCCAATTCTGGCGCTACCTCTTTTTACCTTAATCCACTCCCGTGTTTGCTCAGGAGCAAACCGGTAACGGGTAGCCAAAGCTCTTTGGATAACATCACGGCTAAAAAGGTGGAACTCTAGGGCCCGTAAGACGCTAGTTAATTTTATCGGCACCTGTTTTCTGGCAACCTCATTTAAGGCTAACAAGGCCTCCTGACGAGAATTTGTAGGTATTGCAGTTAGATGCCCTTCGTTTGATGACCAGAACTTCTCTGTCCAGTAAGCAGTCCAACCTTGTAATTCAAACGATATCTCTGGCTCCACTACCATTACTTCTTTGGGAAGGGTATTTACAGTCTCGACTTCAGCGTCTGTGATAGCTGTATCCAATACAGGATTTTGCAGAACTCTTTTTTTAAGCTTATTCTTTTTATTCTGATCATCTTTCTCCTGCTGTTCTTGTAACCTCTGTTGTTTTTGCTGTCTTTTGATCTGTTTCAACCAATCCAACTGCAATTGAAAAAGAGCTATTGATTCATCCCTGGAGCGGATCGTTTCACGAAGAGTTTCCCCTAAGGGAATTTTCTGCTCGTATCCTATTTTAAGCAGCACAGATTCGTCCTCATCTTTAATATGACTACTAACTTGTGTACTGATAGCAGCTAACTTATTAATTAAGGATTCTTCGCCTGTGAAACGACGAGCTTCAATTTCACTCCAAAGTCGTTTCCAAATTATAACCCTGTCCTTTTCAATGCCTAAAACTGTTTCATCTAAAAAATAGTCTGCACAAGCTTCTTCGCTAGCACCCAACTTGATAAGTTTATTGTACAGCAGTAATTTTATACGCCGATTCCCTTGTAATTCCTGATAACGTCGAAGTTCACCTCTAATTAAACTTTCATCATTTTCATTTTCGATAACAGCCCCTGGCGGTGTGATCACTACCAAAGAATTAGACCCGCTGAACAATAATTTAGGTGCTCCACTACTCCAAAATCTCCGGTCATGGCGATTATTACTTATCGGATTTCTGCCGTCTACATTACTCGCCTCTGTCATAAGTTGAAATTACTGCAAATATAGCAATTTTTTACTTTCAGTATTTTAAACATAGTATAATCTTAAGGCTGTGAAAAATATCTTAAGGATTATTGCCATCTCCCAGCCTTTATATAAAATTTTAGCTATTTTAGCAACCTTAATCTTAACTTCCTCATCATTACAGTTAGTAGCTCCAATTTTATCCAAATATATTGTTGATGAGATTTTGTTAAAAATTCAAAATCAAGGTGGTGATATTAACAAGTTAATTATTTTAGTTTCCTCTGCTTTTGGTATCTCCCTATTAGCCCTAACTGTTACCGTAATATCTGAGAGATTAGGAGACCACTTTGAGGGGAGATTAAGAAAGTTTTTGACTGAGAAATTTTATGATAAAGCCTTAACCTTACCTCAATCTTATTATGACTCTGAAATTTCAGGAAAAATAATTAACCAACTCTCCCGGGGTATTCATACCATCCATACTTTTTTAAATACCGCCTCTAATTTTATTCTACCAACCTTTATACAGAGTATTTTTACCATCGGCATCTTGGCTATTTACTCTTGGCCCATCGCAGTCTTTATGGCAATTCTCTTTCCAATTTATTTGAGTATTAGTTACTACTCCACCGTTAAATGGGGAGCTCGTGAGGTAAAGAAAAATGAGATTGAGGATTCCCTCAGAGGCAGAATTCATGAGGTGATCTCTAGTATGCGATTGGTCAAAGGGTTTGGGGCAGAAAAAAGAGAGTTTTCAACGGTGGAGCAAAACTTAACTGAGATCAATAAAATCTATGCTAAACAAAGCAGAGACTTTCACATCTATGATTTTTATAGGGGTCTCTCTCTAAATATAATTCTCTTTTTGGTTAATATGGTGGTTTTTTATAATGCTTTCCAGGGATTATTGACTATTGGGGAGATGGTATTAATTCTGCAATTAGTAAACATGGCCCGGATCCCTTTGTTTGCTATGTCATTTATTCTCACCAATATCCAACGGGCAGAGAGTGGCTCTAAGGAGTATTTTGAGTTGTTGGATTTAAGCTCTACAGAGGATTATAAACAGAAAATCAGTCCTGAGGTTCTTAAAGAACCAACTATAGAGTTTAAAGATGTGGTTTTTGGATATGAAGACTCAGAGACAGTTTTGGATAGTATCTCCTTTAAGATGGGCAAAAGAGAAAAGGTAGCTTTGGTGGGTCACTCTGGGGCTGGAAAAACCACCATTGTTAATTTAATCTTAAAATTTTATGAACCTCAATCAGGAGAGATTTTTCTAAATGATAAAAATTTTAAATCTCTTCCCCACCAGCTTATTAGGAATAATATCTCTTTGGTTTACCAGGAGAATGAGTTATTCTCCTCAACTATCAGGGAGAATGTTGCGTACGGCAAAAATAATGCGTTAGAAAAAGAGATTATTAGTGCTTTAAAACTAGCTAATGCTTATAGCTTTGTTAGTCAGCTGCCAAGGGGATTAGACAGTAAGGTTGGAGAACGGGGGGTTAAGTTGTCCGGTGGTCAAAAACAAAGGATTCAAATTGCCAGAGCCATCTTAAAAAATGCTCCCATTTTAATTTTAGATGAAGCCACCTCATCTTTGGATGCCAGGTCGGAAAAAGAAGTTCAGGATGCTCTGGAGAACTTGATGAAAAATAAGTTGGTAATAATAATTGCTCACCGTTTCTCCACCATCCAGAATGTTGATAAAATTATTGTTTTAGACGGTGGAAAGATCGTTGATTATGGTAATCCCAAAGAGCTTTCTTTGAAAAAAGGAATTTATTCAGAGCTGCTTCATTATCAGGTAGAAGGCAATAGAAAGTTATTAGAATCATTTGAGATATATTAGTCTCAGCACAAGGCAGTTGCTTTTTCGGTACGGAAAACTGATAGTAGACAAGGCCTTGGAGTTCATGAAATTTCAGGTGGATTGGCTACAGATAAACCAACCTTCATCAGTAGATTATATGCCAACACAAATTTTCCTGATGGAAAATATGCCGGTCTAGACACACTTCAATGTCAAACTCCTTTTGATACCATAGTTCCAGTACAGAGAATTAACTATCAAGCAGAGATTACCGATTAGCTTCAAAGGAAATTTTTAGGTATAATTCCAATAGAAGGGCCCCATAGCTCAGTGGTAGAGCAGTTGACTCTTAATCAATTGGCCGCTGGTTCGAATCCAGCTGGGGTCACAAAGATTTTAATCTAATTTTATTTAGATTTTTCATAGAATATTTGTTTTAATCTCACAGTATCAGCATCACTATATCCTATATTTTCTGGTGTCCTATAAATCTCTCCACCGTTCCACCATTCTGCCACTCTAAATGTATTAGCTACTAGCTCGAAAACTTGTAAGTTCCAAGGTCTAGATTGGTAGTGAGATTCTCCTTTCTCAAAATCCCATTTCCAGTCTGCATAAAGAAGATCTAATTTACCATCATTATTTAAGTCTGTAACTTCTGAAAAATTAGAATCACCAGTTATGGGAAATGAGTATTTTTTATTACTGAGTTTATCAGTTATGTTAATAGAGCTTTTAAAATCATTTGGGAATGGGTATCCTGAGATGGGTTGAAATTGTCCATCTTTATTACCGAAGATCGCCATTCCCTTTAGACCAGCACTACCGCCCCAATCTATATTCCACTCTGCTACAAAGTATTCTTTAATCTGTTTTTCATCGGACAGATAAATTATATTGCCTTTATCAAATTTACCGTCAGTAGCAGAGGTTGTGAAACTTATCTCATAAATAGATCTTATTTTCTGATCACTTAAGTTCTGTACAATTACAGAGGGTGTTGCTTTTTCATCAAAGGGATCAACGGAGTTTTCACCACAACAATAAGTACTGGAGTTTGCAGAAGAAACTAGAAAGTTTTCGATTGGCCAAGTTCTTAAAGTGAACTTATTATTATATTCTTGACTAAGAAAGGTGTATAAAATGAGTCCTGTTCGACCTTGACTCTTCCCAAAATAAAAAAATGAACCAACAGAAATTATTAACAACGAAAATATCCATACTTTCTTATTTTTCATTTTTTAAATTATTTAACGGCTTGGCTATACTTACAATAAGCACAATTTTCAGATGAGTCTGGTAAGTCACCGTTTAAAACAGTTGAAATTTCTTTGATCAGTTTATAGAAACTATCCATATCTTCCTCAATAGGATGCCATTTTGGAGATGCAGTAAAAACCAAATTGCCATTAACATGTTCTATCTTATCTGGAGTAACACTAATTAATCCCATTTTCGAAACTTTAATGGGTGTTCCTTCTGTAGGATGTTCTAAAGCAAATTTATAGGCGTGAAGCTGACTTGAAAATTTACGAATCTGCTCTTCGCTAGGATCTGTTATCTTAAAATCAATTACTGAATAAGTATCATCGTCAAGACGAGTGAGAATATCAAATCTTCCACTAATAAAACAATCTTCAGACCCTGGTACAGGAGTAGATTTTAGAAATCCTTCCTGAATAGTAACTATTCCTGAAGGAAGTTCAGGATGAATATCTTGTAAATTAAGCCCCATTACAGAATTCTGCAATAATGAATTCATCCGACCAAAAATTGCAGGAAAAGCCCCAGAGGGAGGAGGAATCTCAAGTTTTACCTTTCGATAAAAACAATTTTTACAGTCTACCCATAAATACTTAAAATCAGACGGACTTAGTTTGTACATATTTTTTATAATCTAGTCGATCGAGATCTATTTGATTATGTTCTTTTGTTACGACTTATATTTTACCTTTTCGTCGATTGTCATCCTTGCATAACATCTGGCAGTTTTCTGAAATTGTTTTTCCTCCTTCATGCCAGGGTGTTATATGATCGGCTTCCATCTCGTTTATCTCAAAATGTTTACCGCACTTTGAACACATACCATTTTGCCGTTCATAAGTTTCTCGCTTCATTTTGTCGGTAAATTCTCTAATTGATAGATATTTTTCCTGTCGAGTCAAAACATAAGAATAAATACCAGATTTCTTAGTTACATCTTCATCTTGCATTAACTCTTTGATTTCAATTTCCAGTTTATCAGCGTCCAATTTCGCGTCTTTGAATTTGTTATACAGTTCACCCCACTGCACGTTGTTCATTTCGTGGCGATAGTCTGTAAAAGTTTGCCTTACCCATGCAATTACATTTTGGAAATAGACCCACAAGTCATTGGCGTTCGAGTCATGTTGGTGTTTAGCCATATAATCTTCAATTTTGCCATCGTTGATCCAGGAAAGTGCAGTCTCTAAATATTCTTGCCGTATTGGCGAACCGCTAACCAATTGCCCGCCGTCGTTCGCCATCAGATATGCTACACATTGTGTCTTACTGAATTTCAATTTTGCGTCAGAAAGCCATGGTCCGGTGTAAACTGCGTTGCGTATTTCTTGATCGGTTAACTTTTCACCAGCGATGTTGATAATTCTAAACCAGTCCAGCCGCTCTTTGTCCGTGCCCTCACAAAAGTAAATCATCAATTCATAATCCAAAATCTTGTCCTGTTCCTCTCTGGTCAAATTATGGAAAAAACGGTCATTCAACGAAAAATCGCCATTAACATATTGCCCAATACTAATGGTGCGCTGTTGGCCATCCAAAACTTCATAACCGTCGTCTTCTCTAATCATCCAATACATTACATTCAACGGAAAGCTGTTTTTAATAGTTTCAATCACGGCGTTGCGTTGCTTTTCTTTATACACAAACTCACGCTGATATTTTGGGCGAATATCCAGTTTGCCGCCATAAGCTACCACGCCTTCTTCGGCACTGTCTTTGTAACCAACTACTACTTTACGAATTGAAATTTTATGTAGATCAATTTTCATATTATTTTTTTTAGTTTCTTTGCTCTTATTAAAATACGAAGATACTTTTCAACGCCATTCACAAGCGGTCTTCCATGTCGTGTTCCTTTGTATCTTATGCCTATATTTTTTTCGCCTGTATTCATAATACCCAGTAGCTCAAATTGTTCGGGATTATATTTATCAATAAATGTTATCGGAACACCCATCACCCCATTGTAATTTATTAGGATATCGGAAACCTTGTCAATGTTAATGGCATTGTAGTTGTCATACTTAGGAAATTCTTCTGGCACATATTTTTTATACAACACAATATTCTCGTGCCGCTTGGTAGTTTCAAGATTGGTAAACCACAAAATTCTCCCCATACTGAAGTACTTGACTCCATTTTCAATTTTTTTTCTTGACTCGGTTGCAATATCATAATCATTTGGCACCTGAAACCACTTTGTGCCGCCATTATCGTAACCAAGCCATACCATGTTTTCCTTTATAAATTTAAAAATGTCTTTTTTGGTTATGTTATTTTGATCGCCAAGAATTAAAAATTTCTTCTTGTATTCCATCAGTTGAGCCAAGTATTCACGAAATAAAGAAAACGGCGGATTGGTTACTACTATATCAGCTTGCTTTAGTAGTCCTATACACTCATCACTTCGAAAATCTCCACTGCCTTTTAATGGGGTGGCTGTATTCTTATCGTGTTTGAGTAAATATTTAACATCATCGAGGTTTATTGCTCCGTCTTTATCTGTATCCGGTACTTCTTTAATTTCGATTTTGAGCGGTTGTTTGCCCTTTGATCCAGCCATTTGAAATAGTGGTAATTGACCTCCAACAATCGGGGAACCGCTGTAGCTTGTTGTGATGAGCTTCTTCAGCCCAAGAGCATTGAAGTTGGAAGCAAAGTATTTAAAAAAATTGCTCTCGTACGGATCATCGCAATTACAATAAACAACCTTACCCCGAAACTGTTCTTTATAGTGCTTTAGTTCCTTCTCAATATCAACAAGCTGAGTATAAAACTCGTCTTTTTTGGCTTTACTTGCGTTGCGTAAATTTTTATTTAAAGATTTTGTCTGCATAAAATTATATTCCGCTTTCTAGTCTCCTTCTGCGTTCATCAAGTGTCTCGCCATCAAACATCCAATAATCTGTACCCGCTACGCCATACTGATAACCGAGTATTTTTTGGGCGCTGCGGGAAAGACTTGTTTTCTTGCCATTAAATTCAATGGAATTGGCGGCATGAGTATCAATAACCTTTGCTTTGATGTTTTCATCGCGGCTGAAATATAAATCCGCCCCAACAGGAATTTTCACTATCTCAAAATTAAATCTACTTCGTATTTTTCTCGCAGCATCAAGAGCCTCTTGATCTTCTTTTGTTTCAACAATATCTTTCTTAGGTGTTAAGTTTTCTATTTCTGCAAGTTTTAGAGCCGCAACAACCCTTTCAGGTACAACTCGGAAAAATTCTCGTTTTGGATTAACTCTGTTATCATCAAAAGCGTCGTGAAGTTGATGCTCCACGAACTGAGCATTTTTTACTGTGCAAGCATAAAAAACAGTAAAAGGTAGTGGAACACTTGTTGACGCGCTCAATTCTCGGATACGCTGTTCAAGGTTGTTATTTGTCTTTCCGATCTTTACATATCCGGGCATTGCTTCATTTGTAAGAATGTAAATAATCTCGTTCATATTAACTTTCTTTAGCTATTAGCTTAATAATATCCTCGCGGTGATAGCGTCTTTCGCCAACACCACGTCTCGTGCCTACTCGAATGGCCTTTAACTTTCCTTTCTTGTCCCACCGCCTTAGCGTAGTTGGATGGACATTTAGTATTTTTGCCACCTGCGCAATAGTTAATAGTTCCGGCAACCTTTTATCGTCTTTTGGCATTTTTGGTCACTTTTTTATAACAATTCCTATTATGCATAATTGTACAGGTAAAATGCTTAGTTAACAATAGTTAAAAGAAGATAAATAAGGGGTAAAAGTGGCCTATTTTGCGATCACCGGCATTGTTGAGGCTAATTCGGGGTACAACCACCATATTAAATCTGGTAAACTATGCATAGACAAGAATTTGTCGGAGAAATCCCGCAGTCTGTTTAAGGTACTAGCCGGATCACTGAAAGGGAATTCTCAGAAGTTCCCAAAACCTGGCTCTGGCTGGGTAGGGTCAGACAGAGCTCTGCAAAGCCCTGTTTGAATTCTGGCACAAGCCGCCGATTCATTAAAAAGAAGTTCGAGCCGACTTTTTGCGAGGCCGTCAGGCCGAGTGTACAAATAGTGCGGCTGGTGTGGTCAGCCGCTGCTACCTTTGAAATACGTTCGAATTTGTTCGAAAACGCTCACATCTTTTTCTAGCTGGTTAATTTGGAAATTGTAGGTTGAGGATTTTTTGTAGACTCTCTCCGACTCTTTTCCTATAAATAACATTGGTTTTGGCAAAATATAGCGGGGTTAAGGGTACGTCATCCATAATTACTTTTTGTAAATCTAAGTATCTCTCTTTTCTCTCTGTAGCATCATTGGTTTTTCTGCCGTCTTCCAAATCTTTATCAGCTCTGGGTGATGAATATTTACTGACATTTGTTTGAACTTGGGTAGAGTGCCACAGTATATATTGATCCGGATCAGCCGGAATAGGTTGGATAATCAGTAAGGCCTGAAAATTTTGGGGAACGCCACTTTCTACCCGTAAAATGGCATTAATCCCTATCTGTCTCCAGTTTTTAATTATCTTGGCAGCAAAAACCTCTAGATTTGGTGTGGTGGTTAAGGTAATGGGATTATTTTTGTAGGACTGGACCTTACTCAGATATTCTCTAGCTAGATCAAGGTTATCTAAGGGATCCTTTAAGGTATCATTAAAGACCCAGGATTTTTGGCTATAAATAGTTTTAGCTCGGTCCTCACTCTCAAATTTAGGTGAGGCAGCATTAAGCGCCTTCCGCAAATTCTTATCAGATAAAATGGCATCTTTGGTATTATGAAATATCGCTACTAAACGATTATGGATGGAGAATGTTTTTATCTTGCTGTGAGTTTGATTTTGATACTCTTTATCGTCAGATAAACCCAAGATACTATCTATTTGTCCTAACTCATATGATATTTTGGCGGTTTTTTCATCAGGATAAAAGTTAATTGTCAGATATGGCAGATCGTCTGTCTTTTGCAAAGATCTTAAATGCAGCTTAATAATGGCCGAGTGGTTGTTTTCCACAGTAGTCACTGTATATGGCCCCAAACCAATCAATGTTCCCCGCTTTAAAATTGGTATGTTAAGAAGTGAAGGTAGGGCACTAAATGAGTCAGTCAGCTTAACCTGGATAGTTTTATCATCCGGATAGGAAATTTGGGCACCATTGATCTTTAACTCAATATCGGACGATTTGACTAGTTCCTGGTTCGACCACGTTAAATTATCTTTCAGGTGAAAGGTATAAAGTGTGGCGTCATTATTTACCTGCCAAGACGTGGCTATGGAGGGGGTTGTTTTACCATTTTGATCGATTGAAACTAGGGACTTAGATATCAAAGAGAGTACCTGAGGGGGGAGACTATCCTGGCTATACAGACCAATTATTCCTTGGGAAACCCGCTGATTTGGCAGTACACCCTCAATAATCTGCCCCCCCAGCGACAATATAAACAATACTACACCAATAAATATAAATATTTTTTGGTGGGCTCTGAGTAGATAAAGGGCGTCTTTTTTGTGTCGGTAATCCCCAGTTGATTTAGGAATCTTGGGTGTCAGCAGTCTCTTGAGATATCTTTGAGTAAATTTTAAAACAACTGTCAGATATAGGGAGATATTTTTAAACATTAGGTCAGTTTAAACAAGCAGCCTAAGTAATGAAAATAGTAAAAATAAAGAGGCAGTAATGATCGTTAAGTAAAAAACAATTTTCTCAACACCTCGTCTGGTAGAGTATGCACCAATATTGCCAAAGGCTGAACCAAGCCCCGAACCTTTAACTTGAATCAATATTAAGACTATTAACATTAAACTCAGGATAATTTGCACAATGTATAAATATTCCTCTTTCATAATTAGTTAATGCTTCAAGATCAGCCAGTGTAAAAAATGAGTTATGATGGCCAGGAGGAATGATACTACAATTACTGCCTGAAAGGTAGTCAAATTAGTTGCTGGTATAATTAACATTCCCAAATTAGCTCCTGGAAAAAAATAAGGTAAGAGAGTAAAGGAGTTAACAGTTTTCATTAATATATATAAAGCTAGCACATTTGCCACCCAAGCAAATAGACCAAAGGTTAGTAAATTTAAGGGTAAAAGTAATATCTTCATCAAGGGGACAAGCAGGAAATTCGCGATCATAAACACAAAGCCGGCCTCAGCGAGACCCAATAATCCTCCATTAAAAATCAAACTGGGGATAATTTGCGCCACCGCCCAAAGAGACAGGACGTTTATTAAGTAGTTGCGCAGTAATGTCTTCACTTCTTCAAGTATACAACGTTTTTGAACGAAGTTGGCGGTGATAATTTAAGGCAAAGCGGTGCGCCTCATCCCTTAATTTCTGTAATAAACGGATCGCCAAAGAAGATTTGGGTAGCTTAATAATTTCTTCCTCCGGGTGATATAACCACTCCATCTGTTTAGCCAAAGCAAAAACAGGAATTTGCAAATTAATTTGTTTTAAGATGAAAGCTGCAGTCCTAGCCTGTCCCCGACCTCCATCCAGCAATAAAAGTTGTGGTAGGGGCCATTCCCGGTGCTTTAATCTTCTGTTTAGCATCTCCGACATCATCCCCACATCATTTGGCCTGCCACTGATGATAATTTTAAATTTTCTATATTGAGATTTATCAATCTCTCCGTTTGTTAAAACAACCATCGAACCGGTAGCGTTTTTACCTTGGATATTAGAGATATCATACATCTCCACTCTGGCAAGTGATGTTTTAATATTAAGAACTTTTTGTAGCTCACAAAGGGATGATCGACGTTGTTGATCTAAAAAATTGGGATTTTCTAAGTATAAATGGACCTGGTTAGGTTGAAGCAGATAGTTAACTCCCTCAATAATTTTTTTAAGGTTGGCAGCCTCTTCATATTTTTGTGTCTTGGATGCTTGGTTCATGTCTATTGTCAGTTCATCCACTAACTGTTTTGAGTTTCCTTTCATGAATTGGATAAATCTTTTTATAATCTGGCGGTACTCTTTTTGCTTAATTACCCCAGCACATATTCCCGCACATAATCCCAGGTGATAGTAAAAACATGGCCTTGGTCCGATACCCTGAGTACACCAGGGAAATATTCTTCGTAACCTTTTTAAGGTTGTTTTAACTGTGCTAGCAGAAGGAAACGGTCCAAAATAATCTAGAGATCCTGATAGCTCTTTTTTTCTGGCGGTCAATATCTTGGGAAAATCCTCCTTACTGACCTTAATATAGAGGTAGTCTTTATCATCTATCAGCTTAATGTTGTATTGGGGCAGGTATTGTTTAATAAGATTTGCCTCAAGGATTAGTGCCTCCACCTCTGATTCCACAATAATCGTCTCCAACCCAGCTATCTCTTTTACTAAGGTAGCAGTTCTAGGATATTGTGGACCGGAAAAATATGATGAAACCCTGGAGTAAAGATCAACAGCCTTACCAACATAGATAATTTGTTTCTGCTGGTTTTTATATAAATATACCCCCGGTTTGTGCGGGATTTTTGATTTTTCTATAAAGATAGGTAACATATTAAAATTTTCTTTTTGAGTTTTTAGATTTACCCCGGATGATATGAATTAATAAAATTGCACCATAAATTGATAAAAATAATAATACTGCGGCTGCAGCCAGATAGGGGTATGTCTGAATGGATAATAGCGGTTTGATAGATACTTTTTTGCCAGTTTTTTGCTCACCGATAGATACCTCTAAAACGTCTTCATTGGCTTGGAGATTAAATGGGGTCCTCAGATCAAGGGTAATTTCTGTAAAACCAAAGGGAGGTATAGAGTCCAGGTGGAGCGATTTATCTTTTAAGATATTTAGGTGATTACTTTGCAGATTAAGAGTAAAAGGGGGCGCTACTGTATTACCAATATTTTTCACCTTCAGTTTGGCTTGAATCGGTAACCCTGCCCAGATATTGTTTGCCAAATCTATCTCCACCTCTAACTTCGGTTTTAGTAAAAAATCTCTGTCAGATACCTCAACTTTGACAATATCAGAAATATAAGGAGTTTCCGAGGAGACACCTTTAATTGCCAAGATAACATGATTTAAGTCAAACTTATTAAAGTAATCCACCCCGCCGGAGGTATTTTCCCAGGTAGGATCGGTCATCACCCAGCCAAGATTTTCATCAAAATACTCTGGCCAGGCATGTAGCAGATCTTTGCTCAAAGACAGCGGACGCAAAGTTGAATTTTGAGTATAGGCAAAACCATCTAATTCTCTAGCTGGCACCCCAGCTGCTCTGCTAAGAGCGATAAATAGATCGGTAAATTCCATACAAATTGACTTGGTGGGATTATTTAATGCGGTTAAAGCACCTAATCTTTCGATATCATTGCTACCTAATCTGTTGGTATCATAAACTAGGGTAGCAACTACATACTGATAGATCAGTCTGACTTTCTCTTTATTAGTTTTTGGGGTGCCATCTTGAAAAATCTCCTGTAGAGTATTACTAACCGCTGGATTATCAGCCTCCCAATAGGTATCTGACTTGGTCCAAGTTTTAATTTCGGAAGCACTGAGTTGGGGAACTTTTTTTGATTTAGGATTAATGTGGGTTTTAACGGAGCCGTTGACACTAACCTCAAATTTTGATCCTCGGGAAAGTCTATACCAGGCTAAATAATTTCCATCTTCATCAATGGTTATATTTAAAGGTTCCGGGGTAATTTGGGAGATAAAAACATCCTGGTAGTTACTATCGGGGGGTAGAGTAATTGTAGTTAAGACCGGAAATAGGGAGTTATTTTCCAAAGGATATTTAATATTGAAATCATAAACTTGGGTGGTTCCAAAGTTGACAGAAACACCACTTTTTTCTAACTGTTGTTTTGAGTAGCTAAAAAATAATTTCTCAAATGATTGAGATTCTGATTTTGGCTGGGGAGAGACAGAGGTAGGGTCTCCAAAAGATATCGGCACTGATAATACCAAATTATAGCCATCAATCTTTCCTTGGGAGGGAATCTTGGGTAAATTAACCTCCCAAGTTTTACCTAAAGCTTGAGCAAAATCTTTGGATTTAAACTTTAAGGTAAAAGTCTGTGACTTATCTAATCCGGCAATTTGAGCATTAAATTTAACGGTAATTGCAGTTTTAGCGTCCTTACTCTCAACACTTGTCTCCATATTTCCCTGTTCATCCGAGGCCACTAAATCCGTGATGCTCGTTGAACCAATGGTTAGGGTAAAATTGGAAACATAGTATTGGGAGGTTAGGTTTTTAAGATTAATTTTTTGGGTGACATTGGTAATCCCATCCTTTTGGACATCATAGCTTACATCATAGCTTGTTGAGAACTCTTCAGCAGCGTATACAGGATAAGGTAAAAATACCAACAAAAAAAACAGAACAATGAATTTTTGCACTAATTTATTCCACATAAGTTATATTGTATCAAAGAATTGATTGTGATAGTTTAAGTATATGTTAACAGCTGATGATATTGATAAATTAGTGGACTTTTTCGCTACTAAACAGGAGCTTAAAGATATGGAACATAGGTTGATTGCCGGGTTAGTAAGTAAAAAAGAGTTTAGAGCACTACGTGACATAATCGAAACAGGTTTTGGAAGCTCGAAAGTTAAAGAGGACGAAGATCTGATTCACCGACAAGAACACGAAGATTTAAGTGGAAGGTTAACCAATATAGAATCTATTCCCACCATAGCCCACGAGTTAAAAACTACGAGAAACTGAGTCTTTTATCTTAAGAAGTTAACCGTTCCCGGATTACGGAAACTCATTCTGCGGTTATGAACAACAATTAACCCATCAGACCATAATATAAACCTGCGCAGAGAATCCCCAACAGGAATCTCGGAACTATAAACATGAGATTTTACAGCGTGACGGTTTAGGACCTCTCTATCCATAAAGGTCGAAGGGTAGGGACCTTTGAAATATCTCTCCAGGGTACTTCCCAGCTGAAAAAACCTCAATTCAGGCCTCTCACCTGTAATATTTAAATCCCCCCGATTATCAGTCTGCAAAGAGATAGTTGTTCCTTCCAACATGCCTGTTTTACCATTAACAGTAACCAGCCCGTCTAGATTGGCTGTATTAAATTTATCCTGCTGAGATGGTTCTGATGTAACTCCAAAGTAGGGATTATTGGGAAATCTTACTCTGAATAGATAGTTTCTAGTCTCATTAATATCTCCTACATTAAATGAATTTACTCTAAAGATAAAATCATTACTGTGTACTCTTTGATAATTGCCTACCGCAGCCTCAACATTGCGTAACATACTTGGTAACTCATTGTCTCTAATCTGTGAAGTTAATAGGCTATTTATCATCCTCAAGCCGTCCACAGAATATAACTTATTATCTACCTTTGATTGCACTCCTGGTATAGAACCAATCACAGCCCCAGCTCCAAACACCAGCAACAGATCCCTCTTGCTAATGTGTATATCAAGTGGAATGCGCATAGTGGATATTATATAACCTTCTGTAAATATTTTCCGGTAACAGAGTTTTTATTTTCAGATATATCTTGTGGTGTACCCTCAGCAATCAATCTGCCTCCTCCGTCTCCACCCTCCGGACCTAAATCTATAACCCAATCAGTATTTTTAATAACGTCCAGATTGTGTTCAATTATCACCACCGTATTTCCATAATTAACCAGCCTTCTTAAGATATTTAATAACCTCTCAATATCGGCAAAATGAAGCCCAGTAGTTGGCTCATCAAGCACATAAAGAGTATGTCCCGTTGGCCGTTTGGATAACTCCGCAGCTAATTTAATTCTTTGAGCCTCTCCGCCAGATAAGGTTGGGGCTGGCTGTCCGAGTCTAATATAACCCAGTCCCACGTCATTAAGAACTGTTAATTTATTCTTCACCTGGGGAATGTTAGTAAAAAAAGTTAACGACTCCTCAACCGTCATATCCAAAACTTCAGCGATATTTTTATCTTTAAAATGAATCTCTAAGGCCTCTCTGTTGTATCTTTTACCTTCACAAGCCTCACAATCAACATAAACATCCGGCAAAAACTGCATCTCAATTTTAATCTGACCCTCCCCTTCACAAACCTCACACCTACCACCTTTAACGTTAAAAGAGAATCTACCAGGTCCATAACCCCGGATCTTGGACTCAGAGGAATTAGCGAAGATATCCCTGATAAAGGTAAAGGCTCCAGTATAAGTAGCTGGATTTGAGCGGGGAGTTCTGCCAATGGGTGACTGATCTACCAGCACCACCTTATCAATATTTTCTATACCTTCGATGGTTTCATGTTTACCGGGACGTTCTTTAGTATGAAAGAATTTACTAGCTAGGGATTTATATAAGATGTCATGAACCAGGGTTGACTTACCGGATCCCGAAACGCCAGTCACCGCCACAAATTTGCCTAAAGGAAACGTTACATCAATCCCTTTTAAGTTATGTTCGCTGGCCTGAATCACCCTCAGACTCCCACATTCTACCTCTGTCTGTTTTAGTGATTGGTCAGTTTCCACGCTTTTTTTACCGGAGAGATATTTGCCAGTCAAAGAGTTGGGATTATCCATAATATCTTGTGGTGTACCACTGGCTACAATTTGTCCCCCGTGTTCCCCAGCTCCGGGTCCAAAATCTACCATATAGTCAGCTTCCAACATAGTCTCAGCATCGTGTTCCACCACAATCACCGTATTTCCTAAATCCCGTAGTCTCTTTAAGGTCTCAATTAAGCGGGTGTTGTCTCTTTGATGTAAGCCAATTGACGGTTCATCCAAAACATACAACACCCCAGATAATCCGGAGCCAATTTGAGAAGCAAGTCTGATCCTTTGCGACTCACCACCAGCTAGTGTCATTGAAGAGCGGTCTAATGTCAGGTAATCCAACCCAACGTCAACCAAAAACTGTAATCTGGAGGAAATCTCCTTAAATATAGGTGCAGCGATAGTTAGCTCCCGCTGATTTAAAACCGGAAACTGTAGTGTCTTTGACCACTCCAAACAATCCCTGATGGAAAATGAGGTTACCTCTGAGATGTTTAAGTTATTAATGGTGACCGAGAGAGCCTCCTTTTTTAGCCTGGTGCCCAAACAATCTGGACATTGTTCCTGTAACATATATCTTTCGATCTCCCGCTTAACGTATTCAGACTCAGTTTCTTGGTAACGTCTTTCCAGATTATGAACCAACCCTTCAAAAGTAGAGTAAAAATGGGTCCACTTTCCTTCCCGGTTTCGACCTTTTACCTTAAATTGAGCTTTATCTGCACCAAATAACAGCACCTCTTTAGCCTTTTCTGATAAGTTTTCTATACGGGTATTAAGATCAAAGTTATATTCGACTCCTACTGCTTGAATGAGTCGGCTAAACCAGGTCTCGCTTTCTCCTAATTTGGACCAGGCCAGTACCCCACCCTCCGCAATTGATAGAATTGGATTCAATATTGCATCAGAATTAATTTTTAAGAGCATCCCTAAACCGGTACACTTGGGACATGCTCCATGTGGTGAGTTAAAAGAGAATGTTCGGGGCTCGATCTCCGGCAAAGCGATATTGTCTAGCGGACAGGCAAATTTCTCTGAAAATAACTGATCCTCCATTTTTTTAGGATTAAGCGGAAACTCTAGAGAAGCATCTAATACCTCGGAAACTATGACATTACCCTCACCCATTTTGGCAGCTGTCTCAATGCTTTGATGCAGTCTTGAGTATACGGTTTGCTCTTTAACAGTTTGTTTATCCAATACTAGACGGTCAATTAACACATCAACTGTGTGTTTATTAGTCTTAATCAACAGCAAATCCTCTGATAAATCTCTGATCTGACCATCAATTCTAACCCGGGAAAAGCCCTTTTTCCTGAGATCCTCAAAAAGCTGAGAGTACTCACCCTTGCGGTCCTTGATTACCGGAGCCAGTACCATAACCCTCCTGTCTTTGCGGGTGGCATCAGCTGACTTACCACTAAGTATCTTTTCTACAATCTGCTCTATACTCATTCTAGAGACCTCTTTACCACAAAGCGGACAGTGAGGATGGCCAGCTCTAGCATATAGTAGCCTTAAGTAGTCATAAATTTCGGTGGTAGTGCCCACAGTGGATCGAGGATTATGGGAGGCTGACTTTTGATCAATTGAGATAGCTGGAGATAACCCTTCAATTAAATCCACATCGGGTTTATCCATCACTCCTAAAAACTGCCTGGCATAAGCAGACAACGACTCAACATAACGTCTTTGACCTTCTGCATAAAGTGTGTCAAAAGCTAATGAGGATTTTCCCGATCCAGATAAACCGGTTAAAACCACTAAGGAATTTTTAGGAATATCTAGGTCAATGTTCTTCAGGTTATGTTCTCTGGCCCCACGGATGATAATTTTGTCGTTTGCAACCATATTTTTCCCGAAAATGAGACCTTGATTCTAACAGATTTTTTATAAACTTTAAAGGGTAATGATCGGATCTAACCCAATACTTTCTAGGACAGAAGTTTTGGTCGGATCCTCAAATTTTGATAAAACTAGGAATTCATCTCCAACACCATAGGCATACATTCGGTTAAATCCCCCTCTACTTAAAAGTTGCTGGGCATATTCTCTTCTAAAATACCCTGGAGACTCATGAATTAATGCCATACCTCCGCTATTCATACAACCAGCCAGGGCAGATAAAATGACAATTTGAATATTATTTCCTGTGTAGCGGGGAAGCATGGGGAGTAGGTAACTTGAGTAGGCAAAATCAATAGATTCGTGTGGTAAGAACATCTCTAATCTAGTCAAATCTTCAGCTAATGCAATAGCTTTTTGAACTCCTTTAAGAGGACGGGCGATAAGGTCAATGTTAATAATTGCTTGAATATCTGGGTATCTTTTTGATAGTTCAACGGCACATCTAGAGTACTCTCCTCCACCAATATCTGCTAGCAAACAATCCGGATGTAATGGAATAAACTTATCTAAAAATGGAACCAATAAACCCTTAAAGGCATACTCATTTACACCATCTAAACTTCTATTAGTTGGGTAAATCAAATCTCCGGTGAGAGGATTTACCAATTGCAAAGTCACGCCTGTTTTAGGACATCTTTGGATTACATACGAATCGGTAAATATTTCACCACTAGCCACAAGGGGTAATTATAACTCAAACTTCTAATTTACTCAACTATAGGGTAACACTTGCTAAATAATCTTATACGGCCTATAATAACTAAATGATCTCTGAACTTTCTTCTCATTTACGAATTAGCCGAAGGACGGCTCTAGTAGCTATGACGGTGGTTCCTGTGGTTACTTTATTGGCTGGATGCATTCCCGCAGAAAAAGAGCCTGATAGGTTGGTTAATACTGAGTTGGGACAGTGGCGGTTTTGGGGTAAAAGAGCTGAGAATGGTGCCCTGGATTATTCCACCGGTGAATATACCTTTGAGTTTCCCAAAAGAAGTTTATTGATACCAAGAACTTATCCAAACCACGTCAGGGTTGCCTTTATGGAATATTACTCAATAATCGAGATTGTCCGTCTTAATAACAAAGAGATGCATTTTATTGGAGCCTTTCTTCCCCAAGATACATCCAAGACTTATATAAGCCAGTGGTCACATTGGGACAAAGATCCAGATTATACACGGGCGAATAAAATAAGAGTTACCTGGAAGAATATGATGTTTGATAGGATTGTTTGGAATAATACTACCATTGTCGACAGAAGTCTTTAGACGCTTAATTCTCTTATTTGATCTCTTAATTTAGCTGCACTCTCAAAGTCTAAAAGCTCTGCTGCCTGTTTCATCTGATCCTCTAACTCAGATAGAATCCTCTTTCTCTCCGGCTCCGGAATATCTTGAACCGATAAGACCCTTTCTCCAGTTTCTTCCTCTACCTTTTCAATCAATCTATCTCTTAATCCCTTAATAATGGATTTGGGGATAATGTTATTTTTTTGATTATACTCAAGCTGATATTCTCGCCTCCTATCAACCTCCTCAATAGCTGCCTCCATGGATTTAGTAACCTTATCAGCATACATAATTACCCTACCATTTATATGCCTAGCTGCTCTACCCATAGTTTGCACTAAGGACGTTTTTGATCTTAAAAACCCCTCTTTGTCAGCATCTAAAATAGCCACCAAAGACACCTCTGGTAAATCTAAGCCCTCCCTTAATAAATTGATGCCAACAATAACATCATACTCACCTAATCTTAGTGATCGGAGAATATCGGCTCTTTCCAGAGTAACGATATCTGAGTGTAAATATGTGACCTTAACCCCTTTATCTTTGAGATAATCAGCCAAATCCTCCGCCATTTTTTTAGTTAAAGTTGTCACCAAAACTCTCTGTTGATTTTTTACCCTCATCTCAATCTCTATTAATAAATCTGGAATCTGTCCCTTGGAGAGTCTAACTTCAACCTCTGGATCTAGGATACCAGTTGGCCGAACTAATTGTTGAGCTATATTTTTTGGACCAGACAAACTAAGTTCATACTCATCAGGTGTGGCTGAGACATAAATTACCTGATTAATTTTTCTCATAAACTCCTCAAACCTTAAGGGTCTATTATCCAAAGCTGAGGGTAATCTAAAACCAAAATCTATCAGAGTTTCTTTTCTAGACCGGTCGCCGTTATACATACCCCTGATTTGGGGAATGCTGATGTGTGATTCATCAATAAACAATAAAAAATCATCCGGGAAGAAGTTTAATAGGGAGTAAGGTGGATCTCCGGGTTGACGCCCATCAAAATAACGGGAGTAATTTTCAATTCCGTTACAATAACCAAACTCCTTGATCATCTCCAAATCATAATTAGTTCTCTGTTCTAATCTTTGAGCCTCCAATAATTTTCCCATACTTTTTAACTCTTTTAGTCTTACCTCCAGATCATGCTCAATCTGGGCTATGGCTGGGATTAACCGTTGTTCCGGGGTAACATAGTGTTTTGCCGGATAGATCACCTGCAGATCCTGGGTTGGTGTTAGATCACCACTAACTGGATCCAGTAGCGAGATCTTCTCAACCTTATCACCTAAAAAATTAATTCTGACAGCTGTATCTTTGTAGGCTGGAAAGATATCCAGAGTATCTCCCTTGAGCCTATATGTAGCTCTGGAAAATTCATAGTCATTTCTTTGATAAAACATCTTGTTTAATATTTTTAAGAGTTGCTCTAAAGTTGCCTTCATGCCCTTTTTTAATTCTAAGATAGCTGATCCATACTCAACCGGAGAGCCTAAATTATAAATCGCTGATACTGAGGCAATAACAATCACATCCTTGCGGCTCAGTAGTGAGGCGGTGGTTGATAATCTTAACTTCTCAATCTCCTCATTAATTTGCGCCTCCTTCTCAATATAAGAATCTGATGAGGGGATATAGGCCTCAGGTTGATAATAATCATAATAGGAGACAAAATACTCCACAGCGTTATTGGGGAATAATGATTTAAATTCTTGAGCCAGTTGTCCAGCTAGGGTTTTATTATGAGAGATTACTAAGGTTGGCCTTTGGACTGCTTGAACCACATTGGCCATAGTGAAGGTTTTACCAGATCCAGTGACACCAAGTAATACCTGTTGTTCTAGGCCATTTTTAACCCCTTCAGAGAGCTTTTTGATAGCCTGTGGTTGGTCACCGGTGGGTTTAAATTCTGAGACAATCTGGAACTTAGGCATCTCTCCATTTTAACACTAACATTACCCGAATAGAAGATTACAGTTAACAGTATGAGCTCAAGAATGAATGCTTAGCGAATCGACGACAGCTTCGTGCAATATGCGTGATGGCGCGTCATAAAGCTCATCTCGGTCGGTAGGAGGAGCTGAGACAGCACCTGGAATATTATGCCAATCATGGTCTTTTCTAATTCGCTTGTTATACTCAATGACAGACCTTAATACGCTGCAATCTATTCCCCGACTCTCCATATCTGCAACCCCAGCTTCGATATCCTTCGGTAAACATTTTCCTCCAAAACCCCTCGCTGAGGTTACCATCCAATGAGTCGGACCAAACCTTGGCTCACGAGCTAATACACTCGAAACCTCCTCCCAGGACGTAGCAGTGCTCTGAGTATAGTCATAAAAGATGTTATTTATCGTTATCTTAACTGCCAGATGGATGTTAGCGGCATATTTAATATGCTCTGCAGTGGTAGGATCAGTTGGATGAATATGAGTCTGAGGGAAACGAGGTCTATACAGTGTATCCAAAGTTGTGAGATCCTCATCTCTAAACGCACCTAAAACTGTTATGGGGGCATTTTTAATATCATTTTGCCAGTTTGCTTCAGTTAGAAACTCTGGGTTATAAGCAAGTCTTGTGCTGGGGTACATCTCTTGGAATCTTCTGGTTGATTCAGGGATGATCGTCGATTTTAGTATGACCAGTTTGTCAGTATCATCTGTCAAGGGTGTGATCTCTGCCAAGCTCTTGCGTATGTAAGTCAAATCTATACCTGATCCGTCGCTATACATCGGGGTAGGTAAACATACAAAAATAAAGTCACTCGCTTCGATTGTCTCTCGAAACGGATGTAAGGACCTTCTTGGATTAGCATCGTAAACTCTAATTCTATCCCTTCCTTTGGAGACCTCAGTAAACCCGTAAGCCATGGCTCCACCGACATAACCATTACCTACAATTCCTATATCAGCTGGGGCTAGAAGATCTGGGTAAACATGCTTGCTTGGTCTTTCCATGAATCCAGTATTCTATCACACAATATAGGGGTGCTTGTCAACCAACAAAAGAGTATAATACAGCCTGCACTGCATAATTGATGATCAAAAGTCTACTGTTAACAGCCTTCCTTATAGCCAATTTTTATCTGGGGGTCTATTATTATTTTTTTGCTCCCACTAACTCCAATGAATTTCCTAGACTAAGGCACCGACTTGGTACTATTTTGTATCTTTCCGATACCGCAGGTAGTGCTTTTCACTATTACTGTTATTACCCAAAATCAAGCGCCGTTTTTAATCAAAAATCCGCTGAATACCTTATCAAAAGGGTGAGTAGTTACCAAGATTGTCAGGATTGGTATGGAATTTCTATATATAAAGAGGGCTCCTGGGTCTCTGAGATAGAAAAAATCTGGTGGAGTAAAGACCAGATGGAGTTAAACTCAGGTAGTCTAGCCGAATTGATCTAGTTTGTGGTAGTTGACACTTCGCTTATTGTTTGGTAACTTAAAAACTAACAAAAGGCGAATCTATGTTAGCAGTTACACTTTACAAAAGACAAAAACAGATTCTAGATTTTATCAGGTTATATATTGATAAATATGGCTACTCCCCAACCTTACATGAAATTGCTGAAAGCATCGGGGTTTCATCCTTGGCTACTGTTCATGAACATCTCCAAGCTTTAGTCAATAAGGGGGTTATCAAGCGGTTTGATGGAGCGGTCCGTGGAATTGAACTTTTAGACCAAAGAGTTGCTAGTGCTGTCAGAGGCATTGAGCTTCCGCTCTTAGGTTTTATCGCTGCCGGTCAACCCATTATGGCCTATACTGATCCCGATGCTACGATCAATGTTCCCTCCTCTATGCTTTCCGGTAAGAAAAGAACCTACGTGCTTCAG
>Ga0209541_10001909_pt1 | contig 40495 bp, 36 predicted proteins | sample RifCSPlowO2_01_FD_184027 | JGI IMG/M metagenome (GOLD analysis project Ga0209541, IMG submission 184027) | Groundwater microbial communities from Rifle, Colorado - Rifle CSP2_plank lowO2_0.1 (SPAdes) (version 2) | ecosystem: Environmental > Aquatic > Deep subsurface > Groundwater | place...
TTGGCCAATGCCGGGGATTCCCGCAAAAACATTTTCATCTTGTTTCAAAATTTTATCTTTTATTTTTTCTAAAGGCCCTACAACAGAAATTTCTAAAGCGGCTTTCGGCCCTATTCCCCTTATGTCATTTAATGTTTCAAAAAATTCTAACTCCTCATAGGTTAAAAATCCGTATAGGTCTGACTTGTCTTCTTTTATGTCGTGATAGATAAAAACCTTGACCCCGTTAGAAATCTCGCCCGCGCTATGCCCAGTTAGAGATTTGTTTTTTACGCTATTACTTTGAGACTCTATAACTTCTAGCGGGGTTTGCGCGCCCGAAGGGCCTGTGGGCGGGCTATTTCTAACGGGGTTGATTGCGCTCTCAATTTCTGGCAATCTTAATCCCGATTCTGATGGAATCGAGGATCCTCGACCGAGTCGGGACAGGGTTTGGCGGGATAAAAAAACCTTATAGCCAATATTATTGACTTCCAATATAATAAATTTATCCTTCTTCAATATAATTTTCCCCTGCAAATAGCTTATCATAGATTTATCTTAACATGTTTTAATTATATTCCAACTCTGAAATGGTCTTGACAAATACAAAACAATATGATAAGATAAAATATTGACTATGGCATGGGGCCGTAGCCAAAAACCACTTATAGAAAGGGTAGAAAAATGGAAATCGTTGGACTGTTCACAGCTGTGATGATGATTCTGATGGCTTTGGCGCTAACCCTGCTGGCTGTTGCCACCAAGGGATGGCGCAAAACCATTCCCGGAGCCGGCGCGCTGATTCTTGTTGCAGGCGCTATAGTATTGGGGGTTATGACAGTCAAATTGTCTTACCCCGCTCCTGCTCCCGATGCTGTGGTGGAAAAGGATTTCTACCAAGTAATATGGGAGGAAAAAACCGTTAGCGGAAAAACGTTGGTCGTTGTCAAAGACAGCGCAGGGGAGTTCTACTTTTCTGAATTTGATGAGCCCCTAGGGGTGAAAAGGGTTCTGGTGGTAGAGAAGGACAGATTTAAGCCCTTTCTGCCTGCAGAAAAACCGGAACAACTAAAACCCCAAAAATGAAAATTTGGGGCAAAAGCGAAAGGGTGCGGTCACAAAGCTGACTGCACCCTATTTTTTTACCAAATTTATTTTATTTTTTTATATTTCGCTTTCTTTTGACTCCTGGCGATGCCGGTTCGCCAAGCAATAATTCTTTTACCTTGTCTCTAAGGTCTGCGCTTGTTGTTATCAAAGAAAATAAGCGGCTGTTTCTAAAACTTTTTTTATCAACTTTACTCTTGGCCGCGTCATCAAGCACCTTTCTTATATATTCTATATTTTGTTTTACTTCTTCTGCGCTATATTGTTTGCCTCCGCTTCCTGCAATTCCTCCGCTTTCTTCCAAAAGTTTATATAATTCTTTAAGATTGGAAACCTCTTCTATATTTATATTTGAACTAATCTCCTGTTTCTTTTCAGTGACGGCCGCCGGCTTCGATTCTTTTACTTCGGGCTCTTGCTGTTTTTTATATTGTTCAACGGTTTCTTCAATTATCTTTTTCGCGCATATCTGTTTTTCTGCCATTATCCGATTTCTACCCGCTATAAATTTTAATTCTGTCCTTATTCGCGCCTGAGCAGATATTTTATCTGTTGCCTCTTTTGCCATTTGCTGTAAAAGATCTTTTTTATTTTCAAAAGTCAAAGATACTTTACCGCCTATTTTGGGTATTTCTTTGCCAACAAACCAGCTCAACCAGCCCATTTTTGGTTTTTCAACTAAATAACCGCCGTTAACCAAATGATCAAAAGCAATATCTCCATCAGCGCCGTCTAATCCCAATCTCTTTTTGATATCACCCAAATATTTTTCCCTATTTTCTTCTTTTACATTTGGATTTCTTTCCCAAAAAGTTGCAATTGCCCTGGAGTGCTCTTCATTTTTAACTCTTTCTTGTTCCTTTTTTAAGGCCAGCTCTTTGGCTGTTTTTATTGCCTCTTTGCCGATTAAAATTGTACAGCCCCTTTCTCTAAGATTTTTATAGGCCAGCTCATTTTTTTCTTGAGCTAAATGCCTGTGTTCGCCATTTTCATTTTCAGTTAAATTTCTGAAAGATTCTATTATTTCTTTTGGACTTTGTTCTATAACTTTTGGGTCTGATAAAAATTCCAAGGCCTTTTCTTTTCTTTCTTGCTGTGTTTTTTCTTTAATTTCTGCTGAATCATCTGCCGCTGGTTGTTCTTCTATCGCTTCTGAAACTATCTTATTTTCTTCTCGCCTAATCTCTTCTGTATTTATGGAATGTGCTTCTAACGGATTTACTTCCGGTTTTTTTTCTGCCCCGGGCGTTATTGAATTTACTTTTGTTTCCGGCACTGCTGGTTCTTCTGTTTTTTTTGTTTCTGATTTTTCTGAAATTGGAATTGATTTATCTATTGTTATTGTTGCTTTTTCCGGCCCATAAGCCTCGTCTAAATATTTTCTTGCCGCAGCTATATCTATTTCTGATTTTCCTGGTTCTGATGTTGGCTGTTGTTCTGGTGATGTCATATTATTTTAAAAAAATTTAATAATTTTTAATCTTCTTTAATTTTACCATTTACCAAAAAACAGGTCAAATGAAAGCAAAATAAAAAGGACGATTTCTCGTCCTCTGCGGCTCACAAAGAGCCCTATGATTTTTTAATCGCCTCTGCGATTTTTTGAAAATGCGCGCCATATATCTGCATGGCCACAGCTTCGGCGAACGCTGAACGGTATTTTGAAAGCGCCGTGAATATAGTGCGCCAATAATACCATTTTGCTTTCCAGCTCCCGAAAATACCTATATGCCAGATAGACCTTAAAAAAGCCTCCTTGCTTTCTTTGTCTATTTTTATTTTAACCCTTTTTGAAGGATTATATCCTTCCAAAAAAATACAAATCCTTTGGTAAAATTCTTTTGGAGAATAAATTGTTCCAATAATTTTTTTATACCCTGCAACCAGAATTTCAACTGGCATCGCCGGGATAAAATTTGGGTAGCAATCTGTATTGTTCCCAGAGGCCTGTTTCAGAAGCCGGCCATCTCTTTTAAGCCTGGTATAAAGCTTTGTTCCTAAGGGGGCTTGGAGCACGCCAACCATAGCTATAACAACTCCTGAATTTTGGATAAAATCTATCATATTATATATAAATGTAGCAGGTGAGTCGTTATCAAAACCCACAATATATCCTGACATCGGAATTAATCCGCTTTTCTGGATTTTTTTTACGTCAGCAACTAAATCGCGATTTAAGTTTTGCCTTTTTGCGCATTCAGCAAGAGAGGCGCTGTTTGGAGTTTCCAGTCCCAAAAAAACTTTTCCAACATTGGCTGCAACCATCGCTTCCATTAATTTTTGCTTGTCGGCAATAGTTATGGGCGCTTCTATTGTAAAGTTAAAAGGATACCCTCTCTTCCTTTGCCATTTTGCCAGTTCTGCCAGCATTATTCTTGTTTTAGCCATATTGCCGACAAAATTATCGTCAGCAATGAGCATAGCTCCGCGAAATCCCGCCTGATACATTGCATCAAGCTCGGCTAAAAACTGAAAAATTGACTTTACTCTTGGAACACGCCCGTTAAGCGAATCTATATCGCAAAATTCACATTCATAGGGGCAACCCCTGCTCCATTGAATAAGGCCAGAAGCATAATCTTCCGGGTTTATCATCTCCCATAAAGGAATCGGCGAAGCGCAGATATCTGGAAATTTTTTAGCTTCGTAAACTCTTTTAGCTAAACCCTTTTCCATATCGGCTAAAAAATCAGGCAGAATGTATTCTGCTTCTCCTATAAAAAGATGGCTGACCTGCTCAAATTCTTCATATCCTGTTTGAAGAATCGGTCCGCCGAGTATAACCGGCTTTCCTAATGTTTCGCAACGGAAAATAATTTCTTTTGCAGAATCGCTCTGGGTTTTCATAGCTCCCATAAAAACGCAATCAGTCCATTGAATATCTGCATCGGTTAGTTCGCTTACATTTAAATCAACGAGCTTTTTATTCCATTTTTTAGGCAGCATTGCAGCCACTGTAAGCAATCCCAATGGAGGAAATGCCGACTTTTTGGCCACAAATTTCAAAAGATGCTTCCAACTCCAAAAGGTCGTCAAAAATTCAGGGTAGACCAAAAGTATGTTCATCGTGTTACTCCTTATGTTGATTCAGCAAATAGCTGAATCTATGTCAAAGACCTTAAAACAAAACTGTTTAAAAAAATTATAACACAAAACCTGCCTATTTACAATTTTTGAATAATTTGCTATCATATCTTTATCATATGGCAATAACAAAATCAGCTAAAAAAGCTATCCGCCAGAATAAAAGGCGCAGAGCTATAAATAATATTTATAAAAACAAAATAAAAATCCTCATTAAGGAGGCGAGGGCTTTAGTTTCAGCAAAAAAAAATAAAGAAGCAAAAAATTTACTGCCGGCTATTTATAAGGCCTTGGACAAATCTGCAAAAGCGGGAGTTATTAAAAAAAATACGGCGTCAAGAAGAAAATCCAGAATAGCAAAACTAATTAGTAGACCCGCAGAATAAGCTATATCCCGGCAATCAATAAATCTAAAGCGGTTTCGGCATCTATTTTTCCTGTTTTAATTTCCAAATCTGCCTGAAAAATCTTTTGGTAGATTTTTTTTAACTGTGAAAACGAAAACTGGCTGCAAAGATAATAGCTCTTTTGAGCTACAAAGGGATGCAAGCCGCTTTTTTTTATAATAACCGCATAGGGCTTCTTTTCCTCCTGCAGCTCTTTGATTATTAAAAGATTTCTAAACTGATAGCCTATCATTGAAAGCAAATAGAGAGGGCTGTCTCCATTTTCTATATGCTTATACAAAAGGTCTATCGCCTGTTTTTTATTTTTTGAGGCCAGGGAATCTATGGTTTTAAAAATATCATTTTCTATTTTAGGCCGAACCTGCAAAACAACATCCTCTTTTTTTATTAATTTACCGGGCTTAAAATCGGCCAATTTTTTAATTTCGTTTTTTAACTGCCAAAGATCATTTCCCACATATGACAAAAGCGCTGCTTCTGCCAGAGGGTCAATTTTTAATCCGTATTTTTCTGATTCTTTCTTGAGCCAGAGCTTCAATCCTCTGCCGTCTAAAAAACTGAACTTCTGGCATTTGGCAAATTTTATTAAGACCTTAAAAAGTTTGGTTCTCTGGTCAATCTCCTCTTTTTCAAAAATAACAATAATATCTTTTGAATCTTTCAAAATTTTTATTTCTTTTAAAAGGCCTTCCCCGAACTTTTGATTTGAAAAAATATCTTTTAAGATTATAAGCTTTTTTTCGTCAAACATTGAGGCAATTTTAAGATTATCAAAAAGGTCTTTAAAATCTCCCCCTTTGGCATCTATTTGAACTAAATTCAGCCCACTCTTGTGTTTTATTTTATATTGCTCAATTATCTCTTTTAATTTTTCTCTGGACCTATAAGAATCTTGTCCGTATAAAAATATAATCATATTAGTTTATATTTTATATTATCTCAATTAAAAATATTTTCAAACTTATACAAAAAAAGAGTCCCTCGCAACAAAGTTGCGAGGGACTTACTAACTGGTCCCGCCACGGGCGGGACAGGGGAAAAGGAAAAAAGTGAAAGGGGTTTAGGAAACTACGGAGCGGGACCGCAAGTCATCGTTGCGATCGTCGGCGTAGCACCAATCCACCTCGAACTTGCTATCGCTCCAGCCCGCGTACGGAACATCGCCACCGGAATTGCGAGAGCCAGGACAGAGTGTCCAGCTTACCTTATCGGGGTGATCGCTGGTTTCCTTAAAAAACTTCTGCTCGTAGAGCATTCGTTCTTCAAAGGTAATCTCGGCGCTGCCACGCTTCTTCAAATCGTCGGCAGAGAGGTTTTTGTTTTCCCCGTCTGCTTCCACGCGATCGCGTATCCAAATAGCGTAATGCCCATCCTTGCTGGTGCGATCGGACTCAATAATCTCATCCAGATTTCTATCAGTGTACTTCACTGACGGAAACAACTCTTTGCACTTGTCAAACAAGCGCTGAGGAGTCATTCCTTGAGCAATCACCAACAGGCGGTCAAAGCCGGGTTTGCGATCGGGGATTGTGATTCCCGAAAAATCCAGCTCAAGGCCATAAACTTCCTTATAGAAGTTGGCCCAATCAGCGAGCATCTCTTGCAAAGTTGGCGTTGCCTCAACCAACCTCTTGCCGGCGATAATCGCCTGAAAAGTTTGGCTGACCTCTTCTGGGTCACGCTTGCCGTCAAGCACAAGCTTATTAACAGTCGCCTGTTGCTTAAACAGCGTCTCGAAAATGTTGTTGCCACTACTCATGGCTTTCTCCTTTGAAAAAGGGCTGACTTCTATCTACTGCTCATAGATAGCCGATAGACAACATTGCCTATCATTTTTTAAGTATATCATATTTAACTATTTTTGTCAAGCTTCCCGATTAACGAAGACCAACGAAGGACGGGCCTTCGTTAGCTCTTATTTAAGACGTTCAATGTAAAACTTCTTCAATCTAATAAAATTTCTGGAAATTTTTCTATTTTTTTCTTACATTCTATCCAATTTTTAATTGCCATCCGACAACCATCAACCCCACCCATTGCCTCTAATAAAAATTCTCTTTCTGTAACTGACGGAAAATTTTTAATACCGATAAAATCAAGATAGCTGTGCCACTTATATTCTTCTAAAAATTTACTTGCCTTATCAAAATCTTTAATTCCCGCTTTTTTCCAACCGGGTTCTATCAAAGATAAAGGATTTGTATGTATATATGTAAAAATTGTTTTTAATTGATTATCTTCTTTGATGCGGATATCTTTGAATCTGTTTTGAAAAACATATCCCTTTCTTTCATATTTTTTATTAAAATAACTAGCATAACCCGTGCCTACTTTTCTCATAAAACCAACTATGCCATTATCCTTAATTTGCCTTAATAACAAGTGGATATGATTCGGCATAAAACAAAATGCCAAAACTTCAATCAATTTATCCCTCTCATCAACAACGAAGGACGGGCCTTCGTTAGCTTTTTTTATTCGTTTGCGAATCTCGCGCCTTTCTCTAATATCAACCGATGCTGCATTATTAAACTCATAAATAGAAAAAATGCCGCGATAATAATCGTCAATATCTTTAAAAAGCATTTCATCATTAATGCCCCTTAAAATTGTATGATATATTTCATTGTTAACAAATTGTTCTTTTCTATATGGCATAAATATTAGCGAAGCAACGAAGGCCCGTCCTTCGTTGCTATCATTTTTGGCAAACAGGGCAGAAAAAAGCGCTTCTGCCGGCAAATTTTAAACGTTTAATTTGGGTTTTGCATCTTTGGCATTTTTGGCCTTCTCTCTTATATACTTTTCTTTCTGTATCAAAATTTCCTTTGCTTCCGTCAACTTTTCTATAATCAGAAAAGCTTTCTCCGCCCAGCTTTACTGCAAGCTGTAAAATCTTTCTAATGGCATGGTAAAGCAATCTTAACTCTGAATCGCTTAATTTTGCAACATTCTTTTCAGGATGTATTTTAGCTTGCCACAAAACCTCTGAAGAATAAATGTTTCCGATGCCGGCTATCACATAGGGGTCCATTAAAATTTGTTTTACTTTGCCCTTCCGAAGCCTTGGCGAAGGCGGGTTTTGCCACAACAATCTTTTTTTAAATTTATCAAAAGTAAAATCTTTTTCTAATGGTTCAGGCCCCAAATTTTTAAACTCTTTTGAATTTAATAATTCCTCGGTTTTCCATAATTCAACTTTTGCAAATTTTCTTAAATCAGAAAGGGCCAGCATTTTTCCGCTTCGCTCATCCGAAGCTTTACGCGAAGGAGGGTCATTTAAAAAAAATATTAAATGCAAAAATCTGTTATAAGGGTCATTTAAGGGCCCTTTTCCAACAGGTTTCCATTTTTTATCTTCTAATTTCCAATTTCCGACTAACAAATGTCCAGTCATCTTTTGGTGCGCTAAAAGAGAATATCCCTCCGACAAATCAAAAATTATATTTTTAGCGCGACGCCAAATTTTTTTAATTTTTTTATTTTTTATTTCTTTAACAAATTCTCTGAAATTTTTAGGCTTTTTGACTATTTTTTTCCAATCTGACCAAACATCAATAAAGGCCCTAAAAAGGACCTTTGATTTTAAACCTTTAACTGTTGTTTCCACCTCGGGTAATTCCGGCATCTTTTATTCCGTTTCTTTTATTTTTTTTATTTCGCTTATTAATTCTTCTGTTTTTTCTTCTCTTTCCTTTGTCTGCTCTTGAAGCTCTTCTAAATCTTCTGCTATTTTTTTAAGGCTTGCTATATTGCTCTTATTCGGCTTTTTTTGCTTATTTTTTACTGCTTTTTTCTGAACTCTATTTTTACCCCTTTTTTCTAATTTTTTGACCTCTTCTCTTAATTTAGCTACTTCTGAATCTTTTACTGTTGCATCTTCTTTAAGTTTGTTTAAATCCGCAATAACCCTTTGAAGCTCTATTGTTCTGTTCTGCACTTTTTGCTCTAGGGCATTTATTGTTTCTTCCAGCCCCTGGGTTTTTGCTTTTACCCTGATATCAACTGATTTTTCCGTGGATTCTTCTTTGTTCCGACTCTCTTCAAGGTCTCCGGCCAGCTTATTAAAAACTTTTGCCAGCTCTGCGATTTCATCTTTGGTCTCTAAATATACTCTGGTAGATAAATTTCCTTTACTCATTTCTTTTGCTCTATCTAATATTTTTTGCACAGGAGATGAAAATTTTTGGCCGGTGGCAAAACCAAAGAAAAAAACATAAATTGCTATAAAAAAAAGAAGAATATAAAAATTTAAATTTAAATTTTGGAAATCCAAGGCTATAAAAGCAACTATGGTAAAAAAACCTGCTAAAATAACGGGGACAGATATTCTATATGAAAGTTTCATCATAATGATGCAAGGCGATTTATTAAGGTATTAAATTCTAATTTTTCAAATTTTTGTTTGAGTTCTTTTTGGTTAAAATTCCCAAATTTGCAATCTTCAAGATTAAAATCTATATCAACGTCTTTTTTTGTTTCAACCAGGCTAAGCGCCATAAAAGCAGTTTCTTTATTTTTTTTCAGGGCTTCTTTTACTTTGGGCTTTAAAACAGCTGTGTCTGTTGCAAGCTCGTCATAAAGATTTTTTAGATTGCCGTATTTTTGGATTATTTCTGCCGCGGTTTTTTTGCCGATGCCCGGCACTCCGGGGATATTATCGGAAGAATCTCCTGTAAGAGCTTTAAAATCAATCATTTGCAAAGGCTCTACGTCAAATCTTTCCTTTACCTTACTTATATCATAAATAACCGTATCTTTTATACCCTTACCTAAAGTATAAACTTTTACATTCTCGTTTACCAATTGCAAATTATCCAAATCACCGCTCAAAATATAAACCTCTAAATTTTTTTCCTGATTTGGGGCCATGCTGCAGATTGTAGCTATTAAATCATCTGCTTCAAACCCTTCTTCCGCAAAAACCGGAATTTTAAATGCGTTTAAAATTTCTTTTGTGATTGGAATTTGCGAAATTATGCCGTCTGGAGTTTTGGGCCTCTGTGCTTTATACTCTTCAAATTTTTCATGTCGGAATGTTTTTGCTTTTGTGTCAAAACAGGCAACGATGTAATTCGCCTGCAAATCTTTTATGGCTTTAAACAAAGTCAGCAAAAATCCGTATACAGCTCCTGTTTCCTGCCCGGATTTTGTCGCTAAAGGGGGCAGCGCGTGAAAAGACCTGTGTAACAGCGCGTTTGAATCAATAATAATCAGCCGTTTTTTATCCATTGTTTATTATACCATTTTATATAATCTCATCCAAAATTATTTCTCTTTTATTTTCATCCATAAGCTTAAACTTGATTATAATTTTTTTTGGGGGAAAAACTTTTCTAATTTTTTCCGGCCACTCAATCGCCACAATGTTTTTTGGGTTTGAAATTATTTCTTTAAACCCTAATTCTAAAATATCTTTCGCGCCTTTTAATCTATAGCAATCTATATGATAAAAATTTTTAAATTTGGGATTTGGGATTTGGGATTTCGTAATTTTAAAACGTTTCAAAATTACGAACGTCGGGCTTAAAATCTTTTCATCTACCCCTAACCCTTTTGCAAAACCCTGGATAAAAGTTGTTTTTCCAGAACCCAAATCTCCTTGCAAGCCAATAACTATCGCTCTGCCAGCTGACGGATTTTGCAATTCATTTTTTATTATTTGTTCAGCAAAAATTTCACCGAGTTTTTGGGTTTTTCTGTAATTGCCGGCTATGTGTTTTATTAACATGTTGACTCTTCACCCTAATAATAAAAATTTTTAAGATAAGAAAACTCACTACTGGCCAAAATTTTGATAATTAAAATATTAACATGAGGGTGAAGAGTTGACTTATAGAATAAAATTTTATAGGGTATATTAACCTTAAAAACTATGCTATCGGAAGAAACAAAACAAATTATAGCTGATTCAAAAAATATTTATATTATTCCCCAAGAAGAGTTAGAAGGGCTTGTTTGCGCTTTAGCTCTTTTTTATACTTTAAAAGAATTAAATAAAAATGTAAACTTAATTATAGGGGAACTGCCGGAAAACCTTAAATTTTTAGCCCCGTCTTTAGATTTTATTTCTTACCCTAAAAATTTTGTAATTTCAGTGCCAAACAGAATTGCAGACATCTCGCAAATTTATTATGAAAGAAACGATAACAATCTTAAAATACATTTAACTTTAGAAAAAGGAATTATAAAAAAAGACGACGTCTCATTTTATTTTTCAGAGGCAAAGCCAGATATTATTATAACCTTAGGCATAAAAGACTACCAGAGCCAGTTAAAAGACAGGCTAAATCCGTTCGGATTTCTTCTGGATTCTCCTATTTTAAATATTGATACTCAAAATTCAGACCCTACAGACGGGCAAGGCCTGCCCGGGCAGACAGACAACAAAAATTTTGGTAAAATTAATTTACTGGATAATCGTTCGCTTGCAGAAATCGTTTTAGATTTAATAAAAAATATCAATAACGGTCCTATAAAAAAAGAGTCGGCTAACTGCCTTTTAGCAGGACTGGTGATATATACTGAAAATTTTAAAAATTCTGAAATAACCGCAGACATCTTTGAATCTGCCGGAAATTTAATGAGGCAAGGGGCGTCTTTAAAAGAAATAACAGATAATATTTACAAATAAATGCGATGCCAATATGCAAATGTATACTAATGATGCGAATAATATAGAAATATAATTCGTATCGTCAATTAGTATGATTAGCATTCACCCAGTTAAATAATCCCGTCAGCGGGATTAGCCCGAGGGGGCTATTTAACCGGGTGAATTAGCATATCAGTATCGCACTTAACAAAGCCTATGCCAGAAGCAAAAAAAATATTAGGGTCTGTGGCAATTTCTCCGGATATAATTGAGGAATCTAAAAACGAGGTAAAAAATATCGAAGGATTTAAAAAAAAGATCCAAGATTATCTGAACCAAAACGTTACTTCGCTTTTAGATGTTATTTTATTCGGCGCAATTTTGCTTGATGCTTCTGATGTCCATATAGAACCACAGGAAGAAGAATCAAAACTAAGAATAAGATTAGACGGCATCTTACAGGATGTTGTTTTTTTTGACCATACCACTTATCGCCATCTGCTTTCGCGATTAAAACTTCTTTCAAAGCTTAAATTAAATATCACAGACAAGCCGCAGGACGGCAGATTTACAATAAAAGTTAATGATTTATTAATAGAAATAAGAACCTCAAGCCTGCCTACCGAATATGGAGAATCAGTTGTAATGAGAATTTTAAACCCAAAAAGCTTGATTGCATTAGACAGCTTAGGATTAAGAAAAGACCTTTACAAAACTTTTGAGAAAGAAATCCAAAAGCCCAATGGGATGATAATTGTGACGGGCCCCACGGGTTCCGGTAAAACTACCACTCTTTACGCGTTCTTAAAAAAAATACAAAATCCTGAAATCAAAATTATTACGATTGAAGACCCCATTGAATACCATTTAAAAGGAATTTCGCAAACCCAGGTAGCCCCTGAAAAAGGATATGATTTTGCAGGCGGCCTTCGCTCAATTGTAAGACAGGACCCTGACGTTATACTGGTCGGTGAAATAAGAGACCTAGAAACAGCGAAAATAGCCCTGCAGGCCTCTTTAACCGGCCACCTGGTGCTTTCCACATTACACACAAATGACGCGGCAGGAGCCATTCCACGGCTTGTGGACCTTGGCGCTGAAGCCTCTTCCATCGCCTCAGGACTTAAAATGGCCGTAGCCCAACGATTAGTAAGAAAGGTCTGCAAAAAATGCTCAACCCTTGAAAAACCCTCTGCGTCGGAGTTAGCAGAAATTAAAAAAGGCCTTAAAAATTTGCCTTCAAATATCAGCCTTCCAGACATTGATGTAAAAATCGCAAAAGTAAAAGAAGGGGGATGCGAGACGTGCAACTTTACAGGATACAGGGGCAGGCAGGGATTATTTGAAGCATTTTTAGTTGACTCTCAGATGGAAAAATTTATTTTGACCAATCCGCCGGTTTCAGCAGTAAGAGAGCTGGCTGTTAAAAAAGGAATGGTTACAATGTACCAGTCGGGCTTAATAGATATTATTTCAGGAGTTACAACTTTAGAAGAAGTTTTAAGGGTTGTTGAAGAAGACGAGTCAATAGAACCCGTAACCAGTAACCCGTAACCCGTAACCAGTGCGTTAAATTTTATAAAAAAAATCCCGAAATGCTTTTGCACCACGGGATGGACATGCCAAACTAAAATTGAGATTTAATTATATAACCTCGAATCGCAGACGCTGTTAATAGTCGCTTCACGGTTATCCTCAGAACGAGGCACCTCTTCTGCATCGTGTCCTATCCGACAACCCATTAAAATACCCGCAATAAATCCTACAAGCAAACAAGCAACAGCAATTAACGAAGTCATGGCAAAATTCTCCTGCCTACGAGTTAACAAAGAGCAAACAAAAACGTTCCGAAGCGGCTCTAGAGTTGGAGGTAGCTTTATGTCTGGGACATAAACAAAGATTTGTTTGAGGAATAATCGAGCCGGAGCAAGATTATCCGAAACTAAAACAAATCCAAAAATATACCTCCAACTCTAGAGCCGCTTTAATCTAATTTCGAACCCGTAGAGCGCTAAAATATGGCCAGTTTCAATGAACGACGACGAGGTTGTAGTCTCTGCACTACGCCGAGGAGGAGTGAAGCAGAAAATGGCCGTATTTCAGCGCTCCTAAAAGGCAAGTTTATTTGGCTTGTCTTCATCGTTGCTCGTCGCAAACGATACTTTCAGTATCAATTTGCTTCCTCGCGCCTTGAATACAAGCCAAATAAACTCTGCTACGGATTTGAAATTAGGTTAAAGTGGCTCTGAGCCGCTTCGCTTATATTACTTAATACGTATTATAATACATATTAGACATAATTCGTCAATATTTTTAATTATATCACCTTATAGTGCTTATGTCAAGTCTTCACCCATTTTAAAATTATGTTTTACGTTTATGTCCTAAAAAGTAAAAAAGATGAAAAACACTACATTGGTTTTTCAACGGACCTTAAATCAAGATATAAAGAGCATTGTGATGGAAAAGTAAGGGCCACTTTTTATAGAAGACCGTTAATTCTGGTGTATTATGAAGCATATAGTAATAGAAAAATCGCACAAAAAAGAGAAAGACAATTAAAAAGTGGCAAGGCACATATAGCATTAATAAAAAGACTAAAATAAAAAATGGGTGAAGACTCAAGTATCTTAGATAAAAAACCGAACAAGGAAGATAAAGTGTTAGATTCTGCTTTAAGGCCAAAAAATTGGTCTGATTATGTTGGACAAAGCAAAATTAAGGAAAATATAAAGATTATTATAACAGCAGCAAAGCAAAGAAGCCAGTCTCCAGACCATTTATTGTTTTACGGCAACTCCGGACTGGGAAAAACCACGCTGGCGCATCTTGTTGCCCAAGAAATGGGAAAAGAAATAAAAATTTCAGCGGGACCCGCAATTGAAAGGGCCGGAGATTTGGCTGCAATTTTAACAAACCTGTCAGAGGGAGATGTTTTGTTTTTAGATGAAATACACCGCATCAGCACAACAGTTGAAGAATATCTTTATCCTGCCATGGAAGACTATAAATTAAATTTAATTTTAGGAAAAGGGCCAATGGCAAGGACCATGGAATTAAAACTGCCCAAATTTACATTGATAGGGGCTACAACAAGGCCCGCTTTATTGTCTTCTCCATTAAGAAGCCGCTTTGGGGCTATTTTCCAATTAAATTTTTACAGCCATGACGATATGAAAAAAATAATTAAGAGGTCTTCTGAGCTTTTAAATATTAAAATTGAGCCCGAAGCTTTAGAAATAGTTGCCAAGCGCTCCCGCTTTACTCCCAGGGTGGCCAACCGGCTTTTAAAAAGAGTAAGAGATTTTGCGCAGGTGCAGGGCAATGGCATAGTCACAAAAGAGATTACAGAACACGCGTTAAATTTTTTGGAAGTAGACAAAATGGGATTGGAATCTGGCGACAGAAAAATTTTGTTAGCGCTTATTGAAAAATTTAATGGCGGGCCTGTGGGACTGCAATCTTTGGCTGCAGCTTCTATGGAAGAAGAAGACACAATTTTGGATATTTACGAGCCGTATTTAATGCAATGCGGTTTTATTGAAAGAACTCCAAAAGGCAGAGTCGCCTCCCGCCTCGCCTACGAGCACCTCGGCATTAAACAAAGAGGGAGCGGAAACCAAAACCAATTAATCTAATAGACCTGCTGCTTAAGCTCTTCCATAATCGTCAGCAAGGCGTATTATATCTTTTTCATTATGAAAACCAAATGTAAGTTCCACAATAACGGCATTTGTCAGAGCTTTAATGCGATGCGCCTCTTTTTTCCTAATGAAAATTAATTTTTGAGAAGTTAATGTATAAATTTTATTACTCCTCTCCGCTTGAACCTTGCCTTCGGCAACAATCCACAACTCACTGCGTTTTGTATGCCGTTGCAGGCTTAATCTCTGGCCCTTTTTTACAACAATTATTTTAAGATGCCATTTACCTTTGCTCTCTGCTAAATCATAGAACTTCCCCCATGGCTTCTTCGTAATATTATTAAGACATTTCATGTTAATTTTGTTTTTATTATTCCTCAACAATAAAAATACAGCGCGGATGAAGTTTTAAAAAAGAAGCTGGAATCTGCGGATTAATTTTTGTCTTTAAAACTTGGCTGATAATCTCCTTTTTATTTTTCCCCGCTAATAAAATAATTTTTTTTGCTTCTAAAATTGTAGCAATGCCCATTGTAAAAGCAAATTTTGGGACTTCCTTTTTTAATTCAAAAAAACGGGCGTTGTCTTTTCTTGTTTGTTCTTTTAATTTTATCAAACGCGTTCTGCTCTTTAATAAAGAGCCGGGTTCGTTAAAAGCAATATGGCCATCTGCGCCTATGCCTAAAATCTGCAAATCAATTCCGCCGGCTTTTTTAATTTCTCTTTCATATTTTGCGCACTCTTCTTTTTTATTTTTTGCAACCCCGTTTAGAATATGAATATTTTCTTTTTTAATATTAATTTTAGAAAATAGATTTTTGTCCATAAAATAGCTATAACTCTGGCTGTCATTTTTTTTAAGACCGTAATATTCATCCAAATTAAAAGTTTTTACTTTAGAAAAATCTATTTTTCCGCCCTTAAAAGATTTTATTAATAATTGATATAGCCCCAAAGGAGTGCTTCCTGTCGCTAAACCCAAAACTAAGTTCGGATTTTTAAAAACGGCATCAACAACTATTTCGTTAGCTTTTTTTGAAAGTTTTCTATATGAAGAAGTTTTAATTATTTGCATTCTTGCCCATCAATTATTGTTTTTTCTATCTTTATATTTTTATCAAAGATAATAATGTCTGCATCCTTGCCTATTTCCAAGGTGCCTTTTTGTTTTTCCATCTTAATTTTTTTAGCCGGGTTTATGGTCGCAGGCAAGATTGCTTTTTCAATGGGCGCGCCAGTCCAATCAATAAAATTTTTGACTGCCTGATTCAAAGTAAGAATGCTTCCTGCAAGCCTGTTTCCAATCAAAGGAGCTCCATTTTTTACAACAGCTTCCTGCCCATCATAAACCCTGGTATAAATATTGTCAGTTCCCGCCGCAGAGGTGCTGTCTGTAACAAAAATTAATCTTTCAATTCCTAAAACTTTATTTGCCAATCTCGCTGAAACAGGATGAATATGATGACCGTCTAAAACAAGTTCGGCCGTAACATTTTCTGAATCAAAAACTGCTCCGACAACTCCTGGCTCTCTGTGATGATATCCTCGCATAGCATTAAAAAAGTGGGTTGCGCCTTCTATTCCCATTTTAATTCCTCTCTTTGCTTCGTCATAAGTTGCTTCAGAATGGCCGATAGATACAGCTATCTTTTTTTTCTTAAGTTTTATTATGGCATCAATGCCAAAAGTAATTTCTGGCGCTACTACCATAATCAACGGAAGGCCCGAAGCAACTTTTATAATTTTATCTAATGTTTTCAAAGACGGTTTTTCTCCTATTAAAAGATTTCCTCTTTCTGAAGGATTAATAAAAGGCCCTTCAAGATAAATACCGGCAATTTGAGCGCCGCCTTTTTTACTTTTATTTTTTTTAATTAATTGAACTGTTTTTTGCACTCTTTTTTCTATTTGACTGGCAGTTAATCCCGCCAACATTGTTGTTGTCCCAAACATAGAAGCTGTTTTAGCAATTTTTTCAAATGCTTTTTCCGTCTCATCTTCAAAAAGAAATCCGCCCATTCCATGGCAATGAATATCAATTAAGCCGGCTGAAACAAATTTTCCGCCAACGTTAATTTCTTTTTTAGATTTTATTTTATCTTTTCCCAAATAAACAATCTTTCCCTTATCAATGCCCAAATTAAGATTGTTTATCCCTCCTGGCAAAATTAAATTTCCGTTGACGATTAATATATCCATATTTTCCATTATTTTTTATAAATAGATAATTAATTATAGATAAAAAAACTAATAAAAACAAATTTTATCAATAAAAAAAGTCACCCTGGGGGTGACATAGAAAAAATTACCAACTTTTATTCAAAATGAAAGAACGCTCGGATCAACCAAGCCCTTCATTCCTGGCATATAGCCTTCATCAAATACAGCCGGTTTCATTTTTGGAACTTGGTTGCAAACAAAACTTTCCAAATCCAAATTTTTTCCCAAGTTTTGAAATTGACCAAGAACTGCGTCTATATGGCCAAGATAAGCATAATTCTCGGCTTTTCGAGACAGTCGAGCATTCAAATTTGCCACTGTCACGTGTCTGAATCCGTCATAAACCCCGCTGTCTGCCGCCGCAGAAGCCGCCAAAAGAGCATACGCCACCCATTGATGATTTTTATCAAAAACGAAACCGCTTGGGTTTTTGCTTGGCGTTGACAAAGTTTTAGCGCGGTCACAAATTCCTCCAGCCACTACCCCTAAAATTATAGAGGCAAACAAATCGCCAATAGCATTTTTTTCCTGCACAGGAACTTTAAGATCAAGAACACTGCAGAAATGAAGGTTATCGTTGCTATCTAATGCAAATGCGCCAAGATTGCCGCAAGTGACAAAAATCACGCTTTTAACCTTACCGCTTTCCCGATGTTCAAACTGCCTAAAAGTTTTGAAACCTTTGAGAATTTCTTGCGTGTTGATGATATGCTTGCCTTGATTTCCTACTTGCATCCATACCAAAGCTTCAAGAAAATGCCCAAACTCTGTTTCATTAAATATCCAGATTTGGGGTATTTCAGTTTTTCGCGCATTGGGCAAAACAAAATTTTGAAGAAATTTGTGTACAGAGCCAATTTTTTTTATTCCCATCCCTTCGATTAAACCAAGATGGTTATTAACAAATTTTACCAATTCTGCATCTAATGAAGCATCTATCGCATCATCAGCGCACAATGATTCAGTGCAAGCAATAATCATTGCTTCAGCGCGCATTGCTTCTGTGAGCGCGTAAATAGCAACTTTATCATTATAAATAGTATTTACTAAATGAACGCCTGCTGATGAAACTGGAGCCCATTCATTTTTCAGAACGGCATTTCTGATTTGAGAGCCTCGGAAGATATTTCTATCAAGGCTTGTGCCTAACCCTTCCAAAATAACATTTACTCCGATGGGAATATCCAACGGATAAAATATTAAATTTTCGGCGCCGCCCCAGACGCTAGCTAACTTTTTTCTAAAATCTTCTACTTGCAACTGGCTGCATGTTGCTACCAAGGTGCGATATTGTAACCCGCGAAAAACTCTATATATACCACGGCCAATGTTTGTTGCCCCGCCGCCAGGAAGGGGCCACGCAGACTGGCCTACAGATAATTTGATATCATTGACATCAATTCCAAAACATTTTGCAATTTGTTCAATACTACAATTTCTATTAACAGTAGGAGTAGCTTTTGCGGTACATTTTTTACCTGGATCGTAAGCTCCACTCTTCAAAGAAAAAAGGACTCTTCCGCCTTCATAAGGCACAGATAAAATTCCATTTTCTTTTACTAAAAGCTGCGACCCGATAATTCCTATGGCGCGGTCAGGGCCGAACAATCCAGCATCATGATACGGCTCGCCGATACAAAGAGTAACATCATCATTGACATTGCCAAACACCAAAATTGGTAGAACAGACATCGTACGGTCTCCTGTGCTAAAACTATTGTTTGGGAAAGAACTGACCCACAAATAATTATATTCCTCCAATTTCCAATGTCAAGCCCTTATTTTGATAGTAATATACACACATTGATTTAAGTCTGTTTCTGGGAGTTTCATTATTTTACAATTAAAACTATAATGAATAAATGAAAAAGTTTTTGTTTTTAATTTTTTTTGTTTCAATTTTTCCTTATTTTGTTTTAGCATCAGATAAGGTAGAAATTAACACAGCTTCGTTAGAACAATTAGAAACCTTAACGGGAATCGGCCCGGTAAAAGCGCAAGCGATAATAGATGGGAGACCATTTTCATCGCTTGATGATTTGCTAAGAGTCAGCGGCATCGGAGAAAAAACTTTGCAAAAAATAAAAGAACAGGGATTAGCTTATGTGGGCGAAAATTCTAATGACCAAATCCCAAATCCCAAACAAATCCAAAATCCCAATGACCAAAAAACAGACTCTATGCCAACGCCGGCTCCAGCCATGACTTCTGCAACAACTTACCCTGGCGGAATTTTCATAAACGAAATTTTGCCTAATGCCGAAGGGGCCGACGAAGAAAACGAATGGGTTGAGCTTTATAATTCCAATAGTTTTGAAGTTGATTTGTTCGGCTGGAAAATATCAGACTCTAAGGGAGGTACAAAAAATTATGTTTTTCCGGAAGACAAAAAAATCAAAGCTAATAAATTTTTGGTTTTAAAAAGGCCTGAAACAAAAATAACTTTAAATAACGACCAGGACCAGTTAAATTTGTATTCTCCAAACAACGATATTAAAGACACGGTTTCTTATAGTTCAGCTCCCAACAACCAATCTTATAACAAAACGCCTTCGGGCTGGCGGTGGAGCGCAAGCCTGAGCCCGGCTGGCGCTAATGTTGTTGCGGCTGCAACATCAAAAATCTTGCCAAAAGACAAAAAAAATGATAATAATATTATAGAAGACAACTTAGCAGGCTTAAGCTATCCTTTAAACCAAGAAGCCATAAAAACGCAAAACCCTTGGTTTTTGTTTTTTATGGCTTTGATTATAACAATAGCATCTGCTGTTGCCGTATTATTCATAAAGTTTAAATTTACAAAACATAAAACATAAAATATGGAACATAACGACGCAACGACGGCGTAAAATGTTTCATGTTTCAGGTTTCATGCTTCAAGAGGATGTCAGGACATAGCCATGCAAAAACAATTATGGCCACAAAAATGGCCAATGACGCAAAAAGGGGCAAAATATATTCTAAATACGGCAGACTTATTACAATAGCAGTCAAAGATGGCGGAGGGTCCGGGGATCCGACAAAAAACGCCAAGCTAAAAGCCGTGATGGAACAGGCCAAGAGTATGAATATGCCCAAGGAAAATATTGAAAGAGCGATTAAAAGAGGCACCGGAGAATTAGCCGGAGAAAATTTAGAAGAAGTTTCTTATGAGGGTTTCGGACCGGGCGGAATTGCTTTAATAATTGAGGGAATCACAGATAATACAAACAGAACCCTTACTGACGTAAAAGTAATTTTAAACCAAAATGGAGGGAAAATGGCCGGAGAAGGAGCTGTTAAATGGATGTTTGACAGAAAGGGCGCTATAACTGTTCTGCCTGAAGGCGAATCAAAAGAAGAGCTGGAGCTGCTGGCAATAGAACTGGGGGCTGAAGACGTCCGATGGCACAATAATTTTTTGGACATTTATACAAGGCCTGAAGATTTAGAAAAAATTAAAAAATCTCTTGAAGAAAAACAGATTAAAATAGAATCTGCTTCTTTGGACTGGGTTGCAAAAGAAGAAGTTGAACTTTCAGAAAAAGACAAAGAGCAAGCCCAAAAGCTTTTTGAAGCATTGGACGAAAACGACGCAGTAAACGATATATACTCTAACATAAAGTCTTAAAAATTTTCTCTAAATTATGATAATTTTAGGAGTAGACCCCGGGTCAGTAGTGGTGGGGTATTCTATTCTAAAAAAAAATAAAGACCGAAGCTTGGAGGTTATTGATTTTGGATGCATAATCACAGAAAAAAATTTTGCCGCGTGCGAACGGTTAAAAAAAATACACAAAGAAATAACCAAGCTTATAGACAAACACAAACCGCAGATAATGTCTGTTGAAAACCTGTTCTTTTTTAAAAACTTAAAAACCGTAATGCCCGTGAGCCAGACAAAAGGGGTTATTTTACTGGCCGCTGCCCAAAAAAGAGTTTCTGTTTATGAGTTTACTCCGTTGCAGATGAAAATGGCAATTGCGGGATATGGCAGGGCTGAAAAAAAACAGGTGCAGGAAATGATAAAAAAAACTCTTGATTTGACATCGTTTGATTTTAAAAAAAATAACAGAAAAAAAGACGACGCTTTTGATGCTTTGGGTATGGCGATTTGCGCTTCGTTTAAAGCATATTAAAGTTATTCACAGAGACCCATTTCCAATGGGGGTTGACAATACTTTTTGAAAAAATATAATTAGGACAATAGATATATTAACTAAGTCAAATTTAAATTTATCTTTTGAATAAACCCAGAGGACAAATGAGTTTATTCAAAAATAAATTAAAAAAATGGAAGAGGAATTTTTAACCAGACTAATTAACGAAGACGACGATTTTGATGAAGAAAATTGGCGCGACGATGCAGATTCAGATGAAGACTCGGATGATGGCACAGACGAAGATGTGCTTACCGAAGATGATGAAACAGAGACCGGAGACGAATAAACAAATATCAAAAAACTTGCTCAGGGGCAAGTTTTTTGATTGCGATAGCTGCTCTTGCAAAATTAAGCCATTTGTAATTATAATAGACTAATATATTGATAGACTAAATAAAAATTCCATACTATTTTTGAAAATTTATGGCAAAAAAAATCAAAATAAAAAAAGGGCATTCTAAAAAAACTCCTTTTTATCCAAAAGCCAAACTGCCTGATTTTATCAAAAAAATAATTCCCTCAAAAATATCAGAAGCATTAAAAAATAAAAAGTGGAAAATTATTTTAACTGTCGGAAAATATCTGGCTTTTTTGTTTTTAGGATTTTGCGCGTTTATTCTGCTCTTATTTTTTTACTATACTTATAATCTGCCCAAACCTGAAAAATTTACAGAAACCCCGTTTATACAATCAACTAAAATTTATGACAGAACCGGTAAAATTCTTTTGTATGATATTTATGGAGAAGAAAAAAGGGAAATTGTTTCTTTTGATAAAATTTCTGATTATTTAAAAAACGCTGTTTTGACTTCAGAAGACGAAAGGTTTTATCAGCACTATGGTTTTGATATAGAGGGCATTTTCAGAGCTATTTTAGTTGACTTAAAACTGCAATCAAAAAGCCAGGGAGGGTCCACCATAACGCAACAGCTTATACGTTCTGTTTATTTAACAAACCAAAAAAGCATTGCCAGAAAAATCAGAGAGCTTGTTTTAAGCATAGAATTAGAGCAAAAATATTCTAAAGACCAGATTTTTGACTGGTATTTAAATAAAATTCCTTTTGGAAGCAATACTTACGGCGCTGAAGCCGCCAGCCAGACCTATTTTAACAAGCCTGCATCCGACCTTTCTTTAGCGGAAGCTGCCGTGCTGACTGCCATGCTTCCGGCTCCAAGCCATTATTCTCCTTACGGGCCGAATAAATCAGAACTCCTGGAAAAGAAAGATTCTGTGTTAGAAAGAATGCAAAAACTAAATTATATTACAAAAGAACAACTGGAAAGCGCCAAAAGTGAAAAAATAGTTTTTGCCAAAAGCACAGAATCTATAAAGGCGCCGAATCTTGTTATGTATGTTAAAAAATATTTAGATAATAAATACGGGGAAGACTATTTAAAAGAAAAAGGATTAAGAGTTTATACTACTTTGGATTGGGATATCCAGGAATATGCGGAACAGGTGGTAGAAGACGCAGACAAAACAAATATCAGCAAGGGTTCAAATAATACGGCAGTGGTTGTTTTAGACCCTAAAACAGGAGAAATTTTAGCTTTGATGGGCTCAAAGAATTATTTTGCCGATCCGTATCCGGAAACTGGCGGTGTTTTATTTGACCCAAAATATGATGTAGCCACAATGGGGCAAAGGCAGCCCGGGTCCGCCTTCAAACCTATTGTATACGCTACTGCTTTCAAAAAAGGATATACGGCAGATACTGTGTTATGGGATGTAAAAACCGAATTTAACCCGGCTTGTGACCCAAATGGAAACGCTGTAATTGGCGTAAACGGCACTGCCTGTTATAATCCCCAAGATTATGACGGCAGAGACAGAGGCTCGGTAACATTGCGGAAAGCATTAGCGTGCTCATTAAACATACCTGCTGTAAAAGTTCTTTATTTAGCAGGACTTCAGGACACACTGCAAATGGCAAAAGATTTCGGCATATCAACCCTTACTGACACCGATAATTATGGATTGTCTTTGGTTCTGGGCGGCGGAGATGTTAATTTGTTAGAGCTTACATCAGCTTACGGAGTTTTTGCAACAGAAGGAAATTATATTCCGGCAGTAAGTATTTTAAAAATAACAGACGCAGAAGGCAATATTATTGAACAAAAAGAAAAACAATCCAGAAAAGTTTTAGATACCCAGATTGCAAGACAAATTAGCAATATTTTATCTGACAACGCAGCAAGAGCTCCTCTTTTTGGGGAAAACTCTCCTCTGCATATCCCGGGATATGAGGTCGCAGCTAAAACAGGCACTACGCAAAATGCAAGAGACGGCTGGACTATGGGATATACTCCGTTTGTTGCTATGGGCGTATGGACCGGCAATAATGACAACTCTCCCACAAAAGATGTGGGCGTAGGAATTGCAGCTCCCATGTGGAATAAAATTATGATAAAGATATTAGAGTCTCATGATGCTGAAAATTTTACTCCGCCAAATCCGATAATAAATAGAAGCCCTGCTTTATTGGGGCAGTTACGGCCGGGCGACTCCAATACTATTTTATATTATATTGATAAAAACAACCCCTTGGGCCCCCAGCCGACATATCCGGCAAACGATCCGCAATATTCTTTGTGGCAAATAGGAATTAACAACTGGCTGATTAAAACTGGCCAATACCAGTCTTCCGTCGCGCCGCCAGCCAATTAGTTTTGGCTATACTTGTTTTAATTATTTTTTTAAAACTATATCTGATTTTGAACGCCAAACATCATTTTTCCACTCCCAATTTTTATCCATACCTCCCAATATCCACATTTTATTTTTAAAAATAACAGCTCCAAAATCTTCTCTGCCGGTCCAAAGGGGGTCTTCTTTTGTTTTTTCCCAAATTACCCCGTCTTTTGAATACCAAATATCATTTGTTCCGTTTCCATATTCCGACGTATTAAGCCTGCCGATAACCCATATTTTATTTTGATAATCGAGCATCGCAAAACCCTGCCTTGAAAGAAAGGGCGGATTATCATCTACCAAAAACCAATTTGCGCCGTCTTCTGAAGACCATATGTCTTTATATACGTTTCCCTTCAAATCCATTCCGCCGATAACCCATAATTTATTATTAAATCCTACAATCGCATGATCCCAGCGGGGAGACCAAGAAGCATTATCTGCTTCTTTTTTCCAGTTTACTCCGTCTTCAGACGACCATACATCGTTAAAAAGCTTATGGCTGTTATATTTAACTCCTCCCATAAGCCATATTTTATTTTTATAAACCACAACCTGGTGTCCTTCTCTCGACTCCCATCGAGCAGATGAAGTTTCTAATTTCCATTTAATGCCGTCTTCAGACGACCATACGTCGTTTTTTAAACCTATTTCTGGGCCCCATCCTCCCATCAAAAATATTTTTCCTTTAAAATTGACTGCCTGCATTGATCTTCTTTTTCCCCACGGAGCTTTATTCAAAACAAGCTGCCAGTTTACCCCGTCTTCAGATGACCACACATCGTTAAAGTGAGGAGCATTTCCATAATCAACATTACCAGGATAAATAAGTCTTGTGGACCCGTTAACTCCTCCCATAAGCCATATTTTATTTTTATAAACCACAACTGCTTGAGAATCTCTGCCCTCAAAAAGCGCTGACGGCGTTATTTGTTCCCAAATTAGAGTAGATGGGTTAATTACCGGCTCGGAAATCAGTATTTCTTTTGTTTTTTCAGTTATTTCTTTATTATTTATTTTTTTATAATTATATAAAAAAATAACTCCAATAATTATAATTACCGTTAGGAAAAATAAAAATAAAATTACTTGGGCTAAAAGGCGTTTTTTCATTTTGATTTAAGACATTCTACGCAGACTTAATGGGCATTACCACATAAATATAGCTTGTGTCTCCTACTGGTTTTAATACGCACGGTCCCTCTTCTTTGCTTAAATCAAAAATTATTTCAGAGCTTTTGATATTTAACAATCCATCCGCTAAAAATTTATGGTTGAAAGAAGCTTCCATCGGATCTCCCTCTATTTTGGCTGAAATACTAGACTGGCTTTGGCCGATATCCGGGTCTTGAGCTGATATTTGCACCTCTTTATTTTGGATATCTGCTTTAATTTTTATTTCGTTAATCTTTCCCGAAAAAAGAGAAGCTGCTTTGACTTGGCTTAAAAACTCATCTCTTTTAAAAATAATATGCGTTTTAAATTTTTTAGGAATAATTTCTTCGTAGTTTGGATATTCTCCCTCAATCAATCTGGATATGATTTGGACTTGCGGATGAGGAGCTTCCTGCATGCCAAATTCAAACATTGTTTGGTTCGGCAAAAAATATATTTTTAATTTTCCTTCTTTTTCATCTAAAATATTTATTATTTCTCTGGCTGGTTTTTGCGGGAGAATAAAAGAAACATCTTTTTTTACGGGTTTTTCCAAAGATATGTTTTTTTCTGCCAGCCTAAAACTGTCCGTTGCCACGATTTTTATTGAGTTTTTAGAAAACGAAAAATAGATGCCAGAAATTTCAGGCCTGCTTTGGGAAGGCGAAGCAATATCAACTATTTGAGATAATCCTTCGCACAATTTTTTGTTGTCAATTTCCAAATATTCTAAATTATCAAATTCCGGGATTAAAGGAAATTCTTCCGGGTTAAACCCCCGTATTTGATTTTTAAAACTCTTGCATTCAACATATAAACCCTGATTTTTTTCTTCTAATGTGATTTTTTCGTTAGGCAGTAAAGACACAAAACTTGAAAGAAATTTAACTGGCACAACAACTTTTCCTTTTTTTATAATTTTAGTTAAAATCCATAATTTTATTGCCGTTTCTAAATCAGTAGAACTTAAACTTAAAAAATTATCTTCGGCGCTTATTAAAACATTGTCTAAAATTGGCAAAGATAAGTTTTTTCCAACTACTCTTTCTGCAATATTTAAACCATTTTTAAAGTTTTCTTTTAAAATTTCTGCTTTCACCCCGTTAGAAATTGTTTTTATATAATTTTTATATAATTAATTTCAAACAATTTCTATTTTAATTAGATTTTCCCCGTTTAAGCAATTTCTAACGGGGTTCATATTTTAATAATATATTAATTAATAAATTATTAAAATTTATTGTTATTATAGTTTTGGTTTTTATGCTTTTTAAAGAATAAAAATAAGCGCGCCCCCGTCTATTTTTTCCTCTTTTTTATATAGAAATAATTGTGGATAAACTAGTGGCATAATCAGTAAAATAAATGTGCCCTTAAATTTTTTGATAAATTATTATATTTTATAACACTTTTTATCCACTATATATTCTCTGTTTTATCAGATTTAATTCCTCAGTTAATTTGTTGTTTTCTTCGTTTTCTTGAAGGATTTTTTTATAGGCATAAATTGCCGTTGTGTGGTCTTTGCCCCCAAATTTTCTGGCGATTGCGGGAAAAGAATATTTTAATTCTTTTCTGAGCAGATACATGGCAATTTGCCTTGGTTTTACAATTTCTTTACGCCTTGTAGGGTCAAATAAGTTTTTTTCTTCTAAATTATAAAATTTAGCAACAGTTTCTATTATTTTTTTATAATTTGCCACGTCAAAAGGAGAAAATATAAATCCTTTTAGCAGTTTTTTTGTTGTTTCTAAATCTAATTTCTGGTTGATTTTGTTATAAATTGACAGCTTGTTTAAGGCGCCCTCTAATTCTCTTATATTTTTTTTAACGTTTGCAGCTATATACTCTAAAATTTCTTCAGGCATATCTATGTTTTTTTCCTGGACCTTTGTCTTTAAAATAACTAGCCTGGTTTCATAATCCGGCAAACTGACATCAGCTATCATTCCGCCTTCAAATCTTGACCTCAACCTGTCTTCCAACTCCGGTATGGCGTTTGGAGGCCTGTCTGAAGAAAGGACTATTTGTTTATTTTTTTCGTATAAAGAGTTAAAAACATGAAAAAATTCTTCCTGGCTTTTATTTTTTCCTGCGATAAACTGCACATCATCAAGAATCAAAATATCTATTGGCGCTAGGCTGGCCTTAAAAAATTCCATGCTGTTGTTTCTTATTGCAGAAACAATTCCGGAGACAAATTTTTCTGAAGAAATATATCTTACTTTCTTTTTTTTCAAATTTTCAGTTATCTTGTTGCCGATAGCCTGCATCAAATGAGTTTTTCCTAATCCGGTGCCGCCATAAATAAACAAAGGATTATAGGTAAATCCTGGATTTTCAGCAACCGCTACGGCAGCGGCATGAGCTAATTCATTAAAAGAGCCGACAACAAAGTTTTCAAAAGTATAGCGGGGGTTGAGATTGGTTTCTTTATTTATTTTAAATTCGTCAAATTTTAATTGAGTTTCTTCTGCCCGGTCGTTTTCCTGCGCGATTTTGAAAGACGGGTTTTTATTGGGCTGTGACCTTATAATAAAATCTAAATCTTTTATTGAATCGTCTATGTCGTGGAGTATTTTAAGAATCAATTTATTATACTTGTTGCTTAACCATTCTTTAGAAAAAGCATTTGGAACGGAAATTATTATTTTTTCGTCTTCTTTGGATATAATTTCAGTATTTTGGAACCATGTAGCAAAATTCGCCTTAGATATATGAAATTGCATTTGCGCCAAAACTGATTGCCAAAGCTCAATATTGTTCATTTGTTGAAACTTGAAACCCTGAACGTGAAACTACAGTGTTTCATGTTTTATGTTTCATGCTTTATAAAGGTAATATTATATTTTTCCCTTTTATTCAAAGCTTGTCAAATGAAAAGGAAATAAGGGCAACTGTTATCAAGTTGTGGATAAGCTGTGCAGTTTTTTATATAACAGACGCACAATAAAAACTTGTAATAACTGGAAATTTAAATAATCTGTCTAAATTTTTTTTATGATTTAAACGCTTGTAATTTAGCGTCTTTTAAGCTATACTGGCCGTATTATATACTAAAATTAATTCTAAATACAATTATGAGCTTCACATACAAGCCTAAAAAGAAAAAAAGAGCGCGCACCCATGGTTTCTTAAAGAGAAAAAAAACAAAGACAGGCCGCGATATAATCAAAAAAAGGCGAAGAAAAGGAAGAAGGCGCCTAGCCCTTTAAAATGTTGTCTGAAATTCAAAAAATAAATAAAAAAAAGGACTTTGACGAAATTTTTAAAAAAGGAAAAATCTTTAAAGGCGGTTTTTTAATTTTGAAAATTATAAAGAATAATTCAGGCAAAAGCAGGTTTGCCTTTATTGTAAGCCAAAAAGTATCAAAAAAAGCGGTTATAAGAAACAAAATTAGGAGAAGATTAGCGCAGATTATAAGGTTGAATCTTCAAAACATAAAAGTCGGAGCAGATATTGTTTTAATTGCTTTGCCCGGGATAGAAAAAGAAAATTTTTTGAATATTCAAAAAATTTTAAACAATCTTTTAGCCAAAGCAAAAATAATTTTTTGAAATGTTTGATTTTTTAATAAATATTTTTAATATTTTGTTATATCAGCCGTTATTCAATTTTTTGGTATTATTGTACAACTATGTGCCGGGACATGATTTTGGCATATCTATTATACTTTTGACGTTGGTTATCAGGTTTATACTTTATCCCCTTTCCGTAAAAGCCGTTAAGTCGCAGAAAAATATTCAAAGAGTACAGCCAAAAATCCAGGAAATTCAGAAAAAATACAAAAATGATAAAGAAAAACAGGCAAAAGAAATTTTAGAAATTTATAAAACCGAAAAAATTAATCCTTTAGGCGGACTGCTCTTTCCTTTAATCCAGCTGCCGATATTATTGGCGCTATACAGTGTCTTTTGGCATGGGTTAAATCCAAAAGAGCTTGTTAATCTTTATAATTTTGTTTCAAATCCGGGCCAAATAAATGCTGTTTTTTTAGGCATAATAGACCTATCAAAGCCCAATATGATTATTGCCGTATTGTCGGGATTAGCGCAGTATTACCAGACAAAAATGCTGCTGCCTCCAAAAACTTCTTTAAAACCAGGCAAGGGCTCTGATTTTTCGCAAATGATGCAGATGCAAATGACTTATTTTCTGCCTATTTTTACGGTAATAATACTTTTAAGCCTGCCTTCTGCTTTGGGTTTATATTGGACAGCCAGCGGGATATTTTCTATAGTCCAGCAGTATTTTATTTTAAAGAAACCTGGGACATAAATTAAAATGATAAACCAAGAAGATATTAAAAAAATTAAAGAAATAACGGAAAATTTTTTCCAAAAAATGACTATTTCTCTCTCTAAAACAGAGGTCGGTTTGTCTTTTAGAGAATCGAACCATAAAGAGCCAGACCAAACAGATCAAGAACAGCAAGACGTTGTTGATTTAAATATAAAACTTGAAGAGCCGCAAATTTTAATCGGCGAGAAGGGCCAGACGCTTTTTGAGGTTCAGCGCCTTTTGAGGATGATTTTAAATAAAAGCCTGCAAAAAGTTTTTTATTTAAATCTTGATATTAATGATTACAAAAAAAAGAAAGTAGAATATCTAAAGAGCATGGCAAAAGATTTAGCTGACGAAGTTTCTTTTTCAAAAGGAGAAAAAATTCTTTTGCCTATGTCGTCTTATGAAAGAAGGGTTATTCATACAGAATTATCCCAAAGAAATGACATTATCACAGAAAGCCAAGGAGATGGCTTTGACAGGCATATAGTGATAAAACCCAAATAAAAAATTATTTTAAAAACACCCTGTAATTATAGGGTGTTTTTTTGTTTCTAATTACTTTTTTGCCACAGGGATGATTATTATAAAATTAGGATTTTGGCCCCTGTTTCTTATGGCATCCCATTTTATTTGTTGAGGACCATCTTTATTTATATCTGTTAATGTGGGGTATGCTTGGCAATAACTCCACTCATATATTTTATCTGAAGGGCTGAAATAAACAAATAAAACAAGGTAATTGCCGGCTATTTTTATTGAAGATATGTTTTCTCCGGACAAATTAGGGCATTCTTTTTCAATGCATTGCATATTTTCATTGTATTTAATGCAGGTTTGTTCTGATTCTGGCACCGTGCAGTCATTCAAATTATTATAATTTGTAGAGTTTCCTGTAAATTTTAGCCCGCTAAGGGGGGCAACGGCTATTTTCAAATTTTTGATTTGAGAATTTGATATTTTTAAGAATCCCTGTTTTTTATTTTCTTCTTTGCCCGAAACCCCGTTGAAAGATTCGCGGTATATGTACACGCCATCTCCATCGGGGTTAAAATCATATTGGTAAATAGAAGCGGAAGCCGCAAACGGGGACGGGGTTATGGGCGTGCAATGCGCATCGGGATGTATATATTGGCACTTGCCCCAATAGTTATCATTATCATACAAAATGGCAAAGTAATAAATTTTTTGGTCCGGATTTTGGACAATGCCGACAGAATTTATTTTATTTGTTAAATCACTTCCCAAATCAGGCACGCTTGTTAAATTTGTGTCTGTGACTCCCGAACAGTTTTGCGATTTATAAAAACTAACGCCGGGTGATTTGGTGTTAGGTTCTGGAGGCGGAATTTTTTCAAGCTTATTTAAATTAAAAATAGATAACCACGGATTTATTGTGGTTATAATCAGGTATAAAAGAGTCAAAATCAATAGTCCCGAAATAGCTCCAGAAATTCTGTCTCTTGCTTTGCCCAGCGCTTCGGGAATTGCCGGAGACAAAAACCAAAGAACACCCGCCCAAATTAATGACAAAAAAACAGCAAAAAATCCTGCAAAAATTCCTATGTCAAAAACATCTTTCAAATATTGGGCAAGGTCTGATTGGGTGGTCACAAAAGTCCCTTTTTGCAAGCTTGGATATGGGACTTCAAGCGTGGCCGCAGAAATTTTATTTGCCGGCAAAAAGATAGAAATAATTAAGCAAACAAAAAATCCGATGAAAAAAAATACTGAAAATTTTATATATATTTTTTTCATCAGATTTTTAAAATATAAAATAAAAGTTTCAAAAGATTATTTTGTTGGAATCACGACCACAGCATCTACACTATTTTTTTGGGCTACGAATTCCATTTCATTTAAATTCGGCACATCCGCCAAAAAAACCTGGCAATACCAATTTTGCGAATAAAGCGCCACCAGATAGCTTCCTTTAACTCTTATAGAGCCTGGATGCAAATGAAAATTAGTGTATAATTTTTTATATTGCTCCGGCTGGTCAACATTATCATAATTAAAAACTAAATTTTCAGCCCAAGCCTCCCAAAAATTCTTTATTACAGATTTGTCAAGAAAATTTTTACCGGCTTTAGCTCCTGAATTCCAACCAAACGGTTCTGAATAAAATTCTATGCCGTCTCCTGAAGACTCAGGAGTATTTTTATTCCAGACAAAAATAGTGGCAGAAAAGATAGGGAAGGTGGCGTCAACGCAAAATCTTTCTTTATTCGCCGCGAGCGGTCTTGAACATCCGCCTCCCCGTTTTGGGTCAGTTTGCTGATGAAAAACAGCGCCATAAGAAATATTATCAGCTAAATTATTTAAAACCATAACAGACCCTAATTTCCCCTTAAATAGTTCTGGCAGCTGCCCGCCCGCCAGGCTTGACGAAGACATATAACCTGAACAAAAATCTCCATTGCATCCCCCCAAACAATAATAAACGCCAGGCGATTCATACGCAACCTTAAAAGATGCTACTCCGTTAAGGCTTGAAGTTTGGCCGCAAGTTATTCTGTGAACTACAGCGCCCTCATATCCTGCCAAATTCTCTTGTGGAAATTTCCAGATTAAAAGAGCGGGCCCTGTGTTGCATCTGTAAGCTATATTTGCATAACCTGGCGGTATGTCTGATGTGTTTCCCGATGGGGCTGCTGGCTTAAAATCTTGGCCATTATAATAAAAAATTCCAGCGCCTGCCATCAAGGGAGTTGTTGAGGGAGCAACAAGAGAAAGATTGATTGTTCTTAATATTATAAAAGCAGAAAGGGTTAAAATCAATCCTAAAATAGAACCCTTTACCCTGTCTACGGCATCTTTGTGGGTTTCAGGGCTTGGGTACATCATTTGAATAAATCCGATAGTCATAGAGATAAGAGCTAAAATTACAGCAGCTATTATTCCCAGCCCAAAAAAATAGCTTACATAATCTTGAAGTTTTGGGTCGTCTGCCATTGAAGGAAGGCCCAAAAAAGTAAGGTCAGGGTATATTGTTTCTAGAGCAAAAACAAAAGAACTGCTGGACAAAAATACTAACAGTATAAATACAAAAAATAGGGGTTTGTAATATTTTATTTTTAGCATATTTGTTAAACTTATTATTTGTCTTTTTTACGGTCTTCACAGCAGAACCAGTTGTCTGCTAAAGGTTCTTTTGTTTGTAAAATTTCTCCTAATGATTTTCCATAGCAGTATGAGGAAAAAGTTTTGTTTCCTATAATTGTTTTGCTGTATTTATCTACTTGAGGAGAAATTATTTCATCTTCTACTCTTTCACAGCTTAAAATTCTTGTCTGGGTGCCATAATTATTTTGCACCACGCTGCAACTATTAGTTTGTTGTCTTGAATATTCTAATTCTTTTACAATGTCAGACCTATTTTGCTCAATTGTAAAAATTAAAAAGTCTTTTTCAGCAATATTTACTTGGTTGCGAAAATAAGGTATTCCCTCTCCTTTTTTGCAGGCATCTTTGCACATAGCTCCTAATAAGAAATCAATCATGGTCTGGCAGGCATTTCCTATGCAGGAGTTGAAGGAGCAAGAAACAGTTGTTGTAGAATTGCCGCTAGAATCTGTTGTGGTACTGGTAGATTGGTCGCAGGTAGCTTTGCAAACAGGATTTCCATTTTCGCATTTGCTGTCGCATTTGCAGTAATCTTTTTCTTGGCCTATTCTTTGCATATATTGTATCATATTTTTGATTTTTTTTGTAACTTCATCAACCTTTTTTATTAAATCAACAGCCCATTTTTCTGCGTCATCAATTGTCTGGCCCACAGGAATTTCTCTTTCTTTGGGGCAAATTCTGTCGTGGCCTATTGGAATTGCATCTTTTGTTTCATCTTTATTCCACCAAGAATTTTGGCAGTAAAAAGTCAATGGGTCGTCATTATAATATAAATCATCGCATGTCCCGCTGCAAATTCTATATTGTGATATGCTTTTTGAAGACCCTATATCTGTAGCGCCTGCATCAGAACTTGATTCGCAGCTTGTTTTTGGCTGTTTTTTGGAAGGGGTTGATGGAGGATAGTCTATTTTTTCTTCTACTAAATCACAGGGGCATTCAGGGCATTTTGACCCAGTTGGGCATTTTGCGGTTTCAGGATATAATCTTAGGCAGGGAGTTTCAATTTTTGTGTCATCGTTGTTGTTTGTTATTATAGGAGTGTATGCGCTAGAGCATATTTGATAATTTTTATGCTGGGATATAAATGAAGAAGAATATTTATTTTGAAGAGAATAAGGGGATACTAAACACTCCGGATATCCTGCATATTGGTCTGAGCAATATGTACACTTATATGCGGAGTTTTCTATGCAGTTTTTCACAAAACCAGCATCGTTGTGTTCGGCTATACAGCCGTCAATGTTCTCTTGATATCCTTGGTATTGGCAGCTGCTGGCATCTGCGCATTCGTATAATTGTTTAAAATCAACTAGGCATTTGCTCTCATTATCTATCAGGCATTGGGAGTTGTCAGCGCAATTTTTTACGCATTTCTTTTTTTCGTCTTCATTTAAATACTCTTGGCACGATTCTGCGCATTGTTCTTTACATACAGACATACAATTATAAAAGCTTGTAAACTTGCTTCCGGGAATACAGCTTCTGTAATCATAGCAACTTTTTACTTCTTCAAAGTTCGGGGCGTTTTTATAACAATTAAAATCAGCTTGGCTTGTGCCTGGGCAGATATCTTTGCACTGGCTGTAACAGCTTGAATTATTATATTCAAATCCTTTGCAGTATTTTGCAGGATTTTCAAAAAACGGCTTTTCTACCATTATAACTTTGTCTTTTTTGTTTGTTTGCTCAAAAGTTTTTATAAAATCAACATAAGTGTCTGCAATATAGCACTGGCCTAAATAAGATTCGGCATTTTTTAAATTATTTGAATCAGTTTTTACACTTTCTTTCATTTCTTCAATTCTTCCCTGTAAATATATGAGCTGGTCAATAAGCCTTAAATTATGCCAAGGGCTGGTTTTTTTCAGGCAATCCTGCCGATTTTGTTCACAAGTAGCTTTTTGCTGTTCGCACTTTTGCTGTTCTGCTATACAGTTTGGATAGTTTTTTTGAATAGCATAACATGCCTGGCATTCATAAATGCACAGATCACATTTTCCGGTATTTATGATTGTTATTTGTTGGTCATTAAGTTTTGCAGGAGGCTGAACTTCCACAGCATTTTTTATAAGCTGGTAATTTTGGGAATATTGAGACCTAAATTCATCCAGTCCCGCATATTGTTTTTCAGTTTCAATATAATATTCTGGTAGCCGCTCTTTTTTTACTGGAGGAATTAACTGATGTTTTATTACTACTCCTCCCTCAGATGACAAGAGGCTAAAAACAGTAGATTTTATATTTGGCCCGCTGCTCATATTATAAACAATAGCAGATTCTGTAGCTACGGGGTTTTTTTTGCATTGCCAATCTTGCGCCCAATATGCATCTCCGTCGTGTAAATATGATCCCAATTGTTCTTGCCATGCACAGTAGCCCTGATCTAAAGGTGAAGAGAGAGTGCTTTTTATGAAATTTATTTTTTCAGGAGTTGAACCCGATGGCAGAGGCAGGGGAGCTGTGCCAGCCTCTCTAGAGCCTATTTTTTCAGGAGCTGATATAACAGAGTAAACATTAAAGCTGATAGCTACATCATAAATATCAGACCATGCGGATGAAGGATACCCCACTGCAAAATGAAGGTGTGGCCACGATGTTGAAGCTTTTCCAACTTCACCTATAGGAGTGCTTGCTCCCACATTTTGGCCCACCGAAACATTTATTTTATCCATATGGGCGTAAACCGTATACCATATTAATTCTTCATCAATATTTTCAATAGTAAGATCTGTTTTTACAGATTTAATCGGTATTGGCCCATGTTCAATTATTTCTTTTATTCCGTCGGGACAGCAATCTGGTCCGGTTCCCGCGCATTTTCCCGGTTCGCAAACGTCCCCCTTTGTTTTGCAGGTTGAAGAGCATTTTTCAGGGTTAGAGCAGGTGCATTGTTGCATTAATTTTACTATTTCATCAGACAATTTTTTGATTACTTCAGCTTTTCTATCAGCTGCCTGGCTTAATTTTAAAATGCAGTCCACCCTGTCGTGCTCCAAATAAGTGGGGCCAAAAAATATTCTTCTGTCATCTGTTGTTATTTTTTCTCCTGGTATAGGGTCTCCGTCGGCTGTAAAATCATAACAATCAATTTGCCGTGATAAAAGATTTTCAGTTAATTTTCCAATAGGTATTTCGCTATAAATTTCAACAGGCGGCTGGGGTCCCGGCGGATTAAAATAATTAGCTAAAAAAGTAAGAGGAGCCAACTTTTTTAGGTCAAAAACAACTAGAAAAGGATTAATAGTGTAAGCAATTAAATAAGCGCAGACAATTAAAAGCAGGCCTAATATGCCTGCTTTTATCCAAGCCTTAGCCTCATCTGGCCCCCTTTTTCCTTTTTTGGGGTCGATCATTTTTCCTAATCCAAGCGTGAACATATATTGTATTCCACCCCATGCTATAACAATAACAGCTAATGTTCCGGCAATAGCCACTCCTATATTGAAAAAGTATTTTGCGTATTCCGGCAAAGAAGAATCGTTGTCAATGGAAAACCCTAAAATGCTTGGATATTGAATTTCAAGAGCATACGCAAAACCGGCATTAGCTAAAAAAATTATACATAGTATAAAAAATATAAATATTTTTTTTCTTTTAAAGACCGTGAAAAAATTGTCGCTATAAAAGTTCATTTATAATATTTTCTAAAATTCGTCTTTTTAAATATATTATCTTGGGCTGAAATTATCAAAATAATTTTCTGGTAAATCTATGTTTAGATATTTTTTAGCGACTTCAGAAAAAGGCATTCTTGCTACTTTATCCATATCAACAAAGTGCCCTTCTTTTAAAACAACAATCTTCTGGAAAAGTGTGGGGTTATTTCCAAGCACCTGGGCAACCGTGTCTGCGTATCGTCCCACAGTAGGCTTGCCTTCAATTTTAGTTTTTAAAAGTTGAGTAACATATGCACGATATGTGTCTTCCGTTTCAGGAGTGAATTTTTTTTTCAATTCTTCAAACGAAAGATCATCTAATTTTTTGAAATTATTTTTATAATATTCAAATAAACTCCTTTCATCCGTTGGCAATTTCTCGACTTTTTGGGAGCTCGCTTCTCTTGTATTTATTTTTTCTACTTTGTATTTTTTTTCTACGTTGGGGGGTCTTTTAGGAGTCCCAGCAGAATAAAGTCCACCAAGCCTTTCATATAGTTCTGATAATTCTACTTTATCCTTTTGATTCAATTTTACAATTTCTTCCTTTGACAAACGAGAAGATGACCCTTGTTGTGGAGATTGTTGCTGTTCTAAAATACGTCTTTGTTTTTCGGCAAATAAAGCATCTCTAACTGCACGCCGTTCATCTCGTATTTTTTTTCCTTCCGAGGTCGTTATCTGCGCCGTAGCCCTCAATGCACCCTCTACGTATTTAAGAGCCTTGTCTATTCCATCAATACCAGGTTTATCTATATCTAAGACGATGCTTTCTATTAATATTATATCTTCTTCCCATTTTTTCTCACCCTTTTCGGACATAAGTTTTGCATCCTCGTTCATACGGTTTTTTGATTCTGTAAAACTTATTGGATAAAGTCCTTTTTTATCTCTTTCGGCCTGGTTTGCTTCAACGGCCACTTCTCTGACTGCATCGTGCCAAAAACCATTTTTTTCCAAAACGCCTTGTCCGGCATCATATTTTTCGTTAGCGAAATCATAACCAGCCTCGCTTAGTGCTTTGTGATTTTGTGGCTGCTTAACTCTGTCTAAAACGCCTTGCATTTTAAGAGCAATCTCTTCGTTTTTATGTTGTTCCGATGAACCCGTTTCTGGTGATTCCATGTTTATGATTTTTGATATATAAATAAAGTTTCGAAATACGGCATTTAGTTAAAGTGTTGAGGACAAGTAACGATTTTTGAGATTGGTTTCCAGTTGGGAGAATTTGAGGTGTTTGTAATTACTATTTTACCTTAACGACTCGCAAAATATTTTTCTTTTAAAAATGCAGCAAAATCTTGGAACTCTGCACGATAATTTCCAACGCGTCTTTTTATATCCCTTTGCTCTTTTTTAGAATTTTTTCCGTCTAAAACTTTTTGATAATGTTTTTTGTCTGCATCGGGTATTTCGTCTCCTTTGCGCGTAACGTCGTAATAGTCTTTTCCACCATTGTGAATGCACCACGAATCCGTTCCGTCTTGATCTATAAGGACTCTAGCACTTTCTTGAACTTTTCTATTTCTATAAAAATCATCTAACAACTGTTGCGCTTTATTTTTCATTGCATCATTCTCCGCTTTCCATTTTTTATATTTTTCTGTTTCCTGCAAATGCCCATCTTTTTCCGCCCCTCCAACTTCTTTATCCGCTTGCATGCCTGTTTCCATCCATTTTTTAGTAACTTTAGGCGTAATACCATATTTCTTTTCAATCTCTATGCGCGTTTTTGATATTTGTCTGCTTATCTGTTCAGAATCTGGCTCTACTCTACCCGGACCTAAAATTTCAGCTCGTTTTGAGTCGAATTCTCTTAAGTAATCTGTATAATTTTTATTAAGCTGCGTAACTCCTAATTTTTCGTAAACTTCCTGTTCAAACTCTTTTTGTCCAGCATATCTTTCTTGTGGTTTGCTTTCCCATAATTCTATGCTGACCCATGGCGCGATTCTTCCGCGGTTATTGTGCCCCTCACAAGAATTAACGGTTTCTATACCAAAAACATTCAATCCTGCGACCGTATCTTGTATTCTTTTTTCTATGCCACAGAATTTTTCCAAGTTTTGCTCGGCTCCCTTCCATTTCAACTCTTTTTCATTTTGTCGCCCTTGGCCTTTTGGCGGTGTTTCTTTCTCTAAAATCGGTTCTTTGGCATCACTGGCTTCATAAACTTGAGATTCTTCTTCAAAATGTGGTTCACCTTCTCTCATGAGTGTTTAATTTTGCGCAGAGTTTACTTTTGCCTTTGCTTCTTTGGCCCTCAAAACTTCTTCTGGGGCTGTGGTAATTATCTGGTCTTCTGTCTGGCTGGCGACAATAGAAATTGCCACGTGTTTTTTTCCGGCAAAAAATAATCCTTCTCCGACAGCCGCCTCCAGCAATAAATATTTTTCCTGCTCGGTTAAATTAAAAGTTTTTTGCACAATATCAATTGTGGCCGGAGACTGTTTCATTAAAAGCTGTAAAGATGAGTTTGTGACAATTGCTTTTCCATAATCTGATTTCATAAAATCAGCCACGTCCTGGGTTATGGTCGTTACTCCAAGCCAGTATTTTCTGCCTCTTTTTGCAATCCCAAAAAGGAAAGAAGCTCCGTCATCTGACTGCATAAGCCACCACGCCTCATCAATCACTAAAATTCTCTTTTTTAATTTTGTCCTTACAATATTCCAGACATATCTCATAATTATATATAAAGCTATCGGCCTTAAAGATTCTTCCATATCCCTTATTCCAAAAACAACTAGATTTTTTTCTATAGATATGTTAGAGTGCTGGTTAAAAAAATCGGAAAAAGTTCCTTTCGTAAATTTTTTAATGCGTTTTACCAAAGATTCGGTTCCTGCCATGCTTTCTAAAACTTCTTCAAAATCAGACATCAAAGGAATATTGGTTTGCCAGGTTTTTGGGTCTGCCTCTGCCGTAATATCTCTTATTGCGTAAGTTTCTGTGAGAGCTTCGTCTAAAACACTGTCTTCTTCCGGGCTCAGCCCGCCAAGCATAATTCTTAAAAGTCCCACCAGGTTTATAATATTTGACCTTAAAATATCGTTTGGGTCATCGTCCGGCCCTGGCATGGGCAGGTCAAAAGGATTTAAATGATTTGGCGAAGTCAAAGAAATTTTCAGAAAAGAGCCCCCCACAGAGTCTGACAAAATTTCATATTCATTTTCCGGGTCAATAATAATTACATCAACCCCTTGCATTAAATATCTTAAAATTTCCAATTTTATTGCGTAACTTTTGCCGGAACCCGCTTTTGCGAAAACAACCGAATTTGCGTTCTCTAAACTAAATCTGTCAAACAAAACTAAAGAATTATTATGCCGGTTGATTCCATATAAAATTCCTTCATTGGAGCTTAAATCAAAAGAAATAAAAGGAAAGGATGTTGAAAGGGGTTCAGTATCCATTGGCGTGTGCACGTCTATTAAATCAAGCCCGTATGGATTGCAGGAAATAAATCCTTCTTTTTGTTTGAATAACGCCGGCTTTATATAAATTAATCTTGATTCAAAAATTGACCTTAAAGTAAGCTCTGTGTCTCGCAATTCTTTTTCAGAATTTTCATAAACAGTTATATACAGCCCAAGCCTGAACATTTTTTCCTGGGCGGTCATTAATTTATCTCGTAAATTTTCAATATCTTTGTAAGCCGTTTCTAACGCGGGGTCTCTTATCAGCCCTTTTTCTTCTCTTTCTAAAATTTCAGAAGAAACTTCAGTAATTTTTTTTCTTAATTTTTTTAAAATAAGCTCGCCGGAAATAGGATGTATAAAAAATGATATGTCCATTGGTATGTTCAAATCAATAACGGGAGTCAGCCAGCCGGTGTTTAAATATCTGGGATAAGAAAAAACAAAAAAAGACTTGGCGAATCTTTCCCCCAATTTTATGTGGTCTTGGGTAATTCCAATGTACGGCGGAGCAATAATATCTCTTACGTCAAAAGACTCGTCCTCAAATATCTTGTCTTCAATCTCGTTTTCTTTTTTCCCAAATAAATTGTCTAAAAATTTCATCAAATTGCTGAATTGCTAAATTGCTAAATTGAAAAAGAGAAAATCAGTTTAACAATTTAACTATTTAACAATATAACAATTATTTTAGTAATTCCGGCAGTATTTCAGGATAATATCCAACCTCTGCCTGGTCCGGGTGGTGTATGGCCCAAAAAAGTTCTATAAGCTCGGGGGTTGTAAGCGGCACAGCTTCCAACCCGCACCTTCTTAATCCCATTGCCACATATTCCATTCTTTGCCAAATTTGAGTTTTGCATCTTTGGAACTTATCATCGTCTAATTTTTTATCCTGCTCTTGTTTGCCCTGAAACTGCTTTAATAGATTGAAATTTTTTACAGCCCCGCCCACTCCAAAAATTTCTATTAA